>VFSW01009834.1_pt1 | contig 13621 bp, 10 predicted proteins | sample 5358111 | NCBI WGS metagenome assembly VFSW01 (sample SAMN11554181, study PRJNA540505) | mine drainage metagenome | isolation source: sediment from site ElyBrook_90M | place: USA: Ely Copper Mine, Vershire, VT | collected 2017 | reverse complement strand
TTGTTAACGATGAAGGTGTCGTTGCCCGCACCACCGATCAGGGTGTTGGCCGTACTGCTGCTGGCAATCAGCGTGTCGTTGCCAGATCCGGCGGTCAGCGTGTCCGCCGCGGCATTGCTCGTGCCGCTGATGTTGCCAGCGCCTGTCAGAACCAGGGCGTTGACGTTGGTCGGCAGTGTGTAGGTCACCGAGGACTGGATCGCATTGCTTGCCGAGGTGTTCGCCTGTATCACATCGCTGGCATTGTTCACGACAAAGGTGTCGCTGCCCGTGCCCGTGCCGCCCACCAGCGTATCGATACCGGCGTTGGACACCAGCGTGTCCGCACCGGTGTTGGCGGTACCTTGCAAGTTGCCACTGCCCGTCAGGACCAGCGTGTTCACGTTGGTCGGCAGCGTGTAATTAATCAAAGTCTGGATCGTGTTGCTTGCCGATGCATTCCCCTGTATCACGTCACTGGCATTGTTCACGACAAAGGTGTCGCTGCCCGTGCCGCCCACCAGCGTATCGATACCGGCGTTGGATACCAGCGTGTCGGCGCCGGTGTTGGCGGTGCCCTGCAAATTGCCACTACCCGTCAGGATCAGCGTGTTGACGTTGGTCGGCAGCGTGTAACTCACCGAGGACTGGATCGTGTTGCTCGTGGCCGAACTGTCCTGTACCACATCAAGCACGTTGTTGATGACAAAGGTGTCGTTGCCAATTTGGTGCCCTAACGTGTCGACGCCGTATGCGCCAATTAATGTGTCGATGCCGCTAGTGGCGACTAACGTATCGTTGCCGCCCGAGTACAGCCGGTCATTCCCCGTGTTGCTTGTCCCGGTAATATGGGTCGCCGCCAGGCTCAGGCTGTTCACGTTGGCCGGCAGCGTGTAACTGACTGAGGATTGAAGTGTGCTGAGGTTGCCCGTAGTGACAGTATCTAGAATAACGGTAGAGTCATTATTGACGATAAAGTTATCGTTGCCGTATCCGACCAGGGTATCGTTGGTACCCGACGCCGTAAAGATGTCGCTCCCCCCCGCGCTATACACTATCGAATTGTCACCACTCAGGGTTACCCTGTTGTAAACGGCGCCTGCAGTGACGGTGTCATTATAGCCAGTGGCTGTTACCGTATTCGATCCCGACCCACCGGAAATGCTTGCCCCATCCCCCGCTGAGTAAATAACATCACCTTGCGTACCGCCTTTTATACTTGCGTTGCTACCCCAGGACGAGAGGATGCTATAATTTGTTCCCGCGCTGATGGACTCGCCGCTCCCGACACTCAGTACCAAGTTCTCACCGGTGGCACCCACGACCGTCTGATCCGTGCCATTGGTGGTCAGCCATTGTTTCGTGCTCATCGCCCCGGTGTTGGCGAACGTGATTGCGCCGAGCGAACCGGTCAATGCGCCTTGAACAGTCGCGGCACCGCCGTCACCCGACAAAAGCAATACGGGGTTATTGTTAGTATCGAGCGCGGCCGTCGCCGCGAAATCCGTCGACAACTGCCCAGCTGTGAAGGACAGGTTGTAACTACCACCCGCCGCAAGGATTGTGTCGTTGCCGGCATTCGCGCCAACTTGGACGGTGATATTCCCGCCGTTACTCTGCAGCAAGTCGTTGCCCGTACCGGCCACGAGCGTGTCGGCACCGATACCCAGTAAGGTATCATCCGCTGTCCCGGCGACAATCAGATCCTGCCCGGAGGCGATGTCCTGCAAGAATGCCGCTCCGGCGCCGCCATAGAGTGTCGCCATGCCGGTGCCGGCGATGACAGTGGTGATAGCGCCCGCCGTTCCACCGTCGCCGGCATAGAGCATGTCGGTGCCACTCCCTCCCTGGATAGCGTCGGTACCCAATCCGCCGTAGACGGTGGTGTAGCCGGAGCCAGCGACCACCGTCGTCGGCGCGCCGGCCGTACCGCCATCGCCAGCATAGATAACGGTATTGCCAGGACCACCCTGAAGCACATCGACGCCCAGTCCACCATAAATGGTGGTGGCACTGCTTGAAATCGTCGACGCTGTTACATGGGTCGGGCTGCTCGTTGTCCCGCCGTCGCCCGCAGAGAGCACGTTGCTGCCGTTGCCACCCATGATTAAGTCGCTGCCCGCACCCCCGTAGACATAGGACGTGGAGGTCGAAGAACCAATAGCGAATAGCGTGTCATTCCCGGCGCCGCCGGCTTCGATCGTGTCATTACCGGTGCCGCCGTTGATCGAATCATTGCCCGAACCGCCAATAAGGAGTTCGGTTCCCGAGCCTCCGTAGAGGGTTGTTTTCCCGGTCCCGGCGATCAGCGTGTCGTTACCGGCGGACCCGTTGATGAGGTCATTCCCGGCGCCGCCGTTGACATAGTTCGATTCGAGGTTGCTACCGGTGTAGGTGGTGGTTGGACCGGCCGCGCTGTAGATTGTGGCGTTGCCCGTGCCTCCGAAAATCGTGTTGTTGCCGTCACCACCCTGTAGAGTGTCGTAGCCGGCGCCACCCTGAATGTAGGTGGTGCCACCGCCGCCGCGTAGCATGTCGTTGCCGGACCCCGCGATAAGGACGTCATTGCCCATCCCACCGATGATCGTGTCCCTGCCAGAACCGGCGGCCACGTAGTTATTGCCGTTGGGCAATTCGATGAAATCGTTGCCGGCGCCCCCAAGGATGGTGTCATTGCCAGACCCTATGGGTTGAGGGGTACCTCCTACTTCCGTACCGTTGTACGGCTGCGCATAGGCACCCGTGTAACCGGTGCCAGGCATTTGGGTGACATTATTGATGTTGAGTACATGGCCCGAGGTGCTGGTCGGTGGGGTAACCGTAGCGTTCCAAGTGCCCAGCGCACTCGTTAGCTCCCAACCTCCCTCAAACGTGTCGTTGCCCGGCCCGAGCACCACGACATTATTACCCTGTCCAACGACCACCAGGTCATTCCCGATCCCGCCGACGATCGTGTTATTGCCGTCGAGCGCCGAAAACAAATCGCCCTGTAACCCGGACGCGACCGAGGTGGCCAGTTGGGTTTGCGCGGTGTCGACATCCGTTTGTGCGCCCCCAAAGAGCTGGCTTGCGCCATTTCCCGCCAGAATCACATCCCTGCCGCCATTGGCATTGATGATGCCGTCACCGGTGTTCGGGGCGCCGGTGATAGCGCTTGTGAATGTGATGAACTCGGTGCCACTGCCACCATTAACGGTGTCATAGCCGCCGCCTAATGTTACGTTGTCCGTTGTTCCATGCAGTGTAATGACATCATTCCCGCTGCCACCCTGGATCGTGTTCGTTCCTGATCCGCCGAGGATGCTGTCGTTGACGCTATTGGCGGCATTGATGTCGTTCTTAGCGGAACCGCTCGCGTTGATAGAATCGTTGCCGCCGTCACCGGTGAACGTGGTGATCTGGGTATTCGAATTGTAGGTACCGGTAATGACATTGGTCGGCTGTGGTGCCGTCGACGTGTCCGGCGGCGTGCTGAGGTAGTTGATCGTCAGCGGCGTGCTGGTCACGCCGGGGCCGCTGGGGTTGGCGGGGTTGGGAACAGTGGCGGTCAGTTGTAGCGTCGCGCCGCCCTGAATCGGGGTCGCGTTAGTCAAACTGAACACGACATCCACCTGCCCTGCAGGCAACGTGACGTTGAACATGCCATTGGCGTTCAATGCCACGTTATTGGAGCCCACTTTAACCGTGAAATCCGCCGCGCTCGCACCGGACAGCGTCACCGTCACGGTCTGCGCCTGCGGATTGGGCACGTCAAGGGATAACGTGTACGACTCGGTGGCCCCGCTAACAAACTGGGCCGGCATGGGCACACCCAGGTTGGCATTCGCTGTCAATGACAGAGACTCAGGCAGCAGGATCCCCATAAACCCGGTGGGACTGGTCGCCGCAACACCGATATCGAAGTTCTGGATCGAATCGCTCAACGTACCGAGCATGCCTTGCGTAATCGTCAGGGTACCCAACGTCGTATAGGGCTGGGCGGTGAATACGTACTGCGTGCCATTGGCATCTTTCCAGCTATCCGGCGTATTCAGAACTGCCGCGCCGCCCGTGAGCTGGCCATAGCCCATAGGGCCACTCACCCAGACGCTCTCTTGTCCGTTGCTACCAAGGATGGTCTCGGCGGCGGTCTGGTTACTTGGCACATTGAAATAGATTTGACCATTCACCGAACTGTTCGGCACGGAGAACTGCCCCGGCAGGCCCAGTACTTCCCCAGGAGGTGTGGTGCCCAACACGGTCGAATCACCATTGCCTGCTGTGGTGCCGATCGTGGCATACAGGTAAGCACTCGCCGGAATGGTGGGGGACGTCTGGTTGAGAAGTGTGTCTGGGATCAGAATTGGTCCATCCGCCGCGAGCTCTTGCTGCAGACCGGACACATTGCTGACACCCCATGCGCTGGCACCACTGCCCACAGTGAGTGAGGCGAGCATATCGTTCGGGTTACTGGGGCCGGCGTTTTGCAGCGCCAGTACATCGCCATTGCCATCGCTTAACGTGAAGACACCGTTGCTATCGACACTGAGCAGCGGGCTGGGTGGCGTAACCCCATTATTCTGGAAGAATGTCGCGGCGGTCTCCGTGCCCGCCGTGTAGTTGGTCGAAAAATAACCGCTGGGTCCGGCAAAGTTGAACTTGTCATGCGCGACCAAGAGTGCTTGGTCAAGAAGCTTCGCGAGTCCCAACAGAATACCCACGCTCGGACCCACGGCCATCGCACTTTCCGCACTTGCAAATTCCTGCCCAAGCGTGGGTCCGACTGCGAGCGTCGTCGACTGACCGATCTGCGTGCCACCGGCCAAGTGAACCCAATCGCCTTGCGTATTGAAGTTGTAGGCATTCTTGTAACTAAGTGGATCGGTACCCTTGAGGACTGCAGGAGACAGACCTGGCGCGTTAAAGGTGACGGTGGAAAGCGTATTGCGGATTGTTGTAGACAAATAAGGAAGGGCAAGCAAATTTACCATTGCTACTTGAGCCGCCCAGCCGCCAAGTGAATGCCCTGTCAGTGTAATTGTCGCATTCGGATTGGCACTCGCGATGTCTTCGGCGAACTTAGAGGCATCTGTTGCTATTGCATTCGAATATCCCGTTCCTAATTCGAGATCTTCCCATAGGTTCTTTGCGGCAGTTGACACGCCATCGTTCGGGTCGGTGCCACGAAAGGAGATGACAATTTCTCCGGTCACGGTATTTTTCAGCGCTGTGGCGTAGAAACCATTTGCTGCATCGCTCTGATCCCGAGCTTCTTTGGGAGTTAGCTTCAGTACTTCCCAAGTACCATCAGTTGGTAGATTGGATAAACTAGGGCTGTATGCAAAGTTAGCCAGCGACGCGAGATCGAGTAGACTTGCCATGGCACGATTCCTTATTGATCGTTGAGTCCGACTGCCGTTATTTTTTCAGTTCCCAAATCGAGATACGAGAGAAGTCCACGACCGCAAGATAACGTCCATCTTGCGAGACGGTCGTCGCGCCGGCAGACTTTGTTGGTATTTCCTGAAGCAAGGTCTTAAGACTGCCATCCCAGATCTCAACGCCGCCACCACTTCTGCTGACGATGAGATAGGCGCCATCCCGCGCATAGGATACGGCTGATATCCTTCCGCCTTGTCTAGATTCATCTGCTATCGCACGACCACTGATGGCATCAAAGAGTCTGATGCCACCATAGCCGCCATCGATAACACCTCCTGCAACGATATTCTTACCATCCGGACTCCACGCCAAATGGTCAGCACCACTCATCTCCGGCGTTCCGATCCGGCGTAAAATCACATGCTTCGTCAAGTCAATGATCAGGATACTTGTAGGGTCGTCTGCCACTCCCGGGGCGATGACGTCCCCACCCACGGCGGCAAACTTGCCATCGGGGCTGATTTCCACCGTCTTGGGATGAAATGGGTAGGTCCGAAGGCCCCAGACTTTTTCCCAAGTTGAGGTGCTGTACGCGAGGACGGTATCGACTGGACGTGCAGGATCCATTTGACCGTCTAAGCGAATCATCCATTGACCACCCGGCGAGAACGCCAAGCTAAGTGGCCTACCGCCACCGTTAGGATCATGAATCTCATGGTCAACAACCCCCGATTCCGCGTTCCAAATACGCACCACACTGTCCTGATTCACCCACCTGTCATGACCGACAGCCAGCAGGCGTCCATCCGGACTGAACCGTAATCCCGATTCAGTTACAGTGGAACTAGGTATCGTGAGATTCTGCACGATGTGACTAGAGCCCTGCCATGACCAAACCCGCACGTTGGTCCCCATCGCCGGACCAGTCGCCAGATACTTCCCGTCAGGACTGAAGACGAGACTCCATATCTCATTGGCCGAAACAAGACTTATCAGACCGCCATCCTTGAAATTCTTAATATCCTGGCTAAGACTCCCATCCTGAAACTCCGCGATCTTTGTCGCGATAGGTCCGGTGTAGTGATCCTTAGACTCGAACAGGCGCTTGACCGGGAACGTGGCATTGCTGGCATCGCTGCATGCCGCTGGCATCATGCCGAGCACCAACACGATCCACATTACGCCCAGTAATGACTTCCGAATCGTATTGATCAGGGTACGTTCGTTCATTCGCATCTGATGCCCCCTTGTCTTGGTATGGCCAAATCGGCTTCGCAATTCATGAAATTCCTTCTCTCATCTCTGGCTGCAAATCCAGCCGGGCCAACATCTTTACTGCTCATTTCTCGCCGGGATAAAGTAGTGGGTATCATTCGATTTCCACAATCGCTTTGCGAGTCCAGCACTGATGGGAGCCGCCAGATCAGACTATCCGCACTGAGTTCGGGACTCCGTTTTTTCTTCCCGCTCATACTGGTTTAACTACTTCAAGTGTCGAGCCCACCACGTCGGTGGGTGTTGGTCGAGAGACGCCAATGTGGATAATCTCATCGACCTGGAGATTCTTCGGAAGGGCATGGGTGATGAAGAGCATCGTCACCTTGCCCTTGAGTTGATTGATGGTCGCGCAGAAGTGCTCGGCAGTGGCGTGATCCAGACTGCTCGTCGCCTCATCGAAGATCAAAATCTTCGGTTGCTTGAGCAGCGCCCGCGCTATCGCGAGGCGTTGCTTCTGACCGCCCGAGAGCCCCACACCCCGTTCGCCAATCTCGGTCTGGTAACCTTGCGGTAACTGCTCGATGGCTTCATGGATCTCCGCGACCCGACAGGCTGTGACGATCTGCTCAAAGGTCGCGTGGGGATGGGCCGTGATGAGGTTCTCGTAAATCGTACCGGAAAAGAGCACCGTGTCCTGTGGCACGACGCCGAAGTTGAGACGCAACTCATTAGCCGACAGATGCGTGATGTCGTGTCCATCGAGCAGAATGCGCCCTTCGGTCGGGTGATACAGGCCCTGGAGGAGTTTGGCGAGCGTGCTCTTGCCGCAACCGGAGGGGCCCATGAATGCAATGACGCGGCCAGGTTCCAGGCGATGGTTCAATTCCCGAAACAGAAAGGGAAGATCCGCCGCATACCGAAAACCCAACGCCTCCATCTCGATAAGTCCGCGGCCCTCGCGCACGCGGCCCGGCACCAGCGAGTAGGGTTCGCGGGGTATATTCATGATGTCGCCCAGGCGCGCCACCGACAGACTCGCCTGTTGGAACTGCTGCCAAAGACCAACGAGGCGCAGCAGGGGCTGAGATACTCGACTCGCGAACATCTGAAATGCCACCAGCATGCCGATCGTAAAATCGTTACCCTGCATGACGAACGTGGCACCGACAATTAGTATCAGAAGCCCGAGTGTCTGTTCCAAACCATTGGCCAGCACATTATAGGTGTTGGCGATCTGACGGACGGAGAAGCCGGAACGCAGGTACTCGGCGAGATAATCGTTATACCGCGCCATGACCTGGGGCTCCATCTGCAGGCTCTTGACGGTCTCCAGCCCGGCAATGTACTCGGTCGCAAAGGCCTGGTTGCGTGCACCGAGCAGAAACTGCTCGTTGAGTCGCGACCGGAAAATAGGCGCCACGAGGACGCTGAGGATGACGATCAAGCCGATGATGGCGAGCGCGAGCAGCGTCAGCGTCACGTTGTAGACGAACATGATACCGATGAAGATCAGCAGGAAGGGCAAGTCCAACACCAGCGTGACGGCGGCGCTGGCGATAAATTCCCGGATGTTCTCCACACCCCGCAAGCGCGTGGTGATGACGCCGGTTGGGCGTGTCTCGAAATAACGGGGCGGTAGCTTGAACAGGTGTTCGAAGACCGCCGCGCCCAGCACCGCGTCGACGCGATTGCCGGTGTGCAGCACGAGGTATTGGCGAATCCAGGACAGCAGTGCGGAGAAAATGATGAACAGGCCCATCCCGATCGCGATGACTACAAGGGTGCTCTCGGTGCGATGGACCACGACCTTGTCGATCACGACCTGGGTGAACAGCGGCGTGCCGAGCGCCAGCAGTTGCACGAACAGCGAGGCGATCAAGACATCGCGCCAGACCCGTTTGTGCTTGAGCAATTCGGGAATGAACCAGCGAAAGCCAAACGACGTCGCGGGTTGCCAGACACCGTCGGGATCCTTTATCGGGTCGGCGGCGAGCGCGAGTTGAAAGAGCGTGCCGGAGAACTCCGGGTCGAAGGCCGCGTTCGTCAAGGCTTCCGGCTGGTTGGTGCCGGCCCGAAACAGCGTCACGCCCGTTTCGTTGGCCTGGACGATCAAGGCAAGCCGGCCGCGCGGGATGCCGGAGTGATCGGCGGGCGCAGCGTCATTAGCCTCATCGATTGTGGCGGTCGTTTCGTGAAGGACGGCCAGACAGGGCAGCGGCAGCTGCGTCAGGTCCGCGCGGTTACCGTCATGGCGTTTAATGCGAAACCCCAACGCGCGTGCGGCACGAATCAAGGCATCCGTCGTTAAGGGCGACCGGGGCAATTCGCGTACCAGCAGTTCGGCATCGAAGGCACGGCGGTTGAGAGCGGAGACACTGCCGAGTGCCCAGACCAGATCCTGGAGCGGCAGTTCAAACGGTGCGTGGGAGCGCGGACGCGTGCCGCGTCGCCCGGACAGCCAGTCAGACCACCGGCTCACCGGGACACGTCCGGCGAAGTGTCGGTGGCGTGCTGATCGGCCTTGGAACCGCAGGCGCACCTACCGCCGCGCGGGCCCCGGCATTCACCGACCTGCGCGTCCCAACAGGTTAGCGAACTCGTCTTGAGGAAGTGCAGCGTCGTCCATTGGCGCGCGCGCACCACGATCGGGTGCCGACCCGGTACCCTAAACGGAAGGCGGGAATTGGGGAAATCCATTTTGCGACGAAAACCCTTGTCTTATTCTGCGTGACGTACATCCTGACACGAATGGCACTAAGTTAAGCCCGTAACTTCTCAGCATGCCCACGCCTTCTGATTTCCATCCGTGCTTTCCGGCGAGATTTGCTCAGGCGCGGATAAGGCTTGGGCCTTCGTTTAACTGCTCGCGGTTCAACTCTGCCATGTCTATCGGCCACCCGTACTTGAGCAATCTTAACCAATCCCGGGCCAACCTTCTTCTTTACTCTCAATAAACAAGCTCATCGCGCTCGTATTGCTGCGGCTTAACTTAGTGCCATTCCATCCTGACACCACTTCCGGGTGGGGGCTCGGCACTGCTCTTAATATTTATGACGGCCTTTTTATTGTTCGGTCCCAGGCCGAACAACGTAATCTTGTTTTTCGGTGCTGATGTTATAGTGTACGAATCGTGTGCGTCAATAATAATGACTGAGGGAGCGAGGCCATCACACATGAAGGTTCTTTTTGTTCATCAGAATTTCCCGGGGCAGTACCTACATCTTGCGCGGTATCTGGGGGCACAACCCAACAACCAGGTGGTGTTTATCACGCAACGGCTGGACGGAGAACTGCCGGGCGTGCGCAAAATCGTCTACAAGCCCCGTCGTAGTATCACCCCGCAAGTCCACCATTACATTCGAGAATCCGAAGCGGCCGTGCTCAATGCCCAAGAGGTCGCGCGCATTGCCATTGACCTACGCCAGGCCGGTTTCGTGCCCGACGTCATGTTGGGTCACAACGGCTGGGGCGAGATCTGGTACCTTAAAGACGTCTTTCCGCAGGCGCTGCTGCTAGGCTATTTTGAGTTCTTTTACCGGCTGCACGGGGCGGATGTGGATTTTGACCCGGCGGATCCGAGTACGCCGGATACCGCACCACGCTTGCGGACGAAAAACCTTGGCAATCTGCTGGCGCTGGATACGGCGGATTTGGGGCAGTGCCCCACCGAGTGGCAAAAGTCGGGGTATCCACGCCGCTATCACCCCATCCTGCACGTGATCCACGAAGGCGTCGATACTCAGACTGTCGTACCGGACGCGACGGCACGCCTGCCGTTGCCGGCGGCGCAATGCGAACTAGCCGCGGGTGATGAGATCGTCACGTACGTGGCCCGCAACCTGGAGTCCTATCGGGGGTTTCCCACCTTCATGCGCAGTCTGCCCTCCATCTTGGCGCGGCGGCCGAAGGCACAGGTCGTCATCGTCGGCGGGGATGAGGTGAGTTACGGCCCGCGCTTGCCGCCCGGTGAGACATTCAGGCAGAAGATGCTGGATGAACTCAAGGACTCGTTGGATCTGTCGCGAGTGCATTTTCTCGGCAGGGTGCCCTACTCAACGTATCTTAAGGTTCTGCAAGTCTCACGCGTCCACGTCTATCTGACTTATCCGTTTGTGCTGTCCTGGTCCATGCTCGAAGCGATGGCGGCCAGCTGCCTCGTCGTGGGCTCGCGGACGCCACCCGTTGAAGAGGTCATCTATCACGGCGGGAACGGGTTGCTTGTCGATTTCTTCTCACCAGAAGAGGTGGCACAGCGGGTCGTCGAGGCACTGGAGGATCCGCGGGCGTACCTGTCCATTCGTCAGAATGCCCGCCAGACGATCACCGATCGGTACGACCTACGCAGCGTGTGTCTGCCCGCCCAACTGCGCTTGCTCACCACGTTTGCCTCGGCACGATAGTGGCCTTTATTCAAGCTTACCTTGGCAGTCAACAAATGGCCTGTTTGCATTGCGGCTGTTCAAACCCAACCGGTTCACCAGCAAGGTCACGATGACCAGCAGCATCTCAATGGTCGAGCGCAGCGCGGGCGACAACTCCTTCTCGTCTTCGAGACGTTGCCGGAGTCGGGCGAGCATAGCCCCGATGTCGATGTCCTTGAGTGTCAAACCAAGTCGCCTGTCTATTCGAATCAGGCGCTACTATAACGCGGGTTTTCAAACGCGAAATTTGCGCCCGGAGAGCGCTGCTGAGGCGATAAAACAATTAGGCGATGATCGGATAGGTGTAGGCACTCACAACGGCGCAGAGAGAGACTCTATGCGGTTACACGCCCCGATAAAAGACGTACCGATGTGGGTCGCGATATTTCAGAATTCGAACAAAAACCTTGTCAAGTGTTTTTTTGCTGAACAGTTACGAAGAAATTACACGTGCCTATCCGGTTGTCTCAGACAAACCACTACTTCTTGTGGTTACTCTCTCGAGTTTAAAATCAAAGTCCTACTCTGCTTTGCGGCGAGCAACACCAATCAGACCAAGCAGACCAGAGCCGAACAGCCATGCGGCGGCAGGGAGCGGGACAGGCTGAACCGAAAGGAAATTGAAGCCTACAGTGCCGAAGCTGTCGCCGATAATTCCGCCTGAGTCTTTAGCGTTTATAATGGGCAAACCGTTGCTGTCATAGGTGGACTGCCCGGAGTAGTTATTGAACCCAACGTCAGACCAGTTTCCATTGTTGGCTGCCTGCGCCTGCCAGTAGGAGCTGTTCTGACTGTATTGGCCCGTTGCGCCGACAATGGAGGAACGTGAGTCAATCGGACTTACTGAGGTCGTAAAGGAATATCCCGCCCAAGTAGCGTTTTGCGAAAAGAGGTAGTTCGACGGAGCCGGTGTCCCGTACTGTGAGCCGCCTATTGAATTCAGTGCCCAATAGGAAGCTGAACCAACGGTACCGCCACTCTGAGCCGGGTTCGCGTTGGCCAGATCGATAGTAAAGGTACCCGTTATAGCTGTTCCCGAGGGCACCAGACCGACGTAGCCACCCTCTATGTAATAGATGTAGCCGGAATAGGCATACGTGAGTGCGGTTGCGTACGAATTCGTCGGAGCAAAAAAGCCGGCGACGATTACAAAGGAAGAGACTGCTGGGGTAGTTGCAACAGCAGAGAGAACGAATGCACAGATAGCGCCGGTGAGATTTGTTTTCATGTTGTCCACTGATTCTTATTTGTCAGGTCACTGTATACCCATTACTTGGCGGGGAAACAATCTATGCAGTTCACAATTTGCACTAATCTCACGTGCATATTGAAATGCAAACTCATGTATTGTTTCTAGTATAGCAATAAAGTATTTTTTCCTCCGATCCCACCCAAGTTGGTCAAACAGACTCAAAAGAAGTTTTTGAGATGCATCCTGCTCCCCAATTCTGGAAAAGTAGCAGGCGCTGGCAAAGGAATTACGATAGAGCATACCATTACCACCTTGTACATAGCGGCTGATAATTTCACTTAACCGCTCCAATGATTGTTTTCTAGCTGACATTGTGACCTCGCATGTATTTGTTACTTGTTTCTGGACAAGAGTTAAATCACCCCCGGCAAAGCCGGGGGCTTATTCTGTTAGCGCCTCAAAGACGCCATTTAAAACCGTTAGCCGCTTCGCGGCGTGAGATTTCCCAAACCAACCGTAACCGGTCAAACTAGGCCGTTCATTAAAATCCCCCGAGGTGTCGTACTCTCATCGCGTGATAAACCAGCAGCGAGGAGACGCGACGATGAGAACGGCGGTATCGACACCGATCACCCACAACAAGCAAGGCCGGCGCAGCGCCAGCGAATGGCGCGCGCTGATGCGGGCGTTTTCGCAGAGCGGCATGACGCGCGCACAGTTCTGCGATCGCCACGGATTGGTGCTCAGCACCTTTGCCTGGTGGCGCAGCCATCTGCGCCATGAGTCGACCGCCGTGTCGGAGACAACGCCAGCGCCGGCGAGCGCGCTGTTCGTCGAGCTTGCTCATGATAAACCGCTCGCCACTGCAGCGTCGAATTGGGATGTTGAGCTGGAGCTTGGCAGCGGCGTGTTTCTGCGCCTGAGGCGGGGCGCGTGCTGAGCGCGGCGCCGGGACGGCGCATCTGGTTATGCACGCAACCGACCGATATGCGCTGCTCGTTCGATGGCTTGTCTGCGCGGGTTAAGCATCACCTGGGCGAGGATCCGCTCAATGGACACTGGTATGCGTTCATCAATAGGCGCCAGACACAGATCAAAGTGCTGGCTTTCGAGGACGGCGGTTACTGCCTGTGGAGCAAGCGCCTGGAAGAAGGACAGTTCGCGCGCGGGCCGGCAGGCGGGGTGAAGCGCGCGTTGTGTCACACGGAATTCATGGCGCTGCTGGAAGGCGTGGACATGGTGATAAAACGGCAACGAAAACGTTACAAGAAAGCGGCATGAAGAGCAGATAAAACACTATGAAATAGGCTGCGTAATGCGTTTCTATTTGATAGAATAATCGCAGTTAAGAACGAGACGTGACCATCGTGTCGACCACCGTCCTCATCGCCGAATTGTAACCGGTCAAACTAGGCCGTTATTGATCCGCGACCGCGATATCTGATTTCAT
>VFSW01009833.1_pt1 | contig 13623 bp, 15 predicted proteins | sample 5358111 | NCBI WGS metagenome assembly VFSW01 (sample SAMN11554181, study PRJNA540505) | mine drainage metagenome | isolation source: sediment from site ElyBrook_90M | place: USA: Ely Copper Mine, Vershire, VT | collected 2017 | reverse complement strand
CTGAGGCTTCTTAGCCGAAGGATCTTCTTCACCGGCCTTGAGATTCTGAACCCCTCTCCGCAAAGCCTGCGAGGGGTTTAGAATGACGGGCGCAGAAAGGGCAATGATTCGGTGCTTGTTCAACTTTATATTATTATGTATACTCACCATAATAGGAGACTCCCCCATGACCAACCTTATCCAGGAAAAAGTGAACCAGGCGGTGCAAATCCTCAACGAAAAGGACACCGACCTGTGGTTGACCTTCACCCGTGAAACTTCCCTGGGCGGCGACCCGATCTTGCCGGTGATTTACGGCGAGAGCGGGCTGACCTGGCCCAGCGCCGTGCTGATCAGCCGCGCCGGCGAGCGCATCGTCATCCTCGGCCATTTCGAAGCGGAAAACGCCCGCCTGACCGGCGCCTTCAGCGAGGTAATCCCCTACAACCAGGGCATCAGCCAGGTGCTACGCGATACGATTACGCGCCTCAACCCGCGCCAGATCGCCATCAACACCTCGTTGAGCGACCCGCTGGCGGATGGGCTTACCTACGGCATGCACTGCACCCTGACCGAAATCCTTTCGGGGACCGATTATGCCGGGCGCCTGGTCTCGGCGGAAGGGATCATCAACGCTCTGAACGGGCGCAAGACCGCCGGAGAGGTAAGCCGCATCCTGGCCGCCGTGGCTGAAACCGAAGCCATCTTCGCCGAGACCTTCGCCTTCGTGCACCCGGGGATGAGCGAACAGGCAATCGCCGCTTTCATGCACGACTGCGTCAACCGCCGCGGCCTGGATTTCGCCTGGACGCCGGATGGCTGCCCGATCGTCAACTGTGGCCCAGATTCGATCGCCGGCCATGCTGCCCCCACCGGGTTGGTACTCAAACCCGGGCAGCTCCTGCACATCGATTTCGGCGTGCGTAAAGACGGTTTCTGTTCTGACATGCAGCGGGTGGTCTACTGCCTGGCCCCGGGCGAAACCCGGCCGCCGCAAGCGGTCCAAAAAGCGTTCGACACGGTGGTGCAGGCTGTGCAGACGGCGGCTAAAGCCATAAAGCCCGGCGTTCCGGGCACCCAGGTCGACGCAGCTGCCCGCGCTGTAATCACTGCGGCCGGTTATCCAGAATATATGTACGCCACCGGTCACCAGCTTGGGCGGCACGCCCATGACGGCGGAGGGCTGCTCGGCCCGCTGTGGGAGCGTTATGGCGCCTCCCCCAGCCTGCCCCTCGAAGCCGGGCAGGTCTTCACTATCGAGCCGGGTGTGAACGTGCCAGGGTATGGTGAAGTTGGGCTGGAAGAAGACGTATTGGTCACAACTGAGGGAGTAGAGTTTTTGAGCAAGCCGCAGGAAGAGCTTATCGTGAGGTGAGATGATGACTGATGCAGGACAGCTTAACCGGGAAACGCTGGATTGGCTGCTTAAATCAGAAGTTGCGGGAGTCAAATACCTTGCGCTGCGTGTGTTGACCGGTATGGCGGATGACGACCCTGAAATGCAAGCGGCGCGCCAGGCAGCTTACCGCCAGGGGCCAATTGTGTCTATCCTGGAGAATATGCAAGCAGACGGGTACTGGTGCGAGCCGGGAGCCGGTTATCGCCCTAAATATCGGAGCACGGTCTGGTCGATGCTCATGCTGGCGCAGTTGGGCGCCCAGGCCGGCGCAGATGAACGCATTGCCAAGGCCTGCGCCTACCTGCTCGATCACGCCCTGACCGAAAATGGGCAGTTTTCGTACAACGGGACTCCTTCCGGGACGGTTGACTGCCTGCAGGGCAACCTGTGCGCGGCGCTGCTCGACCTGGGTTACGACGATTTACGCATGGACGCCGCCTTCGAATGGATGGCGCGCACCGTCACCGGTGAGGGTCTGGCGGGCGTTGAGGCCAAAAAGAACCCTCTGCGTTACTACGCCTACAAGTGCGGGCCATTGTTCGCCTGTGGGGCCAACGATAACAAGGCCTGCGCCTGGGGGGCAGTGAAGGTGATGCTGGCTTTCAGCAAGCTACCGCTCGAACGGCACACGCCGCTGATCGAGCGCGCCATGCAGCAAGGCGTCGACTTTTTGTTCAGCCGCGACCCGGCCGCTGCCGATTATCCCACCCCCAACGATGCCAGACCCAGCCGGGATTGGTGGCTGTTTGGCTTCCCGGTCTTTTACATCACGGATATGCTGCAAAACGTTGAGGCGCTGGTACGCCTGGGCTACGGCGGCGACCCGCGCCTGGCCAACGCCCTGAAAATCATCCGGGAAAAACAGGATGCACACGGCCGCTGTGCGCTTGAATTCGACTACCGCGGAAAGACATGGGCCGATTTCGGCTCGAAAAAGCAGCCCAATCCATGGGTGACGATTCGGGTTGCGAAGGTTTTGGGGATGGCGGGGGAAGTCGTCAGTCCTTAGTCCTCAGTCGTCAGTCCTTAGTCCTTAGTCCTCAGTCGTCAGTCCTTAGTCCTTAGTCCTCAGTCGTCAGTCGTCAGTTTTAAGTTAAAAAAGACCAAACCTTTTTCGGAGATTGCTTTCGCCGGTAGCGGGTACGAATCAGTGAAGGAGTTCGATTATGCAAACAGGAATCAAGAAAGTAAACCTGGCTGAGAAATTCAGCCTGTTCACCGAGCAGTGGCGCCCCAGGATCGTGGGCGAGCTCAACGATGCCTACGTGAAGGTGGGCAGGCTGCAGGGCGAATTCGTCTGGCACCACCACGATAATGAAGATGAGCTGTTCCTGGTGGTGAAAGGTCACCTGGTGATCAAGCTAAAGGACGGCGATATCTCCCTGGATGCAGGCGAATTCGTCATCATCCCCAGGGGCGTGGAGCACTGCCCGGTAGCCGAGGAAGAGGTGCAGGTGGTCCTGCTCGAGCCGAAAACGACGCTCAATACCGGCAACGTGGAAAACGAACGCACGGTAGAGGCTGAGTGGATTTGATCTGGAATGAGTACCCTGGAAACCTGCCTGCAAAGTTTTCGCCTGGCCTACCCGGATTACCCGCTCGAATCGGTCGAATTCAACCAGCAGGGCCAAAACAACGACGTGCTGGTGATCAACGCGGGGTTAATTTTGCGCTTTCCGCGTTATGTCCAGGGCATCGAAGACTTGAAGGTTGAAACGGCCATCCTGGGCGGCATCCGCTCATACGTGAGCCTGGAAATCCCCGAGCCGCAGTTCGTCCACCTGCAGGGGCAGCCGCCCGGGCAGGCCTTCGCGGGCTACCCGCGCATCCCTGGGGCGCCGCTGTGGCGCGAAACGCTGCACGGCATTCCCGACCCGGCCATCGTCAGGCGGCTGGCGCAGCAGTTGGGGCAGTTTCTCAAGAACCTGCACAGCCTGCCGGCAGCACAGGTTGTGCCTGTCGCCCTGCCGCTGGTGGATACGTGGGCGGCGTATCATGATCGATACAGCCGTATGCGCGAGAAACTGTTCCCGTACATGCGCCCGGAAGCCAGGCAGGCGACTGAAAGCCATTTTGAGGCGTTCCTGGGCGACCCCGCCAGCTTCGCCTTCCAGCCGGTGCTGAAACATGGCGATTTTGGCCCCTCGAACATCCTTTATGAGGCTGAGCGGCAAGCCGTCCGCGGGGTGATCGATTTCAGCGGCTGCGCCCTGGGCGATCCGGCTTACGATTTCGCCGGCCTGCTCAGCGGGTATGGTGAGGCGTTCGTCAGCAGCTGCGCGGCCGGGTATCCCGATGTGGAATCGTTGCTGCCGCGGGCCCGTTTTTACCAGGGCACCTTTGCCCTGGAGGAAGCCCTGTTTGGGATTGAGAACAACGACCCGCAGGCATTCGAGAATGGAATGAACAGATATCGCTAAAACGGGGAAATTTGAAAGGTGGTAAAAATTATCAGGTTTCTTATGCAGCCTGCACTAGCCTTCATGACGAAGGTGTTTTGCATTCAATCGTGGCTGAAAACCGTCTAAATCAGTAACACCGTAAATGTCAGCCAGGTCGCTAACGTCCATGAGTTTCCCTGTAAAACGCATGACATCAGGATCGCTCGCTAACGCGGCAATGCCTCGGGCAGCGTAGTATGGAGTCTCGGTCTGTCCTTCGAGTTCATCCATCGTGTGATGAGTCAACATTAACTCGGTTCGCATCCACCCTGGAGCAACAGCAATCACCGGAATACCCTTATCTTTGAGGTGGTAACCCAGGACATAGACCAAACGATTTTTAGCAGCCTTGCTGGCTTCATAAGGCAGCCACATTGGCGGTTCGGCGGTGTGCCAGGTAGTGGTGATAATGAGGCCTTTTTGGATGGGCCCCATCAGATATTTGAGCACTAACAGGCTGGTAATATAATCCGAGTAGGGTCCCGCCAAAAGCATATGTTCGAACTGATCCAGCGGCTCTTCCCAAACTTCCTCACCTGACTCCGACTCGTCATGTGCATCATGCCCGCCCCACGCATTATTCACGAGGATATCCAGCTTGCCGTGTTGTTTTCCAATGTAATCGACAAGCACTTTTACCGCTGCAATATTGGTATGATCACACTTGACGGCCTCAGCTTTACCTCCGGCTGCTTGGATTGAGTCGACTGTGTTATCAATCGTCGTAGCAGGTAGCTCGCTCTGGGTACTATGACCAATTGTGCTCCGACCCGTAGCGATGACATATGCACCAGCCTGAGCAAGTTCCAAAGCAACCGCTTTGCCCAAACCTCTAGAAGCGCCTGTTACCAGCGCAATTTTCCCTGTTAATTTCGGTACTTTATTCATAGGTACCTTTATCCTTTCTTTCTTGATCTTGACTTATCCGTAATTCTCAAAGATCGCGTAAGTAGTGATTAATGTGCCCCGATTATGGATAAGACCTTATCCGGGGTTTGGTTGAAACGGGTGAAGAAATTTTCTGAAGCCTCAATAAGCATATCAAGTAATGCTTGCAGCAACTCAGTGCTGCTGCGGCCGGCCTGCCGATTATCAGATAAGGCGGCAATCCCTTCAGCCATGTACCGTTTTAGCCAACGCAGAACCGTAACATAACTTTCGCCTACAATTTGGGCGATCTCTTCTGCCTTCAAGCCTTTTTCTGTAGAAAGGAGCACAATTTAATTTGAGCGCGGGTACGATAGTGAGGTATTTTTGTCTTTTGTTAAAGTTCTTCCAGCTCTGAGAGCTGTTTTACAGTTAGGGGGGGCGCCTGTAAGCGCTCCATGCCACCATTATACCTTTCATAATTTATGTGTTTGTACTTAGTGGTCTGTCAAAGGGGAAAGACAAAATTGAGCGGTAAAATGCGGCAAGACCACCTACGGGATTCAGGCTGGCACGATCAACGAATGCGCGCTCATTCTGGAACAGGAGCTGGCCTTATTTCCCAACTTCCAGGTGTGCCTGTTAATGGGCGACGTGGCTATCAAAGCGGTCAACCAAATTGCCCGGCGGGCCAACCAGGACCGTGTGATCCCGGCCGGCTCGACCTATAAGATACGGGGGGAGCCGTACTATTTCCAGGGCAAACGCGCCCTGCCCTCTTACCTGCAGGCCGGGCCCAGTTTCTTCATCGAGAAGGTTAAACGCAAAATGATCGCCGAGGACATTGCCACAGCCTTGAGCCTGGTGAAGTAAATTAGAAACGCACCTTGCAAAGGTGTGTTAGGGCTAACGATCTATTCGTGGGTATAATTACTCCTGAAGTCCGCTCGAAGTCCGCTTCGTCCCCAAAGGAGATTCCCATGGAAGATAACACAAAAGCCAGAATAGCCGTAATTGGTGTGGGTATTATGGGCAGCCAGCACGTGCGCGACCTGGGCCTGATCAGCAATACACAGTTGGCGGCGGTGTGCGATATCGACAAAAGCCGCGCCGACCAGGCTGGCGCACAGTACAACGTTCCGGCATACTACGATTATCACGACCTGTTCGACAAAGCCGAGTTGGATGGGGTGATGATTGCCACGCCCCACTACTTTCATACCCCGATCAGCATCGAGGCCCTCAAACGCGGTATCCACGTGTTGACCGAGAAACCGCTGGCCGTACACGTTAAAGATGGGCAGAAAATGGTTGCCGCCTACGAGCAGGCCCGCCAGCGGTACCCCGGCCTGGTATTTGCCATCATGTTCCAGAACCGTACCCAGGGTTACTGGCGCAAGGGCAAAGAAATGATCGATCAGGGTGTGCTGGGACGCCTGGTGCGCGCCACCTGGATCATCACGGACTGGTTCCGCTCGCAAACGTATTACGACAACGGCGGCTGGCGCGCCACCTGGAAAGGTGAAGGCGGCGGGGTGCTGCTCAACCAGTGCCCGCACAACCTGGATATTTACCAGTGGTATTTCGGAATCCCGGCGCGTGTGGCGGGCTTTGCCTCGATCGGCAAGTATCACAAGATTGAAGTCGAAGATGAAGTGACCGGTTACTTCGAGCACGAAAATGGCATGGTGGGACACTTCATCACCACCACGGCCGAATCGCCCGGTTCAAACCGGCTGGAGGTCGTCGGCGAAAATGGCCGGCTGGTCTTCGAGGATGGACGCCTGGCTTTTGCCCACAATCGCTCTTCCATGCTCGAATATATCCGCACCTCGCCCAGCGGCTTCGAGCGCATGGAATACCAGATGGAGGACGTTCCTTTTGAGCCGGCGGCTTCGGTCGGCCACGCCTTCGTGATCGAAGCCTTCGCCAACGCCATCCTGCACGGCGGCCCACTGGTTGCCAGGGCAGAAGAAGGCCTCAATTCACTGGCATTGGGCAACGCCATCATGCTCTCGCAGTTCCTGGGCAAACCGGTCGACCTGCCCTTCGACGCCGACCTGTACGAAGCCAAACTATTCGAACTGATCCGGGCCTCACAGTTCCACAAAGAAACCCACGCCGGCCAGGTCGATGATTTCAATAAATCATTTGAATCCTACCATTAGAAGAGGACATCAGGAGATTGTCTATGAAGCTCACCTTTATGACCCTGGGATGCCCCAACTGGGACCTGGATACGATTTGCCGGTGCGGCAAGGAATATGGCTACGACGGGGTTGATTTCCGCGGTTACCTGGATACGCTCGACATCACCCTTTTACCCCTGTTCACCACGCATGCCGCCGAGACGCTGCGCCGCCTGAACGACGCCGGACTGGAAGTAAGCGCGGTCAGCTCGAGCATCCAGGTGTGTGTGGCGGAAAAAGGCAAAGAGAACCAGGAAGAAGCCCGCCGTACCATCGCCGCCGCCCGGGCGCTGAACTGCACCAACGTGCGCATTTTCGGCTCCGGCGATCTCAAAAAGAACACCCGCTCCCAACTGGCGGCGACCGGGCGCGGCTGCATCGAAAACATCCTGGCCCTGGATGGCGCCCACAGCCTGCACTGGCTTTTCGAAACCCACGACCTGTGGGTCAAGGGCAACGACTGCCGCCTGCTGCTGGAAAGCATCCCCGACCCGGCTTTTGGGGCGATCTGGGACATGGGCCATACCTACCGCATCGGCGGTGAAGCTCCCCAGGAAACCTTCGCCGGCCTGAAAGGGCGGGTGGGCTACACCCATATCAAAGATGCCGTCTACGATCCGGGCCACCCCCTGGCCATGGAAGATGGCTGGCATTACGTGAACCCCGGCACCGGGTCGCTGCCCCTGGCCGAGTCGATTGGCCTGCTGAAAAACAGCGGTTACGATGGCTGGCTGCAGTTCGAGCACGAGAAACGCTGGTATCCTAACCTGCCTGAACCAGAGGAAATATTCCCGGTCTTTGCCAAATGGGCCAGGCCATTTACCGTATAAGGAAATCTTTTTTTCAGGTGTGTGAAAAGCGCGGCTTTTCACACCTGAAAAAGAAAAAATTTCAGGAGAGATTCGCCATGCCATCCGCCAGACTAAACAATCCAAAACCTGACCTGCAGGAACCCGAGCTGGGACTCGAGCGCATCGTATTCTTCAGCGATGCGGTCATGGCGATTGCGATTACCTTGCTGGCCATCGATCTGAAGGTACCCGTACTCAGCCCCGACCTGGCTCCTTCCCAACTGGGCCGCAGCCTGTTAGCCATGGCACCGCGTTTGATGAGCCTGCTGGTCAGCTTCATCGTGATCGGCGTCTATTGGAGCTCGCACCACCGCTATTTCAGCTACATCAAGCGCTACAACGGTACACTGATCTTCCTGAACATGATATTCCTGTTCTTTATCATCCTGATGCCATTTGTCGCCAGCCTGCTGGGCCAATATCCCCGCCTGCCCCTGGGGGTGATCACTTACGCCGCGGCAGTGGCCATTACGGGAATTTCGATCAGCAGCCTGTGGTGGTACGCCTCCTGGCACAACCGGCTGGTGGATGAAAACATGGACCTGAAGTTCATCCACACCCGCAACCGGATGGCCCTGCTGGTGCCGATCCTGTTCCTGGTATCAATTCCATTTGCGTTTGTCAACCCTTTGGCCAGTGTGATCATCTGGTGGAGTACCCCGTTCTTTGCGTTTGCCACCCTGCGGATTTCAGACCGCAGGGTGGCGAACAAAAAACGCAGCAGGCGCCACGACAAAACCGTCAAAACTGTCACGTCTGGCTCAGAATGACTTTAACTTGATGGAGTGATGGAGAAACCGCAGTGACTAAACATAAGGACCCCCTGGTTGAAGCGTTAGAGGAAGGCTTTTCGTTCACCTATACCATCCCGGACGGCGGCGACCTGGCTTCTATGCGCGCTGCGTTGAAACATGGCCAGACAATCACGGTTTCACCGGTTACAACCATCACCCAGATAAAAGTTGGCGACATCGTTTTCTTGAAATGGCACGACAGCTACATTTTGCACCTGGTGGCAGACGTCCAGGGCGAGCGGCTGCTGATCGTTAACAGTATGGGTAAAGAGAACGGCTGGGTGGGAGCGAAAGACATCCTCGGCCGGGTCACCGATATGGTCGAGCCAGAACCACGCCCTGAGGTACCGCTCATGCTCGACCGGCTGGAGGCCGCCTATAACATTTTGGCTGCCACCGCCCTGGCAGGTGATGAGACAAAAAACCACTTCAACTCGATCGTGGCAGCCATGCGCTGGTACGCCGCCAGGATTGGCCCCGAGCGCTGGGGGATCCAACCCCGGCAAAACCACTGGAGTTACGAACAACGCCTCTGGCACCTGCTTCGCCAGGTAAGGGCCGCCAGCGTTTCCCACTCGTCATCACCGATCGCCTATTTCATTGCGCGCGGGCAGGAGTGCGTTGGCCAGGTGGCTGAAATTTATCTACTATTTGAGTACGGTGAATTAGAATAGAATTCCATCCTGTAAGAAAGCCAAAAAATGCGTCCTAACCGCTTTATCAATCTGTTCCTCTTATTGTTGCTGAGTGCCTGCTCGAACCCCCTGCCGCCAGAATTGAAGCCCACTGTGACGCTCGCGTCTCACACTGACCCAACGCCCGCTGCAGCGTTTACTCAATTGCCGGCGGCTACAGGCCAGGCTGCTTCTTTGCCCACTCCCACCAGCGAAATCTCCACAACCCCCACTGCCATGACAACCCCAGCCTTGCTCAACCTGACCGAAGGCCTGGCCGGCAACCCACTCAGCCCGTCCTGGTCGCCGGATGGGGAATACATCGTATTTTCCCTGGATGACCCCGGCCAGCCCAACCACAACCAGCTTTACGTGGCGGCTGCCGACGGCAGCGGTTCGACAAAACTGGTCGACCAGCCCGGCGCCAGCGATTTTCTGCCCCAATGGTCGCCAGACGGATCACAAATCCTGTTTTGTTCCCGCTCCGCAGATGGATCCGGCACGAATGTATTCGTGGTAGCGCCAGACGGGACCGGCCTGACCCAGCTCACTCACGACCATGCCAGCCTGTGCCAGGCAGTTTGGTCGCCAGATTCCGGCCAGATTGCCTTGATCTCTGACCGGGAAGATAACCAATCCGGTCGCCTGTACGTGATGAACGCCGACGGCACAAACCTGCACCTGGCTGCCGATGTGAATAACTCGGGTAATCCGGCCTGGTCGCCAGATGGAAGCACGCTGGTCTTTTCGGGACTGGATCGCGGCGGAAGCGGGACAAGCATGTACAGCACGCGCCCGGATGGGCAGGGCTTCATTCAAGTGATCAAGAACCCGGCCTTCGAGGCCGGTATGCAGTGGTCGCCGGACGGGAAAAAGATCATCTACCAGGCCAGTTCTAACCTGTACATGATCAATCCCGACGGTTCCGGGCAGGTTCAGGTCCTGCCAGAGCAAACCGGGATGGGTGGTGAAGCCTGGTCGCCAGATGGCTCGTGGATCGCTTTTCACGCCAACCCGGCCGGCGACTCGCAGATTTTCGTGGTCACCATGGATGGCGCCACCCTGCTGTATTACGACCATCCCGGCCTGCAAGACCTCTTCCCGCTCTGGGCACCGGATGGCAGAAAACTGCTCTTCTATTCGCACCACGACCACATGGAAGATGGAGCCCTCTTATTGACCACCTTCGACAGTTTGAGTTTGTGGGTGAAATGAGAAAAAGTCAGGTTGATAAGCGTAACAGAAGCCGATCGATCACGTCATAAGATATAGCAATGGATTCCTCTCAAGAAAAGGAACTCCTGGACAGTGCCAGGCGCCTTGACAATCTTGCACTGGCAGCTATTTATGACTCTTTTAACCGCGGCATCTATTCCTACAGCCTGCGCCTGCTGGGCGAACCCGACCTGGCGGAAGAGTGTGTCGCCGAAACATTCAGCCGTTTTCTGCACGCACTCTCCAAAGGCAGCGGACCCCAACAATATTTGCAGGCCTATCTGTACCGCATCGCCCACAATTGGATCACAGACCACTACCGCAGCCAGCCTCCGCATTCCACCGAACTGGACGAAAACATGGCCGACGAGGCAGGGCCCACTTTACAGCAAAGCCTGGACACGACGTTGGAGCAAGAAAAGATACGGGTAGCCCTGAGCCAGCTAACTGGCGAGCAGCGCCAGGTGATCGCCCTGCGCTTTTTGGAGGGCTGGGAGAATGAAAAAGTAGCAGCAGCTTTGAACAAACCGCTTGGAGCCATCCGAGCCCTGCAGCACCGGGCTATCGAAAATTTGAGGAAGTTATTGAAAGAAGATGAGAATGAATAAAGGTTCAAAGGATCGCTCCGGAGAAGAATGGATACAAAAAAGGATGCAGATCTTGCAGGAAATGCCTGGCCGCGAGCGTTCACCGGAAGCTGAAAAGGCCGGCCAGGCCAGGTTCCTCAGCCAGGCTGCCGCCCTTCGAAAGGCTGCGCCGGCGCGCCAGTCTTACCGCAACCAGGGCGTGTGGGTAACCCTGCATTCGTTCATCTCCGGCAAACAGGCCCGCCTGGCTTTTTACGCCGCCACGGTGCTGTGCATCGTGTTGGGGCTAATGCTGGCAAGCGGTGGCACGGTGGTATACGCCTCGCAAGGCAGCCAACCTGGCCAGGCCCTTTACCCGGTCAAGTTAATCAGTGAAAACGTCCGCCTTGAGCTGGCATCTACTCCCCAGACCCGGTACGATTTGAACATGGAATTCGCCGGCCGCCGCCTGGATGAAATCGATAAACTGGTCCAGGCCGGCAAAGATCCCGGTTCGCAGGTAACCGACAGGCTGCAGAACGAGCTGAATGCTGCCCTCGACAGCGCCGCCAACCTGGACAACGCCGGATCGGTCAAGGCGCTGGAAAATTTGCAAGCCAACCTGCTCCAGCATCAAAACCAGTTGCTCAAGTTGCAATCGCAAGCCAATCCCCACGCCGTGGCGAATTACACCCGGGTGGTTGAGATGCTGCAGCAAAAGGTAGACCAGGCCGAACAGGGCATCCAGGACCCACAATCGATCCACCAAATGCTCAAGCAGCAAAAAAAGCAGGACAAACAATTATCCAAGGCTACGCCAACCTCACCTGCCGCGCTGAATAACGCAGAAAACAACGACACCTCCACCCCGGTGGCAGTCACTCCGGCGGCACCAGCCGTGACGGCTGAGCAGAAGAATAACCCCGGTCAGTGCAACAATCAGAATAAAGATAACAACGGCAACGGCAATGGAAATGCTAATGGCAGCGCCAATCAATGTGATGAGCCAGACACCCAGCTCACCGCCCCGCCTGCCCACCCGAATGCCGCCACCAGCGAACCTAAACCTGACAATCCCAATAAACCCGATAAAGAACCGAAAGAACCTCCTGACAACAGCAATAAAGGCGGTAATGGGCACAAAAAGTAGACCGGCTGCCTTTTGCACACTGTATTCTTACCATATCCGTGTTTTATAAACCAAAAAGGAGAAAAAAATGAAACGTGTTACGAAGGCCTTATCAATCATCACTATCGTTATGCTGGCATTGGCCTTGATGCCGGTGGGCAGCGCTTTCGCTGCCTTGAATCCACTTGGCCCAATCACCACGGGAGTAACAGTTGCCCCCAATCCGGTGGCGCCCAACAGCCCCGCCACCGTAACAGCCAATGTTGACGACGCTGCCAACTCATCCACCATCGCTTCGGCCGAATTCAGCTTGAACAAGGGAGTCTGGACAGCGATGACGGCTGTTGACGGCGCATTCGACTCACAAACTGAGGCAGTCACCGCTACTTTTACCTCGGCAAAGAGTGGCGCAAACGAGGTGTGTGTACATGCCACCGACGCACTGGGGAACACCGGCCCGGATGCGTGCTTCGACTTTTACGTAGATTTCGTCTTCGCCGGCTTTCTCTCCCCGATCAAAATGAATGTGTCCAATAAGGCGACAGCCCCGCAGACCATCCCGGTCAAATGGAAGCTGACGGATGGAAAAGGTAAATTGATCAGCGACAAAAACCTGTTCAAGAACCTGATGATCATGTCTTACCAGGTCGACTGCACTACGTTAGCCCCGCTATCGACTGCCGTAGCCGGAAATAAACCCGGTAAATCCGGCCTGAAATATAGTGGCAGCGGCAAATGGCAGGTAAACTGGAAAACCGAAAAATCCTTCCGTGGCACCTGCCGCAAGATGTATATCGCCTTCAACAGCATGCAGAACTCTCCGGAAGTCTTTTTTGCTTTCAAGAAATGATGTCTGGCGGCTGATTGCTCATTTTTTGATCATTTTAAGGCAACCAGCCCGACCGAAAAACTACCCCGCAGGAGACCTGCGGGGTAAGTTTTTTTAACAAATATGTCTTAAACTACAAGGATAAGCTTCTCAGCTTATCCTTGTATATAAGTTATTCAGGCTACACACCTTGGCCGGTTATCCTATCACCCCCAGCGTGCCGGAAACCGGATATTCCAACTTGCCCCCTATCAAGGAACCATAAAGGGTTGGGCCCAATAATGATACACACCTTCTTTACTCGAAAATACCACGCAACCATCGTGCCATTCAGGATCGCTTACCAGAAGCTCACGCATCTGGCGATACTCCCGGTCCTGTTCGGGGCTGGCGGCATTTTTCTTGTAAGATTCTTCGCTATCGAACATGACTACCAGCCAGACCTCATCTTTACTGCAGTCCATCTGGAAAACATAAGAAGAGATAAAACCGGCCGGGTGGTACATTTCACCGGATATCCGCCTGAGATTATTCATCTCGCCTGACTTTACGATCATCTTCGCAATTGTCCCGTACATTTCAGTCTCCAATCACTTCAATCCAACACCAATCAGTTAGACCCTACTAATTGCAATTTAATATTTATTATTTATCAAGAACGTATAAATAATACCCTCGAAAGATTAAAAT
>VFSW01009832.1_pt1 | contig 13624 bp, 11 predicted proteins | sample 5358111 | NCBI WGS metagenome assembly VFSW01 (sample SAMN11554181, study PRJNA540505) | mine drainage metagenome | isolation source: sediment from site ElyBrook_90M | place: USA: Ely Copper Mine, Vershire, VT | collected 2017 | reverse complement strand
CACGCAGTTAGCGCTGGATCGGATGAAGCCGGCGGGCGATGACGGCTCCTACTTCCAGCGCGTGCCACTCTTTGCCGTACATACCATCGAGGACAAGACCCGGTTCGCCTTCGTTCCCTCGGGTGGACAGCCCCTTGACCTCGCTTATGGCACCGAGATCGTCTCCAAAGACCAGACTGGCGAGGCGACGGCCGACATCGACGCGCCCATCGTCTTCGTGGGCTACGGAATTCACGCGCCGGAGTACCACTGGGACGACTATTCCGGGGTCGATGTGAAGGGCAAGATCGTGCTGCTTATCGTCAACGAGCCTCCCTCTGACGACGATAAGTTCTTCAAAGGCAAGGCTCTCACCTATTACGGCCGCTGGACCTATAAGTATGAAGAGGCAGCACGCCGTGGTGCGGCGGGCGTGCTGATTATTCACCGGACCGATCTGGCGAGCTACGGGTGGGAGGTGGTCCAGAACTCCCAGGCTATCGAAAAGAGCTACCTGCAAGGCGATCCGGATGCCACGCTGCGAGCAGCGGCCTGGATCCAGCACGACGTGGCGCAGCGACTGTTCACACTGGCGGGAATGGGCGATCTTGACCAGGCTATCGAGAAGGCAGGCAAGCCGGGATTTCATGCCGTTGAGCTTCCGGTGAGATTGAAAGGCCACGTTGAAAGCCGCGTTCGCCGCTACGATTCAACCAACGTAGTGGCCCGCGTTGCCGGGATTGCGGGCGGCAGCAATGCCGTCCTCTACACCGCTCACTACGACCATCTCGGCATCGATCCTGACGCCAAGGACGACAATATCTACAACGGCGCTGCGGACAATGGCACCGGATGCGGGATTCTGCTGGAGATGGCGCGAGCCTTTGCCCATTCGACCGAGCGGCCTCCACACGATATTTATTTTGCCGCGGTCACCGCGGAGGAGCAGGGGCTGTTGGGCTCGCAATATCTGGGCATGCACCCGCCCGTCCCCGCAAGCCAGATCACGCTCGATCTGAACTACGACATGGTCCTGCCCATCGGCATTCCGCGATCGGCAAACCTCGGCGGAGCAGACCGTATCGACTTCTGGCCCAGGGTCCAGTCCGTGGCCAAAGACTTCGATCTGAAGCTCCTGCCCGACCCCACCCCCGGCGCCGGCCACTACTATCGCAGCGATCACTTCTCGCTAGCGCGGGTTGGCATTCCGGCGTTCTCTGTAGATGAAGGCGAATTATTTGAGGGCCATGATGAGGCCTGGGGCAAAGCGCAGTTCAAAGACTACGTGGCACACCACTATCACCAACCATCCGATGAATACCATGCCGACTGGGATTTTCGCGGCAATGCCAAACTGGCTCGCTTTGGCTTCGTGCTGGGATGGCTGGCGAGCGAGCAGCCGAAAGCCGTGGAGTGGAAGGCAGGCGACGAGTTCGAGGCGGCCCGGAAAAAGGACGAAGCGAAGTAGCATCTTCGCCCGAGCTTAGTAATAGTCGGCGCAACTGAGATAGTAGCCGCACTGGGTGCAGACCAGCTTGCAGTGGTGGCCAACAACGCGGGCTCTGCAGGGCGGGCTGATGTGGCTGTGGTGTTCAACGGGGTCGGATTGTGCGGCAAAACTGTCGCTCAAGGCCGAGTCAGAATTCGGGACGAAATCTGGGTTAAGGGCACGGGGAAACTCCGGCAGCATGGGAGAAAGGTTAGCATGGAGGAATGGGCCGCCCTCATGCCGCACCCGTGCAGCATCCAGGCAGGTGCCCGAAGCATCAACCCTGAGGTTGTGGAATTGCGCCGCTCGCACGAGCATTCCCCCGAGTCGTGGCGCGTACCCGATCTGGGATCAACTTAATCTCTTAGAAACCCCCAAGGAGGATTTGAATGGCAAGCAAGGCAAGTGCAGTTTGGACAGGTTCACTGAAAGAAGGCAAAGGCACCATCTCGACCGCGACGGGTGTACTGAGCAATGCCAATTACTCGTTTGCAACGCGCTTTGAAGGCGCGGATTCCGGCACCACCCCCGAGGAACTGATTGCGGCAGCCCACGCGAGCTGCTTCTCGATGGCGCTGGGCGCACAGTTGGGAGAAGCCGGCTTGACTCCAGACAAAATTGAAACGCATGCCGCTGTGACCCTGGCCAAAACGGACGGCGGATTTGCCGTGACCAAGATCGCCCTGACCACCACCGCCAGCGTTCCCGGCGCGAGCAAGGAGGCTTTCGACAAGGCCGCAGCAAATGCCAAGGCGGGCTGCCCCATCTCCAAGCTCTTCGCTAACAACACCGATATCACGCTGGACGCAAAGCTGGTCTAAGCTCACAACTCTTTCTAATTGAAACCAGGCGCCTCCCGTCTTGGCTCGCATTGCGATCCTCAGATGGGAGGCTTTTATTAGGGCTCTGCCCTGCAAAAAACTCCTCTTGTATTGGCCCTTCGACCTATGGGAAAGTGAGATGACCGATCTGTGGTCGACTTCCTGAATGGCAAGGCAGACCATTGAAAACCTACAAGTTCAAGGCGCGCATTGAACCCGCTACAACAGGAGACGGCGCCTGCGTAGTTTTTCCCTACGATGTTGAGAAAGAGTTCAGCACAAAGGGCCGGGTGCCGGTCAAAGCGAGCTTCGACGGCGTGCCCTACACAGGGTCACTCATCAAGTACGGTTCCCCACAGCACATACTGCCCATGCTCAAAGGCATTCGGGAGCAGGTCGGCAAGGAACTAGGCGACACAGTCGAAGTGACGGTCCAGAAAGATCTCACTGAACGTACGGTGGAAGTGCCTGACGAGTTGATGCGGCTGCTCAAACAGGAAGGACTGCTTCCGATATTTGAGAAGCTGAGTTTCACACACCGCAAGGAGTATTGCCGCTGGATCAGCGATGCAAAGAAGGAAGAGACTCGCCAGCGACGCTTAGTGAAGGCCGCAGAGATGTTGCGCGCGGGGATCAAAACTCCTGACAGTGCCGGCGCGAGGATAGACGAGACGCACTTGGGAGAGCAGAGCACCGAGACATAATTGCCGAGATACCGGTGTTTGACATCTGAACCAATGGGAACGGTGAAGGTATCCCGTTTTTCGACTGGTTCAATTAGCGAAAAACGCATGTGTACAGGGTCTCAAACGGGGCCATAAACGCGAAGAATCTTCCGCCTCAAATGGTCGTTTCAAATTGACCGATGAGCGAATGAGTCTGAAGGGATCGGAGGTCAGATGCACTGGAGAAATCCCCTTTCTGTGTGGAAGAAAGCAAAATTTGACATGGGCAGTCGCTTTTGCGAGACTCAGAGATGCTGCCGGTCTGGTGCGATCCGCCTGACCTGAGTACCGTGCCGAAGTGGCGGAATTGGCAGACGCGCGTGGTTCAGGTCCACGTACTCGCAAGGGTGTGGGGGTTCGAGTCCCTTCTTCGGCACCAAAAACTTCGCTAAACTATTGAAATTAAACATAATGTAGCACGAATCAGTACTTTACAGGCGGTCCGTATTATTCCTACAGTCATGGTGAATATGCCTAAATAAGCCTCTTACGGCTGTCCCGCATTACTAAACCAGAAAGACATTACCACGGCGGGATGCAGGACACACAGGGTGGCCTTAGAAGCCGGCTCGATCTCGAAAAGGGAGAAATCAACGTGTGTTTTTCAAGCGGCCCTTGATTGACCTGACGAGTCTCCGGGTAATTCCTTATTGAGCAGAATACATGCGTTTCAAAATCGTAAGGAGATTTAGAACGAAGTTGGTCGTCAACCCTGACAACAGCCAAGTCGCTATCGGGCCTGTCGCGGCTCCTGGACTTGATCGCATGTACGACTGAGCAACGAGGGCGGTACAAACGACCATGACAGCAATGAGCACTGAGAAGCATATCCACAACATCAAGGAAACTTACGAGGAGTGGGCATCAGACGATCGAATTCAGCAAATCCTCGAGGTTTTGCGACGTTAACGAGGTGCGATGTGGTCTATTTTCTCTCCAGCGCTCATAGGACCGGTTCCGACAGGCAGAATCTCGGCACTCGCAACCATGGAGTGCCCGTTCTATGGCTGGCCGTGACTAGGTATACACCTATTTCTGGCCTGTTGGAGTGACGAGAGGATTAGGAACGCACGGTATAAGGTTTATTGACGCTTATGGGGGTTCCCGCCTTTTTGCCGCGATTCAATCTCCGTCGTCCACCCCAAAGATATGAAAGGCTATTGCAAAATGTTGAAGCCGTCGCTCCTCAAACGACGAGCCATCGCTGAAACCCGTCACCTGCGTGCGCCAGGCGCCCGCCTTTAGCTGCTGCCAGTCCGGACAAGCGATGTGGAAGCACAATGGGGCAGCTCCGGTTGTCGCTGCTTCACTATCTGGTGCTCAATCGCAAACAGCGCGAGCTCAAGCCTGTTTGTGACACCCAACTTGTCAAAGATGTGGCTGATGTGATGCTTCACAGTGTGCGAGCTCAAGGAGAAGCGCGCGGCGATCTCTGCATTCGGGAAGCCAGAAACGATGGCCAAGAGGATCTCCATCTCGCGCGCTGTCAGGTTGAACCTGCGCGGCAAACTCCGCTGGCCAGCAGTCTTCGATTTTTGCTCGCTCAGTTGCCTTGCGAGCCCTGCAAGTCCCCGCGGGTCGAGCCAGGTAGCACCGTTCATCACGCTCGCAATTGCTTCTACAAGCGCTTGCCCAGTGCTTTCCTTGAGAAGGACTCCCGAGGCGCCAAGTTGCAAGACTTTCCCTACCTCGATCTTGTCCAGGTAACCTGCTAGCAGAATCGTCCGTACAGTCAGCCCGGACTGCTCGATAAATCTGGCGAGATTTACGTCCTGGGCTTGGGCCAGCCCAAGATCAAGCAGCAGTATGGCAGGCCGATTGTCTTCCAGCGAAGGTATCAGCATCTCTTTGCTGTTCACCGAACCCACGACTTCGAACATTTGCGAACGACTTAGTAAGACGAATAGAGCTTCACTAAACAAGAGATGGTCGTCTGCGATGAGGATTCTCGTGTTATGTGACGATGTCGGTTGAAACGTTTCAGACAACACAGGAGAACGAAGCGCTGGACACGCGTTGAAAGGAACTGAACTGCCCATTTTTACCCCTCTGCGTTCCGAAGCCGGTTAATGATTCCGTTCCAGCTCACGATCAAGTTGTATGTGGTCAGGGTTCGATGTAGTCTGATCAGTTTACTTATGGGTAATTAACCCGTCAACGTATGGCACGATCATGGGCAATGCCTTCGTAACCATACTTTAGTTTTAGAACTTGTGCGGTCCACGATAAGTCGCAGTAAGTCGGTGATGTAAATCACGAAATCGCCTATGTGCTGACCTTAGTAAGGCGAAACAGTACACCTTATATGACATATAAGTACCAACTATCTAGTTACCACACTAAATTTTTATAGCACTTGCTGGTGCTAGCGATATGGTACCCCGCTCCAATGCAGATGGCACTCCGGTCCGATTCATGCCCCAGTCTCTTTGAGATACGGTTAGATCATTCTCATGCGACATCCGGCGCTGACCTTGCACCGGCCCAGGGTTGCGAATAGGGGATGGAAGTGAGGTATAGAGATGGTTCCGGTTTCCACAGACACGGGGCAGGTGCCAGGCAAGCAAGAGAGAGCCTACCGCGTACACCTTGAAGTTCCACTCTATTACCGCGTCCTCGGATCGAAGCAATGGGTTTCTGCGAGATTGGTGAATATAAGCGGAACCGGGATTCTGTTTCATACCTTCGATGAGTTGGCGAACGGCACGCGGATCGAAGTGAACTTTCACCTTCCGGCCGTAGGTAAAGAATCGGCTGGCGGTGAGGTTGCCGGCAAGGCCGTGATAATCCGGTCGGTCGCTGCCGCTGTATCAGCAGCGGAAGTAGCCGTGAAGCTGATAGGTCCTCGCCTCCGTCCGAGTGCCGCACGGAGAACGCTCAGTTAGCTATCGCATTTCCGCAGCAGGGCTGCCCAGGCGTCGTCGAACTTCTAACCGTTGTCGTGGCCAAACGCCTCCGGGCACAACCGAGTGCTACCAAAGCGGCCGTTTCAAAACGAGGGGGAGTAAACTTATGCTTTCAACCCGAACTTTTGCATTAACGATGACTCTGGTTCTGACCAGTTGCGCGTTCGCCCAAGACCATCCCGTGATGCCGAGGGACGCGGCAACGGCCGCGGCGATGGTTGCGCCCGAGGTGTCTCCGAGTTATCGTCTGCGTGCCGGCGATCAAGTCAGCATCTCGTTTGCGCTTTCGCGCGATTTCGATCAGAGCGTCTACGTTCTGCCGGATGGTTTTATGTCCCTTCGCGAAGCTGGCACCATCCTGGCCGAAGGGTTGACCACCCCCGAACTCACGCAGCGAATCAAGCAAGCGTACACAGGCATCCTCCATCAGCCGGTTATCACAGTCACCTTGAGGGATTTCGAGAAGCCCTACTTCATCGCCAACGGCCAGGTTGGAAAGCCGGGCAAGTACGACCTTCGAGGACGAGTGACCGTTTCAGAAGCCGTGGCGATCGCGGGCGGTTTGACTACCGCCTCCAAGCACTCGCAGGTCATCCTGTTCCGGCGCTCTGCCAACGGCCTGACAGAAGCGCACGCGATTGACTTGAAACACCAGCTCGCCAAGCACGACCTGAGTGAGGACACGGTTCTTCGAGAGGGGGATATGGTGTATGTCCCACAGAACCGAATGTCGAAACTTTCCCGGTATCTGCCTAGTTCAAGCCTGGGCGTGTTCGCTAACCCTTACGCGTTCTGACAAGCGCCGCGGAAGAGGAGACAATTATGGATCAAACCTATCAGCAGTACCGCCCCGGCACGAGTGTCCGCGATGCGGTAGCTTGCATCTTTCGTCAAAAGTGGCTCATCCTTGCAGCTTTTAGCCTTCTGATGGTCGTAACACTCATGGCGGGGTTGTGGACCCGAAAATACGATGCTCACATCAAGATCCTGGTGTTGCGCCAGCGCTTCGATCCGATGGTATCACCCAAAGCGGAAGCCCCTATTCTGGTTAGTGGGAGCGTCAGCGAAGAGGAGCTCAACTCCGAGGTTGAGCTGCTGAAAAGCGAAGATCTGCTAGGTAAGGTTGTCGCAAGCACAGGGCTGGCGCGGCATATCCGGTCTAATGGCGGAGGCCCTTACGCCGTTGCCGCTGCCACACGCCAGTTGGCTCTTGCACTCGACATCCAGGCTATTCACAAGACCAATGTGATCGTGGTGCACTACCACTCCAGCGACCCTCAGGATCTTCAACCGGTTCTGAACGCACTTGCTGAGGCCTACATCGAGAAGCACCGGGAGGTTCACCGTTCCTCCGGCGAGTTCGAGTTCTTTGAGCAGCAGGCGGATATTTATCGCACCACCCTCGAGCGCGCCCAGCGGGACCTGGTCACGTTCACCCAGACCAGAGGCGTCGTTTCCGCGCAGCTTGAGCGTGATCTGACCTTGCAGAAGCTTGCAGATCTTGCCGCCAGCGCGCAGAAAACACATGCCGACATCGCTGAGATCAAGCGTCGCATCGTCTCGCTCAAAGCGCAACTGTCAGCAACCAGCCCGCGTCTGGTGACAGAGGTAAGGACTGCTGAAAATCCGCAGGTGATGCAACAGTTGAAGGCGAGCCTGCTTACCCTCGAACTCAAGCGGATCGAATTGCTGACCCGATTCGAACCCGCGTATCCGGCCGTCCAGCAAGTCGAGGAACAAATCCGCCAGAACAGGGCGTCTCTCGATAAGGAGCTAGGAGCCCCGCCAAAACAGGAAACTACCGATGTAGACCCAACCTTTGCTATGTTACGTAGCGATTTGGCGAAAGCCGAAGCCCAGTTGAATGGCCTTGAGGCCAGGGATTTCGCGGAGTCATCAACGATTGCACGCTATCGCTCACAAGCCCAGTCGCTTGGCGAACAGAACATTGCGCAACAGGATTTGGAGCGGCAGGCGCAGACGGCTGCGGATAATTACCAGCTCTACTCCCGTAAGCGTGAAGAGGCGCGCATCGGCGATGCTCTCGATCAACGGGGAATCCTGAATGTCGCGATCGCAGAAAGGCCTCGCCCCGCTACCTTACCCATGCAGTCGCAATTCGCACTGGCAACCATCTGGGTGCTGGTTTCAGGCTTCGGCAGTATCGGCCTGGGGGTAGCCGCCGATCGTATTGCACCTACGTTGCGCACGCCCGATGAGGTAACGGCATACCTACACCTGCCGGTGCTTGCCGCATTGCCAGGGGCATCGGCGGTAAAGGACCCCATTCGTCAGCAGGCGGATATCCGCCCCTCTGAGTCCTCCGATCAGAGCCTTTGATGGAAACGGAGTACCTGAACGAGTCAGGAGTTTTTATGAGCCACACGTTGGAAGTTTTGTCGTTGCCAGCAAAGCCGTTCGAGCAGGAGACAGAGGCGCCTCAAGATTCAGCCAGTCATGCCGACTTGTTTCCCGTTGACTTTCAGCCGGAACTACTCTCGCTTGCGAATATGCTGAACGCCCTCGCGAAGTGTGGGTCATCGCGCGTGATCGCCATCCTCTCTGTTGAGCCAGAGATACGTTCCAGCCAAATATGCTTCGATCTGGCGCGCATCCTGGCTGCATCTTCTTCGCGGCCCGCCTGCCTGATGCAGGCCGGTTTGGAACAAAAGGATCAGCCGCACTCCGGAGTGGAGCATCCGCTTTTGGTCGCTCCCAATCTTTGGGGAACAAAGCTTGTGTGCGGTAATCCCGGGGCGCCCGCTAATCGCGGACGGCTGCACGTGTCGTTGCGCGATCTGCGCACGCAGTACGAATTCATCGTCATCGATGCAACCGGCACCAGTCCTTCAGGGGAGGGCGTCGCGCTGGGAAGCTTGTCGGACGGGGTATTGCTTATCATCAACGCCGGTAAGACCCGCAGAAAGGCAGCGCTTCGCGTTCTGGAATCTCTACGCGCGGCCAACGTGGAAGTGCTCGGAGCAGTCCTGAACGGCCGCCGCTTCTACATCCCGGGCCCAATCTACCGTCATCTCTAGACGCCTGCTGATCATCACAGGAGCTCGGTTCGGCGATGGCCACTTGCGAACAACACGCATCAGAAGAGCTGCGCTCGAAAGCGCGATACCAGGGCGTCGCAATCACTGCGCTCGCTTCCATGGCATCCAAGAGCGTTGTCTTGCTCACGGCCATGATCGCGGTCCCGCTGACGCTGCCCTACCTGGGGCGAGAACGTTATGGGCTATGGATGACAATCACCTCGGCCGTTCTGTTCCTCAGTTCGGCCGACCTTGGCATCGGAAGCGGCTTGACCGTGACCATTGCCGAATGCGACGCCACGGGTGAAACCAACCGCGCTCTCCGCTCCGTATCGTCTGCGTTCTTCGCGCTTATGGGGATCGCTGTTGCCGCCTCCTTGCTGTTCTGGGCAGGCCAGGCCTGGATTCCATGGGACTCTCTGCTTAATCCCACAAATGCGGGAGTACGGAAGGATGCCGTTCAAAGCTGCAGGGTGCTCTTTATGTGCACTGCCATCGCCTTGCCGATGGGAGTGGTCGCGCGTGTGCAACTCGGCCTTCAGCAAGGCCACGTGAGCGAGATCTGGGCCGGCGCGGCCAATGTTATCGCGCTTGGCGGGGTGATTCTCAGCGTCTGGTTTCACCTGCCGATGCCCTGGCTGGTGTTCTCGATGACCGGGGCACCGCTCCTTTGCGCAGCAGCCAATGGAGCATTCCAGTTCTTCTTCCGCTCTACGTGGCTCCGGCCACGGTGGTCCCAGTTGCACTGGTACACGACAATGCGACTCCTACGGCTAGGTGGACTGTTCTTTCTCCAGCAATGCTTCGGCCTCACCTACTATCTCAGCGACAACCTGCTGATCTCTCGGTTTCGGGGTAACGCGGAGGTTGCAGGTTTCTCGGTGGTGCAGCGGCTGTTTTCCGTCGCCCTGTTTTCTCAATACCTCATGGTGCCCCTCTGGCCCGCCTTCCGGGAGGCAATCTCGATTGGCGACATCGACTGGACGCGTCGCGCGCTTAAGCGGTCCTTGTATCTCAATCTGCTGGCCGGCGGCGTTGCTGGAGTCGCCATCCTTTACGTTAGCCAATTGGCGCTCTACCGTTGGGCGCACCTGCGTGTCCCCGCCCTCGACGGCCTGCGGATCGGGTTCGTTCCCTGGGTCATTCTCGTCGGCTTCATCGCAACCATGAACGCATTTCTCAACCAGCCGGAGTGGATAAAACGCTACTTGCTGATTTTTGGAAGCGCCACCCGTCTAACGCTGGCGCTCAAGGTCTTCATGGTCCGTGCGTACGGGCCGGCCGGAGCGGTCTGGGCAACGGTTGCCGGATACGGCGCCTTCTACGTCATCCCCTGCCTGCGGCTCGCAAACGAGTCGCTCCAATCGCAAGCGGAGAGGCGCTCATGAATCACGAACAAGAAACCCTCGGCCGGACCACGTACCTGCTCGCCTTGCTGCCCGTGACCGACTGCATTCTGAATCAAATTAACACCGCTCTTCATATTTCGCTCGGTTCTCTGAGCCTGCTACAAGCGGTTCGTCTACCCCTGCTGGTTGTGCTTCTGGCCATCTGCATGCGCCACCTCTTCACGAATCCGTCGCGACTGCCTCTCGTCATCTGGCTCACTCCTCTGATGCTCCTCATGTTTGTCATTAAGGAGTACCTCTACACAGGCACAATCGCATTCTCCAGCCTCGGCTCCTACGGTCAATTGCTCTACTGGATCGTTTTCTGGGCTGCGATACGGCTTGAATGCCGCACCCGCAGGCAGGCAAATCTTCTGCTGGCGGGTATGGGCGCCGGAGCACTTCTGAGTGCCGTCAGTATCCTGGGCGGTTTCGCCGTGGGCGGGCTGAATCCCTATGCCGACGACGGTGTAAACGCCTCTGCCGGCTGGTTCAACACCGCCAAAACCGTGACCGGGGTGCTTCTGACGGGCGCCTGCATTCTCCTCTATCGCGGCCGATCCTCTCATTCCTGGGGATACCCTCTGCTGGCTTGTTTATGTTTTCTCTCCTGCGTGCTCACCTATGCGCGCGCCGGCCAGGTTGCCGCCGTCCTGGTGTGGCTCTGGCTCGCCCTCTGGTGCATCTTGAAGCGTCCGTCGTTAACCGGCCAAACGACCAGGCGGTTCGTTTTGCTTGCCGCTGTCCTGGCAATGGCTTCCCTGCCGGTTCTGCTCCGTTCCGGAAGCTTCGTCAACCGCTGGCAGGACCTGGAGGATCACGATAAAGGCGGCTCGGGACGCGCCGAGTTCTGGCCTGTGGCTATCGAGGAATTCCGCAGCGCCGAACCAGCAGAAAAGTTATTTGGCTTCGGCTATGACCATATGGCCACCATGCTCTACAAGGACTACGGCGCCGACATCCGCCATACCCATAACGATGTGCTTGACGCCATGCTGCTGGGCGGCATGTGCGGCATGGCCTGGTGGGTATTGCTGATCTGCTCACTGATCGCAGCGATCGCCCCGTCTTTGCGAACGTATGAGGGCATGGCCGGATTCGGAATCGTGTTGGCGTTCATCTGCCATGGTCAACTCACCGGTCAACTGTTAGGCACAGACGCAATGACGGCTTACGTACTTGGCATTTCGTGTCTCGGAATCCTGGGAGAGTTACGAGCCAACGTACCGAGTTCTGTGGCCGAAAACCAAACCGAGATCAACTGTCAAACCTCTGTAACGCGCAACATTCTCGCGTTCCGGTAACGCCGCTCGTTTCAAAACCCGGGGCTTCGGCTCCCGAAAGCGAGAGAGCATGCACACGAACACAGCAACATCGACCATCTTAGGTATCCCGATCGACAGTCCGACGATGGATGAGGCGGCTGACCGGATTCTCGCCCTCGCAGCCGCGGCGCATCCGTCGTACGTGTGCTTCGTCGACGCGCACATGGTGGTCGCAGCGCACGACGAGCGGAGCATCCGTGACGCAGTAATGGGCGCTGCTATGCGATTGCCCGATGGCGCCCCGATTGCATGGCGTCTAAAAGCGTCCAATGTCCGGGCCCAACGTCTGAGCGGTCCATGCACTTCGCCGGTGCTCCTTTCGGGGGCTGCGCAACGCGGCCTCCGGGTCGGCTTTTACGGCGGCGCTCCCGAGACGATGTGTAGAATCCGCGAAACACTTCATCGGCTTTATCCAAATTTACACATCGCCTACATGCACTGTCCGCCATTCCGCGCGCTGAGGCCGGAAGAAGTCGAGTCGGACCTGGATACAATCCGCGCCAGTGGAACGCAAATGTTGTTTGTTGGCCTGGGCTGCCCGAAGCAGGAACTTTGGATGCGGCGCTTTTCTCCCGCTCTTCCGTGCGTGCTTGTCGGGGTTGGCGCTGCATTGAAGGTGCTGGCCGGCGAAACCCGTTTGCCGCCGCTATGGATGCAGGAACTTGGTCTAACCTGGGTCATCCGCTTTGCACAGGAACCGCGACGGCTGGCTTCGCGGATCTTCTGTGACCTGCCTCGATTTCTGTACTTGCTGGTCAAGGGAGAACAGAATCTTTCCGCTGCACAAGCGCAAGACGGTTCCGGAGGAAAGTGGTGACGAATACGCAGGAGTGCATGGATTTGGGAAGTTTCTCACGCCATCAGTTTACCCGCGGCCGCGGCTTCGCTGTGCGGGGCCTTTGGGCGGTCTTCGGGCATCTGCTCGGCTGGGTATTTCTTCCATCACGAGCGAGGGTCTGGCTGCTGCGATCGTTTGGCGCTCGTATTGAGAAAGATGTGCTTCTCAGCGCACATATCCGGGTTCGCTATCCATGGCGACTTTCGATCGGGCAGAATTCCTGGATAGGCGATGGGTGCTGGATCGATAACTGGGTTCATGTCAAGGTCGGCAAAAACGTCTGTCTATCTCAAGATGCCTACCTGTGCACCGGGAACCATGATTGGTCCGATCCCAGCTTTGCCATCGCTCCCCAACCCATCACGATTGGGGACGGTGCATGGGTGGGCGCCCGCGTGGTTCTTGGGCCTGGTGTCGAAATGGCTACGGGCTCTATCGCTGCAATCGGTTCCGTGATTCTACGCAATGTGCCAGCATGGGAAATTCACAGCGGTAATCCAGCAGTGAAACGCTGTGATCGCGTCATGCGCCAGACAACACAAGAATCGCCCGTTTACAGATCAGGCACAGTTCTGGTGGTGGGTCCGACTCGCTCCCGGGGCGGAATTACCGCGGTGATCGCGGGACACAGAAAACTTCCCGCATGGCGGAACTTTGGCTGTGCCGAGCTGAATACCTTTGCGGATTCAAGCCTCGCGGCCAAGGTGAGCGCTGCTCTTGGTTCCTATTTACGGGCTCCGTTGCTGCTCATGAGGGCTCAGGTCGTGCACATGCATCTTGCCGGGCGCACAAGCATGTTGCGAAAACTCCCGCTGCTGGGTACTGCGGTCCTGCTCAGGCGCGCGGTTGTGATTCATCTTCACGCCCCAGATCGGGGGTGGATCCTGGATGGGTCGGCCAAACCTTTATTCCGGCTCTATTGCTGCTGGTCGCGGCACATCGCCGTGCTCTCGTCCTATTGGAAAACACAGTTGGAAGTGGCCGGAATTGCGACAGGAATCCGTGTGATTCCCAATCCCATATCCGGTAACCGGGCGGTCGAGCGGCCACCAGATTCAGTTCCTCGCGTCCTGTTTGTCGGCCAGCTCGAAAAGCGCAAAGGCTACGAGGACCTG
>VFSW01009831.1_pt1 | contig 13624 bp, 10 predicted proteins | sample 5358111 | NCBI WGS metagenome assembly VFSW01 (sample SAMN11554181, study PRJNA540505) | mine drainage metagenome | isolation source: sediment from site ElyBrook_90M | place: USA: Ely Copper Mine, Vershire, VT | collected 2017 | reverse complement strand
CGCCCGCGGGCAGCATCGTGGATCACTTCGGCTTCGTGGTGAAGGACATGCCCGGGGCACTGGCCCGATGGAAGGACGCCAACGTCCCGATCGAGCCGACCGGGAATCCCAATGAAGTGTACGTGATCGCGTCCGACGGCATCCGTTTGGAAGTCTATGGCGAACCAGCTCTGCCGACTCCCGTAAGCATGAATCATATTCACTTCTATCCCGTGGACATCCCAGCCATCAAATCCTGGTATGTGAAGGCGTTCGGAGCGAATCCCGGCCGGCGCCCGTGCGTCAGTTGCCTCGCCCAGCCGAGAATGATCGAGACAGACGATCTTCCGGGAGTGAACCTGTCGTTTTCGCCTGGGAAAACCTCGCCGGCGCCCACCAAGGGGCGCTCGATTGATCACATCGGCTTCGAGGTGACAAATCTCGAAGAGTTCGTGAGGGGACTTGAGGCGCGAGGAATCAGAATCGAAGGGCCGATCCGCATGATTCCCGGCACCTCGATCAAGGCGGCATATCTTACCGACCCGTGGGGGACATCCATCGAACTTACCCAGGGCCTCGCGCCCCGGTAGCAAGCCCGTGCTCATAGCTCCAGACGTGATGGCGTCTTCGTTTGAGGTATGGAAGCGCCGCGCGCCTGATACGTCTTCTAGCCAGCCGTCACGTGATACACCGTAAAATTGACGCCCGCCGGCGGCGGATATTTTTGAGAGTATTTTTTCGCTCTGACCTGGAGCACGGTTTCTCTTTCGGCCGGATCGGTGACCACCACCAAGGTACGATCGTAGAGCTGATTTCCTATCTTCAAACGCACGTGGGGATCACGGGCCACGTTTCGAGACCACGACCTCACTGTGGCTCCGGATGTGGCCAGATACAGCTGGCCATTATTGACGATGCACCAGGTGGTTACCGAATGAGGAAGCAAGAACTGCGAGTTGGTCTGAACCTTCACGGTTCGAACATTCGTTGCAAACGACCAGTCGGGCACCGGGGCCGTAACGAGATCTCCTTTGAGCCACAAACCGGGAATTCTTTCATGAGGATCGAGGCCGGTGAAGCGCAACACCAGCAGCGCTAGGACCAGGCAAACTATAACTGCTCCCAAAATCTTCCAAACTATCTTCATGTCCAGCTCCTAGATGGCGAGTGAATCAGCATGCCTTTACCCTTTTCATCGCTTGGAAACTATACAATGCGGGATTTCCGCTTTGACTTCTCGGCCGACCGATAACATACACTCCCGCGCGCCAGCACGCAAAGCTTCCGCCAGGTTTGCTGTCCGGCTCGCCTGCCGCGCAGCGCCGACGACCGGGCGGCTTTGTCCTGACGGTCCCCGCAAGAACCAGCCCTGCGCCCTGGATCCCGATTCCGCTGCACGAATTTATCCGGACCTCGCCACCAGGGAAAGCCGCCCGCATCGGCTTTATTTCCGAAAGAACTAATGTTACCGCCCGCGTAAACCGGAAGCATCGTGCCAGCCGTCCCGAGCATCCAACGCTGTTATGAGCTCTGCTGTTCCGAGTCCGAGCCTGACGGCGCGCGAACTGGTTGCCGCCTGGGGAAGGATTCTGAGCGGTAGAATCCCGATGTTGTCGCTCGAGATCACGCGGGAGTGCCCCCTCAGCTGCCCGGGATGCTATGCCTATGGGCCAGGGCACCTGGGCGGAGAAGTCACGCTCAGCGAGCTGAGCGACCGGCGCGGCGATCATCTTGTCGAAGGCGTTTTGCAGTTGGTGCGCAAGCACAAACCCCTCCATGTTTCCCTGGTTGGCGGAGAACCGCTGGTCCGGCACCGCGAGCTGAGCCGGATTCTTCCGGCACTCAGCGAAATGAACATTTTCACGCTGGTGGTGACGAGCGGTGTGATTCCCATTCCGATCGAGTGGATGAATCTCCGCCGCGTGCGCGTGGCGGTTTCCGTGGACGGATTGCCGGAACATCACAACATCCGCCGGAAACCGGCTACCTACGAGCGCATCCTCAAAAATATCGAAGGCTGCGAGATCAATGTTCACTGGGTCATCACGCGCCCGATGCTCGAACGCGCGAGCTACCTAGAAGAATACATTGAGTTCTGGAGCGCGCGGCCCGAAGTGGATCGCATCTGGGTAAGCCTCTACACTCCGCAGGCCGGCGAGCAAAGCCCGGAAATGCTGACTCCCGGGAACCGCGAGGCCCTAATGCGCGAGTTGCCTTCCTTAGCGAAGCGCTACCCGAAATTTCTTTTCAACGAGGGGCTCGCCAAGGCTTACCTTCGCCCGCCGAAAAATCCGGGCGATTGCCTTTTCGCCAAACTGTCGGCCAATTATTCAGCGGATTTGAATACCCGCGTCGAACCTTGTGTTTTCGGCGGCTCGCCCGATTGTTCCCAGTGCGGATGCGCCGCCAGCACCGGCCTTCATTGGATTAGAGGAATCAAAGTGGCTGGGCCGGTGAAGATTGATCATTTCATTGCCAGTTCGCTGAAGATCGGCCTCCTCATGAACCGGTTTCGAGCAGGCGCGGCTCGGCCGTCACGATGGAACACCACTACATATCCAGACCGCAAAAACGAATTGATACAAATCCAGCCATAAACGATCCATACATGCTTGCCACACTGAAGATGTGACTTTGATGGAATCCCGGCCTGGATCAATTCATCGCTCGACCTGGCCGATTGGTCCTGAAGGGCGGAATTTTGGGAATGTGTGAATTTGGCCAATTGAGTCGACGGCCACATTCCGAGAAGAGAACTTAGCAGAACTGGGCACCAATCAACGCGCCAGAGAGTGGATCGCACAATTCGCGCTGTTGTTAAGTCAAATCAGCCTTGATCGGATACATGTGCTGAATTGAACAGACGTGCAAAACTCAAGAGGGTATAAACAGCCAAACATAAGGGACAAAGAATAACCCATTATTCTTATCCCACCCCGGGCCGAATGTAACACACCATTCGGCCCTTCCTCCCCTGAATAGTTCCGGCCCGCATTGCGAGAAGTAGATTGACTGGGCTCCGCCCCGGCAGGGACGGAAGAAAGTGGCTTCGTGCCTCCCTGAAGATACGACACCTTAGCGCCCACTTTCTTAGAAGAGGACTTCCCGAGACTTGGCGTGAAGAGGTTGCCACGTGCCGCGTTTTGCACGGCATGGAAACGACGTATCTTTCCAAACATGTTTTCAGCAGAATTTAGAAAGGGTAAAAGGCATGCGCAAAATTGTGTTTACGATTGTTACTTTTTGCTGAACAAGCCCGTTAGGCCACTCACAGATTTTACAGGGTCTACTCCTTCTCCTGCCCTGGAGGCCGCACTGCCAACACAATTGAGTTGAGACTTGACCATGTTTGCCGCGAGACCGCCGACATCGGGAATGAACTTGGGGTCGGAACTGGTGCCCTGAACCAGGAACGGCACGGTCGTGCCACTCTTGCAACCTGTATCAGCTCCTGTGAATTTACCGATCATTCCCACCGTGCTGGAGATGGGACTCGCAATAGCGCCTAAAGCGTTGGTCAGTGTCGCCGCCATTTTGAAATCGAGATTATTCTTGGAATCGATGGTGCCATTGCCAACCAGATTGCCGAGCGACGGAAGGACTGCTACGACATGGTCGGCTTTGAGGCCATCAGGAAGCATTTGCAGGTTCGTGGTGAGCTTCTCGATTTGCAGGTCCTTGCCGGTCTGGACGCCCGCGAGCGAAGCAATTGCGGACATCTTGGACCCAAGGTCGAAACCGGCAACTTTCGCGTCGAACAAACCCACGTTACCGGTCGTGGAAAGTTTATTCGTCGGACCAGTCAGATTGAGATTCGCGTTCAGCGTGCCACTTTGAATTGTGGCCCCTTTGGGAAGAATGATGCCGAGGGCGGGCAGGAAAGCTTCGAGATCTTTTGCGGGCATATTCTGGGCATCGACCTTGATATTCAGGACGATTTCCTCCGCGACCCGATACGTGCCGCTGAGACGCGCGATCGCATTTCCGATTTTCAGCGTGGATGGATTGAGGACACCTGCATTTTTGTTCAGATCGTAACTGGTGCTGAATTCAACGACCATGGGCTCCGAGGCCGGTGAACCGCCGGCGATCAGCAGGGCCTTGGAAAGTTTGGCTGTGCCCTTCGTTTCTGACCTTCCGTTCTGTGAGCCAAGAGTTGCGTCGAGATCGAGAAGACCGCCAAGTCCCAAGGAAGGATCAAGCAAACCAGTTGACGCAAGATTGAGAGAACTGACATTGAGTTTGGCGCTGGTGGGAGTGAGTGAGGCATCCGTTTGATCGATGGGACCAACATCGCCATCTAATTTGAATTTACCTCCACCCGGCAGGTCGGCATTGACGGTGACTGGAAACCTGGATGTCATGGACACATCGGAGGCCGAGATATCAACGTGATCGTAGACGCTGCGCTTCTGCGAACCCGTCGAACCGATGCTGACCTGACCGTCCTTGAGTTCGAGTTTTCCGATCGATGAGTTGGAGAGAGAGCTCGAGGAAGCCGGCGTCTCGGCAGACGTGGGTTCCTGCCCGGCCTTGGTCGAGGCACCGCCTAGCGACGAATAGTTCCACTGACCCGCGACGTTATGGATGAGCGTGACTTGCGGATTCCGAACAGTAATTGCCCTGACGTGGAGCGTTTTGGAAAAGATCAACGGCATGACTTCAACGCCAACCATGAAGGACTTCGCGGTAAGGAAAGCGGATGGACTGAACTTGGGATCATCGCCAACATAAAGATCTTCACCGGAGAGGGATCCACGCAGCAGCGAAAAGCTGAGGTTGCCGAGAGTGACTTTGCGGCCGAGCGCGGCTGAAGCCTTTTCCTCAATCGCCGGTCGAAACTGGTTGACCGGAATCAGAAAAGGCGCGATCACCAGCACAAGAATTAAAATCCCGACGCTGACGAGGATGATGCGAAGTTTACGACCCATAATGTCCTCCGTTGAAAACGCCGCGCAGCGAGAAGGAGCGCGAAAAGCATCAAGAGCTTGTCCCGCAGGCTTTGCAGCATGCGCAAGGTTAGCGATGGGGTACTTTTCAATTTACGGTCTATTTCCGAGCTGATACGCCCGCGCACGACTTTGCCATTTCTACGAATGACGATGGTTTGTGGCGTCTGGCCACGACCTCCGGTGAAGTCCTCGTCCCGTATAGCCTTACGCTAATTCTGCCTGCCAAGGCTGTCAGTTCAATCTTGAACAGTTTCAATAATTTAATTTGCAGGATTATGCTGCGTTACCTCCTCTGCAGGTGAAGGCCGCCAATTCATGCCGATAAATCCCAGGACTCATTCCGATAGGCCGGCTCTACTGAGTCGGGATAAACGCTAGTATTTTGTCGGAAGCGCGCAGTATCCGACTGCGGTTCCCCCATTCCGAAACGAAACCTGGATGCAAGTCCGCGCCGCAGTGTGCAAAAGTGAACAGATTTGGAATTCAAATGGCTCTATGAAGAGAGAGCGCTCTCTGTGGCAATTGGCTTGTCGCATTCCGCCATGCCTTCACCAGGAATGGCCTCCGCTCACCTCGGAAGAAGGCGGCATCCCGATGAAGAAGCGTGATGAAGGGCGCTGCTGATAATACATGGCCGTTTGACCTCAGGAGCGAAGAAAGTGAAAGTCCATGGCCAGGGACGCCCACATGCCCGGATCGAGGATGCGAGGAAATGCAAAATAACAACTTCCTGAACTTTTTCGGACTGCGCGAAGCGCCGTTCAAGGTCAACTTGGATCCTCGCTTCCTGTTCGTGACTCCGCAGTTCGAGAAAGCATTTTCTGTGGTCATGGATGGTATCCATCACCGCAACTGTTTTGCGGTCATTACGGGCGAGGTGGGGACAGGTAAGACGACGTTACTGCATGGCTTGCGGCGCCGGTTGAGGCAGCAGGGCTTCCCGACGGCATTTCTTTTCTACACGCACTTGAACGGCACGCAGTTGTTGGATGCCATCCTCACCGAATTCGGCATTCCCTGTAAACCCGGCGAAACAATGGATGGCTGGAAACGCCTCGAGAACTGGCTGGTTGAGCGCCATTGCCGCGGCCAGACGCCGGTCCTACTAGTGGACGAAGCGCAGGGCCTGCCTCTCAACGCGCTCGAGCAGATCCGCATGCTGCTTAGCCTTGAGACTCCTCGGGGAAAGTTATTGCAGGTTGTGCTGGCGGGCGAGCTGGAACTGGAAGAGAAGCTCAAATGTACTCGGATGCGCGAATTACAACAGCTGATAACGGCCCATTGCAAGACAGCGACGCTCAACCGCGACGAAACCTTCGATTATGTTCGGAACCGGTTGCAGATTGGCGGAGCCAAAAGCCAACCTCTGCTCCAGCCGGATACCATGGATGCGATTCACTTTCATTCGCGCGGCATCCCGCGGGTCATTAATGTTCTCTGCGAGCAAGCGCTCATCAACGCTTGTGCGCACCAGGTCCATGTCGTAGCGCCTCATCTCATTCAAGAAGTTGCGCTAGCCTTCCAATGGGAATACCCCAGGCACCTCCCCCCAACCGGAAGTCCTGCAAGTCGCGCGACCATCGAATCGGCTCCAGTCCCGCGATTTGCAGCGCCAGAACTGCCGCTTGTGGCAAGCCAGGAGGCTTTGAGCGAGCTACCCGCTGATTCGCCAGTCTCGCCGTCTGCTGAGTCTACGGAGACGGGTTCAGAAATTCTTCCGAAGAATCGAAGCCGCAACCCGATTCCGGACTTGTCGGCAACACCAGTTCAGAAAAGCCTGGAGAACATCGCCTTGAAAACGCTTTCTGCAAGAGGGGGAGAAAAAGGGCCATCGGCAGAACTCACCAATTCGTCTTCGCGGCATCTTCTGGCAGAGTTTATCCAAGGGTTGGAGACTCAAATAAATCTCATGCATGCGCTGGTACAAGCGAAGATTCGCGGGCGCGAGACCGGTCAAAAGGCACCTCCTCCGCTCGCCATGAAGATCAAAAACCGACGGGCGGAACTGCCGCGCCGGGCGGCAAACCCCTTTTGGGCTTGGTGGCTCCATGGCTCGCCCCCAGGGTGGTGGAAGAACATTCCTGCAGTTAAGAACTTGCCGCGTTGGGGGCACCTGTGCGCTTCACTTCAACGATGGCTACGAGAGCCGGTTCATCCTTTCCAGCGGGAACTGGGGAAGTGGTACTCGGGCAGCACCAAGCGCAGTCTGACTGAAAAATCGATGTGAAGAAATAACTGGGGCAGTCTACGGTCGGGAACCATGAGACGGGAATCGCGAAATTTCTGACGGCCAAGTCCTGCTAAACGGCGCGATCTCAACCGGTCATTGCAACACCATCTGATATAAATCTTTTTTTATGAAGTGATGTTTATGACGCAGGCGAGACGGGTAAGGCTTTCCGCGATGTAGGGGAGCGACCTGTGGAATCGTTATAAGGCGGGACAGTCGTTGCATCAGATTAGGGGCGCCTTCGGCAAGGGCCATGTGTCCGTTCACTTTTTGTTGTCGCAGCATGGTGGGATTGTTCCGGCAGCTCGCCGGCGCTCGCTGCTAACACTCACACTTGCAAAGCGAGAAGATATCTTCCGCGGGATCGCATGCGGTTGCGCCGTAACTCGGGCCCAACACAACGGATTCACTCCGCAAGATCGAGCGTTTTAGGCTGGTAGTGCCGGAACGCTCCAGCTAGATTTTCCAATCAGGGGTAGCAACGTAAGCGCGGTTGATGTCGGAAACCTTTGGCGTACCGCAATTTCCCATCGCGAGTTTCAATTCACCTTGCAGGATTTCGAGCACACGATCGACACCGGCCTGGCCGAAAGCTCCCAATCCCCAAATGTAAGGACGCCCGATGCCTACCGCGGTTGCGCCCAGCGCTAACGCCTTGAAAACATCGGTGCCCCGGCGAATGCCGCCGTCGACGAACACGGGAATTCGGGTACCTACTTCGGCCGCCACTTCTGGCAATGCCTCGATCGTTGCACGCGATGTTTCTGTGGCGCGTCCGCCGTGGTTCGACACCAGGATGGCATCAGCGCCGTGCTCCACGCATAAACGCGCGTCCTCGCGCGTGTCTATCCCCTTGATGATGAATTTCCCTTTCCAAAATTTCCGCAACCGGTCAACAAACGTCCAGTCCATGGCAGGATTTGTATATCCCAGGCCCGCCATATTGACACCGTCATACATTGGGCGCTCATGGGGTGTGGGGCCATCAGCACTCTCGTGGCACGTAGTGCACTGAATCGTGTTCTTCGGGCGCGTGCGGAGGAATGTCTCACTGTTGCGTCCGGTGCTGTTATCCACGGTGAGGGCAATCACAGAACATCCCGCGGCTTCTACACGCCGAAGAATTTTTTCGCAGACGTCCCAGGTGCTCGGCGCATAGAACTGCTGCCATACGGGACGGCCGAGCTCCTTGTTGACGTCTTCGACGGCGGTTGAGGTCGCGAGCGAGAGGAACTGCAGCGTGCCTCGCGCTTTGGCTGCCCGCGCGACGTCCAATTCACCTCCCGGGGAAAACGCTTTGTGGCCGGATACCGGACACAAGAAGATCGGGCTGCTGTAAACGGTACCGAAGAGCTCGACGCGCATATCCACCTTGGTGGCATCACGAAGGCGGCGCGGCCGCAATTGCACGTGTTTGTACCCTTCACGATTGGCGCGGAGCGTCGCGTCGTCGTCAACACCGCTCACCATATAAGCCCAATGACCGGGTGCGACCTTGCGGTGAGCGGCTTCCTCGAAATCGAGAACGTCTAGGGCCTCAGCCGGGCTGGTAATGAGGTCTGAGCCCTGTTGGGAATCCTGGGCCAATGCGCCTTGCTGGAGAAACGCAGTCACTCCACCTAGCGCGGCGACATAAGGGCTGGCCGCCAGGAATTTTAGAAATTCACGGCGGGCCGCGGAGGTGGAGGGAGGTTGGCTCATGATGGTTGTGTAAGATAGCACCGGCAACTCTTGCTGAGCAGCAAAATCTACCCGATCCAGACAACGACCGACAGCCCGATTGCCGCTCCGAATGTGGCTACCTGACCCACACCGGCCCGGGGGCCACCTTCCGATAACCTGCCAGAGTTATCGGAAGGCGGCAACTCATCCGGGAGTTCGTCGCTATCCTAGGGGAATTTTCTCCAGATAGGTGCGGAGCACGCTCCGTAGATTCTGGGTCAATGGATACCATTCGGGATCCTACTCGAAATCCAAGGTCAACCCGTGCCCGACTAAAATCGCATGGGGAATGGCGGAATGATTCTGACATGTCACATTAGTCTGTGACCGCTGGCACTGCGATATTACAGAGTTGATTTTATTTATTGCCTTGGGGGAAGGGAGGCAAGGAAGGAGGACACGATGGCACAGAATCAACAAGCCGTACTCAAGGCTCTCAAGTTGGAGATGGATTTTTGTGAGCGAGGTGGATACAAACCGCCGGTTCCGGTAAGGCTTCCGGCGAGAGCGAGCGAAAATGATCCAATTTTAGTATTCCGCGGAGTTACAAGGAAACGGGAGTTGCACAAAGAGCGTTCTGTCTTCCAGGATTCCCCTTCGTGTCCGAACCATGGCTTGCTGGTGAGAGAGTATCTGTGTTCGGAGTGCTGGCTCATCGAATTTGTTCCGCCTGAGAAACGAGACGAAGCGGTTCCGTGCCACCATATTCCGCTGAATGAACGCGGAGATACGGTGGCGAACCTCGGGGGGCCGGGCGACTCGCCAGAGGTTCAAGAAGCCGTGCTCGATTGGCTTCGCAGGACGATTCGGCAGATCGAAGGGGCGCCCGCGCAATCGCGACAGCAAGTGGCGTGAGGGGTCGTTCGTTCGCCCCGCCCCCGAGATAACAGCGCGCCGCGATGACCTGGTCGGGTCCCCTCGCGATGAAAGTAAAAAAGGGCGCGGACTAAACCGGTTCCAGCCCCATCCCTGCATGAAAATCAGACGGCCGGGAAGTTACAGCGCGCGGCCTATCTTGAGCACGGCCGCGCCCTGCAATTTCCCGGCTCGCAGTTGAGCAAGAGCTTCGTTCGCCTGATCGAGCGAAAATATTTGTGTTTCCGTTCGCACCGGAACTCGCGGTGCGATGTCCATGAAGTCCACCGCATCTCGCCGCGTCAGGTTCGCAACGGATGTGATGGTTCGTTCTCCCCAGAGCAGATCGTAGGGAAAAGACGGTATGTCGCTCATGTGAATTCCGCCGCAGACGACCACGCCGCCCTTGCGAATCGCGGCAAGTGCCGCGGGAACGAGCGACCCCACCGGCGCAAATATTATCGCCGCGTCGATTTCTTCAGGAGGGCGTACGTCCGAATCGCCGGCCCACTTCGCGCCGAGCCGCCGCGCGAACTCTTGCGCTTCGCGGTCTCCCGCGCGCGTAAAAGCATAGACTTCGCGCCCCTGGAACATTGCCACTTGCGTGATAATGTGCGCCGCAGCGCCGAATCCATAGATGCCCAACCGCTTTGCCTCTCCCGCGCGCACGAGCGAACGGTACCCGATCAGCCCCGCGCAAAGCAGCGGCGCGGCCTCGACGTCTGAATACAAATCCGGAATAGGAACGCAATACCGCGCATCGGCTAAGGCAAATTCCGCGTAGCCGCCGTCGAGCGTGTAGCCCGTGAATCGGGCACGGTCGCACAAATTTTCTCTGCCCGCGCGGCAATATGCGCATTCGCCGCAGGTCCAACCGAGCCACGGCACGCCCACGCGGTCTCCGGCGCGAACGCCGCTCACGCCCTCGCCAATCCGCGTTACGCGGCCTACCACTTCATGGCCAAGAATCAGTGGAAGTTTCGGATGAGGCAATTCGCCGTCAAGAACATGCAAATCCGTCCGGCAGACGGCGCATGCGAGAACTTCGAGCTGCACTTGTCCTGCCGCCGGCTCGGGCACAGGCCACTCGCGAAGCACGAGCGGCTTCCCCACGCCATCGAAGATCATCGCGCGCATGGCGTGATTCGGCTTGGTGAGATTCAGGCTCATCGGAAAATATTTTTCATTAGGAACAGGAGATTCGCCGGGCGCTCGGCGAGCCGCCGCATGAAATACGGGAACCAGTCCACCCCGAAGGGAATATATACGCGTACGCGGTACCCTTCCCGCGCGAGCCGCTTCTGCAGATCGGTCCGGATGCCGTAGAGCATCTGGAACTCGAATTTGTCTTTTGGAATCCGGTTCTCCACGGCGAACGCAACAGTGGCTTCGATCATGTCCGGATCATGCGTTGCCATGGCGTGGTAAATGCCGCTGGTAAGAAGCATCTTCATCACCTTGATGAAATTCGCGTTCACTTCACTCATTTTCGGAAACGCGATTTTCGATGATTCGTGATAGGCGCCCTTGACCAGGCGAATCCGGCAGCCGATGCGCAACAGTTCGTGAACATCCTTCTCACTGCGGTACAGGTAGGCCTGAATGACGGTTCCTACCGCGTCCGTCTCGGCGCGAAGTTGATGCACGATCACGAGGCTCCGCTCCACATAGGCTGACCCTTCCATGTCCACGCGTACAAAATTTTTGAGACTAGCCGCCCGCGCCGTGATTTGGCGCACGAGCGCGAGGCAGAATTCATCGTCGAGGTCGAGTCCAAGGTGCGTCAGCTTGAGGGAAACGTTGGCGTCGAGCCCAGCCGCGGCGATGCGATCGAGCGCGTCGAGATAGACATCCCGGGCGCGTTCGGCATCCTCGCGCGTATGAACATTTTCGCCCAGGTGATCGAGAGTGGCCGACATGCCCTCGGCATTCGCGGCTCGCGCCGCTTCGAGCGCATAGGAAATTTCCTCTCCGGGGACAAATCGCCGCGACCACCGGCGCATAACGGAGTTGGATGTGATCCAGCGGCGCAGGCGGGGGCTCTTCGCGAGTTCCAACAGCAGAGTGCGTAGCATCTCTGTGTGCACCAAGCCGCCGATAAGGCGGTGCGAAAGGTCAGGCGTTCTTCTGAGCTTCGAGAAATTTTTCGGCGTCGAGCGCGGCCATGCAGCCCGATCCCGCCGCGGTGACCGCCTGGCGGTATTGATGGTCCTGCACATCGCCCGCGGCAAACACGCCGGGCACGTTGGTCTTGCTGCCGTGCTGGGTGATCAAGTAGCCGTTTTCGTCCATATCCAGCTTGCCGCGGAAGACTTTCGTATTGGGTTCGTGGCCGATGGCGACGAAGAGGCCGTCCACGGGCAACATCTTGGTCTCGCCCGTCTGCATGTGGCGGAGCTTCAGACTTTCGACGGCGTTTTTCGTGACGTCGAGGACCTCTTCCACCGCATACGGCGTCATGAAATTCACTTTCGCATTAGCGCGCGCGCGATCCTCCATGATCTTGGAGGCGCGAAACTCGTTTCTCCGGTGAATCAGATTCACCTTGCTGGCAAAGCGGGAAAGAAAGTTCGCCTCTTCCATGGCCGAATCGCCGCCGCCCACGACGGCGATCTCCTTGCCGCGAAAGAAAAATCCATCGCACGTGGCGCAGGTGGAAACTCCGTAGCCGATCAGCTTGCGTTCGGACTCGAGGCCGATGAGCCGCGCCGTGGCTCCGGATGCGACGATCAGCGTCTGTGTCTCGTACGTCTCATTTCCCGCGGAAATTTTGAAGGGGCGCTTGGTGAAATCCACTTCCGAAATCGCGCCGGACTTGAACTCCGCGCCGAACTTCTGCGCCTGGGCGCGCATGTTTTCGATCAACTGCGGCCCCTGGATTCCCTCGGGAAAACCAGGGAAATTTTCCACGAGCGTGGTGAGTGAAAGCTGGCCGCCGGGCTCGTGTCCGTCAATCACGAGCGGCTTCAAATTGGCTCGTCCTGCATAGATAGCCGCCGTCAACCCGGCGCATCCGCTTCCGATAATGATGACCTGACTCAATGGATTTTCTCCCGCCGCTATTCGATGAATTCCGCGCGCGTTCGGATTCCGCGCGCAAGGAAGAAAAAGTTTAACATCAAGCCAAGCAGCGGCGCTTGGGGAAAGTTTTCCGCGAAGCTTGACTCTTTTGAAAACATTGACGGACTGGCCCGCGCCCCGGGAATCGGCGATAATGCCTCCCTGCTATTCAACCCAGTAAGAACGCGAGGAGGAACGCTTGAGCCGCACACCTGGAACGTACGCAATTTTCGAGACTTCGCAGGGCAATATTGTCATCCGCCTGTTCGACAAGGAAGCCCCGAAAACCGTGGCAAATTTCGTGGGACTCGCCGAAGGTACAAAGGAATTTACCGATCCGCGCACCGGCAAAAAGGAAAAACGCGCGTTTTATGACGGCCTGATTTTCCACCGCGTGATCTCGCAATTCATGATTCAGGGCGGATGCCCGCTCGGCACCGGCACGGGCGATCCCGGCTACCGCTTCGCGGACGAATTTCACCCCTCGCTGAAGCACGACAAGCCCGGCAAACTCTCCATGGCCAACGCCGGACCCGGCACCAACGGCAGCCAGTTTTTTATCACCGTGGCTCCGACGCCGTGGCTCGACAACAAGCACACCATCTTTGGCGAAGTGACCGAGGGGATGGACGTGGCTGTAAAGATTTCCGGGTTGCCGCGCGGGGCGAACGACAAGCCGAAAGAGCCCGTCGTCATCAAAGCGCTGCGCATCGAGCGCGTGTAGGCGCGGCGGATACTATTGCGAATTTCGTCATTACGAGCCCCCACAGGAGTCGGGGCTAGGAATGCCGAAGGGTGCGGGCGGCGTTTTACGCGGCCGGGGGGG
>VFSW01009830.1_pt1 | contig 13624 bp, 13 predicted proteins | sample 5358111 | NCBI WGS metagenome assembly VFSW01 (sample SAMN11554181, study PRJNA540505) | mine drainage metagenome | isolation source: sediment from site ElyBrook_90M | place: USA: Ely Copper Mine, Vershire, VT | collected 2017 | reverse complement strand
TGCGCGCCTTCACCGCCGCCGTGCTGGGCGGGATCGGCAACGTGCCCGGAGCGATGATCGGCGGCATCCTGATCGGCCTGATCGAGGCCTATGGCGGGCAGTTCATCGCCACCGAATGGGCCGACGTGATCATCTTCTCGATCCTGGTGCTGGTGCTGGTGTTTCGTCCGGCGGGCCTGTTCGGCCGGCTCGCGCCCAGTAAATCCTGAACGGAACGCGCGCCATGCCCTCCGTCGCCGCCGCCGTCGCCCGGCCGTTTGCCGCCATCCCGGAGGCGCGGCGCAAGCAGCTCGGCCTGCTCGTGCTCGCCGCGGCGGCGCTGCTGTTTCCGCTGTACCACAACAACGATGCCGATATCGACAGCATGGCCAACGCGGCGGCATACGCCTCGCTGGCGCTCGGGCTGAATATCGTCGTCGGCTTCGCCGGGCTGCTCGATCTCGGGTATGCCGCGTTCTTCGCCATCGGTGCCTATGTCTACGGCATCCTGAGTTCGTTCCAGTTGCAGCCGGATTGGAGCGCCTTCTGGGTGCCGTTCCAGTATCTCGGCCTGGTGGCGCAGATGCCGGGGGAGAGCAGCGGCTTCGTGGTGCATTTCACCCTGTCGTTCTGGCTGGCGCTGCCGCTGGCGGCGCTGGTCGCGGCGGCCTGCGGCATCGCCTTCGGCGCGCCGACCTTGCGGCTCAAGGGGGACTACCTGGCGATCGTCACGCTCGGCTTCGGCGAGATCGTGCCGATCGTGGTCCGCAACTGGGCGAGCCTGACCAATGGCGCCGCCGGTCTGAACGGCGTGGCGGCGCCGCATCTGGCGGGATACAGCTTCGGCGTGAACGCCACGCCCTATTACTACGTGGCGATCCTGCTGGTGGGCTTCCTGGTCTTCGTCAGCATCCGCCTGCGCGATTCGCGAATCGGCCGCGCCTGGATGGCGATCCGCGAGGATGAGATCGCCGCCGGGGCGATGGGGGTCAATCGCACCCGATTCAAGCTGCTCGCGTTTGCCACCGGCGCCGCCTTCGCGGGTGCGACGGGCGTGTTGTACGTGGCGAAATTGCAGACCGCCACGCCGGACATGTTCGGCTTTCCGGTCTCGGTGATGATCCTGGTGATGATCGTCTTCGGCGGCATCGGCAGCGTCTGGGGCGCGGTGGCGGGCGCCTTCTTCCTGCAATTGCTGCAATCCTGGTGGCTCGAGGATCTGACCGGCTGGCTCAACAGCCTCGGGCGGCTGGTGGGCAGCCGCTGGTTGGAACATCTCGATCTGGTGCCGTCGATCGAGCTGATCTTCGGCTTCATCCTGGTATTTATGATGCTGTACCGGCGCCAGGGCCTGATCCCGGCCTATCGCCCGCCGGCGGCCCTGAGCTTCGAGCAGCAGCACGCGGTGGTGCAGCGCGATTTCGGCGAGCTGAAACTGCCGGGTCTGGGCGGGGAGGCGCGCGGCGGTGCCGCGGTGCTCGACGTGCGCGGCGTGACGGTGAAGTTCGGCGGACTGGTGGCGCTGAACGCGGTCGAGCTGGAGGTGCCGCAAGGCGGCGTGGTCGCGGTGATCGGGCCGAACGGGTCGGGCAAATCGACCCTGTTCAACGTCATCACCGGGCTGGTGCCGGCCGATTCCGGCAGCATCGGCTTTCGCGGCGAGGAGATTCTGGGGCTGCACGACTACCAGATCCTGGCCAAGGGGATCGCGCGCACCTTCCAGAACATCCGCCTGTTTCCCAACCTGACGGTGCTGCAGAACGTGCTCGTGGGCCAGCATGCGCGGCTGCGAACAGGCGCGCTGTCGGCGGTGATCCGCCCGCCCGGCACGCGACGCGAAGAGCGCGACGCCGACGAATGGGCGATGGAGATTCTGGCGATCTTCGGCAACCGCCTGACGCCGCGCGCCGGCCAGGCCGTGAGCGGGCTTTCCTACGCCAACCGCAGGCGCACCGAGATCGCGCGCGCGCTCGCATCCCGCCCGAAGCTGCTGCTGCTCGACGAACCGACCGCCGGGATGAACCCGGCCGAGACGCTGGAACTGGCCGAGCAGATCAAGGGATTGAAGGAGCTCGGCCTGACCGTGCTGCTGATCGAACACAAGCTCGATGTGGTGACGCGGCTGGCCGACACCGTCTATGTGCTGGACCACGGCGAGGTGATCGCCAAGGGCACGCCCGACGAGGTGCGTCGCAACGAGGAAGTGCTGCGCGCCTATCTCGGCCGCAATGCCCAGGCCGCGACCGCCGGCGTTGCCGGGGAGGCCGGCGATGCTGCTTGAGTTCAAGGACATCGACACCTATTACGGCGACCTGCACGTCCTGAAGAAGGTCAATTACGAGATCGAACAGGGTGAGATCGTCTGCCTGCTCGGCGGCAATGCCTGCGGCAAATCGACCACCATGAAGACCATCATGGGCGTCGTGCGCCCGGTGCGCGGCACGGTGATCTTCGACGGCAAGCCGATCGAGAAGCTGCCCACCGCCGAGCGCGTGAAGCGCGGCATCGCCCCGGTGCTGGAAGCGCGACGGCTGTTCGCGCGCATGACGGTGTTCGAGAATCTGGAGATGGGCGCCTATCTGCGCTCCCGCGGCCCGGAATTCGATGAGGATCTGGAACGGGTCTATACGCTGTTCCCGCGCGTGAAGGAGCGGCGCAACCAGATCGCCGGCACGCTTTCCGGGGGCGAGCAGCAGATGGTGGCGATGGGACGCGCATTGATGGCCCGGCCGCGGCTGATCTGCATGGACGAGCCGTCGATGGGCCTGTCGCCGATCTTCGTCGAGCAGGTCTTCGAGATCATCCAGACCATCAACCGCCAGGGCACCACCATCTTCATGGTCGAGCAGAACGCGAACATGGCGCTGTCGATCGCGCATCGCGCCTATGTGCTGCAAACCGGCCAGGTGGTGCTGTCCGGCAGCGCCGCGGAATTGCGCAAGAATCCGCTGATCCGCGAGGCCTATCTGGGCGAGATGCAAGTCCCCGCGGCCTAGTGTTTCGTGACGCTGACCCGCCCCGTCTCGTCGACATGCGCGCAGAACGTGCCGTCGCTGTTGCAGAGCTGCACCTTGGCCGGCGCGTCGCCCTCGTCGGCCCGCGCCTTCAGGATGCCGGCATTCTGCGCCACCAGCAGCGACAGCGCGCCGGCGATGACCGTCAGGACGATCCGCGTATAGAGGTCCATGCTGTGTTCTCCTGACCATGCGATCCCGTCGCGGGAATGCGGAGTGCCGACGCTATCCGATCGGATTGGAAAGACAAGGCAGCCGCGCCCGGCTTGACTTGTGGCCGTGGCGTCTCGTACTGCCCGGGACGCGCCGCACCGGCATCGCGATGAAGCCCGCTCCGTTCCGCTATCACCTGGCCACCGATCTGCCCGATGCCCTGTCCGCACTGGCGGAGCCGGAGGCGAAGCTGCTTGCCGGCGGGCAGAGCCTGATGCCGATGGCGAATTTCCGCCTGCTGCGGCCGTCCGTTCTGGTCGATATCAATCGCATCGCGGGGCTTGGCGCGCTGGCGGAACGGCCGGAGGGGATCCGAATCGGCGCGCTGTCCCGCCACGCCGCGATCGAGACCGCGTCGCTGATCGCGCGGGCGCATCCGATCCTGTCGCACGCAATGACCCATGTGGCGCACCCGAGCATTCGCAATCGCGGCACGATCGGCGGCAGCCTCGCGCATAACGATCCGGCGGCGGAATGGCCGATGCTGGTGTTGCTGCTGGATGCGGTGCTGACGCTTGCCTCCCGCCGCGGCACACGCGCGGTTCCGGCGCGGGATTTCCTGACCGGCCCGCTCGCCACGGCGCTGGCACCGGACGAGATGCTGACCGCGATCGATCTGCCGGTGCCGCTGCCGGGCACCTTCTGGGGGTTTGCCGAAATCGCGCGCCGGCATGGCGATTTCGCGCTGGCCGCGGTGGGCGTGACGTTGCGTGCCAAGGAGGGTTGCATTGCGGATTCGCGTATCGCGCTGACCGGCGTGGGGGACACGGCGCTGCGCGCCGGCGCGGCCGAGGCGATCCTGAACGGGCGGCGTCCTGACGCCGTGGTTCTTCCCGCCGCGATCGCCGCGATCCGCGACGTGCTGCGACCGATGAACGATCTCCATGCCTCCGCCGATTATCGCCGCCATCTGGCGGGCGTGCTGGCGGCGCGCGCGATCCGCGACGCCTGGCGCCGCGCGGGAGGGGGCGCATGACCGGAACCCATGCCATCACGGTCACGGTGAACCAAGTGGCGGAACGCCATATCGTGGAGGACCGTTTGCTGCTGAGCGATTTCCTGCGCGGCACGCTGGGCCTGACCGGCACGCATGTCGGTTGCGAGCAGGGCGTGTGCGGCGCGTGCACCGTGTTGCTGGACGGGGTCAGCGTGCGGTCCTGCCTGACGCTTGCGGTGCAGGCGGACGGCGCACTTGTGGAGACGGTGGAGAGCCTGGGCGAGATAGACGCGCTCGCGCCGTTGCAGGAATTGTTCCGCGCCCATCACGCCCTGCAATGCGGGTTCTGCACGCCGGGCATCCTGATGACCTGCGTCGATCTGCTGCGCACCCGTCCGCTTGCCGACGAGGCCGAGATCCGCGAAGCGCTGTCGGGCAATCTCTGCCGCTGCACCGGTTATGCCAATATCGTCCGCGCGCTCGCCGCCGCCGTCGCCGCGCGCGGCCCCTTGAAAGCCCCCGCGCCATGAAGCTGCACGCCCTTCCCGCTGGCCGCCTGCGGATGCGCGAATCCGTCTTCCGTCCGGAAGCGCCGCGGGACGCGCTGATCGATCTGCCCGTCGGCGCCTTCCTGATCCGTCATCCGCAGGGCAATGTGCTGTTCGATACCGGCTGCCATCCCTCGGTCATCACCGATGCGCCCGCGCGCTGGGGCGGGCTTGCCAGGCTGATGGTCCCGATCTTCACCGAATCCGAGGCTTTGCCCGCAAGCCTGGCCGCCACCGGTCTCGGCCCCGAGGATATCGATATCGTCGTCTGCTCCCATCTCCATCCCGACCATTGCGGTTGCAACGGGATGTTCCGGCGCGCCACGCTGATCTGCCACGCGGCGGAACGCGAGGCCGCGCGCGCCCCGGACGCCGCCGCCAAGGGCTACATTGCGGCCGACTGGGACCAGGGCTTGCCGGTGGAGGAGATCGCCGGACCGCGCGATCTGTTCGGCGACGGGCGGGTGCTGCTGCTGCCCATGCCCGGCCACACGCCCGGCTCCATTTGCGCGCAGGTCACCCTGGATCGCGACGGCGCGTTCCTGCTGGCATCCGACGCGGTGAGCCTGCGCGATCATCTCGATCGTGACTTCACCCCGCGCAACACCTGGAACCACGATCTCGCCCGCGCTTCGCTGGCCGAGATCCGGGGCCTGGCCAGGGCGGGCGCGCGCGTCATCTGCGGCCATGATTCGCGTGACTGGCAAGGCTTGCGCACCGGCGCGGCGTTCTACACATGACGGCGCCGGAAGCGCGGCCGCGTTTCGTCGGCGCGCCGATCCGCCGCCTGGAAGACCCGCGCCTGCTGACCGGCCATGGCAGCTTCACCGACGATCATGCGCCCGCGCGTTGCGCCCATGTCGCGTTCCGCCGCGCCGACCACCCGCATGCGCGGATCGTCGCGATCGACACGGCGGCCGCCGCCCGCGCCCCCGGCGTGATCGGGGTCTTCACCGCCGCCGATCTGGCGCCGCTGATCCGGCCGCTGCGCGCGACCTCGCGCATGAAGGAGTATCACGCGACCGAAATCCTTCCGCTCGCCCGCGACGTCGTGCGCTATGTCGGCCAGCCGGTCGTCGCGGTTCTCGCCGACAGCCGCTACACGGCCGAGGACGCGGCCGAACTTCTCGATATCGCCTACGAACCCCTCCCGGTCGCGACCAGCGCCGCCGAGGCCGCCGCCCCTGGCGCGCCGATCCTGCATCCCGAAGCCGGCAGCAATGTCCTGCTGACCCGCGCCTTCACCCGCGGCGACATCGACGCGGCCTTCGCCGCCGCTTCCGTGACCGTCAGCGGAACATTCCGCCTCGGCCGCAAGACGCCGGCCGCGATCGAGAACCGTGCCTGCCTCGCCGAATGGGACCATGCGCGCCGCGCGCTGACGATCCATGCCACCACCGGCATCCCGGGCGTGCTGCGCGACGCGCTGGCGGAATGCCTCGATCTGCCCGGCACCCGGGTGCGCGTGATCGCGGGCGACGTGGGCGGCAGTTTCGGCGGCAAGGGATCGGTTTATCCCGAGGAGCTTGCCGTCGCCGCGCTGGCGCGCAAGCTCGGCCGGCCGGTGAAATGGACCGGCGACCGGCTGGAGGACCTGACCGCCACCTCCCAGGCGTTCGACGAAACCGTGACCGCGGAACTCGCGCTGGCGGCGGACGGCACCATGCTCGGCCTGCGCGCGGATGTGCTGGGCGATATCGGTGCGGGATCGATCTATCCCTGGACTGCCTCGCTGGAACCGGTGCAGGTGGTGAGCTTCCTCCCCGGCCCCTATCGCATCCCGGCCTACGCGGCCCAGGTGCGCGGCGTCGCGACGCCGAAATCCCCCACCGGCCCCTATCGCGGCGTTGGCCGCCCCGCCGCCACCTTCGCGATGGAGCGTCTGGTCGATCTGGCCGCCGCGCGCGTCGGCCTCGACCCCGCCGAACTGCGCCGGCGCAACCTGGTGACGGCGGATGAATTCCCGTACCGCACCGGGTCGGGCCTGATCTGGGATCGCGCCGGTTTCCAGGAATCCCTGGCCGCCGTCTGCGAAGCCGGCCAGTACGCCGCGTTGCGCGCCGAACAGAAAGCCGCCCGCGCCGAAGGACGCTGGTTCGGCATCGGGCTCGCCACCTATGCCGAGCTGACCGGCATCGGCTCGCGTATCGCGGTGGCGCCGGGGATGCCGATCAACACCGGCACCGAAACGTCATCCATCCGCATCGACGCCACCGGCGCCGTCACCGCCGCTTTCGGGATCGCCGCGCACGGCCAGGGGCTGGAAACCGCGCTGGCGCAGGTGGTGGCGGACGCGCTCGGCTGCCGGATCGAGGATATCGCCATCCTGCAAGGCGATTCCGCGCTGGTGCCGAGCAGCACCGGCACCTACGCCTCCCGCAGCGCCGTCATCGCCGGAGGCGCGGGCACGCTGGCCGCGCGCGAGGTCAGGCGCAAACTGCTGCGCGCCGCCGCGCTGCTGCTGGAAGTCGCGGAAGCCGATCTGGACGCAACCGACGGCATTGTCCGCGTCGTCGGTACCGACCGTTCGTTGACCTTCAAACAGGTCGCGCGTGCCGTCTATTCCGAAATGGGCCGCATTCCGCGCGACAAGCGCGAGGACCTGGCCGCCAGCGAGACCTACGATCCCTATCTCGGCACCGCCGCCTGCGCCACCCATCTCGCCGCGGTGGAGATCGATCCGGAAACGTACCACATGACGATCCGCGCCTATCACGTCGCCGAGGATTGCGGGCGGATCATCAACCCCCTGATCGTCGATGGCCAGGTCCAGGGCGGCGTCGCCCAGGGCATCGGCGCCGCGCTGCTGGAAGACGTGGTCTATGACGAAACCGGCCAGATCATGACCGCAAGCTTCGTCGATTACCTGCTGCCCACCGCGGCCGAGATCCCCCCCATCGGCATCACCCATCTCGAATTGCCGCCGCCCGACAACCTGCTCGGCGTGCGCGGCATGGGGGAGGGGGGCACGATCGGCGCGCCCGCCGCGATCGCGAACGCGGTGGCCGACGCGCTCGGCCGCGCCGTCACGGACCTGCCCATCACGCCCGACCGCCTGTTCCGCCTGCTCGCCCCTGGAGAGACCGCATGAAGCTCGATCTGCACGGACGCACCGCCCTGGTCACCGGCGGCGCGCATGGTGTGGGGGCGGCGATCGTCCGCGCGCTCGCCGCCGAGGGCGCCGCCGTCGCGATCAACTACCATCGTTCCGCGACGGACGCCGCCGCGCTCGCCGCGGAAATCGCTGCGTCCGGCGGTCAGGCGCGCGCCTTCCGGGCCGATGTGGGCGACAAGGAGGCGGTCGATGCGATGGTGGCGGACATCGTGGCCCAGTTCGGATCGGTCGATATCGTCGTCAACAATGCCGGGGTCGCGCGCCGCCAGCGCTTTCACGAAACCACGCCGGCCGACTGGACCGCGCATATTGCCGCCGGGCTGCTGGGGCCGGTGCACACCGCGCACGCGGCCCTGCCGCACATGATGGCGCGCAACTGGGGGCGGCTGATCGCGTTCGCCGGCGACAGTTCGCGGGTGGGCGAAGCGGGGCTTGCCCTGGCCGCCGCGGCGCGGGCGGGCGCGATCGCGCTGATGAAGTCGCTGGCGAAGGAATACGGCCGCTACCACGTGACCGCCAACGCGATCTCGCTCGGCCTGGTCGAGACCGCGCATATCGACCCCGCGTGGCTCGCTGAAAATCGCGACAAGATCCTCCGCAACTACCCGATCCGCCGTCTCGGCGCGCCCGAGGATGTGAGCCCGCTGGTCACGCTGCTGGCGGCCGAGTCCGGCGCCTGGATCACCGGCCAGGTGATCAGCGTGAACGGCGGATTCAGCATGGTCTGAGCACCGGAGGCCCGAAGATGATCCGCACCGATCTGATCGCCCCGATCGGCGAACTGCTCCGCCGCCAGGCCACCGCGAACGGCGAGCGGATCGCCTACGAGGACGCGCATCGCGCCGTCACCTATGCGGCCCTCGGTCGCCGCACCGCCGCGCTTGCCGGCCAGCTCCAGGCGATGGGCCTGGAGCGGGGCGGCACCGGCGCGCTGGGATTTCCCCATTCGGTTGCCTGGGTGGCGGCGTGTTTCGGCATCCTGCGCGCCGGCGGGATTGCGGTGCCCGTCAGCCACGACGCGACCGACCCGGAGCTGGCCTACCGGCTGGAAGACGCCGCCTGCCGGTTCGTCATCGCCAGCCCCGCGCGCGCCGAAACGATCCGCGGCCTGACCGCCGTCCCGCTGCTCATCCCCGACTCGGACGGCGACTATCCCCCGGTCGCCGCTCCGCCCGCCCCGCGCGATCCGGACGATCTCGATGCCACCGCCTTCATCGTCTATACCTCCGGCACCACTGGTCGCGCCAAGGGCGTGATGCTCACCCTGCGCGGGATGCTGTGGGTCAACGCCGCGTGCTGGGTGCCGATCGCCGGTTTGTCGCCGGAGGATCGCGTGCTGAGCCCGCTGCCGTTGTTTCATTCGTACGCGCTCAACCTGTCCGTGCTGGGCATCCTGGCCGCGGGAGCGCGCGCATACATCCTGGAACGCTTTTCAACCTCCGCCATCGCGGCGCTGCTCGCGCGCGAGCATTTCACCTTGCTCCCCGGCGTGCCGACCATGTTCCACTACCTGCTCGAGAATTTCCGCGCCGCCGGACGGCGCGATACCGGAGGGCTGCGGCTGTGCGTCTCCGCCGGCGCCATCCTGCCCGGCCCGCTCAACCGCGATTTCGAGGACTGGTTCGGCGTCCAGCTGCTGGACGGCTACGGCATCACCGAAACCTCCACGATGGTCACCATGAACTGGCCCACCGGGAACTGGCCCACCGGCCCGCGCATCATGGGCTCCTGCGGCCTGCCGGTGCCCGGGCTGGCGGTGCGCCTGGTCGATCCCGCGACCGGGGCCGACATCCCGCCCGGCGCGGAGGGCGAACTGATCGTCCGCGGGCCCGGCGTGATGCAGGGCTACCATAACAAACCCACCGAAACGGCGGCCGCGCTGCGCGAGGGCTGGTACCGCACCGGCGATCTCGCGCGGTCGGACCCGCACGGCTTCCTCACCATCACCGGCCGGCTCAAGGAGCTCATCATCCGCGGCGGCCAGAACATCGCCCCGGCCGAGGTGGAGGAAGCCGTCATCGCCTTCGCCCAGGTCCAGGATTGCGCGGTCGTCGGCATCCCGCACGCCACCCTGGGCGAGGTTCCGGTCGCCTTCGTTGTGCCGCGCGATCCGGCCGGCTTCGACCCCGCCGCCCTGCTCGCGCATTGCCGGACCCTGCTCTCGGCCTACAAGCTGCCGCACGCGATCGAGATCGTGGCGGAGATCCCCCGCACCGGGTCGGGCAAGGTCATGCGCTTCCGGCTGCGCGAGGCGCTGCGCGCCGGTCCGGGGTGAGCCCCATCTTGCGTTTTCCCCCCGTCTCCGCCATATCCCGCCCCGCCATGGGCGCTGCGCGCCCGCGGTAATTCACACGCGGGGCGCCTTTCCCGGGGGAAATCCCGGGTCCGGTGCCGATCCTCGGCCAGGCCCCGCGGAGGCTCAACCGGACGAAGGAAAGGAGCACGCTCATGGCGATGCCCGAATTCACCCTGCGCCAGCTGCTTGAATCTGGCGTGCATTTCGGCCACCACACCCGGCGCTGGAACCCGCGCATGGCCCCCTATCTGTTCGGGGTGCGCAACCAGGTCCATATCATCGACCTCCAGCAGACCGTGCCGATGCTGGATCGCGCGCTGCGCGCGGTCCGCGACGTGACCGCCGCCGGCGGGCGCGTGCTGTTCGTCGGCACCAAGCGCGCCGCCGCCGACTACGTGGCGGACGCGGCCAAGCGTTGCGGCCAGTACTACATCAACCATCGCTGGCTCGGCGGCACGCTCACCAACTGGAAGACGATCACCGGCAGCATCAAGCGCCTGCGCCAGATCGAGGAGACGCTCGGCGGCAACACCGAGGGCCTGACCAAGAAGGAGGTGCTGAACATGACGCGCGAGCGCGACAAGCTCGAGCGCGCGCTGGGCGGCATCAAGGACATGGGCGGCCTGCCGGACATCCTGTTCATCATCGACACGAACAAGGAAAAGCTCGCGGTCGAGGAAGCCACCAAGCTGCGCATCCCCGTGGTCGCCGTGCTGGACAGCAATTCCGACCCGGTGGGCGTGACCTTCCCGATCCCCGGCAATGACGACGCGATCCGCGCCATCACGCTCTATTGCGACCTGGTTTCCGGGGCGGTGCTGGACGGCATCAGCGCCGAGCTGTCCGCCTCGGGCGCCGATCTCGGCGCCGCCGAGGACCTGCCCATCGAAGCGATGCCGGAGGCCGAAATTCCGGCTGAGCACGCTCCCGCCTGACCTTAAAATTGACGACTGGAACCCTGCTCATGGCCGAGATCACGGCTGCCCTGGTGAAGGACCTGCGCGAGAAGACCGGCGCGGGCATGATGGATTGCAAGCGCGCGCTGACGGAAAACGGCGGCGACATGGAAGCGGCGATCGACTGGCTGCGCAAGAAGGGCCTCGCCGCGGCGGCCAAGAAATCCGGTCGCGTCGCCGCCGAGGGGCTGGTGGGCGTGGCCACCGCCCCGCGCGCGGCATCGGTGGTGGAAGTCAACGCGGAGACCGATTTCGTCGCCCGCAACGTGACCTTCCAGGACTTCGTCGCCACCGTCGCGCATATCGCGCTCGATGTGGGCGAGGATCTCGCCGCGCTGAACGCCGCCCCGTTCCCCGGAACGGGACGTAGCGTGGCCGAGGAGCTCACGCATCTGATCGGCACGATCGGCGAGAACATGACGCTCCGCCGTGCTCGCGTGCTGCGCGTGCATCAGGGCGCGGTGGCGACCTATGTGCACCAGCCGTTGCGTCCCGGACTCGGGCGCATCGGCGTCGCGGTGGCGCTGGAGGCCGCGTCGGAATTGGAAGGGCTGGAAATCCTCGGCCGCCAGGTGGGGATGCACATCGCCGCGTCCCGGCCCGACGCGATCGACACCGGCGCGGTCGATCCCGCCGCGCTGGATCGCGAGCGTTCGATCCTCGCCGACCAGGCCCGCGCCTCGGGCAAGCCCGAAGCCATCATCGAGAAGATGGTCGATGGGCGCATCCGCAAATACTACGAGGAAGTGGTCCTGCTCGAGCAGGTCTGGGTGCATGACGGCGAGAGCCGGGTGAAATCGGTGCTGGCCAAGGCCGGCGCCAAGGTCGCCGATTTCGCGCGTTTCTCGCTCGGCGAGGGGATCGAGAAGCAGACCGCCGATTTCGCCGCCGAGGTGGCCGCCACCGCCGGCGCCTGACCGCCGCATCGTTCCGGAGCTCGCCGCCCATGACCGATTTCGTGCTGCCCCCGCCCGCCATCGTCGCCATCCCGGTTGCCGGCGGCGGCGCCTTCCCGGTCCGCCGGGTGTTCTGCGTCGGGCGCAACTATGCCGCCCACGCGCGCGAGATGGGCAGCGATCCGGATCGCGAGCCGCCGTTCTTCTTCATGAAGCCGGCCGACGCGCTGGTGACGGACGGAGCGGATACGCCCTATCCGCCCGCCACGTCCGACCTGCACCATGAGATGGAGCTGGTCGTGGGCCTCGCCGAGGGCGGCGCCGACATCGCCGAGGCCGACGCGCTTGCCCATGTGTGGGGCTACGCCGCCGGCCTCGATCTGACCCGGCGGGATCTGCAGGGCCAGGCGAAGAAGGAAGGCAAGCCCTGGGACATGGGCAAGGGTTTCGACCATTCCGCGCCGATCGGGCTGATGGTGCCGGCGTCGCGCGTGGGCCATCCGGCGCGCGGGCGGATCGCGCTGAATGTGAACGGCAAGCAGCGGCAGGTGTCGGACCTCACGCATCTGATCTGGTCGGTGCCGGAAACCATCGCCGTGCTGTCGCGGCTGGTGCGGCTGGCGCCGGGCGATCTGATCTATACCGGCACGCCCGAGGGCGTCGCCGCGGTGGTGCGCGGCGATCTTCTGGAAGGCGAAGTGGAGGGCGTCGGGACGGTGCGGACTCGCATCGTCTGATGCCCCGGACGCTCCGGATCGCCACCTGGAACATCAATTCGTTGCGGCTGCGGCGGGAGCGGCTGCGCGATCTGGCCGCGGCGCTCGATCCGGACGTGATCTGCCTGCAGGAAACCAAGGTCCCGGACGAGCTGTTCCCCGCCGACGTGCCGGCCGCGATGGGGTATCCGCACGCGCTGTGGCGGGGGATGAAGGGCTATAACGGGGTCGCCATCCTGTCCCGCCGGCCGATCGCGTTGCTGGATATCGCGCCCGATTGGTGCGGCAAGGGCGATTGCCGGCACCTCGCGGTCAGCCTGGACGCGCCGGGCGGGCCGATCGAGCTGCATGATTTCTACGTGCCCGCCGGGGGCGATATTCCCGATCGGGTCGAGAATCCGAAATTCGCCCACAAGCTCGATTTCATCGCCGAGGCGCGGAACTGGTTCGCCGCGCGCACCAGGCTGGCCCGCGCCGTGCTGGTGGGGGATCTGAATATCGCCCCGATGGAACACGATGTCTGGAGCCACCGTCAATTGCTGGACGTGGTGAGCCACACGCCGCCCGAGACCGAGGGGCTGCTCGCCTGGCAGCGCACCGGCTTCGTCGATGCGGTGCGCCATTTCGTGCCGGATGCGGAGAAGCTGTTCACCTGGTGGTCGTATCGCAACCGGGACTGGCGCGCTTCGGATCGCGGCCGGCGGCTCGATCATGTGTGGGTGACGGAGGATCTGGCGGGCGCGTTGCGCCGGCAGGTGGTGCACAAGGACGCGCGGGACTGGCCGCAAGCGTCGGATCATGTGCCGGTTTGCGTGGAGCTTGCGCTGTAGGGGGAAGGCGGTCGCGGCCCGGTGGGGTCGGATCAATCCTGGACCTTGTCGGGCGCCGGCAGGAACACGCCTTCCTTCTCGCCATGGGAGGTTTTCGAATCGTAGTCGTCCTGCGCCGATTTCA
>VFSW01009829.1_pt1 | contig 13625 bp, 11 predicted proteins | sample 5358111 | NCBI WGS metagenome assembly VFSW01 (sample SAMN11554181, study PRJNA540505) | mine drainage metagenome | isolation source: sediment from site ElyBrook_90M | place: USA: Ely Copper Mine, Vershire, VT | collected 2017 | reverse complement strand
CGTGGACGAAGGCGGTATCCACGATCTCCGGAGCAAATGGAATGTGCGTGGGCCATGCCAACTGTGCTACGTAGACCTCGACCGCTGAGAGGATTCCGATGATGAGGCAGGTGAAGACCGTGGCAATCATGATGTTGCGGCGTGGATTTTCCACCTCTTCCGACATGGTCGAGATGCCGTCAAAACCGATGTAAGTGAGTACTGCAATCGATGTGCCTCGAAAGAGCCTGTTGGTCGAGAAGGTTGTTGGATCGTAGAAGGGGATCAGCCATTGGCCCCCCACCGGGCGCACGACCAGCGCGATGTAATGGATGGCCTCTGCCAGGAAGATGACGACGACAATGCTCATGGCGATGGCGAGGAGCGCATTGATGCGGCCGGAGGTCTGAACCCCGCGCAGATTAAGCGCAGTGAAGACAAGGACGAAGGCGAGAGCCCAGGCGGCGAACGGGACCTGGGGACGTCCGTTTCTTGCCGCGGCACGGCACCAACTGGCCCCGATGATAGGGTTCCGGCGGGAGTCCATCAGCATGGACCAGCCGACGACGTAGCCGAGAAGGGGGTTGAGTTCCTTACCGACGTACGTGTAGGCAGAGCCGGCGCTGGGATAGACGCGAGCCATGCGTCCGTAACTGACTGCGGTAAATAGCATGGCCACCATGGCGATGAGGATGGTGGAGGCGACGTGACCGTGCGCTACGTTGCTGACAACTCCGTAGATACCCATCGGGGCAGTCGGCTGAATGATGATGATGCCATAGGCGATCAGGTGCCAGAGCTTGAGCGAGCGCTTCAGTCCGCGGGCTGGTTCATTCTGGGTGAGGGTGTCCAGTTGCTCCTCCTGTTGCTCTGTCTAACCGGGCTCCTTCACTAACAGGGTGCATGGCGTCCCGGAAGTTGATAGGGGAAAGGAGTATGGCTATGCATCGGCTAAGGGGTGATCCATGCGGGGTTACTGTAGAGCACGTGTCTTATCGGGCTGCGGAGACCTGCGGTGCTTGATCTTCCATTTGGGGGCCACCTTTACGGCGATCTTTACGGGTTTGATGGATCAGCTGAAGGGCTTATTCTGAGCCGGCAAAAATCTATTGGTAAATTGCTCCGAATACTTCAGTTCAATCCGACTTACATCATATAGTCGACGAATATACTAATCGATTTGTGGGGTGTTGTTTGTTTCCGGATAGACGCAGGGGAGCACTACGCTTGGAGGAATCCATTAGAAGATCGCGACGGGAATGGTATTGAGAGATGACGAAGAGAAATCTCTGTCTCAATGCCTCTTGGCGCTTCGTAGAATTTTCCGGGTCCGCCTGACTGACCGTGAGGAGCAACCATATACCGCTCACAGAAGCCGAATCAGGGCTGAAAAGAGGGATATCGTGGGCTAAACAGAAGAGTTCGCACGTTTGGACTTCAGACGTGAGGCGGGCGTCACCTGACAGTGGCATCAGAATCACTGCAAGGAGATCGAGAACTTCATCCTTGTTGATTAGTTGGCGTTCACACCCGAAAAGGCGAAAGACATCTCGAAGGGCGCGGTCAAGATAACTTTCATCCTGAACCAGCAGAATTTTACGCATAAGTCTCCTTCTGGACGACTGCTCCTTCGGCAGTTGCATCGATGTCATTGACTTCGATCGGCTCCCAGATTCCATCCCGGTAGCGTGAAAGAGTTCCTGATTCCGGCGTGATTTGGAATAGATGCAGCCAGCCATTGTGGATGAGGTTCCCGACAACCTTGTGGTTCAAGATGACGGCACTGATCGCACTCTGCGGCGCTTCGATGAAGACACTGAGTCGGAGGGGTGTGTGGCGTAAGCTATGTCCATCGTGAAGGGATTGGACCGACAAACCAATGCGAAGGTCGCCGCCATTGCCTTCAAAGACGCCCAGGCGTCCGCCCACTACGTTGTGAAGGACCTTGTTTCCGCTCCCGTATTGGCGATTATCAACAGTAGATGCGTAGTACTGCATGTTGATCCAGTTGGTGACGAGCATGGGAGCGGTCATGATGGACTCCAGGACGGTACCGTTGGGGTCACTGGCGCTCTGGTACTCATGCAGGAAGGCGCGACCCTGCAGATCAAGGCCTCGGCTGCGAGTGCGCGACGCGATGAGGAATGCAGCGTTGTTGGCGAGTCCCCACTCTGGCCGTACCTGGGACCAATCCCGGCTGCGGAGCCGGAATTGATCGAGGAGACGTTGTTGTGATTTGGCTCCGTGTGTTTCGATTCCGACGGAAGCAGCCCGTTCAGCCCGCGCCCGATTCCCCGCCTGTTGCAGCCAAGACTTCAAGCGCGTGAGGTCAGATGCATGGCTCTCAGGTAACAGGTCAGTGTCAAAGACGGTGACTTCATCTGTTGTCGTGTTGTGCAGCGCTGCGAGGACATACGTTGTGTGGGGTATCTCGATACCGCGCGCGACGAGGTGAGATCGTATTGCCGGATTGTTTAGAAGCTCTGCGAGAAGCCTTGCATTGACTTCACCGGTCTGCCCACCGCAGGCCCCGCAATCAAGTCCTGCAGCATACGGATTGTTGAGACTCTGGCTGCCATGACCAGTCAGTAGAAGCACACGCGCAAAGCCTTCTTTGAGACTCATATTTGTTAGAACGCCTGCAACCAAGTCACAAAGAGATTCTATCGAGGAAGCGTCATGGCCGCTGGCATGAGTGACGCGTGGGCGGAGGGAAGGATGTTTCGCAAACACTTTGTTGCTTGCATCGATCCTGAGCTTTAGCTTGGGGAGAGTACTTTTGAGCAATGAGAGCGCGTAGAAGAGTCCGAATGACTCAACGAACGTGAATGTGGAGGTCGCGGACGACCGGAAGTCTTTCCAGACGGATTTTAGGCGCAGGCTGAGTTGCCTCTGGTTTCTGGCTTGATCGTCCATTCTTTGTGAGCCGGTGCTGTCTGACACACGTAGGGTGGGGGCGAGCAGGCCAGGTAGCTGCGGACGCTGCATACTCGTACCGATTGGCGTGTAGGCGATGGGTAAGCCAAAGAAGCCCGCAAATCCCAGCGTCTGAATCGAACTAGAACACGATTCCAAAGCGCGGCGGAAGATCTCTGAGCGGACATCAATGCAGAACACCGCTTGCACTTCAGGTGTGCTTGGATTGTGATGAACGGCGGCTGGCAAGTTGTACTTCATTGCTGCACAAAGGTCTCTTTGGTAAGAGATCTCAAGCGCTTCCTGAAAGATCCAATCAACGGACGGCTTTGACCGCAACTGTTGCCGCCACGCACGAAGCGTCTCCCACCCAATCTTCCACGATGATGGTTCGTTCGACTCAAGCAAATATACGAAGGCAAAACGCTCCCAGGCCAATCGGATCGCCAATAGTTGAATGATGTGGTCATCATTCTTTTGAGCAAGCACAGCTTGCCAAAGTTCAAAAGCGCACCAGGAAGCCCAACCGTTGATGTTCATCAGGAGCGCAGTCAGGTAGTCTGCCCATTCTTCCTTTGGCACAGGCAGTGACTGCAACGCCAACTCGATCATGGCTAGAGGTTCGTTGGGCAGAGAGCGCGCGTGATGACGCACGTTGTGCATGCCCATGAGAAGCCACGGACTCATGTCTGTAGATGCGTGGCGCAACCAGCTTTGGTAGAGGTTCTTCTTGTGTTGTGTATCCCATGAGGATTGGGAGTAATCGAAGTAAGACGCGCAGTGCTGGCTCACGTTGTGCCTGACGAAGTCGTCAATGGACATCCCGTAGAGCAGGTCGCGTTTAGAATCGGCGATGGATGTCATCAGAGGAAGCCGTGGAGCAAATGGCGACTCGCGTTCAAGCTCGTCCCGTAGCTCTATCACCGAAATGCTAGCTCCGCAGCGTTGCAGCGCCTCGTGCAAATGCTCCAAGCGCAGTGACCCTGCATTCCACTGCTCACGATAAAAGCTGCGCGGCATAACCATGCGCGAGCCGGAGCAGCTCTCAAGGCACGGCGCAACGTCGTAGATGGACTCGCCGATAAAGCCCCAGTAAGGGTTGACGGCAATGAATTGGTCCAGCGGCCAGGTTGGGGCAATACGTCTGCAGGCCGTACCTACGGCCCTCAATACTGCCTCTGTCTGAGGGTTCATTTCAGGTACACGATCAAGCGTCTTCATCGACTTTCTCCTGGTCGCTCGAATGGATAGAGGGCATCCCTTCGCTGTGTTGCCTTTGAAAGGTGAGGCGCAGGCCAGAGATGAAAGGTAGCCCGGGTCAAGACCTCGTCGAGGTAAAGCCCCGCATAAAACCAGGGGTACAGGGCGGTTGCGAAACTCCCAAGGGGATTCAAGCGGACCATCGTCTGGATACCATAGAGAAGACCGAAGGAGACGAGCGCAAAGATGAGCAAGGTGCGGTCCTGTGCAACACTGAAGTTCTCCGCAGGGATGACCTTTTGGAAGAGCGTGTCATAGCCAAAGTAGAGGACGCTGACTGCGAAAGCCGCTCCCGCAAGGATGAGCGAGCCTATTAGGCTATGCATTGAGCGCACCGCGGCGAGATTGCCAGCAATAGCAAACCCGACGATCACGATGCAGAAAACAGTGATCGCATCCATGCGGGCAGCAGGCCTCCATAAGAATTCTCCGAGTGCTGCGACGATGAGTCCGCAGATGCAGCCTTCGAGCAGCGTAGGAACTGTCGACGCACGGACCACAGGCATTAGGCTCTTGATCTTCCCCTGATTCGCGGTCCCGCCCGAACCCAGGAACGCGTGCGCCTTGTAGAGCGAATGTGCGAGCAGATGCAGGAAGGCAACGGAGTACAAGCCGAGCCCACATTCCATCAGCATGAATCCCATCTGGGCGCAGGTAGACCAGGCGAGATGGACCTTGATGCTGATGCGGGTGGTCATCACCAGCGAGCCAATGATCGCAGTCAAACAACCCACAGCCGTCAACAAAGCCTGCGCCGCATGCGTGGTGTTGACGACCGATGCTAATCGGATCAGCATGAATCCGCCGAGGTTGACGATACCTGCATGAAGCAGCGCCGAGACAGGGGTCGGCGCCTCCATGACTTGAATGAGCCATCCATGCAATGGAAGCTGGGCGCACTTGATGATGGCGCTTATGGCGAGGAGCGTTGTTGCGATGTGTATTGAGAGAGGAACCGGGTGAAGCGTCGAAACGCAATCCACAACTTGATCCAACTCAAAGCTGCGGGTCTGTGACCCGAGCAGCAAAACTCCACCCAGCAGGGTGATGTCGCCAAGGCGGCTCGCAAGGAACTCTTTATGAGCGGCGATTACGGCGGCCTGCCGGGTGGGGTAAAGCGTTAGAAGTCCGTGCAGAGAAAGACCGGTAAGAACCCAAGCGATGACGAATACGATCAGGTTGTTTGTGACCACCAGCAGGCTCGTAGACGCAAGCGTATTCATTAGGCGAGCGACATAGCAGCGCTCTTGCGAATCGCCTGCCATATAGGTGCGCGAATAGTTGACAACGACCCATCCCAGAAAAGTCACGAGAAGCAACATGAGAGATTCGACCAGGTCGAAGCGAAAGCTGATGCGGTCCCTGCCAACTGAGAAGATTGACGCGATGTGCGGCTTGCCAGCCAGAGAGCGTGCATTCCAAAGTGCATCCCAGCAAAAAGTAAGCGAACAGAAGAGCACTGCGGAGCTGGCAGCGCGTGCCAGGCCCCAGATCTTTGAGGTTGATAGCTTCTTAGTGGATACGAATCGTCCCGTAAATCCGCCTAAAAAGTACAGGAGCGGTGGAATGCAAAGCGCAATGGCCTTGCGTGACGACCAAAGGTGCTGAAGGTGAGTCATTTGCGGATATCCTTTCGCTTCTATAACTGTGAGACATGCGCAAAAGTCTGTAAAATAGATTCTTTAGCGCAAAACGTTCTGTTTAGGAGAATGATTGGAAATGAGATTGAACTATCACCATCTGCAGTATTTTTGGGCCGTCGCGAAGGACGGTAACCTGACACGGACTGCGGCACAATTGCACGTATCGCAGTCGGCGCTTTCGGCACAGATCAAAGCGGTAGAGGAGGATTTAGGTCAGGCACGCTTCCTGCGCGAAGGAAGAAGTCTTCAACTTACCGAGGCAGGTCGCCTTGCGTTGACGTACGCCGAGACGATCTTTGCAGCGGGGAATGAGCTCTACGCATTGATGAAGGACGGAGAGTTTCGTAAGCGCCAGACCGTGAGGATCGGGGCTGTTGCAACACTTTCCCGCAACTTCCAGGAAAACTTCGTGCGACCGCTGCTCCAACTCGAAGATATTGAGATGGCGCTACAGTCCGGAACATTGACGGACCTTCTCACTCGCCTCAGTGTGCACAGCCTCGATCTCGTTCTGTCGAACCGTAGAGTCCACCGCGACGTACAGAATCCATGGCGATCGCATCGGATTGCGAGACAACCCGTAAGCCTTGTTGGGAAGCCTCGCCGTACTAGAAGGCCGTTCGTATTTCCAAATGACCTGTGTGCCTATCCGATTGTCCTGCCGAGTTTGGAAAGCGAAATTCGTGCCGGATTTGATCTTTTATGTGAGCAACACAGGGTCACCTACCGGGTGCTCGCTGAAGTGGATGACATGGCGATGCTGCGACTCGTCGCTCGGGACACAGATGCCATTGCCCTTGTTCCAACCGTGGTCGTGCAGGATGAGTTGAGAAGCGGAGCTCTGGTGGAGTATTGCGTCGTTCCCCAGCTATTCGAGGACTTCTATGCAATCACGGTTAAGAGACATTTTCAATCACCCATTCTGCAATCTCTGCTGAAGCGCAGGGACGAGGCTGTGCTGGGCAGGCTTTCTAATTAACCTAGGGAAGAATTCAAATCAAGCTGCCACCGGAACTCAGGGGATGGCGGAATTGTTGTGGCGGGCGACACGTTCACCCCACTCGCCGTATGGCCCCAAAGCGAAGCTCTTCCGGACTTAGGTCCCCGATGTCCAGGTCACTAAAGAAGACTCTATATAGCCCTGGTGTGATCAACTCGAATGCCGTTGTAGTTGCCGCATAATCACGACCCTCTGCAAGCGGGAAATGATTTGCTCTGTAGCAATCAGCTTTAATCCCACAATAGATTGGGATAAGCAAGGGCTAGTTTCCGACTGGCAGAGCTCAGTGATTTCCGAGGCGCTGTCCTGGTTTTCCATTCCACATTGACTCGATAGAGCATGAAGCCCCTCATTCATCACGGCTAATTCATCGTCAGCTTACTTCAGGACCACCCGCCAACAGATTATTGTGCTGCCTCCAATTACGGATCAGGAGTTCTACTAGCTAAGGGTAAGATTGTCAGTAGTATCGGCGTGTTTCTACTAATAAAGGAAAAGTGACATCCGCATTTCCGCCCTCGAGCCACAGGTCCAATGAGTGTATTGGTAAGCGTCAACTCCCACCGAAAGGGATTCATGAAAAATAAACAGCCTACAATCACCCCGCGGGATGTTGTGCCAGCTTAGCTTGTGTCTGCGCGGCAGAACCAGCCGAGTTCGGCCGCGTGGGCGAAGGTGGCCTGTATCTTTTCCGCTTGCCGCTGCGGTGTGAAGCGGCTGCGGTGGAAGGCCGCGGTGAGAGCCTCTCCGAGGGTATGCCCATCGCGCAGTGCGGTGAGCATGGTGCAGGCCTCGCGGTCGATGCGGCGATAGTAGACAACATCGTCATAGCGATGCACTGCCAGGTAGACGGGTTCGCGATTCATCTTCGGAAGACTGATCCGTTCAACCTGCCTGCGCTGCGTGGACGCGTTGCTGACGATCTCGGTTTCGGGCGCGTCGTGGCGCACAGCGAGAACGAGTTCGTCGACGGGATAACGCAGTTGGAGCAATTGTAGATGAGGCTGCAGGGTGAGGCGTGAGTCTGCTCCGACGGTCTGGAGGTCTTCGGCGGTGAGTGGCGGGCGCTTGAGGCCGTCGAAGGCATCGACGTACGCCCACTCGAGTACCGCGACGTCTGCGGCAAGTTGGTGGTATCGGCCGGCGAAGCCGGGGTGCTCGCGCAGCCACGAAGGCAGCTTCCTGCCGAGGTCGCGGAGGGTCCATGAGGTCGAAGGATTCTCGTGCAGGTAAGCGAGCACGAGCTTGTCGAAGCGCCGCTCGCCGAGCAATGCATTGAGGGCTGGATAGTCCTCCGAGACTGCGGCGATGAGGCGAAACCAGTATTGACGGTTGTAGATTTCTAGCCGCTCGAAGGAGCTGAGGCGTTCGCTGGGCTTGATGTAGCTGGCGGCGAGATCGGCGAGCGAGTTGCCGTCCTCGGCGTTGCGCTGCATGTCGAAGCTCGCGGTGAGGGGGCGGCGAACGTCGTTGGCCATGCGGCGTTGCAGTTCGAGGAGAGTCACGCGAGGACTCCTTCGAGTGTCGCTGTCCTGGCGGCTGCCGCGTCCAGATATTTGGTAGCCTTTAGGGCCTCATGGTGCACCTCGTCGAAGGTGGGAATGTTGTCGTCCCATTCGAGCAGGGTAGCGGTGGGGCCGACACGGTCGATGGCGCGTGCGTAGAGGTCCCAGACAGGGTCGAGCACGGGATGATCGTGGGTGTCGAGGATGTACTTTTCGAACTTCGAGTGGCCGGCGATGTGGATCTGCGCGACGCGGTCGGCGGGTACGGCATCAATGTAGACGCGCGGGTCGAAGCTATGGTTCTGGGAGGAGACGTAGATGTTGTTGACGTCGAGCAGGATGCCGCAGTCGGCTGCTTGGACGACCTCGTTGAGGAACTCCCACTCGGTCATCTCAGACTCGTGGTACTCGGCGTAGCTGGACACGTTCTCCACGGCCACGGGGATCTCGAGGGTGTCCTGCACCTGGCGGATGCGCTCGGCGGTGGTGCGAGCTGCCTCCATGGTATAGGGCAGCGGGAGCAGGTCGTGAGTGTAGCGGCCATCGACCGAGCCCCAGCATAGATGGTCGGAGAGCCAGGGAGTTTTGGTGCGGCGCGTGAGGTCCTTGAGCCGGCGGAGATGGTCACGGTTGAGCGGCTGCGCGGAACCAAAGTACATCGAGACGCCGTGCTGCACGACGCGGTAGCGATCGAGGATCTGGTCGAGCAGACGCAGCGGTCGGCCACCCTCAATCATGTAGTTTTCGCTGATGATCTCGAACCAGTCAACGACCGGCTTCTGCGAGAAGATGTGGCCATAGTGGGGGACGCGCAGACCGATGCCGACACCGTATTCGGTGAAGTTATTGAAGCGGTTGGCAGGCATGGGCGGTCTCCTGGAGTTAGTGAAGGAAATCGGAGGCTTGAGGGGTGCCCAAGCCTCCAACACCCTGGGTTTGCGAGGAACTAGACGGCCTTGGAGGGCTTGGAACCGTCGGTCGCGCAGCCGCCCTTCCCCTTGCAGGAATTCTTGCCAGCGTTCTTGCCGCCACCCTGGCCCTTGCAGTCGTTCTTGCCCTTGCAGGAGTGCTTGGGTAGCGCTGGCGCGTCTTGTTTGACGAGGACGATGCCGGCGACCGACGTGTTGTTGCTCGCGCCGTTAACAGGCTGTGCATTCATGCGAGCGGAGGTACCACCGAGCAGGCCGGCACAGGCGGCGGCCAACGCAAGCGACTTAATCGAATTGGTCTTCATAGGAGTGTCCCTTATTCCTTTGGTTGGGCCAGGCACCGACCTGGACGTTGGCGTCGAGAGCTTCTCATTCGTGCGAGAGGCGTATGCTCCGTGATGGCGCGATGGCGGAGGGAGCGAAACACTCCCTTTCACCGACAACCACATATTTGAGGCATGAGTGTGCAAATGGTTACAGCCGGTCGTTAGAATTTAACTGGGCAGGTAAACCCCGGATGGAATTGTATGTCTCCGCATACAAATGTTTCATTGGGATAAGCGGTGGGCGGTAAAACGAATTGTAACCATTCTTCAGAAGTCTGTTCCAACCAGATGAGCCGACAAAACAAGCAGCGTTTGGACGTGCGGCTGACGACTTTGAGAGACGGAGCTAAGACCATGCTTAAGAATGTGATAGCGATATATGAACGCGCGGTGAAGGCACTGAATGTGCTTCAGTCGCCAATGCTGCTGGCAGTGCGCCTTTACTGGGGCTTTCAATTCGCGCAGACGGGCTGGGGCAAGCTCCACAACCTGTCCAAGGTCATCGAGCTTTTTCAGAGCCTGAACATCCCGCTCCCTGCGCTGAATGCTCCGTTTGTCTCGGGGCTGGAGTTCGTCGGCGGCGTGCTGCTGATGCTCGGACTGTTCTCGCGGCCAGTCGCGTTGATGCTGGCGGGCAATATGTTTGTCGCATACTACACTGCAGACCACGACGCACTCGTGTCGGTGTTCTCGGATCCGGGCAAGTTCTACGTTGCCGATCCATACACATTCCTGTTCGCGTCGGTGATGGTGCTGGTGTTCGGTGCAGGCTACTTGTCGCTGGATATGGTGCTGGCCACGAAGATGAAGGAGCGCGTGTAGCCGCAATGGACTCATGTCGCGACAACATGGATGAGGCCGAGATGATCCGGCGGATTCTGGCGGGCGAGACCCATCTCTATCACGAGCTGGTTCGCCCGCATGAGCGTAGCGTATTCAAGATGGCTTTGTCGTACATGAAGAACGAGGCTGATGCTCAGGATGTCGCGCAAGAGGCATTTCTTAAGGCGTTTCGGGCGCTGAACAGCTTTCGCGCGGAGGCGAAGTTCGGAACGTGGTTGATCAGCATCACTTTGAATGAGGCGCGCAATCGGCTGCGGCGGAGCGCTGCGGTGCCGATGCAGTCGCTGGATGTTCCGGCCGATGAGGACGGAGCGGTTTCGCCAGCTCTGCTGCGCGACTGGCGCGAGGTGCCGAGCGAGGAGTTGGAACGCAGCGAGGTGCGGCAGATGATCGCCAGCGCCGTGGAGATGTTGCCAGAGATCTACCGGTGTGTGTTCATGCTGCGCGACGTGGAGGAGTTGAGCGTGAACGAGACGGCTGAGACGCTCTCGCTGAGCGTCGCGGTCGTGAAAGTGCGGTTGCATCGCGCGAGGATGATGCTGCAGAAGCAGTTGGCTCCGCAACTGCGTGCGGCGACACCCGCGCCGCAGAAAGGGAGGTGGCTTCCATGGTAATTAACTGCCAGCATGTGTGGGACCACATCTCCGGCTATCTGGACGATACGCTGACGGCCGAGGAGCGGAAGTTGATTCAGCGTCATCTGGATCACTGCGAGATCTGCTCGGCGATTCTGGATTCGACGAGGAACATCGTGGTGCTGATGGCAGATGATCGCGTCTTCGAGTTGCCAGCGGGATTCAGCGAGGCGCTTCATGCCCGGCTGGAGCAGGAGTTGAGTGAGGGCGGGCACCTCCACTGATCCTTGCGCAGGCTCATGTTCCGGCTCTCGACAGCTTTGGGGTAGAGATGATGTTTCATCACACTGCTCTGAACTGCAGAATTGCATGGTGCTCAGGCGGTTGCGCCGCCACAAGATCGCGATGGTTGGCTACTTGTTGTCCGACTTCTGTTCGGGCGGTCCTAGTGGCTGCGCGACCTGGTGCTCGGTCTGTGTGTGGTACATCGTCGTGAGATAGTTGGCCACATGCTCCCGCTGCTTCAAGTTCACGAAGTTCAGCTGGCCCGCACCATTTGCATGATGCCCCTTTGCACCGTCGACCTCGGGAACATCTTCTCGATGGCTAACCAAGCAGCGCGAATATGCACCCGATCCTCCCTGCGTAGTTGCACCGTTTAGCACCTCGTCGATCAACTGTGTTTGATCCTACTGCCCTCTCGTCCGCAAACGCTCATGGAAACATCGTTGACCGAAAAGTGGTTTTGACGCTCTCTTTGTGCATGAATATTTAGACAAGCGTAAAGAAGCAGCCTTCATTTCTTCCAGAAATGCGTAACTTTTTCAGGCTGAGAATCTCCAATGGTGGGTCGAGAAAAAACCGAGACCCGGTGGAACGGAAAAATGTCATGCACACGCTGGACATACACGAATGCTCTGATCTAAGTGCCATTCAAAACAAGGAATGGATTTTGACGAACGGAATTGGAGGCTATGCCTCTACGACTGTCGGCGGCATGAACACGCGCCGATATCACGGATTGCTGGTGGCGGCGACTCGTCCGCCCGTGGGTCGACTGGTTCTGCTATCCAAGCTCGAGGAGGCGTTGGTCATTGATGACGAGCGTGTGGAGTTGTCAACCAACTTGTATGAAGGGGGCGTCGTTCACCCGAATGGCCATGAGTACCTGAGGTCGTTTGCCGTAGATCCGGTCGCTGCATTTACGTTTTCCAGTCACAATTTCACGCTTACCAAGGCTGTGTTCATGGTGCATGGCACGAATACGGTGGTTGTTGAGTACAACCTGACTCGGTCCGGAAACGCCCAGGTCGTTGACCTCGAAGTGCGACCGTTGATTGCCTTCCGCGATTTCCATGCCACGACGCACGAGAATGACGTGCTCGATCAAACCGTGCGGCAGACGTTCGGCTGCGTGCGGATCAAACCGTACGCCGACCTGCCGGAGCTTTTCTTTGGACATGACGCTGACAACGTGATTACGGAGGGCGTTTGGTACCGCAACTTTGAATATGCGGAAGAGAAGGCACGCGGCCTTGATTGCAAGGAAGATTTGTTCAGCCCGGTCATCTTCAAGACATCGTTGATGGGACGCACTCGATTCGTGTTGATCGCTTCGACGGAAGAGCACAGTGCGGCGAACGCGGCAGATTATCGGCACTCGGCGCATCGAAAGGAAGCGCGTGAACTGCTGGAGAACCAGGGCCTGGGTGAACCATCCCGATTGATCCGGCAACTGGAGCGCGCAGCGGAGCAGTTCATCGTGGCAAGGCCTCCATTCAAGACAGTGATTGCCGGGTACCATTGGTTTGCCGATTGGGGCCGCGATACGATGATTTCGCTGCCGGGACTCCTTCTAAGCAACGGCCAGACGGAGACGGCCAAAGAGATCCTGCTTGAGTTCGGCAAGGTGATCGATGCGGGTATGTTGCCGAATCGGTTTCCAGATGAAGGTGAGACGCCGGAGTACAACACTGTCGACGCAACGCTTTGGTTCTTCGAGGCAATATGGCAATATCTCAACTGCCGCACTGATCCGGTCTGGAGAGAAGATGCCTGGCATTTGATTGAGACGGGATTCTATCCGGCGCTGAAGAAAATCGTGGAACTTCATCTATCGGGGACGCGGTATGGGATTCACACCGATGACGAAGGATTTCTGTGGTCAGGCGACAGGTCGACACAACTGACGTGGATGGATGCGAAGGTCGGGGACATCGCAATTACTCCGCGAGCTGGGCGACCGGTTGAAATCCAGGCGCTTTGGTACAACGCATTGCGGATCATGGAGGAGTTTGCAAAGCAGTTTGACGATCATGCGGGCACGGACCAGTACGCAGGCGTCGCCGACAAGCTGCAACGGAAGTTTGTATCGGTGTTTTGGAATCATGATCAAGATTGTCTATTTGATGTGGTGGGGGGCGACTGGGTAGATGGGTCGATTCGCCCTAACCAGGTGATCGCTATCAGTCTTCGGCATTGCCTCGTAATGCCGCAGCAGGCGCTGAAGGTGTTGAGCGTGGCGGAACGAGAGTTGCTGACTCCCCGCGGCTTGCGGACACTGTCTGGGTCGGATCCAAGATATCGTGGCCGCTACGAGGGTGATGTGTGGGCCAGGGACAGCGCGTATCACCAAGGCACTGTTTGGCC
>VFSW01009828.1_pt1 | contig 13626 bp, 10 predicted proteins | sample 5358111 | NCBI WGS metagenome assembly VFSW01 (sample SAMN11554181, study PRJNA540505) | mine drainage metagenome | isolation source: sediment from site ElyBrook_90M | place: USA: Ely Copper Mine, Vershire, VT | collected 2017 | reverse complement strand
ATTAGGTTCGAATATCTGTAGTTCTCGTGCCGGTCGGCGTCGATCGTCCAGAACATCGCTCCAATCATATCCGGATATCCTCCGCGGGAATGCAGTTTGTATGTAGCACCTGCCGGAGCTTTGCCGGTGATGATGTAGCTCATCGACTGGCTTACAACATCTGGCGTTGTGTACCCGGTAAGGAAGCCGACCGCGACCTTGTTGGCTGGCAGTGGCGGGAAAAACTCCCGCGGGTCGCCCCCCACGTTAAAGCCGCGCAGCAGCAGTTCGGTCATGGCGGCGTGATAGTTAACCGAGTGGGACTGATAGATTTCTCCGTCCAGACCCTGCAGCGGGGGCGTGTTGTAATCCTGCACGTCGACGAAGGAGAGTATGTCTCGCAGCCCCTCGACGAGCGGAAGGTACGATCCGAACTGGCCGCCATAACTGGGGTAGCCGCCCGGGATTTGTGTTCCTTCCGGCACCAGGCTGATCATGAAGGTGGGCCCGAAATGATCATGCAGCTGACGCAGGCCCGCAATTAGATTCACGACCGAGGGAGTGGCGGGATGTTTAAAGTCCACGTCTCCCGGCGCCAGCACCAAGGACGGAGATTCGAAGTCGATGTCGACCCCGTCGAAACCGTACTCGGAAACGATGCTGGTTACGGAGGAAACAAACTGAGGAATGGCGTGTGGGGCGTCCAGCTTGAAATACTTTCACCCGCCACCCAAAGCCCGCATCACCTTTTTCCTCTGACTTTTCAGGTAGGCGATGTCAGTCTTCAGTTGGTCTGACGTGATGCCGATAGGCGGATGAAACGCGAGTGTGCCTTCAGGCCCGTTTGGATCGGGTGGAGCGAAGGCAACAATAACGATATCCCACTGCGGCGAGACATCGCGCAGGGGGAATGGTGTGCCTCCTCTGAATCTTGAGCCAGTCCAATATCCGATCAATGCATGACCATTCGCCGATCCTGTCGACGGAATCGGCGCAACGGTCGGTTCAGTGTTCGTCGTCGCGCGAAGCCTGCGATCGGGGCATGGTTGGGCCGGTTCAGAGAGTGCATGAGAGTCGGGGAAGCTGAAAGTATGGGCAACATCCCCGGCGCTTCTCATATACCAGTGCAAGGTAGCTACGTTGGCAAGATGATAGGTGAAGCCTGCGGTGCGGGCAGCAAACGACGTCGATGCAGGGAAGCTATTTGCAGGATTCGTATTGGTCGGTTCCAGCAGAAAGTAATTGGAACCAATGCCGGCGCCAGCACAGCCACGATCTTCTCCCGGGCGCAGCCACGCAGGGAAGAAATTTCCAGCAGCAGTGGGGGTGCGGAAATATGTATGCGGGTCATGCAATGGGTCATTGATAAACTCCGCCAGTTGCTGGGTAAGCGGTTTGATGTCACGGTCTTCCACAATCGCTGGCGTGGCGTGGAGATAGGACCCAAGTACGAACGAGTTTCCCGTGGTTGCGTCGACGCCATGCATTCCCCAGGAGCAGCACACCGTCGCGTCGCTATCGGTGTAGTACGTGGTGTTATGCGTCACTGCGATGACGAGCTTTCCATCCTGCCGCGGAATTTGCTGGAAGATCTGCTTCTCGAGGAACTCGACATCCACTACGGCAAATATAGTGCCATTTTTCTTCGATCGCAGGACGTAGCCGTAGCCGGCTGGAATCGTGATGGAAATCGGCTTAATGTCCGGCTTGCCTAGAAAGGTATGTCCGCTGGCATCGGACGGAAATGTCGCGTGCAGCAAGCCGTCCGCATATTGCGTTTTGTTCCCGGGGGTAAACGCGAATCGACTAAAGATAGGAGACTTCAGAATGCGTGGCACATCCGCGGTCGCATCCATGCGTGCGGGCTTCGAGCCTTCGAACGTGAGTGTGATGGGGACGAGAATCGTGGGGATGGTAGTTGTTCCGCTGTCGGCAGGGTCGCGGCCGGCCAGCGTATAAGAATTTCCACCGATCGCTCGCGTAAAAGTGGGTACGGTGCCTTGCGCATGCGAGCGGTGAAGCGGCAGGCAGAGGAGAAGTGGCAGGCAGAGGGTCTTGATTCGAATATCCAGCATAGTCGACCTTTAGGGAGGGAATGGATGCCGCGCTTGTAACTGCATTCTTTCACAGCTGTGAAAACGAGCGCCGGGGTGTCCTACACGGTATGCCGTACTTTTCCGAAATGGGTCGACAACATGACAGCCATGAGCAGGACGCCCAGGCCGACTAGAATCCAGGCAAGGTAGGCCGTCGCTCCCCGAGGCTGGAAGAACCAAAGAAGCGTCGCCCCGACCGCGAGATTGGAATATCCCCAGAGGGTATTGACGAGGGGTGAGGATTCGCCCACTCCTGGCGGACTCGCGAACGGAGTCTGAAACCGGTGGCCGCTGACACCCTGCACAAAATGGGGAACGCCATTGGCAAGAAATAACCCACTGACAAACTCGAGCAGATAAAAGTACCACGGCATGGCTGACTTCCTTTCAACGGGGTTGCGATTGAATCCGACCGGCAAAACTGCTTCTATCCTAGCGCGGCGAGGGCTGGTATTGATTGCCTCCGGCTACGTCTCATGTGTGCATCTTCCCGGCGCGCATTGCCGGTTTGTGTTCGAGGCCGGGTCTGAACACAACTTCCGGACCGGGGAAACCTTGCTCCAACAGAGTTTCAATCTTTCTTATTGAATCGTTTGAAAGATGATGTATTTTAGAGACACCGATTTCAAAGGTATAGTATCGCGAGCTGTTGGAGCAGGAAAAAGTTGATCCTTTGACCCCTCCTTTGGCGAATCGATATCAGCTCAACGCAGCCTTGACTTGAAGATGATCGAAGTATAAATCGGCGAACGCGAAAATATCTCCTGACTACGCATGTGATGTATGGCGATAAGAAAAGACGGCAAAAATAGCTTCTCGCGGACCACTCTGGCGGACGTCGCACGCGAAAGTGGATTTTCGCCCTCAACGATCTCGATTGTTCTGAATGAAGCCCCCATTTCAAAGTATGTTGCGGCGAAGACTAAGGAACATATTCGTGCAGTCGCGAAACGTCTGGACTATCGACCGGATGCATTTGGTCGATCTCTGCGCAAACGGCGCAGTCACACCATCGGGGTAATGATCTTTGATATTTCGGATCCCTTTTGCACGCTGATCCTGCAGGGCATTGAAAAAAATCTTCATCCCACGGAGTTCCTGCCTTTCATCGTGGATGCTCATAACCAGCGCGAGCAGTTTGAACGCTACCTCGCCATGCTGTTGGAGTACCGGGTGGAAGGCCTGATTGTTGTGGCGAACTGGTTGTTCATCGACATTGAAACCCTGTCGGAGTTGGAGAGGCATCGAGTGCCGACAGTTTTGGTTGGATCGGAGATGCAAAGCGGCCCGCTCGGTTCGGTTCTGGTGAACAATGAGCAAGGCGGCTATCTTGCGCTGCAGCACTTGTATTCACTCGGACACAGGAAGATTGCTTTTATTCGCGGCCCACGCCCGCTGTGGGACAGCAGTCGGCGTTGGGACGGAGTGCTTCGATTTGCCGCAGAGGTTGGGCTGAAGATGCCGAAGAAGTGGGTTGTGGAGTTGACGGGCTCGTCGGAATCCAACTCAAGTTTTGACGAGGGCCGATCGCTGACCCGCGCGATGTTGGAGCAGGATCCAGGCTTCACCGCGCTACTGGCGTTTGACGATCTCACCGCCTTTGGCGCAGTTCGAGCTTTGCGCAATTTTGGCCGGCTGGTTCCGGAAGACTGCTCTGTTTTGGGCTTTGACGATGTTCCCTATGCGGCGCTCTTCAATCCAAGTCTTTCTACAGTCCGACAGCCGATGGAGAGAATGGGATCGATCGCAGTCGAACGAATCCTCAATGAAATTCAGCAGGGCGGAGAAATTGCGCAGGGCAAGGGCCGGGTCGACCTGTTGCCGCCGGAAGTCGTGCAGCGCGAATCAACCGCCGCCATCCCTGCAAAAGGCAAGTTTCGCCCAAAAACGTTGAAAAAGCCTAAAGCCCTTGACAGGACCCCTAGAAATGCTTAAAAAAAGCTCACATTCAAACGATTCTATATTCCTAGGCAGCGAATGTCGCAGGCAGCCATTAGGCGCGACTCGTCAAAAGATGTATCCGGAGGACTCCTTGCAATGAGATTTCGTCTGGAAGCGCAATCCGTATTTCTTATCGCGGTTCTGGGTCTTGCCTCCGCATTGCCTGGTTTCGCACAAAGTGCAACCAAAGCCCTGGACGCCAAAACCATTCCGCTTCGCGAGGGGTGGGAGATTCAGTCGGGCTGCAAGATCAAGACTGACGGAGCCAAGTTGTCTTCCGCGGATTACCCGCCGCAAGGCTGGATTCAGGCCACGGTTCCAACGACTGTGCTTGCGGCCCAGGTTGCGGCCGGAATCTATCCCGACCCTTATTACGGAATGAATATGCGTAAGCTTCCCGGCAGCAATTACAAAATGGGCCCGACCTTTTCCAATCTGCCAATGCCGGAAGATAGCCCCTATCGCTGCGCCTGGTGGTATCGCAAGCAAGTTCATATCCCGGCGGCTTCGCGCGGCAAAACGACCTGGCTGCATTTTGGCGGCATAAACTTGCCGGGGCCTATCGCGCCTACAACTTCGACATCACCAAGGCCGTCTCTGCCTTTAAACTGGCGACTATTGCCGGCGAAACATTTGCTCCCGGTCCTGAAGATCTCGGCATCAACTGGGTCGACTGGAATCCCTCTCCACCCGATAAGGATATGGGTCTGTGGGGTCCAGTAAATCTGGCGATCACCGGTCCGGTTGCGGTTCGTTATCCTTTCATCGCAACACATTTTGAAGATGCAAGTTTGAGGGTAGCCGACGTAACTGTGACCGCTGAACTGCAAAATGCGACCGACCATCCAGTTCAGGGATCGCTGGTCGGCACTTTTGCGGGTCAGCGATTTCAGCAGCCAGTCGAGCTCGACGCGGGCGAATCGAAAAGTGTCGGCTTTTCTCCAGAGCAGTTTCCGCAGCTGAAACTCAAGCACCCCGCAATCTGGTGGCCCGCAGAAATGGGAGCTCACCCGCTGGAAACCTTGACTGTCCGCTTCGTTGTCGGCGGTCAAACCTCCGATAAAGCCTCGGCTCGTGTGGGCATTCGCGAAGCGACTTCGGAACTCACAGCGAAGGGAGCACGACTATTCCGCATTAACGGCAAGCCAATTTTAATTCGCGGCGGCGGATGGTCGCAGGACATGCTGATGCGCGAAGATCACGAAAATCTGCCGCAACAGATTCACATGGTCAAGGACATGCGCCTGAATACGATTCGCCAGGAAGCCAAATTGGAGGGCGATGAGTTCTATCGGCTGACGGACGAGAACGGCATCCTGGTGATGGCCGGCTGGTGTTGCTGCGACCAGTGGGAACATTGGAAGGATTGGACGCCGGAGAATCAACAAGTCGCGAATGACTCTCTGCGGTCGCAGATGCTTCGCCTGCGGCATCACGCCTCGCTGCTGGTGTGGTTGAATGGCAGCGACCATCATCCTCCAGCTGACGTGGAGCAAGCGTATCTGAATGTGGAGAAGGAAACACAATGGCCGAATGCCATCCTCTCCTCGGCAACCGGAGCTGCGACCACGGTCACTGGACCCAGCGGCGTCAAGATGTCGGGTCCGTACAACTATGTTTCTCCTTCATATTGGTATGTAGATAGCAAGCATGGCGGGGCGTTCTCGTTCAACACAGAGACAAGTCCCGGTCCGGCGATTCCGCAGCCAGACAGCCTGGTAAAATTTCTGCCTCCGGAAGACCGTTGGCCCATTGGAGAAGTTTGGGACTATCACGCGGGTGGCGGCGACTTTATGAACGTCGATGTCTTCAACACGGCTATGAAGGCAACCTACGGTTGGCCCGACTCGATGGATGCGTATTCCAAACTGGCGCAGACCATGACCTACGACGGCGAGCGCGCCATGTTTGAGGCTTATACGCGGAATAAGTACACCTCCACAGGCGTCATCCAATGGATGCTGAACAATGCGTGGCCTTCGGTCATCTGGCATCTGTACGATTACTATCTGCAAACCGGCGGAGGATATTTCGGCACCAAGAAAGCCTGCGAGCCGCTCCATGTGCAGTATTCGTATGACGATCACAGCATCTATGCGGTGAGCAGTTTGCCGGTTGCGACGTCGGCACTGCAGGTTCAGGCGGATGTGTACGATCTTGACCTGAAGTCAGTTTTCCATCAGACAAAGACCGTGAACCTCGACGCAGACGGGTCGCAGCGCGTCCTGGATATTCCGGCCAATATTTTCCAGCCGGAGCAATCCACACATTTTGTCCGTCTCGAAATGAAAAATGCTTCGGGCAAAATCGTCAGCCAGAATTTCTATTGGATTCCTTCCAAACTTACTGTGTTCGACTGGCCGAAAACGGAATACACGTACACTCCCGCGATCAGCTATGCCAACATGCAGGCGCTGCAAACGCTGCCGAAGAGCCAGATCCGCGCCAGCCTCACAACCGCGAATCATATTCTCCACGTCCATCTCGAAAATCCATCGCATGCGTTGGCGTTTCAAGTGGAGGTGCGAGGGTTTACCGCCGATGGCAAACCGATTCTTCCTCTGCTCTGGGACGATGACTTTGTGGAGTTGATGCCGGGCGAGCATCGTGATCTAACGGCCGAACTCCCCAAAACCACGGCTGCAAATCAAGCCTCGGTTATCGTCAGCGGCTGGAATACAAACACGCTGACGTTGGGCGCGAAGCTCGCGGCTAACCCCGGCACGGGAGCGGAGTAATAACGGCACGCCGACATCAGTCACAGACGTGTGCCCGTGACTGAGGAGGAAATATTGTGACTAAGTTGGAATGCGCATCGTTGCTGCTCGTCGGTTGTTGCCTGTCTGCCCTGCCATTGACGGCACAGGTTGTGAAGGTGGATATAACGCCTGCCCACGCGACCAACCATTTTGTTCCGAAGCAAACGCTGGGTGCCGGCATCGATCGTATTCAAACCGTAGCCATTGACAAGTTGATGAACAAGGCGATTTTCGATCGAATCTTCACCGCAGGCTGGCAGCCGGTGACCTATCGCCAGAACACGGAGCTTGCTATCGAGGCCTGGCACTGGAATCCGGACGGAACATGGAGCGATCCCAAAGAGCAACAGGGTTATTTCAGCGGGTCGGCCGAACCATCCGGATTTATTCGACACTCGTTTGGATACGCGTTGCCGCATCGTGGGATCACTCGCGACGGAGGTTCAGTGACCGGCTATTCGCGACTGACGGACGGCGATACCTCGACCTACTGGAAAAGTAATCCGTATCTTGCCAGTCGATTTACGGGTGAAGATGATGCACTCCATCCTCAGTGGGTGATGATGGATCTTAGCAGCGTGCAGTTCATCGACAGCATCAAGATTGCCTGGGCGAATCCTTACGCAATCCAATACGCGGTTCAATATTGGACCGGAACTATCCCCTACGATAGCCCACTCGACTTTCCTACCAACGGAGTCTGGCAAACATTTCCCCACGGCGTCATCAGCGCGGGAAAAGGCGGAGTCGAAACCGTTCATCTTTCGAACGAGCTAATTCCCGCAAGATATGTGCGGATCGTGATGACACATTCTTCCGATACATGCGATACGCACGGTTCCTCCGACCCGCGCAACTGCGTTGGATATGCGATCGACGAGCTCTATGCGGGAACAACGAGCGCGGACGGAAAGTTTCATGACGTGGTTCGTCACACGGCAGATCAAGAACAGACGGTCACCGAGGCCTCGTCCGTCGATTCGTGGCACACGGCAAAAGATCTTTTGACAACCAAAGAATCTCAGATGGGATTCGATTTGTTCTACACCAGCGGCGTCACCCAGGGACTGCCTGCGATTATTCCCATCGCGCTCATCTATGACAATCCGGACAATGCGGCCGCAGAAATCAAGTATCTGGAGGCCCGCCATTATCCCATCTCCTATGTCGAAATGGGAGAGGAGGCGGATGGACAGTACATCGCGCCAGAGGATGTTGCGGCTTTGTATATTCAGTTTGCAATTGCGATTCACCGCGTCGATCCCAACATAAAACTAGGAGGTCCTTCTTTTGAAGGTGTCAATCGCGACATCCTGTACTGGCCAACGGCGGACGGGAAGGTTTCGTGGCTCGGACGATTTCTAGACTACTTGCGGCATCACGGGCATTTGCAGGATCTGGCATTTTTTTCCTTCGAGCATTATCCTCTGGGCCCTTGCCAAATCGCGTGGAGCAGTTTGTATGACGAGCCGCAGTTGGTCGCTAACATAATGCAGACGTGGCGCAATGATGGATTACCCGCAGATGTTCCTATGTTGATCACAGAATCCAACCTATCTTCCGCCGCTTCTGAAGCCTACATGGACATCTTCGGTGGCATATGGCTGGCCGACTATGTTGGCTCTTTTTTGAATGCGGGAGGAAAAGGTCTCTACTATTTCCACTATCTCCCATTGCAAATGGAGAACGGTTGCAACAATTCCCCGGGAACATTTGGAATGTTTACGGTGAACGCGGACTATCAAATTCAGCAGCCGCTATCGCAGTACTTTGCCAGCCGCATGATCAATTTTGAGTGGTTGCAGCATGATGGCGGCGAACACACGATCTATCCAGCGACCGGCACCTATGACGACGGTGCGCACCACACGATGGTGACCGCGTACTCGGTGCTGCGCCCGGATCGCGAATGGTCCGTGATGTTGGTAAATCGCGATCAGGAGGAAGCGCATACAGTGCAGGTTGTTTTCGATAATTCGCAAGATAAAACCTCTGGTTATTTATCTGGAGATGTCCGCGTTTCTACTTTTGGCGTCGAACAATATAAGTGGCATCCAGCGTTTCGACACGCTGATACATCGCACATCCCGGAAACCCTGGATAAGATTCCCTTGTTGTATACCGATGGATACGCAGATCCGGACGGGCCGATTCAGGAATCCACCGTGCGCGGTGAAAAGTCGACTGAGTATGCGATACCGCCGACTTCGATTGTTGTATTGCGAGGCAATCTGGACACAGGTAGTCCAGCCAGTGCGCGCAAATGACCGCTCGAAATAGCCAATCGGAGGGCAACGAGATTCTCGCTCTGTGCGTCCAAACATGCGGGGCAGCCACCAAAGGCTGTTCAGTATGTTGGCTTGGAAGGTTGTGGCTCGAGTGTCTCTGTCGGCCCTGAAAAGATGCGCAGTCATTACTTGTCTGGGAATGGCATTTTCCGGGTGTGGAACGCGTGAGCAGCAAGTGCCCCCGCCGAAACCATCCGCGCAACCCGCAAAAAATATGAAGCCCGTACCGCCTACTCCGATCGATAAGAAGGCAGCCGAGTTGGGCGACACCACGTGGAATCCCGAATGGAATCAGATTGTGGCGCAAGCGCTGCCGCCCGTGTTGTTGTCGAGCCGGGTTCCGCGCGATGTGCGCCAATTCTGTCCGAGATTTTATGTCATATCCAACGCGCAAAAGCGCACGTTCTGGGCCTATTTCTTTCAGGCGCTCGCAGGCGCAGAGGCCGGACTCAATCCGAACGCGACGGTTCGCCACACGGAGCCAAAATTGGCGCACGAAGAACACGTGCCCGTCACGAAGGTGCGCACCGAGGGACTATTGCAGCTGACCTATGCGGATCGTCAGAGATATGGCTGCTCATTCGACCAAGAAGCAGATAGAGGGCTGACAGCCGATGATCCCGCGCGAACCATTCTTCAGCCCAAGAATAACCTCGCCTGCGGAGTTGCCATTCTCAAGAATCAAATCATCGACCTGCACCGGCCGCTATTATGGAGCAATTCTTACTGGGCCACGTTGCGCCCAGGAAGCGTCAGCTATCGCATTTTTGCCAAGCAAATGACCAACCCACCTGCCGCGTGCGGATTGCACACCGGGCTTCCCGATCGCCATCGACGACCGGAGCAAGACCAGGCCATGGCTACCCGTTGAGTCTCTAGAGGCGGTCTTATAGATGGCGGCGCGACCTTGGCCAATGGCCTGAGACCCGCTTTGATTGCGGCTCTCACACCCTAGGTATCGAGCGATTTCGAGTGTAGGAGACAGCTTCTATCCCTGTTTGTGCCGTATCCGGTTGCTCACCTGGGTCCACGCGACTGCAACAAACAGCGATATCACGATTCCAAGCGAGACTTCCAGAAAGCGCTGCAGGGCGATGTGCCACAGTGGGCCAGGATAAGGAATCAGGACGATGATGGCGACAGTTACGCCGCCCAGACGTCCGGCATTCTTGTAATTGAGCGCGGTGCATAGCATCATCACCACTAGAACTGCCAGGCCAAAAATGAGGATGGAGTGGTGCCAGACCCACGAGGTCAGCAGGCCCACTACGGCGCCCATGGCGGTTCCGGCCAGGCGGTCGCGCGAGGCCAGAACAGTGGCGCCAACTTCCGATTGCATCACGACGATGGCGCTGATTGCTGCCCAGTATCCGCCGGGCAAATGCAGCATGCCTGCGATCCAATACGCCAGCACTGCAGCCAACGCTGTTCGTATACCTTGCTGTCGACTCCGATGGTCGGGGCCGGCGGCCGAGGCTGGCGGGGCGGGGTCGGTCATGCAAGGAATTCTACATAGGCTGGGAGCGACCCGCCCACCTTCACTGATGGAAATAGGCGCGTGGCCTGACTTACTTTCGTTCCGTGCCCAACGCCCTTTGCACCTTGCTGTGCTTCACGCTGTAGGTGAAGTAAATCAGCAAGCCGACCAACAGCCATGCGAGCACGACTTCTTTTGTCAATGCGGGAAGCGTCCACACCAGGTAGAGAGCGGTCACGATGCCGCAAATTGGGACTAAGGGCACCCACGGAGTTTTGAACGGGCGGGGCAGATCGGGCATGCGTCGCCGCAGAATCCATACGCCGGCACAGACGATGGCGAACGCCAATAGTGTGCCCATATTCACCAGCTCCGCCAGCTTGCCGATCGGCAGCAGCGCGGGCAAAAAGGCCACAATGACGCCGACCACAATGTTTGAAATGTATGGGGTTCTGAATCGCGGATGAATTTTGCCGGCCCACTTCCACAGCAGTCCGTCGCGAGACATGGAAAAGAAAATCCGGCTTTGCGCCAGCAACATCACCAGCATTACGGTGGCAAGCCCAAACACGGCTCCCACTTTGACCAGGATGCTTCCCCATTCAATCCCAGTTACGTCGATGGCAACCGCCATGGGGTCAGCCACGTTCAACGTTTTATAACTGACCATGCCCGTCATGGCTGCGGAGACAAGGATGTAGAGGAGCGTGCAAATCACCAGCGTGCCCAGGATTCCGATCGGCATATCGCGCTGTGGATTCTTCGCTTCCTGTGCCGCCGTGGAGACGGCGTCAAAGCCGATATAGGCGAAGAAAATGGAGGCGGCTCCAGCCGTAATGCCTCCGATTCCAAAACGGCCCGGACCCTCCGATGGGGGAATGTAGGGATGCCAGTTCATCTTGGCTAGATGGGGATGATGCAGCAGGAAACCCGCGCCGATGACGAGGAATACGCCGACCGCAGCCAACTTGATCAGGACCATGGCCGTGTTTAGGTTGGCCGATTCCTCAATTCCCACGACCAGAACCAGGGTGACAACCAGGATGGCAAGGAAAGCGACCAGGTTGAAGACGCCAGTGACGTGCGGCATTCCCGCCGTGCTGATGCCCATCGGCAGCGAGCCCACGGGCAGCCAGTGGGCCTTGTACAAGTACAAAATGTCGCCAGGCGTAGTCGTCAGTTGAGGCGGAATGTAGATATGAAAATCCTGCAGCAGGCTGACCAGGTATCCGCTCCATCCGGAACCGACGGAAGCCGCGCCAAATGCGTATTCCAGCACAAGGTCCCAGCCAATCATCCAGGCAACAAATTCACCCAGGGTTGCGTATCCATAAGTGTAAGCGGAACCTGCGATGGGAATCAGAGCGGCGAACTCAGCGTAACAAAGGCCGGCGAATGCGCACGTGATGCCAGCCACGATGAAACTGAGGGTGACGGCGGGGCCTGCGTGAATCGCGGCGGCCTGGCCCGTCAGGACAAAGATGCCCGCGCCAATGACGGCTCCGATTCCAAGCGTGATCAGGTTCAGGGGACCCAGCGCCCGCTTCAGTTCGTGCTCGCCCTCTTTGTGCGCTTCCGAAAGAAGCGCGGACATAGGCTTGATCGCCCCGAGTTTTGCCATGTTGAGAGGTTTCTCCCAGTGTTCTCTATACAGTCGGAATGAAGGTCGGTTTTGCCAGCATCATTTGCGTAGCTCGATAGTACCGTAAGCAGCGATTTCCTAGCAGAAAACGACCTTAAGCCTTAGTAAGTACCGCGAGAAATTCCTCGATGATTTGCCGGGCGGTTTTGCCATGCGCGTTTCCATTGTCATCATCCGGTAACAAGTCTGAAATCACAGCCAGAGAATCCGCACCCGCGTCGATCACGCTGCGGCAATTTCGCCTTGTAATTCCGCCAATCGCGACCAGCGGCTTAGCGGTAAGAGCACGTGCGGCCCTCAATCCAGCAAGCCCCACCGTCGAATCGGGATTGATTTTGGATGCGGTCGGAAAAATCGGACCATACGCAATGTAATCGCAACTTGTCTTGTCGGCTTCCATCACTTGTTCTGCGGAGTTTGTGGACACGCCAATCCACGGAGTTGCGCCGATAATGCTGCGCGCGTCTTCTGCCGATACATCTTCCTGGCCCACATGGACGCCATCAAATCGGGCGAGCAGCGCCAGATCCGGCCGATCATTCAAGATCAGGCGCGCTCCGCTGTTTCTCGGGAATATCTCGCGTATCCGGGCAGCATCGCGCAGCATCTTCCGCGCGCTCCCCTGCTTGTTGCGGTACTGCACCAGCGTCACTCCGGCGGCTTGCCAGGCAGTGGCAATAGATGCCAAGTCCAGCGAGCGAGCAGTCAGCAAGTCGATGTCCAGGATGGGGTAGAGGGGGGCTAGCATATCGACTACTGCAAAGATTCCTTGCGCGACTTCTCGCGCTCAAAGAAACGTTCCATGAATTTGGTATCGAATGCGCCCCTCCGGAAGTCTTCATCCGCAAAAATGCGCTGATGCAACGGAATCGTGGTGTAGATGCCCTCCACGACAAACATGCTCAGCGCGCGCTCCATACGAGCCACTGCTTCTGCGCGATCCGTTCCGTGCACAATCAGTTTCGCGATCAGCGAATCGTAATAGGGCGGTACAATTCCTTCGGCATATTGCGCGGTATCGACGCGCACACCGTTACCACCAGGCAGATTAAATACGGTAATTTTCCCAGCCGACGGAGTGAATTTCTCTGGGTGTTCTGCATTGATGCGGCATTCAATGGCGTGACCGCGCATCTCGATGGGCTTTGTTATGATCTGGCTGAGTTTTTCTCCAGCAGCGATGCGAAATTGCGCTTTCACCAGGTCCACCCCCGTAACCAATTCGGTGACCGGATGTTCCACCTGAATTCGAGTGTTCATTTCGATGAAGTACAGTTTGCCGTCTTCATCCATCAGAAATTCAACAGTGCCGGCATTCATGTATCCGATGGTTTCCAGGCAGCGCTTCAGCGTGGCCCCGATCTCCTCGCGCATCTTCGGCGTGACCTGCAACGAAGGAGACTCTTCAATCAACTTCTGGTGGCGCCTTTGAATGGAGCATTCT
>VFSW01009827.1_pt1 | contig 13626 bp, 11 predicted proteins | sample 5358111 | NCBI WGS metagenome assembly VFSW01 (sample SAMN11554181, study PRJNA540505) | mine drainage metagenome | isolation source: sediment from site ElyBrook_90M | place: USA: Ely Copper Mine, Vershire, VT | collected 2017 | reverse complement strand
CCCTGGACCCGTCGCCCCCGTTGAAGTGCACGGTCCACGGTGACGAAGTATGGATTGCCGTACACGCGAGGCCCCGATCCAAACGCAGCGGCGTGCTGGGCCTGCGGGATCAAGCGCTTGAGGTCTCGGTCGCGGCTCCGCCCGTGGAGGGCGCTGCCAACAACGAACTTGTACGTTGTCTTGCGGCGTGGCTGGGCGTTTCACGGTCGGCCGTGCGACTGGTGCACGGAGCGGGAGGCCGACACAAGACCCTTGCCGTGCGCGGAACCACCGCGGCCGATGTGCTTGTGCGACTGGACGCGACGCTCACGTCTACCTGAGCTGATTTGTCACAGTACCCGCCGCAGGGGCGTCACAGTACCGCGAGGACCCTACGCTGCGACTTCGACCGCGCTCACGCGATCGGACATCGCGTCTCGGAGGGCCACCCGCGTGCGCCAGAGCTTGCTCTTGATGGCCGCCACCGGCTGGCCCACGCCCGCGGCGATTTCGGCGCAAGAGTCCCCCCGGAGCGATTGCTCCAACAGCGTTCGCTTGTCGGCCGGGAGATCCGCAATTCGGTCAAGAACCCGCTCGAGTTCGATCCGCGCGAGGGTGTAGGACTCCGGGTCGCGGTAGGAAGTGCCCGCTTCGAGAGACTTTTCGGCCTCGGGCCACACGCGCTCGCCGTACTTGTCCGCTCCGCGCTTTCTCGCGACGGAGCGTCGACGTTGATACAGCGCCGCGTTAACCACGATGCTGTACAGCCAACTCGCCACGGCGGCGTCCCCACGAAACCGCTCGGCATGCCGAAGGGCGCTGACCATCCCCTCTTGCACAGCGTCCCACGCATCGCTCTCATCGCGGGTAATCCGCAGCGCGGCGTGAAAGAGTCGCGACTCGTAAGACCGAAAAGCCACGTCCACCACCTGCTTCACGTCCGCCGTCACAGCACCCGGGGCCGCTTGAAGCGCATCCAACGTGTCGTTCACCTTCATGCTTTCCCGTCATGCGAGTTGCGGGCCAGACGTGAATTCCCACTGGATTCAAGCCAGCGACGATTCTGGGGGACATCGTTTCGTGACCATCCTCGCCGTGGCCGGGAGGCCCTGAGTATTGATCCGTCACCATGGGGCGTGGCGTACGGTGTCCCGAGGGATCTGGTAAGACTCCCCGTACAGCCATGGAGTCTACCCCCTCACCGGCCTCTGACGGCGCACCCCGTTCCCGGCTTTCGCTTGGCACGGACGACAAGGCCGGAATGTTTGCGGGCGCCGTTCTGGCCGCGGTCGTACACGCCGCGGTGGCGGGTGCGACCCTCCGTCTCAACCATCCCGAGGGCAATGTCAACCTCGCGCCGACACCCCGTCCCGAAGAGAGCCAGGTCATCGAGACGCACATCCTTCAGCGTGGTGGGGGAGAGTACGACCCCAGACACATTCCGCATCGGGTGACGCCCGTGGTGGCCGAGCGGGAGGCTCCGCCGGTACCGCAACCGACCCGGGACCCAACCCAGGTGAATCTCCCGCGGGACGCCGGCGCCGAAGATTACATGGCCGCGATCACCGGTCGCCGGGTGACCGCCCACGGCAACCAAGACCTTGCCGAGCGTCTGCGCATGATGGCCGCGGCTGAACAAGCATCGGATCCCACCGCCGTGGGGCCCGGTGCGCCTTCGGGATCGTCCGTGGGAGACACCACGGACCCCGCGCTCGCGACCCACGGCGCCGCCACCAAGATCGACCTGTTTCTTCGGCAGAACATCCGCGTGACCACCGCGCTCACGGGCTCGGAGCGCACGACGGTAGCGTTTCGCATCCGACTCTCCGCGACCGGGACGATCGATTCGGCCACGATTGTCGCGCCGTCCGGCAACCCCGCGCTCGACGCAGACATCCTTGGCCAGGCCGAACACCTGGCGTCCGACCACGCGCAGATTCCCGATCTGACGCCCGAGGAGCTCGCCCAGGTCGGCGGCCACAACGTCACGGTCAACGTTCCCATTGCCCACCTGGGGGGATCGTAGGGCCCGCGCGGCGCTTCGGACCACCAGGCTCTTCGCATAGGCACCCTCCGTCGGCTACAGTGCCCTCGTGATCTCCAGGCTGTCTGTAGGGTTTGTCGCCGTCGCCGTCGGTCTCGCCGCGCTGCCTCCGCTCGTCTCGCTCGCGCAGCCTGTCCCCGTCAGTCCTGCCGGGACGCCGCAGCAAGTGACCACGGTACCTTCCGTCGGGGACATCACCATCACCCTTCAAGGCCTCGAAGCGCGGTTGCTGCCCATTGCCCTGCCACCGTTGCGCGGGCCCGCGGGAGACGCCGTCGCGGCCGTGGTGTCCAACGACCTGCGGCTCTCGGCGCTCTTTCGTGTGCTCGACCCACGTTCGTTTACAGCCAACCTTCAAGCCGAAGGAACCGGCATCGACCCGCAGTCCTGGGTCACCGTCGGCGCAACCTCCGTCGTGAAAGGGGATACTTCGGGCGACGGCGACGCCACCCACATCGACCTTCGCGTATGGGAACCAGGTCGCCCAGGTGCACCCGTCCTCACGCGTTCTTACGGCCCGGGCTCACCCCGCGCGCTCAGCCACCACATCGCCAATGACCTCATCGAGTTGTACACCCACACCCCTGGTGTATTCGGCTCGCGGATCGCGTTTGCCCGACGCCTCGGTCGCGGTCGCAAAGCGATTTTTACGGTTGGCTGCGACGGCGAAGACCTCGCCGAGATCTCCGGCGGCCGTCGTCTGAGTTTTACGCCCGGCTGGGGCCCCGGTGGCTTGTATTTTTCGTCCGAGACGCCCGAGGGATTTCTCGCTTTGTTTCGTACCGGTCGCCCCGATCCCGTCCTCCGTGCCGACGGCATGGTCATGGGCGCAGCGTTTTCTGGCGGACGCATGGCCGTGGTGCTCACCCGTGACGGAAACGCTGACATCTACGTCGGCCCCGCGGACGGCAGCAACCTCCGACGGTTGACCTTTGACAACGGTGCCGATGTCTCCCCCGAATGGTCCCCAGATGGCTCTCGCATTGCGTTTGTGAGCGACCGCGCCGGGAGCCCGCAGGTGTACGTCATGGACGCGGGCGGTGGTGGACAGCGCCGGGTGAGCTTTGCCGGGACGTACAATACGGATCCATCCTGGGCACCGGACGGACAGACCATCGCTTACACCGGCCGTCTCGGGGGAAACGCGGACATCTTTACCATCAACGCCGACACAGGCCTCGTGCGCAGGCTCACCGAAGGCCAAGGCAACAACACCGACCCGGCGTACTCTCCCGATGGTCGACTCATCGCCTTCAACTCTTCGCGAGGCGGTCTGTACTTGATGAACCAGGACGGACTGAATCAACAGCGGATCCTCGTCGGCGGTGGCGAGAGCCTCCGCTGGGAGCCTCGCTGAAGCGTCACCCGCCGTCGCGGGCGACACTCACCAGGGGGACGAGTGTCACCACGATGTCCTGCGCTTCGCCGTAGCCTGTCACCACGGTTTGTTCCCACGGGCGATACCCCGCGGCCTCGACCCGCACGCGGTGCCGTCCGCCCTCGGCGATAAAAGACACCCCACCGGCCTGGTGCCACCGTGGCAGGTCGCGATCAAACCACACCCTGGCCACCCTCGCCGCGGCCGCGGGAACAACCCGCACCCGCGCCGCTGTAAGCGTCCTACGGAGCCCCTCGGCACGGATCATGGCGTTGTCACGCTCTTGTGGCCGCCCTGCGGCCGTGCCGTACCTTACCCACGCTACGGACGCCTCGCGCCAGCGAGCGAGGTGTTCCAGCGCCAGCGCCAGCGCACGAAAGATCCCTTCAGGCGCGCCTTCGTCCACCGCTTGCCGGTAAAGCCTCACGCCTTCGGCCACTTCTCCACGTTGGACGGCAGCATCCCCCTGATGCCAGTGCATAAACGCCTGGACGTGGGTCACGGGCATCGGCTGGGCCGAAGCCATGGCCGTACAAACCACGGCCGCAAACACAAAGGCTTTGGATCGCACGGAAAGGGTTGTGCCACGCCACGACGCCCAGCGTGAAGGTCTCATGTGGAGTCTCTGCCTCGACGGGTTGTATGCTCCGGGGATGCTCCCTCGCCCGACATGGTTGTTTGCAGGAATATTTTTGTTGGCTGCATGCGGGTCGAACACCCCTACGGCGGGGGACAGCGGGACCGACGCGTCAACGGATGCGTCCGTGGAGGCTGGCATCGACGCGGCGTTGGACGTACCTATGGACACGGGTGGGGACCTTGGCAATGACCTCGCGGTCGACGCCACGACAGACGTGTGCCCCGACGCCCTGGCTGACGGCAACTGTCTCACGTGTACCCCCGGCCAGCGTGTGTGCGACGGAGCGTGTGTGTCGCCCACGGATCCAGCCTATGGCTGCGCCGACCCTTCGTGTACGCCCTGTGCGTTTGCCAATGCGACGGCCCAGTGCGGAGACGCCGGTCGATGCACCATGGGAGCTTGTGAAGTGGGTTACACCGACTGCAACCACGATCCGTCGGATGGCTGCGAGACGGCAACAGGGAGCGATACCCACAACTGTGGCGCTTGCGGAGCGGTGTGCGCGGTCTCCAACGCCACCCCGACGTGCGTGACGGGAGCGTGTGCCGTAGGTGCGTGCGCTTCGGGCTTTGGCGACTGCGACCACATGGCGTCCAACGGCTGTGAGACACCGATCACGGCCGACGACGCCAACTGTGGCGCCTGCGGGAACCATTGCATGCTGGCGGGCGCAAGTTCGCATTGTGTAGCCGGCGCCTGTGCCGTTGTTGCATGCACCGCGCCGTATGCAGACTGCAACGGAACGGCTGCGGATGGCTGCGAGGTCAACCTGATGACCGACGCAGGCAACTGCGCGATGTGCGGCCACGCCTGCGCGGTCGCCAATGGAACCGCTGCGTGTACCACCGGGGCCTGTGCCGTCGCGAGTTGCAACACCAACTTTGGTGACTGCGACATGAATCCCGCCAACGGGTGCGAAGCCGACCTGCGTACGTCGTCGGCCCACTGCGGTGCCTGTGCAACGGCCTGCACCTACGCCAACGCCATGGGCGTGTGCGCGATGGCGTCGTGCAGCATGGGCGCGTGCATGGCGGGGTACGCCGACTGCGACATGAATCCGACCAACGGCTGCGAAATACACACCGCCGTAGACGTCAACAATTGCGGAGTCTGCGGGAATGCGTGCGCTCCACCCAACGCACGGCCTGGATGCGCGGGCGGTGCGTGCACGGTGGCAGCGTGCAATCCGGGATCTGCGGACTGCGACCACCTGGCTGCGGACGGCTGCGAGGTCGACACCAACGATCTGGTCACGGACTGCGGCGCATGCGGCCACCATTGCGTGTTGTTTCAGGCAGCGGCCGTCTGCGGAACGGGGGTGTGCCAGATTGCGGCGTGCAATCCGGGATACGCGGACTGCAATGCAGCCCCCGCGGACGGCTGCGAGATCAACACCAACTCGGACATCCACCACTGCGGTGACTGCGGGACTGCGTGTGCTTTTCCGCATGCGGCGACGTCGTGCGTGAGCGGCGTGTGCACGATGGGTGCGTGCGCACCGGGCTACGCGGACTGCGATGGCGTGGTCGGCAACGGCTGCGAGGCGCTCCTATCGTCGGACCCAGGCAACTGCGGCGCGTGCGGAACCGTCTGTGCGAGCGGCATCTGTCACGCGGGGGGCTGTTCGCCGTAGCCATCCACGATCCAGACCGCCCTTTAGCGACCGCCGCCAAGGAGCCTCCCGCCGGGAGGCGCTTTACCCGAAATGCCCTGGTGCAGCACGATCGTGCGACCCGCGGCGTGGCCCTCGGCGCGTGCTTCAGAATGGCTCCCGTACCCGATGCCCTGGGACTGGATGCGCGGGTAACGTCGACGAAGGTAATTCTTGAGCGCGGGGTCGCCGACCCAGACGATTCCGCGGCCGGTGTCGGCCTTGCGTTCGGCGTCGAGCCTTTCGCCAAAGCCTGTCATGACACCCGCGAGAAAGTGCCTGCGGTCGCGGTCGCCGCGAATGCCTTTGGCGCGCTTGTGCAGTGTCCACAGAGCCTCGGAGGTGTGCGACAGAAACGAGTGCACGTACGTCGCCATCTCAAGGTTGTCGTGCGTGCCACACACTTCAAGAACGCTGCCGCGACGGTTCTCCAACGGTCGCCACACGGTCACCCAGATGACTTGAACGAAAAAGTACTTCTGAAGAATGTTCGCGAGAAGGCTGTTGTGCAGCTCGATGCGACCGGTGGGGACACCGAGATGGCGAAAACTGTATGCGGGAGACTGCCCGGTTGATCGCACGAAAAGGTTGTGTGTAAGCATCAGCCGTCGCGCGGCGTTCATCGCGGACTGCGCTTCGTGCTCGTTGGGGCTCTCAGCGAGCGCAAGAAGTTTTGCGATGCGTTCGAGAATCTTCCCCTCCTCCGACCCGCGCTCCCCAACGACAGGAATACCCTCTGCCCGCGCGTCGATCCCCCGGTCTTCACACACCTGCCGAAACATCCGACCGTGCGAAGTTTCGTCCCGGTACCCCAGCACTTCGTCCACGTACTGATGGGCCATCTCGTGCTTCAGCACCTCGAGCACCACGCCCCACCCGTGCTTCACCAGCAGCGTGCGCGAGACTTCCACCGTGCGGGTCTCACCCACCCAGCGCCCCAGCCGCGACGCAGAGTCCGTGTACACCAGTGCCACGGACGGAAGCTGGTTGCGAAACAAGCTCCAATTGAAGTCCTTCCAGGACTTGTAGAGCGCATGGAGGGCGGCGGTTTCAAGTTCGACGGTCAGGGGCGTTGGGTCGGGCATTGGCCAAGATCTACCCAAAAGCGTATGAAACGGCAACGTCTCGCCGGGCGAGCATCGGCCGTTGACGCGCGGTCGGAGCAGCGTGCGTGACCCGCGTACGGTGTGTGTTACAAAGGCTTCGGAGGTAGACATCACGGTGGCCCACAAGCGCGCGACGATGATCCTGGCGGCCGGTCAAGGAACACGGATGAAAAGCCCGCTCCCCAAGGTGCTGCACCCGATCGCGGGGGTACCCATGGTGGTCTACGCCATCGAAGCCGCCCTCGCGACGGGCACCGACGACCTGGTGCTGGTGGTGGGTCACGGCCGAGACACCGTCATCGACGCCATGCGCGCCCGATTCGGAGAGCGGCTTCGCTACGCCGTGCAAGAGCACCAACGCGGCACCGCCGACGCCGTGCGTGCGGGGATGTCCGTCGTTTCTCCCGACGTCACGGAGGTGCTTATCACCTACGGAGATGTCCCGTGCGTACCCTCCGCCGCCCTGACCCGGTTGGTTGACACCCTGGCTTCGTCACGCACGGCCGTCGCCCTGCTCACGTGTACCGTCGACGATCCCACGGGCTATGGGCGCATCCTTCGAGATGGGCATCACCGCGTGATCAGCATCCGTGAGCAAAAAGACTGTACCCCTGCGGAGCGAGAAATCCGCGAGATCAATCCTGGTTTTTACGCTGCCGAAGCCAGCTTTCTCACAGAAGCACTGGGCGCCATCCGCGCGGACAACGCGCAAGGGGAGTTTTACTTGACCGACCTCGTCGCGATGGCTGCCGAGCGCGGGGGCGTCGCGACGGTGGCATGGGAACCCATTTCTCTCCGCGGCGTCAATGACCGGGCAGAACTCGCCGATGCCGAGTCCCTGATCCGCCGACGGATCGTGGATGCGCACCGCCGCGCGGGGAGCACCATCGCCGCGGGCGCCGTCATCGACCACGACGTCGTGCTCTCACCGGGTGTAACCGTCGCGACGGGCGCTGTTCTCCGTGGAAACACCCGTGTCGAAACGGGGAGCACCATCGACGTGGGCTGTGTCCTCGATGATGCGGTCGTGGGCGAACGATCCGTGTTGAAGCCGTACTCGGTGATCTCTCACTCCGAGCTTCGGTCGAACACGCAAATTGGCCCCTTTGCGCACTTGCGTCCAGACAGCGTGGTCGAGGACGGCGCACACGTCGGCAACTTTGTTGAACTCAAGAAAACCCGCCTGGGACCTGGCGCCAAGGCCAACCATCTCGCGTATCTCGGCGACGGAGTCATCGGCGCCGGCGCCAACATCGGCGCGGGGACCATCTTCTGCAACTACGACGGCAAGCGGAAGCACGTCACAACCATCGGCGAGGGAGCCTTTGTGGGAAGCAACAGTTCTCTTGTGGCCCCCGTGACGCTGGGCAAGGGGGCTTACGTAGGCTCCGGCTCCGTGGTGACCATGGACGTCCCCGACGACGCCCTTGCCATCGGACGCGCACGTCAAGTGAACAAGCCGGGTCTCGCCGCGCGTCTTCGCAATCGGTAGCGCCGCCCTGGCCACGCAACTTTCGGCTCACCGCGGCGTCTACGGACTCCTGGCCGCGGCGGCGGCCTCGGTCGTCGCCGTGACCGTTGGCTGGATCGTCCACCACCACGCGCTAGGCTTGAGCCTCGAAGAGTACCGCTGGCAGGCAACCTTCAACGTCGTGGCGCACGGCGGGTACCAAGCCCTTTGGACGACCCCTGTCCAAACCTGGCGGCCCCTGTGCGGCAGCCTCCTTGTTGCCACGGACGCCTGCGGAATGGACACTTTGGCGCGCTACACGCTCTCGGCGCTGTTGTTGACCGTCACGGCGATGCTTACCGGCGCACTTGCCCGGAGAATCGCCTCGTGGCCCGCCGCAGTCGTCACGTTTGCCATCGCGCTGGTCGCAGCCACCCACGACGAGGCCTACCTATGGCTGGGCGGCCGCTGCGATCTCTTGCTGGGACTGTTTGCGATGCTCGCGGCCCACGCGGCGTTGACGGCGGGGAGGATGAGCGGTCGCCGTGCGGCCATCGCATCCGTCGTCACCGCCCTCGCTTGTGGCCTCGCCGCCGCGTCCAAAGAAACGGGATTACTGCTTCCCGTCGCGATCCTCCCGTGCGTGACCCTCGCGGGGCGCTCGTGGCGCGATGCCTTCGCAAGATTGCTCCCTGCGGGATTGACCTCGGTGGCGCTGGGGTGTGTGCGTGCGAGGGTGCTCGGCACCGCGCTTGGGCCGTATGTAAGCACTTATGTACATCGTGGTCCGAGCGTCTGGATTCGTAACCTCTTGGTTGGAGCATCCCGTCTGGTGCTTGGACCGGCCATTCATCCGGCGACATCGATGGTGGTGCTCGTGGCGCTGGCATGGGCCGCTTCTGGAATCGCATGGCTCGTCGCCCGAAGGCGTCCGAGTGATCTCCCCATGGCGCTGTCCCTGGCCGTGCTCATGGCACCCGTGGCCCTCATGCCGGCCGACCGGGCGCTCGTTCCCGTGGTGTTGGCCGTGGCGGTGGTGGGCGGTGTGACGGTGGTAGGGCGTGGCGGAGCAACAGCCATGATATTGGCGGCATGGCTGTTGACGCAGGCAGGGTCGGGGCTGGTGATGCAGTCCCGGTGGGTGCGTGGATACAAAATGCGTTCTGCGTACATCACTGCGATCCGTAAAGAGGTTGTAGAAGGTAGGCCTCTGGTGTTGGTCGGCGGGCGTCAGTTCTTCAACGGGTTGTACCTTGAGGGGCCCAGTCTCACGGAACTACCGGGAACCACGGCCGTGAGCGATCCGTGCCGGGTATCCGGCGACTTTGCGCGCGCCAGCGAGAGTCTGACCTCGATGCCGTCCGCAGCGGATCCCGCGAGCTTTGTCCTGCCCCACGGACAACGGTGCCTCCCGACCGTGTTGCGCTGGCCTGTGACCGCGTTGGTGCAGCAAGGCGATGCCATCACGCTCACGCTTGCGACGCAGGCCGTGGTGGTCTGGTGGGGCGCGGGGGGAACGATTCGCGCAAGGGCTTTGGGGAACGACAGCAACGGTTTCTCCCCCCTATGCCGCCCCATACCCAACGCCATGGTTGAAGCCCGTCCGCCGCGGCACTATGCTCCGGCGTCCTCGTGGGTGCCGTCTTGCCTTTAGGGCGGAGCTTTCACGAGGGGGTCGGTAACATCCACACTCGGCGCCGCGTACCAGTCGGCAACGAGAGCTAACTCGCAACCAGGAGGCCGCGCATGGGATTGATGGATTCGGTCGGTAACTTCCTCCAAGGAGATTTCGTCAAGAACGGCGTGCGCGAGATGATGATCGCCCGCCCGGAGGGCAACACCGACCTCGTGTACAAACACCCGGACCGAACCATTCCGATGTTCGCCCAGGTGACCATCCGCCCGGACGAAGTCGGCGTGTTCTCGAAAGACGGTCGCCCCGCGGGGATGCTCCCGCCCGGACGTCACACCCTCTCGACGCAAAACATTCCTTTTCTCGCCAACTTCATCGACCAGTACACCGGCGGGAATTTTCTTATCACCGAGTTGTACTTCGTCAACACCTACCCGAAAGAAGAGAAGTACGGCGGCAGCCTCGGCAACATGATCGACCCGTCCACCAGTCTACGAGTTCGTCCCCGGTGTCACGGTGCGATGCTCATCCGGGTCGAAAACCCCGAGGCGATGATCTACCAGTACTTCGGCATGGGCATGGCGCAGCAGCACGCCAGCCCGCTCGACTGGTTCAAAGACGCCTTTTTCAGTCACGTCAAGACCACCATCGGCAAGGTCGCCAAAGACCAGAACCGTCCGATCTTTGACGTGATGGACATGCAGGATGAGCTCTGCCAGGCCTTCGTCACCAACTCCGCGGACCTCGCTCAAACCGGCATCCGCATCGTTCGCGTGACCCAGTTCGAAGCTGATTTTCCCGATGAGGACCTCAAGCGCATTGATGAAATGCGTCAGAAGGTCGCCGAGATGCGGGTCGGTCTCCAGGTCGATGAAATCGCCATTCAGCGCGCCGCCCTCCAAGCTCAGGCCGAAGCCGCTCGGGCCCAGGTTGCCGTACAGACCGCCCAGTACGCGGCCCAAGCAAACCAGTTTGCCCTCGACCAGAAGCGCGCGCAGGACGCTGCCTACGTCCAGATGGCGGGTGGAGACATCAACCGTCTCGGGCAGTTTGAGGCCATGCGTGGCGCGGGCTCCGGGCTCGCACAGGGCGGTGGCAACACGGGCCTCGCTGGCATGGGCGCGCAGATCGCCGTGGGTTCTGCCCTCGGAAGCAACCTTGCAGCCGGTGTCGTCCCCGGTGGCGGCGGTGGCGTCGCCCCGGGCGGTGCCTCCATGGTCATCGGCGGCGCTGGCGTCGGCATGGCCCTCCTTGCGTGTCCCCAGTGCCAGGCACAGGTTCCGCCGGGCAAGTTTTGCGCGGAGTGCGGCGGCCCGCTCGCAGCCCCCAAAAAACATTGCGCACAGTGCGGGGTCGAGCTTCTTGCCAACGCGAAGTTCTGTCCCGAGTGCGGCACCCCTGCGGTTGCCGTCGCCGCCCCCCAGCAACCCCCGCGCTTACCGTACCAACCCCTATGGCCTCGTGCCGGTGAAAACCACCCCCGGGCCGTGCGCTCGCATCGTTTGTGGCCGGTCAAAACTCCAGAGCGATACCCGTCACCCAGGACGACTGTGCGAGGTCCAACTGGGGCCGTGCCCCGAAGCCACTCGCGCCATTGCGGTCCAGCTCAAAAAACACGTAGCTGTGATTGACGCCCATGTCCGTGTCCCAAGTGCGCGCGGCCTGTGGCTCAAAAGCATCGAGGCGTAGCATTACGCCCACGGAGGCTTGATAGCCCATGGTCCCGCCGACGGCCGCCTGGAGGTAATCCGGCGCGCCGACAGGGTTGCCGGGTGACAACGCATCGCGCCGCGCGAGGGTGCCGCCAAGGGTTACCCACCACACGTCGTACGCCGGACCGAGCTTCAGGTACGGCACGATCGGGATCGGGGTGTTGCGCGCAAGGCCGTCGAAACGTACGACCCCGACGACGTAGATGGGAATCACGTTGATGCCCGTTTGCTCGCCGTTGGCGGGGCGTTGACCCGCTTGCGCGCCGCTGGTGATCGGCGCGACGGTGGAGTTGTTGATGTACCCTACGGAAACGCCGATGCCGATGCTGCAAATCGGGTTGATGCGTAAAAACTGCCAATCTACTTCGAGCCCCAGCGAGATCGCCGGAGCCGAACCAAAGATGTCCGCGTAGGGTGTCGCCCCGTTGCTAAACTCCGAGTCGATCTCGGGGACATACGGACCGCCACGGAGCTCAAGCGCGAAGTTTTGCGGGGAGTCGAAGGGGCCATGCCCAGAGTCGGGATCGCCGAGCTCCCAGGTTTGGGCCGAAGCCATGGCTGGGATCACCGACGCGAGGGCTCCGAGGTACAACCCAACGAGAGACGGAGAGTTCCTACGATTCATGCCTGGACTTTCGACGCCCTGCGCGACGGAGGCTCACGAGTCCGCCGAGGAGGCCAAGGCCCCCCCATGGGACGGGTGACGTCCCACCGCGGTTCCACGGCCGTGCAGAACAGTAACCCGGGAGCGCCTGACCCCCTTCGGCCCTGTAATGATCCCAAAAACTGGTGACGGGAACCGGCGTGACGCAGTTTGCAGACACCGCCATCATGCTTCGGTTGCCGGCAGTATCCTGCGCAACGACGGCAAACCGGTAAGCAACAAAGTTGGTGAGTCCCACGGCCGTGGCGTTTGTCGAACTCGAACCAATGAGTGTCATCTGATTGGGGCAGAGGTACTGGTTGAACTGCGCATCGTTGTTCGGGTCGATCGCGAGAAAGCCCGGCGTCCCACACGCCGGCCCGGTGAGCGGGGTGGCGTCCAAGGTACTCCCATCCGTTGCCGTTCCCACATCCGTACCGATGTCCGTGCCCGCATCCGTCCCTGCATCCATCCCCGTGATGCCTCCGTCCCCGACGGGGATCGGATCGTGGTCGCACAGGAGCCAGAACCCAAGGAGATTGGAGGGCGCCGCGACGCCACCGTCAGAGCCAGAAGCTAAGGGATTGCCCGCGTAACTCCAACTGATCTCCGCGGAGGACTCTCCCGGCGCGGCGGTGACTCCACTGGGCCCCACGGGCGGGCTTACGTTGTACGGAATCCCAAGCGGTGTCCCGATGATGTTGCTGTCCGTCGGGGGAAAACCCAGGAGCGTGATGTTGTTGGTCGCGAGGGTGCCCTGCGTCGTCGAGGGGTTCGCACAGTCACCGTTGAGCGGATCGACGATGTACCTCGAAGGGATCGTAATCATGTACGTGCCGGTCGACGGAGGAGACACCCGGTCGAGGCCCATGTAGTTGATGTGCCAGCACTGCGCATTGCCTGTTGCCACGGGGTACCGCTGGATGGAACTCCCGCACACCATGGTGTCCACGCCGATCCAGTAGGACATCGATGTGAGTGGCCCAGGGGCCGTGTAATTGACGGTAAAGGTCCAGGTTTCGCTGGGGCAGTCCCGGAGCCCGATGGGGAGCATCGCAGAGACGTACCCCCCCGCACCGGGGTCGTTGGCGCGCGGAGACCCGTTGCGAATGGGGTTTGTAAAGGTACACGACTGCGCGTGGGCAATTTCAGGTACCAGGGCAGACACGACAACGATCGCGGCCAGACATGCACGCATGGCTGGGAGTCTAGCAAGCAACGCACCCGGGCCGTGTACGGAATTGCAGCGGGAAATCACGTCCAGCCGAGCCAGCGCAGGTGCCAGATTGTCACCCCGAAACCCATCGGTCGCGACGCGAAGGTCACCACCCGCCAGCCGGGCCGGGATCGCCTACGGAGCTCGTGAGTGATAGTGGTGGAGGATGGCTGA
>VFSW01009826.1_pt1 | contig 13626 bp, 16 predicted proteins | sample 5358111 | NCBI WGS metagenome assembly VFSW01 (sample SAMN11554181, study PRJNA540505) | mine drainage metagenome | isolation source: sediment from site ElyBrook_90M | place: USA: Ely Copper Mine, Vershire, VT | collected 2017 | reverse complement strand
GCCCGCCCCCGTCAAGCGTAGCCCACCAACCGATCGCGGGTCAGCTTGAAATTATGGCCAAGGGATATGACGCTCAAAATCGCAATGTTCTTTGAGTTCCGGCGCAAGATGGGTAGTTGGTAGGCTTACCAAGACTATTTGTAAGCCTGCTTTGCGAGCATGCTTCATAGCCGGGATACAATCCGTATCCTCGGTAATCAAAACAATTCGTTCTACCGCCTTAACGTTCGCGTATTGCGCAATATCAAGGCCGATTCGCATGTCAACGCCCTTCTGTTCAAAACTTGGCTTAAAGTCATCGTCAGTTAGAACGCTCGTACTCAGCGGTATGCTTTTGGGAACGAATCCTCGGAACTTGAGGACGCCTAAACGAACCGCGAATAAGTCTCTTCGCGCCAATTCGCGTAACCAATCGCTCGAACCATAAAATTCTCGCATTGTTCCAGATACCGGAAGCTTGGCTTTGCCGTTATAAGGTGCGCAATCGTAGTAAAGGATTCGCACAATCTGTTCATCTCGCGCTCGGCAAGCCAAAGCGACCTGTTCGATGTGGTTCGGGACGTGGTTACGTGCCGCTTGCCGCGTGCGGGTACGCAGACTGCCGCCATCGATCAGAATTGCGATCCTGATCATTCCACGTCTCCCAACGGAAAAGGCCCCCCGTCGTAACGGGGGGCCTACGAACCAAACGTGCCCGCCTACGGGCGTAACGGATAAAAACCCTACTTATGTTTACTTTAATATATTCTCTAAATCGCTAATGTCAAGAGGGAAAAATTCGCTGGTTTCAGTCTTGCTTGCACTTCGATGGCGGGCGCGCGTCGCGGACCGTCACCAGCGTCGGCGCGGACGCCGCCACCGTCACGACCGGCGCCGGCTTCTTGCCCCGGAGCGCCATTATCGGCCCCGACAGCACGTAGCTTGCCGCCGCGACGAAGCCCGAAACCTGCGGCATCGCGAATATCAGCGCGAGCGCCACCACCATCAGCGCCACCATCTCGATCGGCGCGCTCCGGCGGCGGAAGTTGATCGCCTTGAAGCTTGGGTACGGCACACTCGAGATCATCAGCGCCGCCAGCCCGAGCGTGATCGGCACCATCAAAGTGCAGAGCAGGCGCGGCGAGTTAAGCTCGAAGTAGCTGTACGCGACCACGATTCCCGAGACCATCACGGCCGCGCCCGGGACCGGCAGCCCGACGAAGCGGCGCTTGTCGACCGTCGCGGTCTGCACGTTGAAGCGCGCGAGCCGGAGCGCGGCGCACACCACGAACATTCCACTGACCACGACGGCCCATCCCGCGATCGGCCGCAGCGCCCAGGTGTAAACGATCGTCGCCGGCGCGACGCCAAATGCCACCACGTCCGACAAGCTGTCCAGCTCGGTGCCGAACTGGCTGGTCGAGCGCGAGAGCCGCGCCACCCGCCCATCAAGCCCGTCGCATATAAAGGCCACGAACACCATCAGCGCGGCCAGCTCGAAATGAGAGTCGATCGCCGATATCAGCGCGTAGAATCCCGACAGCAGGCCGAGCGAGGTGATCGTCGCGGGCGCGATAAAAACCCCGCGCTTCAGCGGCGCGGCCACCTTTATCTGGCGATCGCGTATGCGCCCCGCGATAAGCCTGATCCGGGGCCGGCGCGGCACTTCCGATCGTTCACTCATCTGACTCATCACTCATAATCAGGAAAGCACTCCAATAACGCTCTCGCCGGCGCGCACCCGCTGGCCGACTGTCACGACCACCCGATACTCGGGCGGAATGAAATGGTCGACGCGGCTGCCGAACATGATCAGTCCCACGCGCTCGCCCGGACGCACCCGATCGTGCGGGCGCAGCCGGCATACGATTCGCCGCGCGAGGTAGCCCGCGACCTGCATCATCGCGTGGCGCCGCCCGTCGTCGCCGTTCAGGATAACCAGGTTGCGCTCATTGCGTTCGCTCGCATAGTCGCGAAAGGCAGCATGGAACGCACCTGGCGTATGGCGCACCTCGACCACCTCGGCGGCCACCGGCGCGCGATTCACGTGGACATTGAGCGGCGACATGAAGACCGATACGCGATGGTAGTGCGCGCCCGGCGCATCGCCAGGAATTCCCGCTTCGCCCACATCACTGACCTTGCCGTCGGCCGCCGAGACGACCACGGTCGAGGAGAGCGGCGGCGTTCGCTCAGGATCGCGGAAAAATGCCGCAATCGCGCCGGCCGCCAGAATCAGCACGATCCCCGGCCACGCAAGCCCGATCGCCCATAGCACCACTCCCGTAGCCGCCACGGCGAGCGATATCGTCACGCCCTCGACCGCGATTCCAACCCGGCTGGCGAGCCTCCGCATCAGGCCCGACGCCCCGCGCGCGGCGTCCGATTGACCGCCGGACGCTTCGGATGATTCTTCGGTCACCCTAATTCTTGGACTTATCGACCAGGCGATCGCTCGCGAGCCACGGCATGAACGAACGCAGGCCGCGCCCGACCTCTTCGAGCTGATGCTTCCCGCCCTCCGCCCGCATCGCCTTGAAATGCGGCAGCCCGGCGCGGTACTCGGCGATCCATTCGTTGGCGAACTTGCCCGACTGTATTTCGCTCAGCAGAGTCTTCATCGCGGCGCGCGAGTCAGGCCCCACGACACGCTTGCCGCGGCTCATGTCGCCGTACTCGGCCGTATTGCTGATCGAGTAGCGCATGTTCGAGATGCCGCCCTCGTAAATCAGATCGACGATCAGCTTCACTTCGTGCACGCACTCGAAATACGCCATCTCGGGCGCATAGCCGGCCTCGACCAGGGTCTCGAAGCCCGCGCGGATAAGCTCGGTCAGTCCGCCGCACAGTACCGATTGCTCGCCGAACAGGTCGGTCTCGGTCTCCTCGCGAAAGCTCGTCTTGATAATCGCCGCGCGTCCGCCGCCAATCGCCGATCCATACGCCAGCCCGACCTTCTCGGTATCGCCCGACGGATCCTGCTCGACCGCCAGCAGGCACGGCACGCCGCGTCCCTTGACGTATTCGGATCGCACCAGATGGCCGGGGCCCTTGGGCGCGATCATGAACACGTTGACGTCAGCGGCCGGCCGGATGAACTTGAAATGGATATTGAAGCCGTGCCCGAACGCGAGATACTTGCCCGCCGTCATATGCGGCGCGATTTCGCGCTCGTAGATTTCCGATCCCATCTCGTCCGGCACCAGCACCATCACGATATCGGCGCGCTTGGCCGCCTCGGCGGTATCAAACACAGCGAGCCCCTGCTTGGCGGCTTTTTCCCACGACGGGCTGTCCTTGCGCAGTCCGACGCACACGTCGATTCCACTGTCGCGCAGATTGAGCGCGTGCGCGTGGCCCTGGCTGCCGAAACCCAAAACTGCGACCTTGTGTGGACGCAACGCGGTCAAATCGGCGTCGCGATCGTAATAAACCTGCATGGCGGGATTCTCCTAGGCGCTGTCGCGTAGCTGGCGCACGTTGGCGCTCGTTTCCTGCTGCACCGCTCGCGCCATCGCGACCCGGCCCGAACGGACGATCTCTTTGATTCCGAGCGGACGCACCAGCGCGATGAAGGCCTTTATCTTGTCCGCGTCGCCCGTGACTTCCACCGTAACCGCGCGCGGCCCAATATCGACCACATGCGCCCGAAAGGCCGCGACTATCGAATCAAGCTCGGCGCGCGTGCGCTCGTCGACCGAGACTTTCACCAACACCATCTCGCGGTCGATCGTGTTGACCTCTTTGAAGTCGATCACCTTGATAACCGAGACCAGCTTGTTGAGCTGCTTGTTGACCTGCTCGAGCACCTGATCGTCGCCGGTCGTGACCAGCACGATCCGCGAGACCGTGGGATCGAGCGGATCCTCATTGACGGTCAGCGACTCTATATTGTAGCCGCGGCTGGAAAACAGTCCCGCGACGCGCGAGAGGACGCCGAATTCGTTCTCGACCACAACCGATATCTTATGACTTGGCATTCAGGCTTTGGTGGCGCGCCCCAGCACGCGCCCGCGCACATCTAGGGCGCGTTATTGTGCTGATGGCGGCGGATGAGATCCATCATACGGTCTTTCTGGGCCAGTTTCAGCTTCTGGATACGCTTTATTTCGAGTTCGTCTTCCGTGCTTAGATAATGCTGGCTGCGGAGCGATTCGAGCTGCCGCTTTAAAACCAGATGCTCGGCGTAGAGGTCTCTCAGTTCGTTGTCGTTCGAGGAGTACTCGCGAATGAGCTGTTCTTCCCTGGTCTCCATCTTTCCTCGCTCCTCAAGTTAGGCGAAGCAGCCTTGAACGCCGCTTCGGCCGGTCGCACGTATAACGGCTGCAGAATCATCGGATCATCACTCTCGCCACGCACGAACCACGCCGCTCCCAACGCCGCGATGACCTTACCCCTTGCCTCGGGCTGCGCCAACCTCACGGCGCGTCCCTCACCTCCGAGCTTGCTGAAAAGCGCCGATGCCTCCCGGGCCTTCCCGTCTCCAGTCAAAAGAACCCCCGCTTCGAGCCTCTCGACAAGCTCCTCAAGCGCATCCGCCCGTTCGTCTGAAACCTTTTCTACCCCATCCGGCCCGACACGGTAAAGGGCAGAGAAAACTTCTCCCTTGCGCGCATCGAGGACGCAACAGATCGTATCGCCGGATTGGGCCGGGGCGCTTTCGACGGCGGCGATTGCAAGGCTATCGAAGCTCGGTACGCCTATCAGAGCACATCCTGTCCCAAGTACGATTCCTTTGGCATAACTAAGCCCGATTCGCAGCCCCGTGAACGATCCCGGCCCAATCCCGACCGCGATCGCCTTCAAATCACGAAACTCGAACCCGGCCCCGCGCATCGCGCTTGCGACCGCATCCGCCACCTGCGCGCCGTGCGACACCGCCGGACATGCGATATCGGCAAGGACGCGCCCCGACTCGACCAGAGCAATCTCGGCCGCCGGCCCGCCGGTATCGAGCCCAAGGATCAGTCCCGACGACTCGCCTGCTTCGAGCGCACGCTCAACCGTGAATAATGCGCGAGATGTCATTGAAGATTACGAAGGTCATCAGCGCGACCAGCAGCAAAAGTCCCACGCGCATCGCATACTCGCGATGGCGCAACTGTAGCGGACGGCCGCGCACGCCCTCCAGCAGAAAAAAGAACAGATGGCCGCCGTCGAGCAGCGGCACCGGCAGCAAATTGATAATCCCGAGTTCCAGGCTCAGCATCACCGTGAACCCGCCCAGGTCGGCGAAGCCCTGATGGGCCTCGCGGCCCGCTATCTGCGCGATCATTATCGGACCGCCCAGCGCCTGGCGCGCGGGCGTCGACCCGTCGATTATCCTGACGATACCTATCACGAGCTGGCCCGCCATCTCGCCGGTCGCGATCACGCTCTGGCCGATCGCGCTGAGCGGTCCGTAATGGCGCACGCCTTCGTCGCCGCGCGGCAGCACGCCAATCACCCAGGCGGCCGTGCTGTTGCCGTAGATGGTCTTTTCGTCTTCGCGGACCGGTTGAATCCGAAGCGTAAGATGCTCCGCCGACACGGACCCGTTGGGCCGCGCGATATCGAGCGCGATACTCGCGCCGCCGCTGGCCCGGATCGCGTCGGAGAGGTCGTTCCAGGTGCGCACGCTTTTGCCCGCTACGGCGACTATGCGATCACCGGGCTTGAGCCCCGCGCTCGCAGCCGGCATCCCGGCCTTCATCTCGCCGACGATCGGCTTCACGTAGGGCACGCCGTACATGAACACGGCCGCCATCAGGATTGGCGCAAAGAGAATGTTGGCGAGCGGCCCCGCGATAACTATTCCGATTCGTTTTCCGAGGCTCTGGGTCGGGAACGCGCGCGCGCGGAAACATTCGATAAGAGCGCGCGGACGCTCCAAGGCGAGCGCCTTGATCGCTTCGCCGGCCGAACCGCTTGCGGCCATCGCACCGAGCAGCATCGCTTCGTCGGTCTTGGCCTCGCGGCCGAGTTTCGATACCGCCGCGGCGCGCGAGCCGCTCTCGAATTCCCGCGCGAACGCGATCAGCGCCGGCTCCGAATCCATACCGGATTTGCCGCCCGCGTCCTTGTTCAACGCGAGCTTCAGGTCGGTTTCGATTTCCCGCAGATACTCCTCGAGCGTCGCCGGACTGGGATCTTCAGCGACCTCGTCCCCAAGCATCCGCACGTATCCGCCAAACGGCGTCGCGCCGATCGCATAGTCGGTCTCGCCGCGCCTGATACCGAAGATGCGCGGCGGATAACCAACCGAAAATCTCAGCACCCGCACGCCGAGCCGCTTCGCCATCGCGAAGTGCCCCGCTTCGTGAACGATTATCAGAACCGCGAATATGATGACCGCCGAGGCGATTGAAAGCAGCATTTATTCTCTTGACCGGCCCGACGCCCGCATCTCTCCGCGAGCCGTCATGTTCCAAGGTAATACGTTAATGCCATCGCGAACACGAGGCTACAGGTCCGGTCGATTAGCCCGCCGTGGCCGGGAAAAATCCATCCCGAATCCTTTACTCCGGCAAGCCGCTTGAAGGCCGATCCGGCCAGATCGCCCGCCTGCGCAAGAATGCTGATCGCGCCCGAAACCAACACCGTCGCACCCGTGCTCCAGTCCGATGTGAGCGGGCCGCGCAAGATCATGCCCGCGATCACGGTCAGAATCAGTCCGCCCACCGCGCCCTCGACCGTCTTGTTGGGGCTGACCCGCTCGATAAGCTTGTGCCGGCCGAGCGCGCGGCCGGCGAAGTAGGCTCCGCTGTCGCTCGCGACCACCAGCAACAACACGAAAATGACCAGCCGCACGCCGCCCACGCTGTTGCGCAGAATTGCAAAGAACGGATAGAGCGCGCCGACATAGAGCGCCCCCGTGATCAACAGTGCGCGCGGACCGAGCCCCGCCGCCGCCCCGCTCATCGCGACCATCGCGACAATCGCCAACATTATCATGCCCACGGCAAGCGGCAGCGGCCACATCGCCCGCGGCGCAATCATCATGGCGATCGCCGCGCCGCCGCCGATTATCGCCAGCGCCGCTATCTCCGCTGCTCCGCGCGCCTGCGTCATCGCGCCGACCTCGTACAATCCCCACCCCGTCAACAGCGCGATAAACGCGACAAAGATGGAGGGCGCCGCGAACAGGATTATTGCTAGCACGATGGGCAGCGCCACCGCGGCGGTCACGATTCTACTTCGCAGCACGCGAGTCTTGGCCGGAAGTACCGTTATCTTCGGTCACCCCGAAACGGCGGTCGCGGCTCTGATAGGCGCATAGCGCGGTCAGAAACTCGCGCTCGCGGAAGTCCGGCCACAGCGTGTTGGTGAAATAGAGTTCCGTGTAGGCGAGCTGAAACAGGAAAAAGTTCGATATCCGCTGCTCGCCCGAAGTTCTGATCAGCAGGTCAGGATCCGGCAGCCCGCCGGTCGAAAGCCGGCATCGCACCGCGTGCTCATCGACCTCTTCGGGCCGCAACCGTCCCGCCGCAACATCTTCCGCGATCCGCCGCGCCGCGGCCGTGACATCCTGGCGCCCGCCGTAGGAGAGCGCCAGCGCCACCGTCATCGCGCGATTATTCGCCGTCGCCTTAACCGCCGCTTCGAGCGCGCTGCTAACCGCCGCCGGAAGCCGTTCAAGCTCGCCCAGCGCCAGCAGCCGAATCCCGCGCTTCATCAGGCGGCGCGTTTCGGTGACCAGGTAACGATGCAACAGGTCCATCAGGAAGCGCACTTCAGCGCCGGGGCGATGCCAGTTCTCGGTCGAGAAACTGAACAGCGTCAGGCACGGGATACCGAGTTCGAGCGCCGCCTCGACGATCGCCCGCACCGAGTCCTTGCCGCGGCGATGGCCCTGATGGCGTGCGAGTCCGCGCCGCCGCGCCCATCGCCCGTTACCGTCCATCACGATCGCGACGTGACGCGGCATCCGGGCGGGATCGAGAGAGAGTTCCGGGAATTCGTCGAGTGGTAATGACAGAGCCATCGAGCTGCCGCGGAGTAATCGAGATGCGCCGGCCCCGGCGGGCCTTCGCTCAGACCTCCATTATCTCGGCTTCCTTCGAGGCAAGGAACTTATCCAGCCGTTCGATGTGCTCGGTGGTCTGCTGTTGAACCTTCGCCTCGGCCGCGCGCAAATCATCCTCAGTTATCTGCTTTTCCTTAAGCAGGTCCTTAAGCATGTCGATAGCGTCGCGGCGATGGTTGCGGGTCGAGACGCGGAATTCCTCGGCGGTCTTGCGCACGTGACGGACCAGCTCCTTGCGCCGCTCTTCGGTCAGTTCCGGAATCGGCACGCGGATTATTTTGCCGTCATTCATCGGCGTCAGCCCCAGATCGGAAGTCTGAATCGCCTTCTCGATGTCGTGCAGCGCGCTCTTGTCGTAGGGCGTGATTACCAGCAGCCGCGGCTACGGAGCCGCGAGTCCCGCCACATGGCGCCGCGGGGGCCTGGGGCCGGGGTAGTTGGCGACTATCCCCGAGCGCAACGCCGTCGACGCCCGGCCCGTCCGCACCCGGCTCATCTCATGGCGGAACGCGCCCAGCGATTCTTCCATCTGCTGGCGCGCCAGCTCGAGAACCTCGTCCTTCATGCCGCCGTCAGACGCCATCCTCGACCCATGTCCCGATCGGTTCGCCCGTTATCGCCCGCTTTATATTACCCGGTTTGCGCAGGTTGAAAACGATAATCGGCAGATGATTGTCCATGCACATCGAGATCGCCGTCGAATCCATCACCTTAAGGTTCTGCTGAAGCACTTCGATATAGGTCAGGCGCTCGAAACGCCGCGCGCTGGGGTCGCGCATCGGGTCGCGATCATAGACGCCGTCCACATGATGGCTCGCCTTGAGAATCACCTCGGCGCCAATCTCCATCGCGCGGAGACTCGCCGCCGTGTCGGTCGTGAAGTACGGATTTCCAGTGCCGGCCGCGAAGATCACCACGCGTCCCTTCTCGAGATGGCGCACCGCACGCCGGCGGATATACGGCTCACACACCGCCTGCATCTCGATCGCCGAGAGCACCCGCGTGCTCACGCCGATAGCCTCGAGCGCGTTTTGCAGCGCCAACGCGTTGATTACGGTGCCCAGCATTCCCATCTGATCGGCGCCCGCGCGGTCCATCCCGCGCGCTTCGAGATCGCTGCCGCGCAGAATATTGCCCGCGCCGATCACCATCGCGAGTTGCACCTCCAGCGCCATGACTTCTTTGATTTCGAGCGCAATATCGGCGAGCGCATCCAGATCAAGGCCGCTTGCGTCGCCCGGCGCGAGCGCCTGGCCTGAGAGTTTCAGCAGCACGCGGCGAAAGCGCGATTTCCGACCTGTTACGTCGGCGGCCTCGTCCATCACCCGTTACCGCCCTGGATCATCTTCAAACGGACTTCCCCTTGGCCAATCCGGATCATAGCGGGAAATTCGAAAGGATTCTGTCCCCTGCTGCGATTCTTCAACCCGTCAGACGGCCTGATTGTCCGCCCTCGCCCCCAGCGTTTCGCCGAGTTGGAAGCGGACGAACCGCCGGATTTCGATCTTTTCGCCCAGCTTGGCGACGTATTCTCCCAGCAGGTCCGCGATCGTGCGGTTAGGATCACGCACGTAGGCCTGCTCGCTCAGACATACGTCGCGAAAATATTTTTCGATTTTGCCGTCCACGATCTTCTTCACCACCGCCTCGGGCTTGCCGGCCGACTGGGTAGCGTAGATTTGGCGCTCCTGCTCGATCACCTCGGCCGGAATCTCCTCGCGCAAGACGCAGCGCGGGTTCGAGGCCGCGACCTGCATCGCGATCTCCTTGACCAGGTTCTGAAATTCGGGCGTCTTGGCCACGAAGTCGCTCTCGCAGTTGACTTCCACCAGCACCCCGAGCTTGCCGCCGGCGTGGATGTAGCTGGCGACCGAGCCCTCGGAAGCGAGCTTGCCCGCGCGCTTGGCCGCCTGTGCGATACCGCGTTCCCGCAACCATACGACGGCCTTTTCGAGGTCGCCGCGGGCTTCGGCCAGCGCTTTCTTACAATCCATAACGCCGGCGCCGGTCTTGTCGCGCAGGTCCCTTACCAGGTTTGCGTTTATTTCCATGCTCGATTTTGCTTCTGCTCGATCGTTTAAAGATTTCCGGTCAGCGGAGAAGTCTTCGTCCTGATGCGCCGGAGAGATCCGAACGACATCTGCCGGTCCGCGGCTCGCTAAGCAGCCGCCCCTTCCCGATACCTAAGCCGTCGGTGCGGGCGATTCGGCGTCGGACGCCTCGCTGACGCTCTCGTCCAGATCCTCATGACCCTTCTCGCGCTCTTCGGCGACGCGTCTGCCCTCGATAATGGCATCGGCAATCGCCGCGGTGAAAAGCTTGATCGCCCGGATAGCGTCGTCGTTACCCGGAATCCGGCTCGCGACCATGTCGGGATCGCAGTTGGTGTCGACCACCGCGACGACCGGAATGCCAAGCCGTTTCGCCTCAGCGACCGCGATATCCTCTTTCTTGGTATCGATAACCCAGAGCGCGTCGGGGAGCTTGCGCATGTTCTTGATTCCCCCGAGCGTCAACATCAGCTTGTCGTGCTCGCGCTGATTCTCGGCCATCTCTTTCTTGGTCAGCGCCTGGATCATCTCCGGATCGGAGGTCAGCTCTTCGAGCTTCTTGAGCCGCTCGATCGAGGCCTTGATAGTCTGAAAGTTGGTCAGCATCCCGCCCAGCCAGCGATTGTTGACATAGTACATGCCGCAGCGCTCGGCCTCTTCGCGCACGATATCCTGGGCCTGCTTCTTGGTCCCCACGAACAGCATCGTGCCGCCCCGCGCGCTCAGGTCGCGCACGAAATCGTAGGAATCGCGGAACATCTTCACCGTCTGCTGCAGATCGATAATATAGATGCCGGTGCGGGCGCCAAAGAGGTAAGGCTTCATCTTCGGATTCCAGCGGCTGGTCTGATGGCCAAAGTGAACTCCGGCCTCCAGAAGCTGCTTCATGCTGATCTCGGTCATAGGTCCTCTATACGGGCCCTCTGCCGTCCGCAGAGGGCAACCCAATTTAATAGCACAGCGTCGCCTCGCTTCCTAGGCCGCCCGCCGGCCCTTTCGACTCATACGTTCATCGATTCCAGGAACTCGTCGTTGGTCTTGGAGCCCTGCATCTTGTCGAGCAGGAATTCCATCGATTCGACCGCGTTGAGCTGCGAGAGCAGCTTGCGCAAAATCCAGACCCGGTTGAGCGTGCTGCGCGGGAGCAGCAATTCCTCCTTGCGGGTCGACGAGCGCTGGATATCGATGGTCGGGAAGATGCGCTTTTCGAGCAGCCGGCGATCTAGCGCAATCTGCTGATTGCCCGTCCCCTTGAACTCCTCGAAGATCACCTCGTCCATCCGGCTGCCGGTATCGACCAGCGCGGTCGCGATAATGGTCAGCGAGCCGCCGTCTTCAGTATTGCGCGCCGCGCCGAAGAACTTCTTGGGCTTGTGGAGCGCGTTGGAATCGACGCCGCCCGAAAGGATTTTCCCCGACGGCGGAACGACCGGATTGTCGGCGCGGGCAAGCCGCGTGATCGAGTCGAGCAGGATCACCACGTCGCGGCCGTGCTCGACCAGCCGCCGCGCCTTTTCGATAACCATTTCAGCTACTTGCACATGGCGAGTTGCCGGTTCGTCGAAGGTCGAGCTGACCACTTCGCCCTGCACCGAGCGCAGCATGTCGGTGACCTCTTCGGGCCGCTCGTCGACCAGCAGCACGATCAGGACGACCTCGGGATGGTTGCGCGCGATCGCCTTGGCGATCGCCTGAAGCATCATGGTCTTGCCGGTAAACGGCGCCGCGACAATGAGACCGCGCTGGCCTTTTCCGATCGGCGCCACCAGGTCGATGATGCGGGTCGTGAAATCTTCGTGATCGTACTCGAGCTTGAGCCGCTCTTCCGGATAGAGCGGCGTCAGATTGTCGAAGAGAATCTTGTCGCGCGCCTTTTCCGGATCCTCGAAGTTTATCGACTCGACCTTGAGCAGGGCAAAGTAGCGCTCGCCTTCCTTGGGCTGGCGAATCAGGCCCGAGACGATGTCGCCGGTGCGCAGGTTGAACTTACGAATCTGGCTCGGCGAGATATAGATGTCGTCGGGGCCGGGCAGATAGTTGTAATCCGGGGCGCGCAGGAAGCCGAAGCCGTCGGGCAGGATTTCGAGCACGCCCTCGCCGAGAATCGAGCCGTTGCGCGCGGCCTGCGCCTGGAGGATCGCGAAGATCATCTCCTGCTTGCGCATATTGGTCGCGCCGTCGATGTTGTAATCGCGCGCGATATGGGCCAGCTCGGTTATCTTTGCGCCCTTGATCTGCTTGAGATTAAGAGCGCCGTTAGCGGGCGCAACGGTTCGGCGCTCGTCCGATACGTCCGGTGCGCGATCCGGTTGCGGCGCCGCCGCGCCGGCAGCCGTGTCGCCGTTCGACTCTGTTTCGGGAGCCGGCGCCGGAGTCGTCTGAGGACGCCCGGCCGGATAGCCGTTGGCGGCCTCTTCCGGATGCTCGTGCGCCTCGCCTCTCGATGCCCCTCTACCCTTACCCACGTGCCTTGTTCGCAAGATGGCTGACTCCAAAATGCCGCGAATTACGGGAGGATTTGCGGCCCTAAGCCGGCTTTAGGGACCCTGGTCTGCTGTGGTAGCGCGTTTCGCCGCGTGAAGTCCGTTCTCCACCATTGACTCAAGTGGTCGTGACGCGCGGAAGCGCCAGCTTTGCGGGTCGCCGTACACCGCGTTGAGCAGCGCTCAGAGCTGACTTGATATGGTTCTGATACGTAAGAGTCCCGCATTTCGACCCTACTGAAGGCCGCAGCCCCTGTCAACGGCGCGCGCGCCGGGACGCTGGATCGGGGATTCAATCTGTTGCGAATTCCGCGTGGGCGGGCCGAGCGATTTTAGACCGCCCGCCCGGGCTCAGCGCGGGGGTCGTCGCATCGTGAGGTCGTTTATCTGCGGGAGGGGCGGCGGACGCGGAGCCTCCGCCGTCCCTCCCGCAATTGTCACTGCGGCGCCGTGACGGTCGCGATCGTCAGCGGCAGTCCGGTAGTCGCGCCGCTCCCGCCGCTCACGCTGGCCGCGGTCACCGTGATCGTCGAGCTGACCGGCGGCGGGGGCGGCGGACTGCTGCTGTTCGAGCCGCCGTTGCATCCGACCTGGCTCATCCCGAGCACCATCACCAGCATCGCCGCGCCAATCAGCCGCTTGCGCCGGTCGAGCGGCCACGCCACCAGCATCACCCCGAGCATCATCAGCGCGCCCAAGAGCGGTACCCGAGTCGAGTCGCGCGTCATCGTGAGCGGGGCGACGCGAATCATGTCGGCCGAGGCGTAGCGCAGGTTCGTCGCGGCCATCGCGGGATGCGCCGCCACGGTCGCATTCACGATGAAGGGCATAAGAACGACTCCACCAACGGCGGAAGTGAATCCTGCCGCCGGGATTGGCGGGTTGAAGGTGAAGGTGTTGCTGGCCGCGGGCGGCGACGCGGCGTTGATCTTCTGGTTGCCGATACTGAGCGACAGCGCCGAGAAGACGCCGGGATTGCTGAGCCCAAGCGTGACCGAATTGATGGTCTGACTATCGGTCGCGCTGAAGCTCGCGGTGATTTGCTGGCCGGGGCTTGCGTTGATATTCGCCGCCGTCCCCGAGAAGGCGGTGGCCGGCGGCGAATATC
>VFSW01009825.1_pt1 | contig 13628 bp, 12 predicted proteins | sample 5358111 | NCBI WGS metagenome assembly VFSW01 (sample SAMN11554181, study PRJNA540505) | mine drainage metagenome | isolation source: sediment from site ElyBrook_90M | place: USA: Ely Copper Mine, Vershire, VT | collected 2017 | reverse complement strand
CTTCTTCTTCGCCGCAACAGTGCGTCCCTCAAACAGTGATATCTCAATGATTGTGTAATTGTCGCTGCCGTCCGCCGGAAACCGGAAGTCTTCGGGGACAAGAGTAAAAAACCGATGCATTCGTTTTTCTACGGGGTAATCGAAAGCCTCGACAACACAACTGTGAATCACGTCTGACAGTTCATCACGGTATTTCAACAGGTTTGATTGGATTCCATATATTTTCACTTGGCACATACGCGCACCCTACATAGACACTATTGAAGATCAAATTTTCTGGACCAGTAACCGAGTAAGTCACAACCTTCGAAAAGCAAAGTTCTGAACATGGACTTTCTATGAAAAGGGTAGAAATTGGTGTCGAGTACCGAACTACTTCGTTCCGGCTTCGGAATCGAATCGAGCCCGACAATCTTTCCGCCTGACGTCAGCAATAGTTGCGGCCCGATCTTCGTCGTGCAAGGCATGGGAGCTCTATCGAGCGCGATGAAAGATGAAATAGGTCGTGCTAGGCGTCGCGCGAGGCTTGTCGCAGCCCCAACTGATGCTTGGCCCTTCACTTCTTGAGCGAAGCCCTTCGAACTCCCGAAGGCGGGCCTGGGGCACCCAGTGCTCCGAGTGACGTGATGCACGTCTCCTCAACCGCGGTTGGGGTGCTCGGGAACTGGCTTCGTCCCTCTCGGTCGACTTCGAGCCGCCCGCCCGGGACTTTCGTAAGCAGATGGGGTCCACTTTCGTAAACACCCCTTGGCGGAGGAGGTGGGATTTGAACCCACGGAAGGTTTCCCTTCACACGATTTCCAATCGTGCCGATTCGGCCGCTCTCGCACTCCTCCGATGTCGACATCATTCCGAGGGATGATTGCCAGCAAGCAAGGCTACCCGAGTCGGGTGGTCGCTCCTTCCAGTAACCTCTTCTACGCCGAGGTTCAGAGCGGTGGTCGGGTCCCGTGCGACGGCCGTCTGTGAACCGAGTCAGGGGTGGAAGCCAGCAGCTCTCAGCAGATCGTGCTGGGTGCCACGGACCGCCTGGCCATCGCTCTGGACCCCGGCACCTCACACCTCACCGTTAGCATGCATGCATGGTTGACCCGGCGCAGACCCCCACCTCCCAAGATGGTGTGACATCTCTCTACCGGCGGTTTCGTCCTGGTCGCTTCGCGGAATTGAGGGGTCAGGATCACGTGGTGCGCGCCTTGCGCGGTGCAGTGAACAGCGGCCGGGTCTCGCACGCCTACCTCTTCTCGGGCCCGCGCGGTACTGGAAAGACGACTACCGCTCGCATTCTGGCCAAGGCTCTGAACTGTGAGCAGCCCCGGGACGGCGATGCCTGCGACCGGTGTGCGAGTTGTCTCGCCATCACGAAGGGGACGTCACTCGACGTCATTGAACTCGACGCTGCATCCAACAACGGAGTCGACGATATTCGTGAGATCACTGCGGGAGCATGGCACGGTACTCCCGGCAGCTGGAAGATCTACATCTTCGACGAAGTGCACCAGCTGTCCAAGGCCGCTTCCGCGGCGTTGCTCAAGACACTCGAAGAGCCGCCCCAGCACGTGATCTTCGTCCTGGCCACCACTGATCCTCACAAGGTGCTGCCCACTATTCGTTCTCGCACTCAGCATTTGGAGTTTCGCCTGTTCGGTGGTGAGACGCTGGGAACGCTACTTCGCGACGTACGGTCAGCGGCGCAGCTCAATGCCGATGACGCGACGATCGAGGCTGCTGTTCGCATGGGACGTGGTTCGGCCCGCGATGCACTGAGTGCTCTTGACCAGTTGATCGCCACGGGCTCAGTCGCCGATGCCCGCCCCGAATTCGACGGACTGTTCCACGCACTCGCCAACGCCGATGCGGTCGAAGCGTTGAGCGCGCTGGCGGTGCTGACGCACGAGGGATGGGACCCCGAGCAGTTGGCCGAGAATTTTGCTGGTGAGGTACGCCAAGCCTTCTTGCTCCAAGTCGCTCCGAAGATCGCTGACCCGGTTGACTCGGACCGCGAGCGCCTCACCACCTGGGGAACGCAACTTGGCCTCGCGCGGACGGTGCGCATCCTCGAGACCATGGGGCGAGCCATCCGAGATATGAAGGGAGCCCCCGAGAAGATCGTGATGCTCGAGATCGCCATGGTCCGCCTCGTGCGGCCCGAGCTCGAATCCACCTATGAAGCGCTCGACGAACGACTGAGTCGTCTCGAGCACGCTTCCAACACGGCCCCCGTACTCGACGCGTCACCAGCGCCGGCGTCACGTCCTATTGGTGGGGCTAAGGACGCACCGAAGGGAACAAAGATTCGCCGCGATGACGCCCCTGACGAGGGGGGGCCGCTTGGAGTCCAGGCAGTGGGCGCTCGTGGTGCGAGTCTCGAGGAAACTATAAAAGTTGTGACACCGACGTCTTCTGGAGGCTTGGATGTCGATGACGTACGCGCTCGCTTCGTTGAGCGCGTCATTCCTCGGACGTCGCGATCAGCTCAGCTGCTTCTCAAATCGGCCCAAATTCGTTCACTCAACGGAACCCAACTCACCATTGCCCTGGCCACCGAGGAGATGCGTCAGAACACGGAACTAATTAGCCAAGGACTGCGCGGCGCGCTAGATCACGAATTCAAGGTCCCGATCCAGATCACCTGGATCGTCGATCCAACGATAACCAGTCAGTTGGGAACAGCCGTCGTGAGGCGGAAGACTACGGAGCCGACCGAAGAGGTCGCCGACGATGGCATCGAGGTCGATGAGTCGTCCATCGTCGTCGACTCGGTCGCTGAGCACCTGATCGCACAGGCCTTTCCTGGGTCTGAGGAGATCTCGTGAACTATCCGCTTCCTCTCCAATCAGTCGTCGACGAGTTGGGCCGCTTTCCCGGGGTTGGCCCAAAGTCCGCTCAACGGATTGCATTCTGGTTGATGCGCCAACCCGCTGAGGATGTGGCACGCTTAGCGCAGTCCCTGGAGAGGATGACCACCGAACTGTCGTTCTGCGAGCGGTGTTGCAACATCGCCCAGACTGGCGGACTCTGCCCGATCTGCGCCGACGATCGACGCGATCAGGCGACCATCTGTGTTGTGGAGAATCCACCCGACGTGATGGCGGTCGAACGCTCAGGGGCGTTCCACGGCACCTACCATGTGCTGCACGGTGTTCTCAATCCACTCGAAGGTGTCACGCCCGATCGTCTCCGCATACAAGAGCTGCTGCAGCGTTTGCACGGACCGGTCAAGGAAGTGATCCTCTGTTTCAACTCCAACGTGGAAGGTGACGCGACCGCGATGTACTTGAGCCGCTTGTTGCAGGTCCCAGGACTGGTTGTCTCGCAGCCCGCGAGTGGACTGCCGGTTGGTGGTGACCTTGAATTCGCCGACGACCTCACCCTGGGGCGCGCGATCGATGGGCGAAGGATCCTCGTCGACTAGTTCTCCGCGGCGATGGTGACGGCCATGACGCTACCGAGAGTGGTCACGAGACCATCACATGTTCGTAGATCAGCCCGTTGAGCGATGGCCACGTCATCTTGTCGCCTCCGCCTCCGCCTCCGCCTCCGTTTCGATGATGTCGGTCGATCATGTTGACCCGTAGCGCTGGCCCCGCTCCCGAGCCGGCGAAGTGGCGCTTTCTCGTCGCGGTCTGGACCAGACTGGTGGGGTGCGCTACTTAACGATTGTCCGTCACTGCAAGGCATCCTCCGTTGAGCCAGGCAGTTCGGACTACGATCGTCCACTCAACAAGAGAGGTCGCGACCAGGCCGCGCGCCTTCGTCAATTGGCCAGCGATCAAGGTGCGCTGGGTCGATTCGGGCCGACGACGGCCCTGGTCAGTTCGTCAGCTCGAACTCAAGAGACCTTTCGTCTCGCCTTTGACGGGACCGGATTCGCTCTTCATCGGCACTTCAGCGATCTCATCTACAACGGACTTCGCAACGTTTCGCCAGGGGACCTCATTGACGACCTCTCTGCAATCGACCCCGTGACGTCCTCGCTGCTCGTTGTGGCCCACAACCCCACAGTTTTCGAACTGGTGGCAGAGTTGGCCACTCGACTCCCTGAGGAGCTTCGACATGGGAACTACCCACTGGGTGGAGCGTTCGTCTTTGAACTGCCAGAGGACCGACCAGTCGAACTCGCACGATACGAAATGGTCGCGAGTTACGTTCCCGATTAGCTGACGCGCAAGATGGCGGCGTCGCCCTGGCCGCCGCCGCCGCACAGGGCGACCGCCGCAACCCCGCCACCTCGGCGGCGTAGTTCGTGCAGTGCGGTCAGCGCCAGGCGCGTACCGGACATGCCGACCGGGTGCCCGAGGGCGATGGCGCCACCGTTGACGTTGATCTTGGCCTCGTCGATCCCTAGATCATCGGCCGATGCCAAGCCCACCGCCGCGAAGGCCTCGTTGATCTCGAACAGGTCCATGGCGGTGACTTCGAGACCCGCCTTCGCCGCGGCTTTCGCGATCGCCCGTGAGGGCTGGGTGAGCAAGGACGTATCGGGTCCGGCGACTTGACCATAACTGACGAGTTCGCCAATCGGAGTGAGGCCGAGTTGGGCGGCTCGATCGGCCGACATGACCAGCAAAGCGGCGCCGCCGTCGGAGATCTGCGAGGCGTTGCCTGCGGTAATGGTCCCGTCCTTCTCGAATGCTCCACGAAGCTGGGCGAGCGATTCGACCGTCGTCTCGCCACGCACCCCCTCATCGGTGCTGACCATGACCGGATCGCCCTTACGCTGGGCAACGGCGACGGGAACGATCTCCTCGGCGAATTTCCCCGATGCGATCGCGGCGGCCGCGAGTTGGTGGCTGCGCGCCGAGAACTCGTCTTGACGAGTCCGGGTGATTGTTCCGGCGTTGTAGCGCTCGGTCGCCAGACCCATTGCACAGTGGTCGAACGCACACGTGAGTCCGTCGAACATCATCGAGTCCACGACCTTCTGGTCGCCAATGCGGTAGCCCGCCCGCGCACCGGGCAGAAGGTATGGCGCGTTGGTCATCGACTCCATACCTCCACAAACGATGATGTCAGCCTCTCCGGCGCGGATCATGAGGTCGGCCAAATAGAGGGTCTGCAGACCCGAAAGACACACCTTGTTGATGGTGGTGGCGTGAACGCTCAGCGGGACGCCGCCCCGCTCGGCTGCCTGACGAGCGGTGATCTGACCTTGTCCAGCCTGAATGACCTGTCCCATGAGTACCGCGTCGATAGTCGCCGGGTCTATCGCGGTCTGGTCGAGGACGCTCTTGATCGCTGCACCGCCGAGGTCCTGGGCGCTCAGCGTCGCGAAAACTCCTGCGAGTTTGCCAATGGCGGTCCGGCTTCCAGCAACAATGACACTGCGTGGCATGGTGACTCCTTCGTTTGCCCCTGACGGGCACAATGCAAACGATAGACGGTGTACCGACCCTGCCCGTCGGGCTCAATGCACGGTGAGTAGTGCGCTCGGCACCACCATTGGTATCGTCGCATCGATGACGGTTCCGAGTCCGTTGCCTGAGTGCACCGAAAGCGAACCGCCGAGCAAGCGGGCACGTTCGCGCATTCCCACGATGCCGAGCGACGTTCCGACGTGTTGGGCCTGATCGTCGCTGTCGAAGCCCCTACCGTCGTCGACGATCTCCAGATGGAGATGGTCACTACTGAAGCCCACGGTGGTGCGCAGGTGTCGCGCACCCGAATGGCGCAGGGCGTTGTTGAGCGACTCCTGGACAATACGAAACGCACCCAATTCGACGTCGGGTGCTAGACGTATCGCCTCGCCGCGCACTTCGAGCTGGGCCGACGGTTCACCGGACTCGCCGATGTGGGCGACGAGGCTTGAGAGTGCGGCCACGAGTCCCAGTTGGTCGAGTGCCGGTGGACGTAAGTCACGAGCGAGCGTGCGAAGGCGACTCGCCGCTTCGAGCGCCTGACGCCGAGCGAGAGCGAGTCCAGAGGTGACTTCGTGGGGAACGCCGTCCACCGATCCCAGTGCCTCGAGGTGACGGGCGAGGTGCAAGAAAAGTTGGAGAGGCTCATCGTGGAGTTCTCGCGCGAGTCGACGTCGCTGATCCTCATCCACCTGGACCATCTGGCGAGCGAACTCGCGAGAGCGCCGCTCCTCGGAGCGCTCCTCAGTTACGTCTTCGAATCCGAGTTGCACGTGTTGGGCGTATGGACCAAGGGGCAGGGTCGTGGCGTCGAGGCGGTAGTCGTGGCCATTGTCGAAGGTGAGAACCTTGCCCGAGAGTTCGATGACGTCGGTGCTCCCCGAGAAGATCGATCTGCTGGTTCGTCCGATGACCGTGGGACCGAACAACTCCAGCGCCGCCGGGTTCGCGTCCAGAGCGCGGTCATCGTGATCGAGCACGCGGATTGGTGAACGATTGGACTCGAAGAGCTGGCGATATCCCGTTTCGACCGCGAGAGCGCGGGCCTGGGCTCGGTGCTCGGCCTCGACTCGCAGGCCGAAGATGACCGCGACCATGACGACGATGCTTAGATTCATGACGTCATCGAGTACGTGCCCCTCGTCGTGGGGTAGTAGGAGGTCGGGGAGCCAGAGCACCACGGTCCAGGTCGTCGTCGCCACAGATCCGGCCAGGCCATAGCGCAGCGCGCTGTAACCGATCGGGATCACCAACAGCGCCACGGGCACCCCGGTGGGGAACGAGCCACTCATCAACGAAGGTCGCACGTCGGCGAGGAAGTGGACACCAACGATTGCTATGAGTGAGACCTGAACGATCCAAAACGGGACTTCATTGACCGGCGGGTGCAGCATTCGCCACGTCAGTGAAGGTGGCGAAGAGCTCGAGGCGCTAGCGGTTGTGAACGACATGGCCGGGCGACGTCACGAGATGATGGATGATCGCGTGGGTGGCGGCTTCGGTGCGTGAAGACACGCCGAGCTTGGCGAGCACGTTCGAAACGTAACCCTCAACGGTGCGGATTCCCAACTCGAGTTCGAGCGCCATTTGCTTGTTGGTGCGCCCTTGGGCGAGCAGTTCGAGAACGGCGGTTTCACGTGGCGTCAGCAATCCGACCGTGTGCGGGGCGACATCACGTTGTCGAACCAACTGTTTCGAGACCTGTCGATCCAGCACGAAGACACCTTCGAACACTGCCCGTACGGCGTCGATCAGTTCCTTGGCGCTCGAGCTCTTGAGCAGGTAGCCCGCTACTCCAATCTCGAGGGCCTGTGCAATGTAGGCGTGCTCGTCGTAGGCGCTCAAGATCAGGATCCGAACCGCAGGGTGGGCCGCAACGACTCGGGCCGCGAGTTCGAGTCCGTTCATCGACGGAAGGTTGATGTCGACGATGGCGACATCGGGAAGGAGCAGACCGATTGCGTCGAGGGCCTCCTCGGCCGATCCCAGGGTCGCCACGACTTCCATTGATCGATCACGTTCCAAGAGTTGTCGGGTGCCCTCTCGCACGAGTTCGTGGTCGTCGACGATGATGACTCGAATCGGGCGAGGCGTGCCCGGTGCCTCGAGCGACTCGTCGAACTGCGCGGTGACGAGGGCTGCGATCTCAGACATCGGACTCTCCGATGCCGACCGCGATTGAGTAGTCCAGCGGTTCGAGACTCGTCGGGTGCGTCCGAGAACCACTGACGATTGGGCGAATCGCCATTCCTAGTTGCAGGTGAGTAATCCTCTTGAGCATTCGAATCTCTCCAGACCTTCACCACAATGTGTAGTTGTGTACTTGACAAGGTGGTGAACTAAGTGGTATTACGTAAGTATACCAGTAGTTCTACGGTTATGTATAAGTAATTCACTACAGTATAGGGGGCAGTAATGGTTGATCGCTTGGAGGTTCCGGTACAGAATCGGGCCGCTTCGTGTTCCTCGAAGTCGCACCTGGTCGACCCGATTGCCGTGGCGGTGCGGGTGCGACGTCCAATCGATCCCAGCGCAATCGCGCGTTTCGAGCCGACTGATCCCTCGCCGGGACTGGACGTCGCTCGTCACCCCCTGGTCGCGCGGATCTTGCGCGATCGCCGACTTCAGTTCATGCTCATCCTTCCCAACCAGATCATCTTCTGGCTGGTCATTGGCATCGGCATCCTCGGCACCGCGATACCGGGTCTCAACTTCGCCACGGCCATCACCTGGTACCTCTGGTTCTGCCTGGTATTTGTGATGATGGTGGTCGTCGGAAGAGCCTGGTGCGCCATGTGTCCGTTCGGCGGCTTCGGTGAATGGATCCAGCGACATGCGTTCTGGAAGCGGACCGACTCGCCGATCGGTCTCGGGCTCAAGATGCCTGAGAAGGTGGCCCAGTACGGGTTCCTACTCTCAGTTGGGGCATTCCTGCTCTTGACCTGGATCGAGGAGTTCTTCAACATCGCCGGTCCCGGCAATCCGGCGTCGACCAGCTTGATGGTGCTAGGCATCGTCGGCAGTGCGCTGATCTTCTTTCTGGTCTTCGCGCGTCGGACCTTCTGTCGCTACGTGTGCCCCCTCACTGCGCTGATCGGCTCCGTTGGAACGATGGGTTCGGTCGCGGGATTTCGAACCCGTGACCGAGACGTCTGCCTGTCGTGCTCCACCAAGGACTGCATGCGCGGCGACGAGGACGGTTTCGGGTGCCCCTGGTACACCTGGCCGGGAAGTTCTGACTCGAACTCGGCGTGTGGTCTTTGTACCGAGTGTTACAAGGCGTGCCCGTCGGACAACGTCGGGCTCTTCCTCCAAAAGCCGCTCACCTCGGTGGTCGCGCCCACGCGACGACGAGCGGACGTCGCCTGGTCCATCGCCCTGCTCTTCGGGCTCGTGGTGTATCAGCAGTTGAACGCACTGAGCGTGTTCGCGCGGTTCGACACCTGGTTGAACAGTCACACGATCTTTCCCCACTACCCCGACCCGATCGGTTACGTCGGCATCATCGCCGGCGTTGCCCTGGTCATGGCGGGCTTCGCCAAGGTCTTCCAAGTGGCCTTCGCGCGCCACGACTACCTGCCGGCAGTCTCGGGCAGGACCTTCGTGGATCGAACCAGCACCTTTCGCGCTTACTTCCTTCCCCTCATGTACGGGATCATTCCGGTCGTTGGCGCCGACTACTTCGCTCGTCAGCTACCCAAGTTCTTTCAACACCTGCCGCGAGTGCCGGTATCGATCGGACACCTCTTTGGCTACGGCTCGACCTCGACGTCGCTGTACAAGGCATCACTGATCTCTTCGAACGCGGGCATCATCGCGGTACAGGTCGCGGTGATGGCCGCGGGCACGTTGGCCGCAATGTGGGCGAGCTGGCGCATCGCGGGACGCGACCTGGTGCCGGTCGGTGGCAACAAGCGCCTCGTGCAGGTCTCTGCGGCGAGCTTCGCGCTCTTGATCGGCATCGTCACCGCAGTGTTGTACGTCATGATGAACGCCGCGGACTAGGGGGAATGAGATGACCATCGTAGAGAACAACACCCGCGAGGGGACCCACGGACGCCACGTCACGGTCCTCGTCGACCGCTGTGCTGGCTGTCAGGAGTGCGTCGTTCGTTGTCCCGCTGGGGCACTGACGATGGAGCCCGTCACCTGGACGGCTCTGGCGAGCGATGACCTTTGTGTGGGTTGTCGCCAGTGCGAACGTACGTGCCCCTTCTCGGCGATCGTGGTCGACGGGCCACTTGCGGTCGGTGATCGTTTCGACCCGCCGCTTCGTCAGCCCGTCGAGTTGCGAGGCAACGTCGAAGAGACCCGCCGGGGCTACGACACCTGGGAAGAGGTGATCGCCGAGGCGAATCGGTGCTTGAACTGTCCGGACCCGACCTGCATGCGAGGTTGTCCGGCTCACAACGACATCCCCCAATTCATCGCCGCGGTGCGCGGTCGAGACCTCGCACTCGCTCACGAGATCTTGTCGCGAACCACGGTCATGCCCGACATATGTTCGCGGGTCTGCAACCAGTCGGCGCAGTGCGAGGGAGCGTGCACGTGGTCCCTCGCCGGAGGTGTGCCCGTCGCCGTTGGGCGTATAGAACGCTTCATCGCCGACCACGCCCCAATTCCCTCGCCAGTGGTGGCGACGGCGCCCAGCGCCGGTTCGCTCTCGGTCGCGGTCATTGGTTCTGGCCCGGCCGGTATTGGGGCTGCTTGGGACCTCATTGAGGCTGGTGCATCGGTGAGCGTCTATGAGAAGGATGGCACCCCTGGGGGCCTTCCGATCTGGGGGATGCCGGACTTCACGCTGCCCGACGAAGTCGCCACGAGACCGTGGCGCCAGCTGTGTGATGCCGGGGTCGACCTGCACTGCAACAGTGCGATCGACGCGAGTGCCATGGACGAGTTGCTCGCCACTCACGATGCCGTGATCGTCGCGCACGGCGCCGGAGCGCCCATCCGTCTGCCCGTACCGGGCGCCGAGCTCGACGGGGTCGTCGACGCAACGTACTTCTTGAAGGGCGCCAAGTCCGCGCTTGAGGTGGGCGGCGACGAACGGGCGTTTCTCACCGAACTCGGACTCAAGGAGATTCGAGGCGTGCGGGTTCTGGTCCTGGGTGCAGGCAACACGGCGATGGACGTCGCGCGAATGGCTCGTCGTCTCGGTCTCGAAGCGACCTGTGTCGACTGGCTCAACGAGCGCTTCGCTCTAGCCCGTCCTGACGAGCTCGCCGAAGCCCGACACGAGGGTGTCGAGGTTCTCTTCCAGCGCACGTTGACGTCGATCTCAGGGGCCCAGGGCCGCGTGCAGCGCGCCGTGCTCGCCCACACCGTGCAGCCCGAGCGTTCCAAGTTGCCGACCGTGTTGAAGAATGCGAGCGACGAGATCGACGTTGATCTGGTGGTGATGGCCATGGGGTATCGCCTCGATACTTCGTTCAAAGACACGCTACCGACGCTGCCGATCAAGACGCGAGCCAGCGGCATGGCCGAAGGAGAATGGAAGGCCAGCGGGATCTTGGCGAACCCTGCGTCGGCCTACAACCACTTCAGCCCCGTGGGTTCGTTGGCTCTGGACCGTGAAGTTGGCCTGTGGGCGGCATCGTTGCCACTGCGCGACAGGACATGGGTCGCCGGCGACGCTTTGACCGGACCTTCTACGGTGGTCGAAGCGATGGCCCAAGGTCGCAGAGCGGCCCGTGCGGTCCTCGACGCCATGCCCCCGCGGCCCGATCGGCCGGTGGTGCTGAGCGAGCGACACGGCCAGCGGGTGCTCGTTTGTTACGCGAGTGAGGGTGGCACGACCCAGCGCGCGGCCGAGACGGTTGGCGAAGGTCTTCGAAACAAGGGTGCTGATGTGAAGGTCATGGCGATTGAGAAGGTCGGTGTTCGCGAATTGGCAGCCAGCGATTCGCTGGTCGTCGGTACGTGGGTCGAGGGACTCGTGGTGGCCCGCGTACACCCGGCGCGAACGATGCAGAAATGGATCTCGGCGCTGCCCAACCTGGGCGGGCGGCGGGTTGCGGTGTTCTGCACCTACGGGGTGAACCCGCGAAGCAGCGTGCAAGAGCTGACCACGATGATTGAGGAGAAGGGTGGTGTGGTCCTGGCGAGCGATGCCTTCGGTCCTCGTGACCAGTCAGGAACGATCCATCCGCTCAAGACCGAGGCGTTCGCCAATCGCGTCGCCACGCGCTTCTCAGTCGCTGAACGATCCGCGGTGGGCGTCGCCTGATCAGTCCTGGTCGTCTTCGAGAGCGTTGGCCAGGCGACGTAGTAGCGAACGAAAGGTCGCGCGCGCGACCTTGGTGAGTACGGTGTCGTCGAGCACCTGACCGGCACGGCCCAGCGGAGGGCGATATCGGCCTGAGAGCGTCAGTTCGCAGCGCTCCGGATCGATCTCACTCACGCTGAGCGTGCCGACCAGTCTCGGGAAGAGTCCAGCCGTCCCCGTCGCTTCCCAGCGGATCGGCACGACGAAGCCGTTTGGCCCGCTCACCGACTCTCCGAGGTGCACGGCCACGGTCTTGGTCAACCAGTGTGAATCTCCTGGCCCAATACGCATCACGATTGCCTCGCCGTCGTCACGGGCCGCGTCGAGGTGGGGGATGAGCCACGCACCACCGCTGTTGAGTCTTTGGGCGATACGAGCGAGGTCTCGTTCGACGTGGACCGAATCGGTGAGCTCGACGGTCGGTGCCTGGGGGTTCTGGCGGTGGCCGGTGACGTGGTACTCACCCGCCGTGATGAGTCGGTCGCGCTCGACCAACGTCGCCAACGTCGTGGACGCCAACTCGGCCCTCATCGCGGCGCTCGCTGCCGTCCAGGTCTCGTGCATCGGACACACCGACTCCCACTGACATGGATCGTCTCCGAGCACGCACGTGTCGGACTCGAGGGACCCCTCGCCGGCCTCGACCACTTCGAGCACGGTGATCTGCGAAGGTGGACGGGTCAAGCGGAAACCACCGTTGGCTCCAAAGAAGGAGGTCGCAATACCGGCCTGGACCAGGTCTCCAAGGATCTGGGAGACGAAGGTGCGCGGAATGCCCATATCCACCGAGACCTGGCGCAATTTGATCGGATTCGGTGCGTCGTAACTGTTGGCGAGACAGAGAGCTGAACGCACGACATAGTCGCCTCGTTTGGAGAGCTTCAGCTTCATTCCGAAAGAATACCGGTGCACCTTACGTGGGGTGGTGAACTCCACGACCTTTGCGGTCAAGGAGCCTGTCGAAGCTGAAATCTAGAGGATTCGAGTGCCGTTCGCGGCCGTGTTGAGTATCTCGTCCAGGGCCTGCTCGAGATCGATGCGCAGGGCCCGGTCGCGGCTATTTGCGCGCAGCGTCGAGCGCACGACGGACAGGGCTGCGAGCGCGGTCGCGACGATCGCGATCAACGAAATCGAGATGAGCATCGCCGCCAAGAATCCGATGAATGCAGACATGCTTCCATGATGGGTCAGCGAACTCTCCGCGCCAACCCTGAAACTACGTAGGCCAACGAACCAATTCCACGGGTCTCACCGTAGGACTACGTGGCCAATGGTGCTCGATGGGTGCCGTGGACCAGTATCCTCGCCCAGATGAGTGAGATTCTTGACGCCGTTCGAGCCGGTGCCGCCCCTGCAGTGCTCGAGGCCACGGACATGCCATTGACGACTCGAGCCGTGTTCGTTCGCCGTGAGGATCAGGGCATGTTTGCGGGTATGGCCACCAAGGACAAGGACCCGCGCCAGAGCCTGCACGTGGACGAAGTCGCCCTGCCCGAACTGGCTCCTGATGAGGTCTTCATCGCGGTGATGGCGTCGTCGATCAACTTCAATACGGTGTGGACGAGCATCTTCGAGCCGCTGTCCACGTTCGGTTTCCTCGATCGACTGGCACGAGAGTCGTATTGGGGTCGACGCCACGCTCTGGACTATCACGTCATTGGATCGGACGCCGCGGGAGTTGTCTTGCGCACCGGTTCGGCCGTACGCAATTGGAAGATCGGCGACGAAGTCACCGTGCACTGCAATTACGTGGACGACCAGGACCCGACGGCGCACGACGATTCGATGCTGGCGCTCAACCAACGGATCTGGGGCTTCGAGACGAACTTCGGCGGACTCGCCGATATTGCGGTGGTCAAGGCGAATCAGCTGATGCCCAAGCCCACGCACCTCACCTGGGAAGAGTCAGCCGTCAACGCTCTGTGCAATTCGACGTCATATCGGATGCTCGTCTCTCGCCACGGCGCTCCGGTCACCCAGGGAGACAAGGTACTGATCTGGGG
>VFSW01009824.1_pt1 | contig 13630 bp, 14 predicted proteins | sample 5358111 | NCBI WGS metagenome assembly VFSW01 (sample SAMN11554181, study PRJNA540505) | mine drainage metagenome | isolation source: sediment from site ElyBrook_90M | place: USA: Ely Copper Mine, Vershire, VT | collected 2017 | reverse complement strand
AGAGCGCGTACAAGGCGCCATAGGCGGCCACAGCGTAGCCGGCGAAGCTCAAGATTCGGAGGGTGTCGGTCATGACGGGTCGTCCTCCCAACAGGCGGAGGTAATGGTCCTACATAGAAGTTCGGACAGCGGTCGCGCCGCCTGAAGCGCGATCGGCCTTAACGGGTGAGGCGCCACCACGCGCCAGGGCTGGCCACGGGCCCCGCCGCCACCAGGTCCACGCGCTTGATCTGGCCACCGCTGCTGGCGGTGAGCGTGCCGATTTTCGCCCCTGCGGCTACGGGCGCGTTCACGGTGTCGAACGCCACGGAAACCTCGACCGCCGTACCTGCCCAGGCCTGCAGGTCGATGCTGCTGGCGGCAACGGCCGGCGTCGATCCGCCCCACGCCGAGGTGAAATCGGCCACGGTCTGGCCCTTTGAGACGACATGCGCGCTTGCCAGGTGTGCCGGCACGGCTGCGAGCAGGTCATGCGCTGCCGTGGCCGCCGCCGCGAGATTCGCCTGCCCCAGCACAGCGCCCCAGATGACGCGGCCGTCTGTGCCTTTTTCCGCGAACACGAGGCATCCGCCAGCCTGGTCGGTCTCGCCCGTCTTCACACCGATGACGCCCGCCTGTTGGAGCAATGGGTTCGTGCTGTGGACAACACCAATCCCTGCAAGCGTCACCTGTTGCATCGCCACGATCTCGGCGAAGACCGGCACTTTCATGGCCGCCTGGGCGAGCACCAGGAGGTCTGACGCGGTGGACGTGGTCTGGGGCGAATACCCGGAGGAATCATCGAAGTGCGTGTGCGTCAGCCCCATGGCGGCGGCACGCGCGTTCATCTTCGCGACAAAAGCACTCTCCGAACCGGCGTCCCACGCCCCGAGGATCTCGGCGAAATTGTTGGCACTTGGGATGAGCAGCCCTTCGAGCAGCTCCCGCTCTGTGAACTGTTGCCCAACGCTCACGCCCAGCACCGACTGATTCAGCTTGAGCTCCTGGCGATAGGCGTCCACATCTGTTTGAGTGATTGTGAGGGCGGGCCCGGTCGCGCCGGGCGCCAGCGGGTGACCTTCGAGGATGAGCAGGGCCGTCATCATCTTGGCCGTGCTGCCGATCGCCTGCGGCTTCCCGCCGGGGTTATGCTCCGCCACGATCCCGAGCCCATCGACGGCGATCGCGGCCTGCCCTTGCGCGGGCCATGGCATCGATGTGGCCGCCGGTGCGACCGCGACCCGGCTCGGGATCGCGACGCCAGGCGCTAACGCGGGCACCGAAGATGTATACCGTGAAGCACCGACGCCGGCGACGACCGAGAACACCACGACCGCGAGGGCGATCGCCGCGAAGGCCGGAGAGGCAACGTGGATGCGTGCCCCACGCCCGCCGGCGGACCGTTCGTTCGGCCGATCCGTCACCGGCGAAGGGCCCCCGGCATAGAGGTGCGGGAGGTTCGAAGTAGCACAGGCTTGGCCATAACCGCGGCCAGCATACGGGAGGAACGGCTCAGGGGCAGCCTGCGGAAGTAAAGTGCACTCACCACCAGGTGCCATTGCGGTCCCCGCGCATCTCCCGAAAGTGCCTGCGCGCCGGTAGGAAATGGCCCGGTGCGTTAACCCCGGCGGGGTGCGGCGCGTTACATCGTTCGTGCGATGCTAACTTCACCTTCGCGTTAAGGTGTGCTATTCTGCACGTCCTGGGGGGCCTGTGCGTTACCTTATTCGACTGCTGCACTTTTTCAAACCGTATAAGTGGCAATTCACCCTCGCCTTCACCACCGTGCTGCTCGCGGGCGCCTTCACCATGGCCAGCCCGCTGCTTATCGGCTACGCGATTAACTTCGGTCTCCACCCCACCCGCACCGGCACCACTACCGTGCTGCATGGAAACGAAGGCCTCCTCGTGCTCGGCTGCCTGGGCATCGTTGCCCTCGCAATCGGCCGGGGCATGTCGCTCTTTGGCCAGCAGTACCTGGGCGAGGCCATCGGCCAAAAGGTCGCCTACGACATCCGCAACGCCATCTATGAAAACCTCCAGCGGCTCTCCTATGCCTACCACGACACCGTCCAGACCGGGCAGATCATGTCCCGCGTCACGCAGGATGTTGAAGGCATCCGGATGTTCGTCTCGATGGGCTTCCTCCGCTCGCTCTACATCATCGTCGTGCTCACCATCTCGATAGTGGGCATGTTCATCATCAGCTGGCAGCTCGCACTCGTTTCCATCGTCACGCTCCCTTTCATGGCCTGGCGCTCCTTTGTGCTCGCGCGGACGGTGCGTCCAGTCTGGCTGCAGGTGCAGCAAAGCCTCGCCGAAGTGACGCGCGTCGCCGAAGAGGCCCTGACGGGCATTAGAGTTGTCAAAGCGTTCAGCCGCGAAGACTTCGAATCCGAGAAGTTTCACACCGCCTCGCGAGAACAGGCGGACCTGAGCTACACCGCCTCGCGCATCATGGCCGTCAACCAGCCGGCTCTCACGGGCCTCGGCTCGCTCCAGATAGCCATCACCGTGGGCGTGGGCGCATGGATGATCACCCAGGGCACCCTGAACGCGGCGGACCTGCTCACCTTCGCGCTCTGGCTCAACCTCCTGCAGCTTCCCGTGCGCACCATGGGCTTTGCGCTCACCTTCGTCGCCCGTGCCATCTCCAGCGGCGAGCGCATCTTCGAACTGCTGGATGCGCAATCAGCAGTGCAGGAAAAGCCGGACGCGAAGCCCATCGAAAACGTCCGTGGCCACGTCCAGTTCGAAGGTGTCTCGTTTGCCTACAACAACCTGAGCGCGGTGCTCCAGGGCGTCGATATCGACGCCACGCCCGGGAAAGTCATCGCCCTGCTTGGCCCCGCTGGGAGCGGGAAATCCACCGTTGTCAACCTCATCCCCCGTTTCTACGACGTCACCGAGGGCCGCATCACCATCGACGGCACTGACGTCCGCGATGTGACGCTGGACTCACTGCGCAAGAACATCGGCATCGTGCAGCAGTATGTCTTCCTCTTCATCGGCACCATCCGCGACAACATTGCCTATGGCCGCCCCGAAGCAACACAAGAGGACATCGAGAACGCTGCGAAGGCGGCGCGCATCCACGACTTCATCACCAGCCTGCCCTATGGCTACGACGAATGGGTCGGCGAACGGGGCGTGACGCTCTCCGGCGGCCAGAAGCAACGCATCGCAATTGCGCGCACGCTCATCATGGACCCGCGCATCCTCATCTTCGATGACTCCACCGCGAGCGTGGACACGCAGACGGAGTTCCTCATCCAGCAGGCGCTGCAGGAACTGATGAAGGGCCGCACCACCTTCGTCATCGCCCAGCGGTTGCGCACCATCATGCGCGCCGATGAGATCGTCGTCCTCGATCGTGGGCGCGTGGTGCAGCGCGGCCGCCATGAAGAACTGCTGCGCGAAGAGGGTCTCTACCGCCGGATCTACGACCTCGAACTCAAGGATCAGGAAGAGGCGCTCGGCCACGTTGTGGCCGAACCTGACCTTGCCCAACCCGCCGCGGCACCCGATTCCGCGCCCGCGCTATAGGCCCATGCTCGCACCCGCCCCAACGAGGAGCCGCCATCGACCCTGCGCCCGGCCGGTGCCACGAGTGCCGGCGGAGGTGCAGCGTGAGCACTCCTACGACAACAGGCCGGAAACTGGCCACCATGCAGCGGCCTCGGCTCGCTTCTGAAAGGGGACGCTGATGTTTGGTGGTGGTGCCGCAGCCGGCGGCTGGAGCTCAGGTATTGGCGGTCAGGCGATGGGCCCACGCGCCGGCCGCAATTCCGATGGCTGGGACGATGAATATCTCGGCAAAGCCTATGACGCCGAAGTCGTCCGGCGCGTGTGGCCCTATCTCCGCGAGTTCAAGCTGCAGGCTGCGCTCGCATTCGCGATGATGCTCGTCGCTGCAGGCACGGCCTTCGCACAACCGCTGATCGTCGGCTTCGCAGTGACGGCCGGTGTCAAGGGCAACGCTACCCTCGTTGAGTGGCTCTGCGCCGCCATGGTTGCCACATCCATCCTGCAATGGGTGGCGTCCTATATTCAGCAGATCACGACCGCCTGGATGGGGACGCGCATCCTCCTCCGCCTGCGCTCCGAAATGTACGACCACATGGTCGGCCTTTCCCTCTCGTTCTACGACGAGATGGAAGTCGGCCGCATGATCAGCCGCCTGACCAGCGACGTGCAGGTTGTCCAGGACCTTCTCACGACCGGCTCCCTGACATCCATCTCCAACCTCTTCGGTGTCGTCGTCGTGGTCGGGATCCTTGTGTCGCTCGATTGGGAGCTGGCGCTCATCACTCTGGCCGTGGTGCCACCGCTCATTCTCGTGATGGTCTGGTGGTCGCGACATGCACGGAAAGCGTTCATGGACGTGCGCATCAAGTTGAGCGCGCTCTATGGGACACTCGCGGAAAATGTCTCGGGCGTGCGCGCTGTCCAATCCATGTCCCGCGAAGGCGAAAACAGCCGCCGCTTTGATGTGCTGAACCAGGACAACCGCAACGCGAACATCTGGGCGGGCTTGCTGAGTGCGGCTGTCATGCCCGTCATCGAACTCACGGCCGCCACTGCCACCGCAGCCGTCATCATCGTTGGCGGCGTCCGCGCCCTCAACGCCAACACCGTCGACGTCCCCGCTCTCCTCGGGCTGCTGACCGCGTTCATCCTCTACGTAAACAACTTCTTCAACCCCATTCGCGACCTCGTGCTCCAATACACCATGTTCCAGCGGGCCATGGCGGGTGGCGAGCGCATGTTCGAAGTGCTCGATACACCCGCCCGCATCACCGATCGGGCCGATGCCGTTGAACTCGAGACCGTCGAGGGGAAGGTCGACTTCGACCACGTCTCTTTCCACTACGTTGAAGGCGTGCCCATCCTCCAGGACATCGATCTGCACGTGGAGCCCGGCGAGTCCATCGCCTTTGTCGGGCACACCGGCGCCGGCAAGACGACGATCACCTCGCTTGTCAGCCGTGGATATGAAGTCACGGGCGGCGCCATTCGCGTCGATGGCCACGACATCCGCGATATCAAGCGCCGCTCGCTCACGCGCCACATGGGCGTTGTGCTTCAGCAGCCCTACCTGTTCAGCGGCACGGTGCGTGAAAACATCACCTATGGGCGCCCCGAAGCGACAGAGCAGCAGGTCATCGATGCGGCCGTGGCCGTTGGGGCGCACGACTTCATCTCTCGCCTCGAAAACGGCTACGACACCGTGCTTCAGCAGCGGGGGCAGAATCTCTCACTCGGCCAGCGACAGCTCATCAGTTTTGCGCGGGCCATCCTCGCGGCGCCCCGCATCCTCGTGCTGGACGAAGCGACGGCCTATGTCGATACACAGACCGAAGTCATCATCCAGCGCGCGCTCGATGAACTGCTCAAGGACCGGACGTCATTCGTGATCGCCCACCGCCTCTCGACTATCCGCCGTGCCAATCGCATTGTGGTCCTTGAGGCCGGCAAGATGGTCGAAGTTGGCACCCACGAGGAACTGCTGGCCAGGGGTGGCGTCTATGCCAACCTCTACAAGATGACCTACCAGCAGGAAGAGGCCCAGCGAGTGGAAGCCATGGCCGGCGAGGATGCCGCTTTTGCCCGCCGCCGGCAGGGCGAAGTGGGCCCGGCCCTCGAAGCGCAACCGGCAGCCGGCGCCTGACCGCCTGCGGGCGCACCCCAACGCCAAAATCACGGCGGCAGGGCGCTCCGGTCGTGCCGGCGCGAAGATTTGCGCTCAGAACGATCCCGCGGGCACTCGCTACCAGAGCGTCCGCTTCGCCCGGTCGGCCCAGGTAGCGTCGTAGGCCGCTCCGCCTACCCGGCCGCCGCTTAGTTCGGCGAGTATTTCCCCGGGCGTTGGCAATGCGGTGGTGTCTCCGTGCTTTTCCGGGGTCCACAGGCCGGATCGCACGATCGCCCGCGCACACTGGAAGTACACCGCCTCCACCGCGATCACAATGACGCAGCGGGGCTCCTTGCCATCGACAGCGAATGAGGCGAGGAGCGCCGCATCCGTGGCGAGGTGCGCCCGGCCGTTCACGCGCAACGTCGTGCCCGAACCGGGGATGAGGAACAACAACGCGACCCGCGGGTCGCGGATGATATTGCGCAGCGAGTCGGCGCGGTTGTTGCCGCGGCGGTCTGGCAGGTTGAGCGTGCGTTCATCCGCGACACGGACGAAGCCGGGGGCGTCTCCCCGTGGGGAACAGTCGAGCCCTTCGGGCCCGCTCGTGGCCAGCACCGCAAAGGGAGACGCTGCGATGAGCGCGCGATACTGCGGCGTTACGTGGTCGACTTCCTTGACCAGCGAAGTTTCGCCCGCGACGCCGTACAGCGCTTCGAGTTGCTCGATGGTGGTGATGGTTGTCATGGTGCATCAGCGAGCGAGGGTCGCACCCATGCACCCGCTCCTGCAGTGTGCCAGATGCGCACGCCGCTGGCGACACGATCGCAGAAACGACGCGCGCGTCGCACAGTCTGCAGACCAGTTCACCTCCGGAATCGCCCGCCCTCTCCCCCGTGCACGCGCAACGCTGGCGCGAATGTGCGCCCAGCATTGTGTCCGTGGAGACGCGGCTAGAGGGACTGCACGATCACCGGCACCATCAGTGCGAGCAGTGCGCCGACTTCCAGCGTGCGGGTCACCGGCGTCGAGATCGGCGCGTCCGTGTGCACCTCGTAATGGTTGCGCCGGCCGAATCGCTTACGCGAGATGTAGCCGGTGTGTTCGAGGTCTGAAACGATGCGTTTCACCGCGCGCTCACTGATCTCGACGCGTTCTGCCATGTCGCGCAGACGGGCGTCCGGGTCCTCAGTGATGCACAGAAGGACGTGAGCGTGATTCGTCAGGAACGTCCAGCCAGCCATATCGCCTCCGGGAAACCAAATTGTCCGAACAATTCGAACCAGTGCATATCTTAGCACGACTCAGGCTTCGCGAAACCCTCTATTTCCGCCTTCTTAACGATGGACGACGAAACCGACGCAGTGCGCCTCGACCGGCTGCGTCTCCTGCTCCACCCGCTCCACCTGTGCCTCGCTCGGCCCTCGTTTGCAGGCGATGATGAACTGCTTCACAAGCTGCTTATCGCCCTGCACGATCGCTTCACAGCGGCCGTCCGGCAGAGCACGCGCGCTCCCCGCGAGGTCCAGCGAATTCGCGACCGTCCGTAACCAGAGCAGAAACGCCACCCCCTGGACCTTGCCTTCAATCAGCACACGCCGGCGCTCGGGGATGACGAGCGGCATCATGCGCCTCCAGCCTTGCGCGGCGTCCCGCTCTCCCAGAGCGCGGGCCACTCTTCGGCCCCGCCCACAGCCCGTGCCACGGCGCGGCGTTCCATCTCGGCGGAGGTGGCCAGGGCGGCATCGAGTTGCCGGCGGGCTTCGTCGCCCAGCCGCGCCCGCAACGGGGCAAGGACGTCCCGCTCGATGAGCCCCGAGACGGTGTGCGGCCAGACGATGAAGGAAAACGCCTCCGGCGCGCCGAATGCGCCGCGATGCTGTCCAAGCCACAGGTATCGTTCCTGGACCGAAGCGACCGGCTCCACGATCGTCACCATCTGGCCCTCGCGACCGTTCGCGCGCACGTCTACGAGCACACGTTCCGGAAAGAGCATGAACCCGATGGTGAGGACGTCCGCCTGCACCAGCAGCTGGTTCAGAGCCTCAAAATCGACTGCGATGCCATTTTCCGTGCGCATGGTGACTACTCCTGGCTGCGGCCGCCGTTGGCTCCGCTGCCTCGCTCCTGGCGGGCCCGATGCAGAAGGGGCGGGCTTGCGCCTCGCCCCTCCTGCATGGGTCCATGTTCATGATCGGCTGTCTCGGGCGGCCCTGAAGGGGCGGCGCGAACGTTCAGCCGGTGGCTAGTACATCGGCGGTGCAGAAGGTGCACCCGAAGCGTTCTGCTCCGGCCGGTCCGTGATCAGGCAGTTGGTCGTGAGCACCATCGCCGCGATCGAGACCGCGTTTTCGATGGCCGAGCGCGTCACTTTAGCCGGGTCGATGATGCCCTTGGCCACCATGTCGCCGTATTCGCCCTTCTGCGCGTCGTAGCCCTGGCCCTTGCCGAGCTTCTTGACCTCTTCGACAACGCCGGAGCCGTCCTTGCCAGCATTGATGGCGATGCGCCGAAGCGGCTCTTCCAGCGCGCGGCGGAGGATCCGGGCGCCAGTCGCCTCGTCGCCTTCGAGCTTCACTTTGTCCAGCGCGGGCAGCGCATTGATGAGGGCCACGCCGCCACCGGGCACGATGCCCTCTTCAACGGCGGCGCGAGTGGCACTCAGGGCATCCTCCACGCGGTGCTTCTTTTCCTTCAGCTCCACTTCCGTAGCAGCGCCGACCTTGATAACGGCGACCGAACCGGCGAGCTTGCCGAGGCGCTCCTGGGCCTTTTCCTTGTCCCAATCGCTTTTCGCATCATCCAGGATGGCGCGAATCTGGGCGATGCGGGCGTCGATGTCCTTCTTCTTGCCCTTGCCCTCGATGATCGTGGTCTCTTCCTTCGTCGAGGTCACCCGGCGGGCACGGCCCAGGTCGGTGATTTCGACGCTTTCGAGCGTCCGCCCGATCTCTTCGGAGACGACGGTCGCGCCGGTGAGGACTGCGAGGTCGCCCAGGTTATCCTTCTGGCGATCCCCGAAGCCGGGGGCCTTCACGGCGAGGATGTTGATGGTCCCGCGCAGCTTGTTCACCGCAAGCGTCGCCAGCGCTTCGCCTTCGAGGTCACCGCAGACGATGACGACGTTCTTCGTCACCTGCAGGATCTTCTCGAGGAGCGGCAGGATCTCCTGCACCGAACTCAGCTTCTTGTCGGTGACGAGGATGTAGGGGTCTTCAACGACCGCCTCCATGCGCTCCGGGTTCGTCACGAAGTAGGGCGAGATGTAGCCGCGGTCGAACGCCAGGCCGTCGACATATTCGACTTCGGTCTGGATGCCCTTCGACTCTTCGACGGTGATGACACCATCCTTGCCGACCTTCTCCATGCATTCGCCGATGAGTTCGCCGATCGTGGCGTCGTTGTTGGCGGAGATGCTGGCGACCTGCGCCATCTGGCTGCGCTCGGTGACCTTGATGCTGTTCTTCTTGATTGCCTCAACGAGGGCGGCGGCACCGGCTTCGAGGCCGCGCTTCAGGCCCATCGGGTTCGCGCCGGCGGCCACGTTCTTGAGGCCCTCCTGCACGATCGCCTGGCCGAGCACGGTGGCGGTGGTGGTACCGTCGCCGGCGATATCGTTGGTCTTGGAGGCGATCTCCTTGGCGAGCTGGGCCCCGATATTCTCGAAGGGATCCTCGAGCTCGATATCCTTGGCGATCGTCACACCGTCGTTGGTGATCGTCGGGGCGCCGAACTTCTTGTCGAGGACGACATTGCGGCCCTTGGGGCCGAGGGTGATCTTCACCGCATCGGCCAGAGAATCGATGCCACGCTTGAGCGAGTGGCGGGCTTCTTCATCGAAGAGGAGTTGCTTTGCCATTCCGGGGGTACTCCACGCTTGTGTTTAGGATTGCACTGAGCATCTTAGCACTCCCTGTCAATGAGTGCTAATCGGTCGTCGCCGGCACCCCTTTCCCTGCCGTCATCGCCGTTTCCCTTCCTCCCCTGTACCCTACCAACATGAACGACGAACAAAGCAAGCGACTATCGGACGCGGCTGACGCTGTTATCCAGGCGACCCTGGCAATCGAAGAAGCGCGCGAGATGCTCAACGACAGGCGCTTCGAAAGCGAACAGGAGCGCGAGCGGATCTCTGCGGCCCAGCAGATGTCGAGCAAGCTCGAAAGCGCTGGCAAGCGCATCGACGACGCCGTCCGCAAGAGCGCTATCGCCGCTGCTGCGCTCGGGCGCCCCGGCTCCTTTGCCCGCTTCAAGGACGCCACCACTGCCGTCCGCAGCGGGCGGTCGCTCGCGCGCTCTGCGTTGGAGCTCGATGGGGTCGCCAACAAGCGTAGCCGTGGCCAGGAATCGCTGGCACAGCTGGAAGAGGCGCTCAACGCCGCCGCAGCGATTGTGTTCGGCGACTGAGCTCTCGCCCTCCTATTGGATGGGCCAGCGCGCGCTCGCCTCGTAGGCGTGGGCGATCGGGTGATGAATGTAGATCTGCGCGATCAGTTCACCCTTGGGCCACGTGTACCCACCGAGCGTGACCACTTTCCCCAGATCTGCCTCGTCGAGCGTCTCCACAAAGGCAGCGGACGCGGCGAGGCCCTCCTCGATAGTGGCGACGATCACTTCCACGGGCTTGTCTTTCAGCTGCGCGATGCTGTTCGCGTTCATCGCCGCGATCTGCTCCGCACCGATCCCGCTCAGCAGCGGGCCATCGAGCATGGGGTAGAGCTGGGCGACACCCCCGGACGATGCGGCAATGTGGCTGAACGCGTCCCGGGTGGTCCACTGGTGTCCGAGCTGGTGGTCCCAATCGGTCGTGTTTCGCGCGATCGTGGCCACGCGCGCCGCGGCAAAGCGGATGCCGTCGGCCAATTCTTGTCGTGTTGTCATCGCCTCATCCCCCGTGCAGTGTGCGCATTCTCGGGCCGCGACGACGGGCAGGCAAGTGCGCTTTAGCCACTTGTGTCACTGCTGCCGGGACAGAGATGCCGCTCCTGGAAAGAAACGAACAAGCCGCAGGTGGCCTCTAATCCCCTTCTAATGTTCGCCCGATACAGTCGTCCCTGACGCCGAAACGTCGCGTCGCGCTCGCCTTCCGTCCGCCGGATGGTCAGGGCCTCGGAGGCTTCAATGTCCCGGAAGTGGTTTCGCAACCTGCCCTTGAAGATTGGTGTTGCCGCTGCTGCGACGGCCGGAACACTGGGGTTCTACAGCCTTATCCAGGCGCACCCGCTTTCGCACACGACGCCTGCCACGACGAGCGCGCCCGCCGCCAACGCTGCCGCCGCGCCACTTGCATCCAGCGACAATGCGCAGGCGCAGCAAGCTCCGTTGCCGCAGCCCGTGCCCATTCAACGCGTGTCCAGCGGCTCCTAGGGCACACGTCCGCCACCGCTATTCACCGGTACAACGATGAACGTCCCCTGGTATCTTTCCCGATCCGCCGGCCTGATCGCCTATCTCCTCGTCTTCCTCACCGTCGTGCTCGGCCTTTCGATCCGGACGAAGGGGTTGGATCGCTATGTGGCCCGCTGGAAGGTCACGGACATCCACACATTCCTATCGATCCTGGCGATCGCGTTCGTGTTCTTCCATGCCGGCATCCTGCTCTGGGACGGCTTCGTCGGCTATTCGTTGATCGATATCCTCGTCCCCTTCGCCACGGCCTACCGGACGCTCTGGACGAGCGTCGGGATAGTGACCTTTTACCTCTTGATCGCCGTTGCCGTCAGCTTTCCGCTGCGGCGATACATCGGCTACCGCGCGTGGCGCAGCCTGCACTACACCACCTTCGCGATCTACGTGGCGGCGCTCGTGCATGGTATCTATGCGGGCACCGACAGCCGCGTCGCCTGGGCGCAGCTCCTCTATATTTCCACGGGCGCGACGGTTCTGGGCCTGGTCATCTACCGTATCGCCGTCTGGGCGCGTCGCGAAAACGCCAACCTCGACAGAGTCGCGGAGGCTGCCCGCGCCCGCCGCGCCCCGGCCCACAAGTGGTTCGCCGCGCAGACGGCGGCGCTGCAGCGCCAGGCAGTAGAAGGCCGTGCCATGCGCTTCGGCGTCGGCGCCGTAGCGCTCACGGCACTCCTCTTCATCGCCGCCGGGCTGGGGCCGTTTCAGTGGGGCAGGTCCAGCGCGGCGGGCACCAGCACCGCCTCCACCGATCCCGGCACCACTACCGCGCCCGCCGCGGCAGCCAGTATCGGTTTTACAGACACGTTTTCCGGGACCGCAAGCGAAGTCCAACAACCTGCCGGCGCGACCAGATTCTCGCTCAAGGCACAGGCCACGGGAGACCGCCCCGTCGCCTTCGACCTTGAACTCCAACTCGTTGCGGCCGCTTCCGGCCGCACGCCCGCGACTTCCAACAGCATGGTCGTGACGGGTGCCGCCGGCAGTCCCCTCTGCACCGGCCAGGTCCAGCGGCTTGGGAACCAGGGTTTCATCGCCGTTTGCGCTGGCAGCGGCCCCTTCACTGGCAAGCAACTGCAGGTGGTTGGGTCGTTCGACACCGGCCTCGCCCCGCAGGTGACTGGCACGCTCCAGGCGACCGCCGGCTAAAGACATTCACCGGGCTACCGCCCTCCGTCCTCGCTCATTTCTCTTTGCTGCGCATCGTCCAATAATCCTTGAGCGACTGCCTGATGACGGTCAGCGCCTTTTCCCGCCCCTCGAACGGCTCCACCAGCACTTCCTTCTCTTCGAGCACCTTGTAGTCCAAAAAGAAGCGGTGGATCTCGGTCATCACATGCGGCGGCGCATCGGCCAGCTCATGGATGTGGTTCACAGCCGGGTCGTTGGCGTGCACGGCAAGCACCTTGTCATCGGCCTTGCCCTGGTCACGCATGTGCATGATCCCGATAGGGCGCACGTAGACGATGGTCAGTGGCGCCACGGGCTCCTGGCCCAGCACCAGCACATCCAGCGGGTCGCCGTCATCGCAATAGGAGCGCGGGATGAGCCCATAGTTGGCCGGATAATGCACCGAGCTGTAGAGGACGCGGTCCAGCTTCAGCATCCCCGTCTCTTTCTCCAGCTCGTACTTGTTCTTGCTCCCCGCCGGGATCTCAATGACGACGGGGAGATGCGTGGCGATCGTGTCGGGGTCAACGGGGATGTCGTGCCAGGGATGCGTCATGCACCCAGCGTACAGCACCGCCGCTTCCATCCGGACAGCGTCATCACCCTCTTTGAGATCTTCGGTTGCCCTGCCAGGCTCCCCCCATGACGCCCCTGGCAGACATCCGCGACCGCACCCGCGCCGCCCTCCACGACAGCGATCCCGCCGGTCAGCGGTGGACCGACGTCGAACTCGACCGACACATCGCTCATGCGCTCTCCGACCTCAGCCTTGCCATCCCGCGCGAACTCACGGCCACCATCGCCACCACGCCCGGCAGTCGTGAGCTCTCTGTTGCACCGCTCAGCGGGCTGCTGGAAGTCGAGTTTGTCGAACACCCCGCTGGCCTCTTCCCGCCCTGCCGCGTCCGCTTCACCCGCTGGGGGGACACGCTGCTGCTGGAGACAGCGACGGCTCCCGACGGTTCCGTGGCGGCGATTTCCTATGTGGCCCGCCACGCACTCGATGGCACCGGCTCGACCCTGCCCGCACAGTTCGAAGACCTGCTGGTGATGGGTGCCACTGCCTATGCTGCGCTCGAACAATCAGCGGCCGTGGTCGATCGGCTCAACACCGGTGGCGCCGCCGTCCCCGGTGAGTATGGAGATTGGGCGCGCGCCCGCCTCACCGCCTTCGGCCAGCTCCTGCGCCAGCGCGCACGGGCGAACCGCGTCCGGGCGCGCAGCCTCATCTCCCCGGCCTTCTGACACCCCGGCCCACGTGTTGACATCGACCTGGCGCCCGCTAAGCTACGGCGAATGAGCGAAGAGGCCGCAATTGTCCCGCTTGAACGCATCGAGGCTGCCATCCACGTCATTCGTGGCCAGAAAGTGATGCTCGATAGCGACCTTGCTGCACTCTATGGCGTTGAGACTCGCATTCTCGTCCGCGGGGTGATATGT
>VFSW01009823.1_pt1 | contig 13630 bp, 13 predicted proteins | sample 5358111 | NCBI WGS metagenome assembly VFSW01 (sample SAMN11554181, study PRJNA540505) | mine drainage metagenome | isolation source: sediment from site ElyBrook_90M | place: USA: Ely Copper Mine, Vershire, VT | collected 2017 | reverse complement strand
ACCATGAAACCAGCGGACGCGTGCGTCGTGCGATTCACAGACCAGGATATCGTAGCGCTGACCGCCCATTCGCATCGAATCGGATGGTATGAATCCACCGACTGGGAGGACTTCATCGCGACCGGATCGGTCTTCGGACATAGGACGGAATCGGGAGAGATCCTGTCCAGCGCCTATCTGGTCGAGCATGGTGCCGCGCTCGGCTGGATTGGCGCTTTCATCGTCAGTCCTGAACAGCAGGGTAAAGGCTTGGGGAAGGCGCTCATTCGGAGGTGCATCGAGGAGCACGCGGCGGCTGGGTCGCCGCTCGGTTTGGTCTCGACCGAGGAAGGAAAATCCTTGTATGGGAAGTCCGGCTTCGAGGAAGTGGGAAGCACCTCCAAGCTCGTCACCGAAGCAGGCTTCAAGATGGCCGACTGCGCCCCGCGCCGGGGCTGCGTCGTGCGGGAGGCGGCAGGGCAGGCTGATCTCGACGCGATCTGGCGGCTGGATCTCGCGGCGGTCGGCGCCGATCGCGCCGTGCTGCTGGACGCGCGCATGAAGCGCGCGGTGAAGAACCTCGTCGCGGTCGACGCGGCTGGCCGCGTCAACGGCTTCATAGGGGGAACGCTTGATTCGCGGCGCCTCATCCTGGGCCCGCTCGTCGCTCCGGACTCGGATACGGCGCTCGCCTTGATCTCGCGCCTGAGCCGCTGCTGGGATGGCTGCATGCGGATTGACGTGCCGCATTGGCAGGGAGGCCTGACCACTGCCTTGCTCACGCGCGGCTTCCAGTTGGAGCGCGTCTGCCCGGTCATGACTCTCGGCAAGCATTCGCTGCCGGCTACATCGGAGCGGTACTTCGCCCTGGCCGGACAGGCTTTCGGCTGATATCCGCGGCGGCGGCAGCGGTGAACCGCCCGCTTAGCGCCCAAGCCAGCCGCCGATCACGGCCATCTTGTCGATGAAGTCCCGGTCCGAGTCCAGGCGGATCAGGAACGTGCCGATGGAGTCGACGCTGTTCTTGGCGCGCCGCCCGTCCTCGAGCGAGGCGATCTCCTTGCGCACGATCCACGAAGCGCCGCTCGCCGACTCGGCGAGGGAATGAGCGCCCGTCTCCTGAGGGGGGCAGACGACCCAGCCGAAGCGGGACTTCGGGGTCATCAGGCCTGCCCGGAGCTTCGCGGGAAGGGGAAGCTTCAGCTCGGCGTGGATGGGTAGGGCGATCGCGTCGATTCCGAAGGCCTCCTCCATGGATTCCGAGACGAACGCCCCGCCGACGCGCGATGCGATCTCGCAAAAGACGAGGCGGCCGGACCTTTCCACGAAGAACTCCGCGTGGAACACGAAGTTCTCCGGGCTCGGCAGGGCGGCGATGACCTCCTCGATGGCCGCGCGCGCCTTTAGGAACAGGGCATCCTGGGAATCAAGCATGAAGCTGCCCAACATCTTGCCTTCGCGATAGGCGAGGCAGCCGTTCACGTAGCTCGATGCTGACAGCAGCCGCAGGCGTCCTTTGATGACGGCTCCATCGACGTGGATCATCCCGCCGTCGACGAACTCCTCGGCCATCGCTGCTTCCGGCGAGACTACGGCGGGGAACTCCGCGGCGGAGCGCACGAGCGAGACGCCCTCCGACGCCATCCCGACGCGCGGCTTCACCACGAAGACCGGTCCGAGAATCTCGGCGATCTCTTCATAGCGAGCTCCCGGCTCCATCGCGAGGTTCCGGGGCACGCCGAAGGACCGCGCGCCGCGCAGGGCGGACTTCATGACGAACTTGTCGCGGTAGCGGACGGCGCTGGCGAGGCGCTGGCCGGCCGCGACTCCGAACTGCTCGCGGACGCGCGCGGCTCTGAGGACGTCCGTCTCCGAGGTGGCGAAGACGTGTTCGAGGCTTCCGGACGGGATCTTCGTCGCGATCTCCGCGATGACAGCGGCGTCGTCGTGATAGTCGTCCACCGATAGGGTCTCGTACCCGGCCCGCTCAAAGAGCGGACGCTTCTCCTTCTCGGTGAAGATGACGAGGTCCTTCCGCCGCTGGCGGAAGTACGCGTCGAGATCGCGCTCGGCCGGCGGCACTCGGTTGAAGAAAAGTATTTTTCCCATTGTCATGACCTCTCAGGCACCAGGCGGGGCAGGCTTGCCCCCAGCCCGGTCAAGAATTTGTTCGTCGAGACTCCCGCCCAGGCGGAAGCCTCACGAAGCGATATTCCGTCGCCGGCGTCGAAGCCGACGAGGGTGGCGACATCTCCCGGCCGGACCGATAAGCCCGTCACATCGACGAACGTAGCGTTCATGGCCGCCGTCTTGATGATCGGCGCGCGGCGACCTCCGATCAGGGCGCGGGCCTCGCCGCTCTCCGCGAGTCCCAGGCCGTCCGCGTAGCCCACCCCGAGGATTCCCACTTCAAGCCGTCGGCTTGCCCTGTAACCGGTGTCGTAGCCCAGGTACTCGCCGGGCTTGAACGTTCGCACGTCCCGCACGCGCGCCTTCACCGAAAGAGCCGGCTCCGTCCGCCAGTCGAGGGCCCACTCGCTAGAGCGGTCGATCCCGTAGAAGCTGTCGCCGATGCGGCAGAAGTCGTAGCGCGCGTCCGGCATCAGCGCTGCCGCGGCGGAGGCCGCGAAGTGCGCTTTCGCGCGCGGGAAGACGGGCTTGAGCCGTGCCAGCATCCGGTCGAAGCGGGCCTTCTGCAGGGCCGAGTACGGGGAGCGGGCGCTGCCGTCCATCGCGCAGTGCGAGGCGATGCCCGCGACGAGCGCGCGCTCCGGGTCGGTGAGCTCTTCCAGGCGATCCAGCTCATCCCATCTCAGGCCGTCCCTTCCGTGGCCTGTATCCAAGAAGAGATGCGTCCGCGGCCGCCGCGGCGACGAGCGCCACTGAGCGAGAGCATCCAGGCTCGTGAGGATCGTCTCGACACCGCTCTGGGCGGCCAGCTCGATCTCCTCGCGCGACAGCGGAGGGAACAGAGCGATGATCTCACCCCCGAATCCCGCGCGGCGCGCTTCGACGCCGTCGAGGACCGGGCCGACGCAGATGCGCGGGATCGTGGTCTTCTTCAAGACCTCGACGACGGCAGCCAGGCCGTGGCCGTAGGCGTTGCCTTTCAGCACCGGCGCGAAGCCGCCGCGCCCGTGGAGACAGCCCAGGAACTCTAGGTTGCTCCGGAGCGCAGCCGCGTCGACCTCGATCCAGGCAGAGAGGGGGATCACAGTTCGTCCACCACGAAATTGGGGAGCTGGCTGGGCGCGAGGCAGCGCAGACTGTCCTCGCGCGTGATAGCGCCCAGGATGAGAGCCGTCTGGAAGCCCATCGCGCGCCCGCCGGCAATATCGCTCTGGACGGAATCGCCGATGGCGAGGACTCGGCTCTTGCGTACGCCACCGTGCCGTCTCAAGCGCTTGAGACGGTCTAGGGCCATCTCGTAGATCGGGCTGAACGGCTTTCCCAGGAACACGATCCGGGCCTGGATTCCGAGCTCTGCCAGGAGCGACGCGATCCAGCGGGCCACGGCGCCCGCGTCGATCGAGAGCCCGCCGTCGTCGCGCGGGCAGCAAGAGTCCGGATTGGGAACCACGATCGGGACGTGCGGGTTCTCCCGGAGATGGTTGACGATCCCCTCGATGCTGGCCTGCCACGGATGATCGCCGCCACCCAGAACGATCGCTTGCGCGCGGGCTATGTTCTCCAGGCCGAAGGCGAGCGGCACGCCGATTTGCTCCAGCCAGCGCGGGTCGCCAAATCCCACGGCCATCAGCGGGCCGCGGAGGCCTTCGGCCGTGATCCAGCCTTGGAAGGGGGAATGGCACAGGACGATCTCGTCCGGCTCGATCGTCAAGCCGAGGCGCCGCAGCGACGCGGCCTTCTCCACGGCGGTCTGGGACGAATCGTTCGAAACGCAGACGAACGGGATGCGTTTGCTTCTCAAGAGGGCGAGGAAGCCGGCGGCGGTCTCCCGACGCTTTCCCCGGAGGGTCAGCGTGCCGTCGATGTCGAGCATCACCGCGTCGACGCCCCCGTTGCGGAGGACGTCGGACGCCGACTTGAGCCGGGCGACGGTCATGAGGCGCTCCCGCAGAGCTTCAGCCGCCCTGCCGCGGCGAACGCTGCCAGCGAGAAGGCCCCGAAACCGAACCATATCCAAGGACCGGCGGCGCTGCTCGGGGACACCAGCGTTCCGAGCCATTGCCCGAGCCCGAGGCCCACGGCGCTGCTCGCGAGGGAGTAGAGCGCCATCGAGCGGTTGGGATTCCGGGCGTCCTCAATCATCCGCGAGTTCAGAAGGGCGGGTCCGATGATCTCGGCCAGCGTGATTAAGACCGTCCCGACGCAGAAGGCCCACATCTGATTGCATAAGTTCAGGATGATGACGCCGGCGACGCCCGCGATCGCTCCGACGGCCAGGCGCGCTCCCGCTCCGCGAACGTAACGCCGCATGAGCACGACGACCGGGACGCTCAGCATGATCGCCGATATCGCGTTGAGCGAGAAAAACAGACTGGTCACCTCATTCGGGTTGCGGAAGTTCGCCTGGAAGGCTATGGGGACGACGTAAGCCTGCGCGAGGAGCACGAAGAAGGCGACGACTGAAAGAGCCAGGACCAGCTCGCCAGCGGAGGGCCCAAGCAGGTCCCCGAGGCGGCGGGCGGCAGGAGCTCGTTCCTCACGCCGCGCTCCGCCGCAGGAGCCGGCGAAGAAGACGGCGCTGGCGACCGCGTAGGCGGCGGCGTTGCCATCGAGCACCCCGCGGAAGCCGATCCTCTCGACCAGCAGGGCCCCGATCCACGGGCCGAGGATGGTCCCGAGATTCCGCGCGGAGGTCATGTACGACAGCATCTCCTCCTTCGAGGCGTCGGGCTCCGCCCTGCCGAAATAAAGCGAGCGATAGCAGACGCCGTAGATTCCGGTGGAGACTTGGTCGATCAAGACACCGACGAAGACGATCGCGACCGGCGCCGGAGCGCGGCGGGCGAGAAGGAAGACGAGCGGGGCCAGGGCCATCACCGCCACCGACAGGACGCAGCGCTTGTCCATGCTTTCATCGTCGATCAGCGCGCTGACCGCGTAGGACACCGCCTGGCCGACGACGGCTCCCCAGAACAGGCAGCCTCCGATCTGCGAGGCCCTCAGGGTCAAATAGTCCCTGAGTCCCACGATGAGGAACGGCGCGAGCAAAGTATGCCCGGCCGAGACCAGCACCATGCCCCCGAGGAGCACGAGGTTGGCGCGCAGGTGCAGGGGCGCCGCGAAGGCCTCAGCTCTGGTATTCAATGGTCGCTCCGCTGACGGCGTATTCGGCGCTCGCCCCGGCTTCGGCGGCCGTGGCGCCGACGGCGATCACCGCACCGAGCCTCTCGTCGTTGCTGGCGACACGCGCGATGGAGAAGGGCGTGCGCTTGGCGTATTTCTCAACGATATGAGGGCCGCTTCCGAACTGGAAGGAGCGTACGGTCCCCGGCTTGGGAGGCAGCGCGAAGCGGACCGCGGCGTAGCGCCCGGCCGCGGCCCTTTTCTCCGCCGAATCGAAGCGCCCGAGCGTGATCTCCAGTTGCAGTTGCGCGAGGTCGATCCCGGTCGAAAGCTTCACGAGGTCGAGAATGCAGTCCCCGCCGATCCGAGCGTTGACCTCGATGATCGCGACGCCGGTCTCGCGCGGCTTGAACTCGACGTGGCAGACCAGGTTCCGCAGTCCGACCTTCACGAGCGCCGCGCCGATCTGGCGCTCGACGCAGGCGAGGTCTATCTCCTCGTGAGGGAAGGTGTGCCCCAGCTCTATGTTGTAGGGGGGAGCTGAGACCTCCTTCTTCGTCACACCGATCAGGACAAAGCACCCTTGACCGGGGTTCCAGGCCATCTCCGCGCTGTACTCCGGTCCAGGGATATAGTCCTCGATCAGGATCGTCCGCGCCCGCGTGTAGCCGAAGGAGTTCTTGGAGACGGCGCGGATCTCGCCGAGAGCCTCGATGAACTCGCCGTCGTTGCGGCAGATCTTCACGCCGACACTTCCGCTTTCATCGACGGGCTTCACGACGCACGGATAGCCGACGGGGGAGGTGCGGTCCGGCGCGTCGAACGGCGTCGTGGCGAACCGCGGCGTCCAGCCGCATCCGGCCGAGGCACGGCGGAAGAGGTCCTTGAAGCGGCAGGCCACGATCCCTTTCACCGGCGGAGTGCGTAGGCCGAGGTACTCGCCGACGATGGCGGCCTGGATGGTCTCGTAGTCCGTGAAGGCCAGAACCGACGCCACCTCCCTGCCGGCGACGAAATGCAGGAGTTTGCCCGCGTCGTCGGTCGCGACGGTCGACACGATGTCCGCGCAGCGCGTCGGGTCCTTGCGCGCGGCGGCGTAGGACGATGGGTCCGCGGTGACGAAATGTGCGATGAAGCCGAGCCGCTTGGCGGCCTCGAGCGCCGCGGCGCCGTTGCCCACGGAGTTCGATTCGATGACGATGACTTCCTGTTTTTTCACGAGATGGCTCCTTGCTACGCGTACTGCTTTCGAAGGTCGAGCAGCCTGTCCTTGAATTCAAGAGCCAAGGATTCGATCTCTCCGGTCCGCATCGAGTCGAACTTCCAGCCCAGCAGCGAATCGAGCTCTTCCATCGGCTCGGGAGAAAAGACCACGGTTCCGTCCGCGCCGATGCTCTCGATCCCGTCGGCCTTCGCTCCGCGCTCATTGATCGAGACCATCTGCTCCAGGCTCGCGCCTTCCGGCAGGGCGACCGAGATCGTCCCACGGTCGAACTGGAGGGCGTATCCTCCGGGAAGTCCGTCGAATCCCGGGGCGTGGACGATCTCACGCGTGTCGTCCATCAGCGCGCGGAGCACTCGCGTCGCCGACGCCGCGGTCATCGAGTGGCCCTCGACGCCAGTCTTCCTCTTGAACGCCGTCGGCAGCAGCGACAAGGCCTCCAGAATCTGAGCCCGGTTGAGGATATTGCGACCTTCCAACGTGACAGAGAGGTGGTACGGCGCCGAGGCGGCCGCGCCGCGGCGGGTCAGGGCGTAGGTCGCTCCGTGATGGCCGAACAGGCGGACGTCGAGCCTCGCCGCGTCCACGCCAGCGACGGAGCCGAGCGCCCGGCGCAGGGCCGGGACGGCGTTGGCCACATTTCCGATGCCGACGAAGGGCGCGAGTCCCATCGCCTTGAGTACGGGATGGGTGCAGTCCGGATAGGAGGCGTTCACGACCTTGGTGCGCAGCCCGGACGCCTTGACTGCGCGCATCAGCTTGAGGATGAGGTAGGCGTCCATGGGGAGCCACGGGCCGTTCTGGACGACGGCGAGCTTCTTCTGGATCTCCTTGGGGAGCGTACTCGTGAACCAATAGGGCAGCAGGACCGCGGTGTTGAAGATGATGTCGGGCTGGACCTCCGCGAGAGTCCGCGCGAGTTGGGACGAGTCCTCCAAGTCGCACTGAAGAGGCGTGAACGACGGGGCGTAGCCCAGCTGGTCGCCCACCAAAGTCTCGTGGTTCACGAGCCTGCGGAGCTTGTCCTCGTCCCGTCCCATGACCCAGATCCGGTGCCGCTGGCTGTCCTGGCCGCGGGCCAGATTTGCGAGCACATGCCCGGCTACGCTGCCGGTCCCGATGATCAAAACCTTCTTGGCGCCCATGTTAAGACCTCCTCAGACCCGTCGCGTTGCGTGAAAGGAGCGTCTCCAGTGCGGGCAGCATCCGCCGCAGGAACGCGTTCTCGATCGCGAGCCTTCCTTTGGCCCACGGGTTCGAGCCGGTTTGGCCGGAGGAGAGTAGGTTCTTCTCTCCCGCCGTCCAATCCGCGAGTCCCCGCCGCTCGGCTCCGCGGCTGAAGGCGTAAGTCCCTTCGACGCCCACGGACCCGTAGGCGACCCTCAAGACGGCCTGCTTGATCCCGTGGGAGAGGCCCGGTGCGAGAGCGACGTGCGCGTGGGTCAGGAAGAAGCGCGCGATATCGACGCTATCCGACAGGCGGCCTTCCGGCGAATCGAGCCCGAGGAAATCCGAGAAATCGAGCGCGAGCGAGTGCCCGGCCCCGGTCGCGTAGGGGACCCGGATTTGGGCGCCGCTGAATCCCTTGGTCCGGAGCCGCGCGTTCACGTCGGCGACCAGCTGGGAGATCAAGAGGGTCCGCGCGTGGCACTCGGCCGAGTTCTCCGCCAGATAACCCTCCGGGGCCTCCAGTGCCGCAAGCGTCATCCTCTTGATGACGTGCGGAACAGACCCGGACAGCGTGTCGATCACGAAATTCAGCCGGTCGGTCACGTCCTTGGGGCCGCAGGCCCAGCCGACGCGGAGGTTCGCCATGTTGAGCGCCTTGGACGCACCCTTGATCGTCAGCGTTCTTCCCGACATCCCTTCGCGGGACGCGATGTGCGAGCTGCGGCGGCCCGGGAATTCGGTGCCCATGAAAATCGCGTCCTCGACGACGAAGATGTCCAGTTCCCTGGCGGCCTCGGCGATGCCCGCCAGCTCCTCCTCGGAGTAGACGCCTCCGAAGTAGGTCGGGTTGAAGAACAGCAGGTAGGTTCGGCCGGCGGTCTTCCGGCGCGCGGCAGCCCACTGACGCAGCGCGGCCGGCGTGATCTTGAACCCGTCCTCGGCACGGGTGCCGATGATCCGCATGTCGCGACCGGCGAGGTCGACCCAGGACGAGAGCGGATGATAGAAGCCGGCGCCGACAAGGATCACATCTTCAGGGCCGGTGCAGAACTGGATGAAGCTGCTGATGATCTGTGTCGCACCGCTTCCAATGACGAGGTTGGAGGCATCGGTCTCGGGGACTCCCCGCCGGACGAAGTCCGCGGCGAGGGCGTCCTCCAAGGCGGAGTAGCGCTTGAGGTAGAAATAGTTCTCCAGGGTCGACTCCTCAGAGTCGAAGAGCGCGTCGACGCCGGAGACCACGACGCCGGGATGCGGCCGGCGCGTGCCGTCGCCGCACGCCAGCGAAATCACTCGCTCGTCGAACATATCCGGAGACAGGCGGCGGCCGTCCTCGGACAGCCCGGCGAGGACTTTTCTCGCGCGGGCCAGGGCCGCGAGCGTGGCGGAAAGGTCCGACTCGACTCGGACGGCGCCGCGCCCGGCGTCCCGGTACTGCACGCCGGAGAAGCGGCGCTTGTCTTTGCACTCTGTCAGCATATGCCTCCGCTTACGAAGCAGTTCTCGGTCACTTGGGCCGCCAGCGACACGGCGTCCGGGGAAAAGAGGATCTCGTCGCCGAGGCCCGACAGCGACTTGTGCAGCTCGACCCACTGAGCGCGGGGCAGCGCGCTTCCGAGCCGCCGCCGCTCCCCGAGTCCGTCCGCGTCGCGCCGAAGGCCGGTCGTCCTCAGGGCTCTCTCGAAGTGCGCGGGCACTCCGGCCGCGGTCTCCCGGTGGCCGGAGACGCCCAGTCCGAATATCGTCGCCGCGGCGACTCCCTTCACGATCGGCATGTTCCTGCGCTTGTTCATGGGTTGATGTCCACTCGCGGACAACCTTTGGTGAGCAATTTATATGCCGCGACGCGCGGCAGTGCGGGCGGAGGGGTAGGCGGGTCTGAACACGATTTCGATTTTCAAATGAAAATAATTGGTGTAAGATGAAATTCGATGCAAAAGCTCAAGATTCTCGTCGTCGAAGACGACCCGCTCGCCCGGAAGGTCATGGAGGCGCAGCTGCGGGAACACGACGTGGACTTCGCCCACGACGCCGCGTCGGGGCGCCGAAAGATCGCGAGCAAGCGCAACGAGGTCTGCTTCATCGACCTCATGCTCGGCGATAAGGACGATCTGGCGGGCCTGGAGTTGATCTCCGCCGCCCGCGAGGCGGGGGCATACTCGGTCGTCATGTCAGGCCACGATTCCGAGAAGGTCGTCGAGCGCGCCTACGCCCTGGGTTGCGAGGACTTCTACGCGAAAGGCAACGAGTCGGAGAACGTCCAGGCGGTGCTGGCGCGCTTTCTCCGCAAGCGGCAGGAAGCCCGGACCGACACGATCTTCCAAGACCAGTTCGTGACCGAGGACGAGTCCACGCGCGCGGGCATCTCCACGGCGCTGCGCTACGCGACTTCCGAACTGCCGGTCATGATTCTGGGACCGTCGGGCACGGGAAAGACGAGCCTGGCCCGGATCATCCACGAGCGCTCCGGCCGCCCCGGACAGTTCGTCGCGATCAACTGCGCGGCGTACACGGAGGACCTCTTGGAGGCCGAGCTTTTCGGCTACCGCAAAGGGGCCTTCACCGGCGCGGCCGACGGCCGCAAGGGCAAGCTCCTCGCGGCGGACGAAGGGACCTTGTTCCTGGACGAGGTCGGCTCGATGAGCCTCAAGATGCAGACCAAGCTCCTCAAGGCGATCGAGGAGAAATCCTTCTATCCGCTCGGCTCCGACCGCGCGGAAACATCGCGTTTCCGCGTCGTCAGCGCGACGCTGGAGGACGTGCCCAATCTCGTCAAGTCAGGGAAGATGCGCTTCGACTTCTCCCAGCGCATCCACGGCCTGACGGTGGCGCTCAAGCCGCTCTCCCTGCGTAAGTCGGACGTTTTCCCGCTCGTGGCCTTCTTCACGCGCGGGGGGCGCCGGCTCTCCTTCGCCGAGGACGCGAAACGGTCGCTCCTGAGCCATGATTGGCCGGGCAACGTCCGGGAACTCAAGAAGTTCGTCGAGCTCGCGACCGTGGGCCATCCCGGGCGCATCACGGCGGACGCGGTGAAGGAGCTTCTGGCGACGGCGTGCGTGGAGGCGAGTCCCGAAGCGTTCATGACGGAGTCGCAGTACCGGTTGGCGCTCGACAAGGGACTCGATTCCGCCGTGGAGCGGCTCGTCGACGCGATCATCCACCGCAATCTGACCGAGAACGGCGGGCGCAAGACCAATGTTCTGTCCGACTTGAAGATATCGACGCGCATCCTTTACGCGTCGTTCCGCCGCAGCGGCGAGCCGAAGGGCGGTAACGATGGGAACTGACCGCGCCGATTCCCTGGGGCGGCTTGTGCACGACGTCAACGGCAAGTGCGCTCACCTCAAGAGCGCGGTAGCCCTGCTTCGCGGCGAGGATTCCCGGGAGGAACTGGAGCTTCTCGGGTTGATGGTCCAACAGGCGCGCTCGCTCGCCGAGGCCCTCTCCGCTTACGAGTCGGTCCGCAAAAGCGGCCCGCGCAAGTGAAGTTTCGGACCGCCGCTTCGTCCCGGACGAGCGTGCAGTCCGGAATCAAACTCTCTCAACTGATGGCGCTGCCCGAGGGAGACTTCGAGTCGCGCGTGCGCGAGCTTGAGGGCGACGCTCTCTTCCGCCGCCTCCTCGATATGCGGGTCGTCTCGATCCAGCCTTACTCCGGCGCGGGCTTCGCGGCGCGCCGGTTCGGAGGGTGGGGGCTTCGAACGTCAAGTGACGGGGTTTCGGCGGTTTTGGACGCGCAAGGTGAGATGGCGAAGCTCATGCACAGAGTCGGACAGGAACGCTTCGAGGAATGCTTCCTCCGGGATGAGGGCATGACCGACGCGGAACGCGCGTGCCTCTGTAGAATCTCCCGCGAGGAGGCGGCGCGTCTCCGGGAACTGGTCGATAAGCTTTATATTCAGGCCGAATTCGACGGAGCGGCGTCAGAGTCCGCGCCGCCGAAGACATACAGCACGGTCGCCGGCGTCATGGTGGACGGCCAGCGGGCGACGCTGGCGTTCTTCAATCGCGAGATCTGGAAAGGACGTTACCGGATCGATGGGGACAAGCGGCGGATGCTGGTCGACGCAATGACGGCCGCGGAAGGCAGGAAGGCGGAAAGGATTCTCCGGGACCTGGAGCTTCTCGATCGCCGCAAGACGACTTTATACCGCCTGCTCGAACTCCTCATCGAAGCGCAGGCGCGCTATTTCATCTCCGGCGATCCGAGCCAGCGCGCCCCCTTGACCCAGAGAGCCGCCGCCGAGAAGCTGGACATGCTGCCGAGCGTCTTTAACCGCCTGATCTCCAACAAGTCGATCGAGCTTCCCTGGGGTCTCGAAGCGCCTCTTAAGTCCTTTTTCCCGAGTCGAAAGTCGCTGCTTCGGGACCGTCTCCACGATCTCATCCGTGAGTATCCAGCCTCCACTGATGAGCAGTTGCGCGGGCTCCTCACCCGCATGCACGGAGTGAAGCTGTCCTGCCGCTCGATCGCTCAGTATCGCGCCGACTTGGGGTTGGGCAACAGCCGCACCCGGCGCTAACGCGCCGGGCTTCCTCGGCCCGTTCTTTGCGGACTTATCAGTCGCTCCCTGCCAACGGCATCAGAATTGCTCCGCAATTCATGTCGAGGTGACGCGCTTCGGGATATATCCGGCCCGATGAGAGCGGAGGTGAAGTCCTCCGGCTCCCGCATAGGGAGACGCCGCCCGCCCCCTGAATCTTCCAGGCTTGGCGGGACCGGTCACAAGCGCGGCCGCGGCAAGGTGCCTCCGGCTGAGCCGGACGCCTCAATAAATCGCTGAGCCCACCGAGAACCGGCGGCCAAGTGAAGGAATGGTGCCTTCATGGCCCCTACTCACGCCGCCGTTGCCGTCTCTCCTGTCGTTGCCGTTGAATCCGTCGATCTGGACGCCGCGCTGATCCGTCAAGCCGCCGCGCTCCTGGTTCGCATCCAGCCGTGCAAGAAGTCCAAGAAAGTCATCTGCGAACTGCGCTCGAGGTTGGAGAAAGAGCAGTTCGAGCGCGAATCCCATGGTCTCAACCACTGGGACAAGCACGCCCCCAAGTTCCTGGCCGACATCGTCCGACAGGCGCGTGTCGACCGCCTGCGCCGATATCGTGATGCCGAGGCCTTCTACAAAGCCGCGCACACCCGGCTCGTGCGCGTCGCGCAACTGATCGTCGGCGATGCCTCCGCGGCGGAGATCGTGGCCTCCGAAACATACCGAGAGCTTCTTACCGGCAGCGCGACCGTCGCCGGAGCCTTCACGGCTCTGATCTGCAACGCCAGGAACTATCTGGAAGCCGACGCATATCGAACCGGCAAGTTGGCGCCTCTGGATGAAGCGTTCGTCGTTGCTTGCGGAAACGGGGACTACGGCGACGATGAGGATGCCCTGATGCTTGAGCCCGTTTCGGGCCAACTGGAGGAGCTCGATCCGCTCGATATCTTGATCGCCCGCGAGGAAGAACAAGAGCGTCGGAGGATGGTGGCGACGGCGCAGGAGGACCCGCGCTGGCGCTACATCAAGCGCAGGGAGTGGGCGGCTCCGCTGCTTGGAAATGTGCGGAATTGACCGGCTCGCCGGATATGTAAGTGCAGGACCAAGTTTGCGGGCAGCCTGGTCTCCAGTCAGGAAAGAACGGAGGGGAATTCTCCCTCACCTGCCCAGCATTATGACGCGGAAATCGAACGAGGAGGCATGAGCATGGACGGCGTCGAGACTCCGGAGGCGGGCGGCGGGACGCGCGGCGGGCGGCCGCCGAAGACCGTGGCGATCACGGTGAACCTGCCGGTGACGGACCACGAAACCCTGGCGAAAGTGAGCATCAAGAAAATGCGCCAGACGGGCGAGGACGTGACGCGCGACCGCATGATCTCCGAGGCGATCCAGTCTTACGCCAAGAGCTTCAGCGCGGCGGAGTAGCGGCGGGGCCCCGCCGGGAAGGGCACCCGGCGGGCCCCCGGGGGGTGGGGGAGTGGACCGGGGGGGAAAAAAAATGTTTTTGTGAGCCAAAATCCCA
>VFSW01009822.1_pt1 | contig 13631 bp, 11 predicted proteins | sample 5358111 | NCBI WGS metagenome assembly VFSW01 (sample SAMN11554181, study PRJNA540505) | mine drainage metagenome | isolation source: sediment from site ElyBrook_90M | place: USA: Ely Copper Mine, Vershire, VT | collected 2017 | reverse complement strand
CGCTCGACGATCGTGTTGAGCGCCACGATCACGGCGGCGGCCGGATCCACCTCGTCGAGGAGCGCCATCACCGTCTCCTTGAAAGGGATGGTGATGCTCGCTCCCCGGATGCCGCTTTCGCGGATCCGCCGGATGATCTCGGCAGCGTCGTCCACCCGGTAGGCGATGTAGTCGGCCGCGATCCCCATCCGGTCGAAGGCCGCGGTGATCATGACCGGAGATAGGCTTTGCGCGACAGGGTTCCCGAAGAGGGCAAAGTGTGCGGGCTTATCCATTGCCGGCTTCTCCTTCCATGATCCGGTTGATTGCCTTGAGCTCATGGATCGTCAGTTGCCCCGGTGCCGACGCCTCTTGCCGATCGAGTGAGGCGTAAGCGATGGCGGAGCCGATCAGCGGTGCCATGATCCGGCTGATCTTACCGGCGCTCCCCATGCAGAACGCGCTGATCGCCTGGCCCCTCCGGAGAGCCTCCGGGATGAGCTCCAGTACCCGGAGACAATCGGCCGCCGCGCCTGCGGTGGTGACGATCTTGACGATCGCCGGCGCGTCCGCCATGCACGCCGTGAGCTTCGCCTGGAGGAATTCGGCCGAGGGCGTCCCGGAGAAATCGTGCCAGGAGACGATCAGTTTTGTCGTTCCGCTGGCGGCGAGTGCGGAGTGAAGCTCCGCCTTCAGCGCGGGATCGGTCGCCTGCTCGATATCCACGTAGTCGGCCCCGAGGCGCGCCGCCTCCTTGAGGATCGCGATCCGCTCCTCTTCCGTTCCGGCGAACCCGCCACCCTCCTGCCGGCTTCGGTTCGTGACGATCACCGGGCAGCGCCGCGCCCGGAGCAGTTGCTCCAGGTCGGCGTCCGGGATCCGGTCGATCCGGAGCTCGACGCAATCGGCCAAGGCTGCGGCCCGCTCTGCACGCTCGATGGCCGCATCGGTCGTCGCGGCGGTGACAGGGATGCAGATCACGGCAGCTCCTCCCCCCGGGGGTAGGACCCCAGGACCTTGAGGAAGGCCGTCCGGTTCTTCAGCTCGGCGAGGCACTCCTGCGTCTTTTCCTCGGCCGCGTGCCCGGCGAAATCGGCGAAGAAGAGGTACTCCCACATCCGGTCCCGCATCGGGAAGGACTCGATCCGAAGCAGGTTGAGCCCCGCCTCGGCGAAGGGGGCAAGCGCCCGCTGGAGCGCGCCCGGAACGTGGGGCGTCCCGAAGAGAATGGAGGTCTTGTCCCGGCCGGTGATCCCCCCGCCCTTTTCCCCCGCCCGCGTCCCGATGACGAGAAACCGGGTCGTGTTGGCGGGGTTGTCCTCGATCCCCTCGGCGAGGAGGTTGATGCCGTACGCCTCAGCGGCCAGGTGGCTCGCCACGGCTGCGGCCCGTTTGTCCTCCTTTACCCGGCGGGCCGCCCCCGCCGTGCTGTCCACCTCGACGAGGGGGACGCCGGGCAGGTTCGTCCGCAGCCACACCTGGCACTGGGCAAGGGCCTGGGGATGGGAGTAGACCTTCCGGATCGCGTCGAGGTCATCGCAGGAGGCAAGGAGACAGTGCCGGACGCGGAGGTACACCTCGGCCCGGATAGCGAGCGGCGTCGAGATCAGGCGGTCCAGCGTAGTCTTGACCGAACCTTCGGCGGAGTTTTCGACGGGAACGATTCCCCACTGCCCCTTTCCCCGCTCCACCGTGTCGAAGACCTCCGCGATCGTGGCCGTGGGCACGGCGGCGATCCCGCCGCCGAAGTGGGCAAGCGCCGCCTGGTGGCTGAAGGAGGCCTCCGGTCCGAGGAATGCCACGGTGGTCGGCGTCTGGAGAAAGCGGGAGGCGGAGAGGATCTCCCGGAAGACCCCCCGGAGGGCCGCCTCCGAAAGGATCCCGTCGCTGAACTCCTCCAGATGTCGGTAGACCACCGCCTCCCGGGAAGGGTCATAAACTTCCCGCCCGGCGGCGCGCTTGGTCTTGCCGATCGCGATCGAGACCGCCGCCCGTTCGTTCAGGAGGCGGACGATCTCCCGGTCCGTCTGCTCGATCTTCTCCCTGAGCTCCTGCATGGTATCCCCGCTTTTCTCTTTCATCCTTTCAATCCTTCCAGTGTTTTTGTCAACATGTTCTCCGGGATGCTCCCGTTCACGATGGGGACCCCCAGCTTCTTGAGCAAGACGAAGCGAACGGTTTCCCCTTTCTTTTTCTTGTCCCTGGCGATCCGGGTGCGGATCTCTTCCAGATCCAGGTTTCCGGGGATCCGGTCGGGGAGGCCGAGCGCCCGGATAACCGAGGCGATCCGCCGCCCATCATCCGCGGGCAGGTGGTGGATCTGCTCCGAGAGGCCCGCCGCGGCGACCATGCCGATCGCCACGGACTCGCCGTGGGAAAGGGCATAGCTCGACGCAGACTCGACGGCATGGCCGACGGTGTGTCCGAAGTTCAGGACCCGCCTAAGCCCGTGGTCCCGCTCGTCGAGTTCCACGAAGCCCTTCTTGATCCGGCAGGCGGTTGCGATGATCCGTTCGAGGAATGCCGGCTCCCGGAGGCCGCCCCCCGCCGACGCGGCTTCCAGGTTGTCGAGGAGCACGGGGGAGTCGATGGCCCCGTATTTGACCACCTCGGCGAGGCCGCTTGTGAACTGCTCGTCGGGAAGCGTCTGCAGGAATGAGATGTCGATGAAAACCCCCTTCGGCTGGTAGAACGTCCCGAGGAGATTCTTTCCCGAGTCGGTATCCACGCCGGTTTTCCCCCCGATGCTGCTGTCCACCTGGGCGAGGAGGGTTGTCGGGATCTGGATCACGGGGATCCCCCGCATGTAGATCGAGGCCGCAAATCCGGTCAGGTCACCGATCACGCCGCCGCCCAGGGCGATCAGGGCGGTCTGCCGGTCCGCCCCGAGGGCCATCAGCTTTTCGGTGACGGCGAGGACCGTTTTGATCTCTTTCGCGGCTTCGCCGGGGGGCACTGCGATCCGCTCGACCCTGAGGTCGGTCTTCTCCAGGGCCTGTTGCACCCGCTCCCCATGGAGGGCGTCGATTGCGGTATCGGTGACGATGACGTACCGCTCGGCCCAGTTGTTCCTCGCCAGGATCATCGCCATGCGGTCCAGGATCGCTTCGCCGATGTGGATCTCGTAGGAATTGCCGATCTTCCGGTTGAGGTTCACCGTGATCTTGTTCATCAAAGCCTCCCGATACCGTTGCGCATGGTGTCCGTGAGGAGGTTCACCTCGTCCATCAGCCGGTAGAACTGCTCCGGCCGGAGCGACTGGGGCCCGTCCACCAGGGCCTTTTCCGGTTCCGGGTGGACCTCGACGATGACGCCGTCCGCCCCCACGGCCACGGCCGCCCGGGTGAGGGGGATGACGAATCGCGCATGGCCCGAGGCGTGGCTCGGATCGATGATCACCGGCAGGTGGGTCAGCTCCTTCAGGACCGGCGCCGCGCTGATGTCGAGGGTGTTGCGGGTCGTCGTTTCGAAGGTGCGGATCCCCCGTTCGCAGAGGATGACCTGCTCGTTCCCCTCGGAGAGGATGTATTCCGCCGACATGAGGAGCTCCTCGATCGTCGTCATCATTCCCCGCTTAAGGAGGACCGGCTTGCGGCAGTGGCCGACCTTCTTGAGGAGCGCGAAATTCTGGACGTTCCGCGCGCCGATCTGAAGGATATCGCTGTACTGCTCGACCAGGTCGACGTCGGTCGTGTTCATCACCTCGGTCACCACCGGCATCCCCACTTTTTCGCCGACCTTCTTGAGGAGTTTCAGCCCCTCCTCCTCCAGTCCCTGGAAGCTGTAGGGCGACGTCCGCGGCTTGAAGGCGCCGCCCCGGAGGATCTTTGCCCCCGCCTTTTTTACGACGTAGCCGGCCTCCATCAATTGCTCCTCGCTCTCGATGGAGCAGGGTCCGGCCATGACGGTGAACTCCCCCCCGCCGATCCGGGCCTCGCCGACCCTGATGACGGTCGGGTTTTCGTGGAATTCCCGTCCGGCGAGTTTGTAGGGTTTGAGGATCGGGACGACCTTTTCCACGCCCGGGAGGAAGGCCGCGGCCTTCAGGTGGATCTTTCCCCGGTCGTCCCCGATGGCGCCGATGAGGGTCCTCTCCACGCCCTGGGAGAGGTGGGGTTTGTACCCCACCGATGCGATCCATTCGGTCACCTGGTCGATCTGCTCCTGTGTTACGTTTTTCTTCATCAAAATAATCATGGTTCACCTCACTTGAAAAAATGGCCGTGGTGATCTCGGCGCTGCCACCACGGCCATGCAGAAACAAAAAAGCCATGGGCAGCGTCTTGAAGGTCTGTCCATGGCTTAGTTAGTTACGTTGTTTGGTTTCCCTTACGTCCTCCTAAGCAGCGGGCAGACCGATGCATAAAAGTAATAAAACCAAAACAGGTTGTTGAAGGAGGTCACCGCTGCCATCGTTATTGCCTTTTCTTTTCTGCCCAGTGGCGGATTTTCCCCGAAGGGTGGCGTATAAAAACACAACCGCTCCGGCGTGTCAAGAAAAATTATTTGCAGAAAAATTATTGCTTCCATGATGGAGGCCGGCCCGACAGTCGCTATCGGGTGTACCTCCGCGAGCAGTTCCACGAACAGCCACCGGTTCCATCCTGCTCCTCCAGTGGCTGTTCGAAGCCGTCCCCACCCGGGCTCATCCCGAACCCAATCTTAAGAGAACATCGTTAGAAGAATGCCCACCGGAGGGGTTAAGGATAATTGATGAAATATCCCGAAACGCCCCACGTAAGCCAGGCTTCACCATCCGTTGAGTCCCGTTGGAGCTCGAGGCAGACGCTTTCACCCGGCGGCACCCTCTGCCGGATCGTCTGACTTGCGATATATTGGGTCCTTCCCACAACGTTGCTGCCCTGAGGGAACAAGACAAGATACTGGTTAAAATGTCGTGTATCAGTGATGCGAGCCAGTATTGCTTTTTGCCCTGCCGGCAGGTTTGCCCATACGCTCACGTGTTCGATAACCAGCCGCTTGCCGGCGGGAACATGAATGCTGCATGGGCCTTCACCCGACCGCCCATCTGGGATTGTCACTTGCAGATCCAATTGACCGTGTTCGTACTGGTCCAATCTATCTCCATTGTCTACGTCCCTTGTTAATGCCGGACGCGTCTGGGCCCATACGGGCGCTGATAAATAACCAAATACTATGACACTCATGACGATGAAAGCCAACAATCCCAAAATCCTTTTCATGATCGTCCCTCCTCAATTGTCTAAATTCCAATCAACGTTAAAGTCTATTGGTTTTCAGATGCCTTATGGGCACTGTTATCCAATCTGCAAGAACCTCTTCCTGACCCCGATGAGACCGGCAAGCCCGGACAAGATGAGCCAAAATGTGCCTGGTTCGGGGACCGATTGATCGGGCATCGTAACTTCCAGTTCGTAGTACGCGTAGTAGGCGGGATAGTTGTCAAGATCTCCCAGATACTCTGGGACGCCCAGGCCGGTGAACCCATCGCCGAGTTTCGTCGGTGGCGGGTCTGGGGGCGGCTCTAAGCCGATGCTGTTCTCCACACGGGACATGTTCATCCAAACTCCTATCGCTATCCAGTGACTACCGGCAGTCATATATCGGGTCAATTCGAAGTCGATGTCTGAGATGTAGTAATTTGAATCGAGGAACATAGCCGTATCGCGGTCACTTCCCTCGAAGAGGGAAAAATAGGGCATTGCGCCCCCAGCCGCATATCCTTTGCTTGTGAAGGTCACATCGCCCGGGACCGAAATCGACAATGGATAAATCGCGACGTTGTTGGCTGCCAAATCGTATTCATACGAATCGATTTCAACGATTCCAAACAGGGCGGGCCCCAAACCTGAGCCGACCAGCGCCGTATTGCCTGGATCGTTAAATGACCCGCTCAAGGTTACTGTCGCACCATTCGCCGTGCCGGACAAAAATACCAAACAGACCAAGACAATCAGAACTTTGATTCGCATAATCATCCTCCCGGTGTTTCGTCTTATTTGTTTCGTTACTTATGAAACGTTCTCCTCATGCCGGCAGCCCCTGTGAGGCCTGGCCAAGAAGGAGCAGGGTTGTCGGTTCGAGAACGAAAGTTTGGGATGGTTGGTAGTCAGAAATTAAAGCTGCAGTTTCCCACGGACCCAGACTGGGATCCGATCCTGTTTGCACATTCATGAAAGCAGCACCAAGCAGCATATCGATCTCCCTTGGGTGAATCATGAAAGAAATAAATTATGGGTCGCCGCAAAACATATTCCATAATTAGTAACTAACTGCCCTGAACTTTTGAGCATCGTTAACTATTCCATCATAGATAGGGGTTTGTGCATGAAAAAATATTTTTCTCCACAATTAACCGGACCTACTATCGCTTGAAGATAGAAGCATAAGTCGTAAACAAATCCGACAATGGATTGGGACGTAAGGACATCAAATTCAAATTAACCCATTGTATTACAATAGTATTACCTCATTTATGCATGTGTAAAAATTTCCGACACTTCTACCGCCGAACGTTCGTGGCTGATCGACCGGGCAGCAAGACGGGGGGTGCTCCAAAGTCCATTCACCGGACGCCTTGGACGGTTTGAAGGTACGGTAGATGTTTCAGCGGAACACCAGGCATGAGACCGCGACCACGTTCATGACGGCTGCGCGACGAAGATCGTGGGAGAGCTCCCGTTAGGCACTAGGGCCGATGATCTTCACGATGGCTTCCACGACCTTATTGATCAATTCGGCCTCTTTCTTCCATGGGTTGATCATGGCATCTCTGATAAGTTAGTAGACCTCATCGTCCACTCTTGGGTTGACAGGAAACGGCGGTTTCCCTATGGTTTGCTTCAAACGGTGATTCCTTTTCCGGGTTTGACTGGAACGGAATGTTGATCAATTAAAGGAGGAGACGGACAGGATGGAAGATCTATTGAGCAGAGGGGATCGGCGAAGATATTCACTCGCCACGCACGAGCTTGAGCGGCGGTGGAAGGCGGTTCGTGAGCGCATGGCTGCACGGGGGATCGACTTTCTGGTTGTCCAGAGCCAACAGCGGTTTGCCGGCGGGTACTTCCGCTGGTTCACCGATATCCCGGGTGCAAATTTCCCGATCAGCGCTGTTTTTCCCCGGGACGAGGACATGACGATCATCGCACATGGGTCGGCGGCGCCGATACCGCCCAGCAGCCCGCCGGAATGGGCCTTACGGGGTGTGAAAGAGCGAATCAACACCCCGGCCCTGCCGAATGTGTGGTGGGAAGATGGCTGGGACGCGGAGAAGGCTGCGGAGGTGATGATGCGCAGGAAACCCAAAACCGTCGGTCTGGTCGGCCTGGGGAATATGTCGGGAGCGCTGTATGTAAACATCTTGAAGGGGCTGCCGGGGGTGGACATCGTCAACGCCAGCGATCTCGTCGATGAAGTGCGGATGGTCAAGAGCGAAGAAGAACTCAGGCTTCACCGGGCGTCCGCATACCTGCACGAGATGGGCTATGCGGTGGCAAAGAGGGCCATCCGGCCGGGCCGGACCGCGGGAGAGGCGATTGAGGCGATCAGGCACGCCCAGGCCCTGGCGGGGAGCGAGGAACAGCAGATTTCCATCGCCTTCGGCCCTCCCGATGCTCCGCCCAATTCGCAGCACAACTGGGGCAATACTTCTGTGCGGAGGACCTTCGGAGATGGCGACGTTGTCAATCTGTTGATCGAATCGAGCGCCGCGGGCGGATACTTTTACGATCTGCGGAGGTTTCTCTGCATCGGCAGCGTCCCGAAGGAGCTTCAGGAGGCGTACACGGTCGCCAAGGAGGCGCGGGTCATCATGGCGGAAAAACTCAAGCCCGGTGTGACGCCGAAGGTCGCGGTGGAGGCAAGCGACCGGTTCCTCGCGAGCAAAGGATTCCCGCCGGAGTCCCGCATGGCCGGACACGGCCAGGGCCTGGATCTCGGCGAAAGGCCGCTGATGCGCCGGGACGAGCCGGCGGTCCTGGAAAGCGGCATGGTCGTTTCGGTGCATCCCACCGCGCGGACAGGGCACATGGCGGCGTGTATCGCCGATACCTATGTCGTCACGGAATCAGGAGCCGTGCCGATCTACGAGCCGTTGTTCGATGACGACGAAATCGCCGTCATCGGTTAGGGCGGTGCTGGAGCCTCGCCAGCCCCATGGAGTCTCATGGTCAGGAATCCTTTTTTCTTTTCGCGTAAGCGGCGGCCTCCAGGCCCGCCACGCATCCCTCGCCCACCGCCTTGGCGACCTGCCACGGCGGTCCGCAGATATCGCCCGCGGCATAGATCCCGGCGATGTTGGTTTCCTGCTTCTTGTTGGTGGCAATGTACTTCATGGTTTCCGCGTCCAGGGCGACGCCGAGCTCGGCAGCGAGATCGACGGCCCCTTTCGCTCCCAGGACGATAAAAATCCCGGTCAGGTCGATGCGGGAGCCGTCGTCGAGCACCATCCCCTTCACGGCATCGTTGCCGATGATTTCCGTCACCCTGCGGCCAGTGTGGAGAATGATCTCGCTCCGTTTCATTTTTTCGGCGAGTTCATCGGCCACGTCGAGTGCTTCACACACGAGGTGCACCCCCTTTGCATAGAGCAGCATGGTCAGTGCGCTGCTTACGGCAGCGCTTTCACACCCGATGACGGCCACCGTTTGTCCCCTGTAGAATCCTGCATCACAGTCCGTGCAATAGCTCACGCCGCGGCCGACGAATTCGGTTTCCCTTTTCAAATCCAGCTTTTTCCGGGAGATGCCCATGGCCAGAATCACCGCGCGGCCGGTCACGGTCCGGCCGCCTTCCGGAGCCACGGTGAATACGCCGTCCTCCTCCGTCAGGGCCGTCACGTCCTCTTCCACGAATTCCACCCCCGCGCTCAGGGCTTTCTCATACCCTCCCTTCAGCAGATCGGCCCCGGCATCTCCATCGACGCAGCAATAGTTCTCGATATGCGCCCCAAAGGCGCTGCTCTTGCGGAGTTTTCCGAGAACGAGCACCGATACCTTCCTCCGCGCCGCATGGATGGCCGCCTGGATACCTGCCGGACCCCTTCCCAGGATGATCACATCATACATTTGCTCATTCATGCCTTCCTCCCTTTATTTATGTCGAACAGGTACCGGTGTGCGCTCAGGGCCGCCCGGGCTTCGGCCCCCGCGGCGATCACGATCTGCTTTTCCGGCTCATCCGTCACATCGCCGGCCGCGAAGAATCCGGGCACCGCCGTCGACTGGTCCCGGTTCACGGCGATCTCGCCCGCCCCGTTGAGGGGAACGAGGCCCTGCACGGGGAGGGCGTTGGGCATGAGACCGATCTCGAGAAAGACCCCCTCCACGGCCACCATATGCCGCCTTCTTCCCTTCCTGTACTTTGCGTCGGTCCATTTCTTTTTTAATCATAGACGGCGAAATGATCCGGGCGCAATGAGGGTAAATTCAACGGAAAATGGGGGGTAAAACTTCGCCCCCCGCCGCCGCGGCGATCCGCTCACCATCGATCGATGGGATGCCCTTCGGGTGTCGCTGAATTATTGAAAGGGTCTTTCCGCTCAACTGCTTACCTTCTTGCCGGTTTTTCGTATCCCATTCTTCCGCGTATGCCGTCGGAGATATATCGGATTCGATCATGGACGTTTCGGCGTTGATCCTTCTCCGCGTTTGTCATATGATGCCGCACACGCGTTATAAAAATGGAAGGTCCGGATGGAGCGCATCTCCGGGCGGCTTTTCACAGTCCCTGGGAGGAGGAAAAGATGGCGGATTTTTTGTGGAGCTTTGAAGCGCTCGCCCGATTGTGCGGGCATCAAGACCCGGGGGTGAGAGGCTGGGCGGCCGACCGGGTGCGCTGCCTCTACCCTATGGAGGCGGGGAAGCTCATGGTCAGGCTTCTGAGTGACCGGAATGAATCGGTGGCAACCCGAGCCGCCGCCTTCTTTTGCGCTTATCCCGACAAGAACATTGCCGATGCCCTGCTTGCCGCCTTCAAAAAAAGCAGGGGCGTTTCGGCGGAGCACCTCGCCCAGGCTTTGGTTTTGCTGAAGGACGGCAGGGTCCTTGACGCCGTTCGGGACAAGTATTCCCGGACACCCGAGGGTGCCCCGGCCGAATTCGCCGGGGTCCTGGTGAACGTCGCCCTCCTGGGAACGGACGAGTCGCAGAAGTATGTGGAGACCGCCCTGGAGCGTCTCAACTCGTTCGGCGACTTCAAGGAGATGGCCGCCGGCGCGATTTTTAGTGCGAACATCACAGCGGGCACGGACGTCGGAAAACTGCTGCGCTTTGCCTGTCGCAGCGGCGTGAGCGGCTATGTTGCTGCGTTCCTGGCAGAGATCGCGAACCGCGCCGGGGTATGGTGTTCGGCCGGGGACCTCGACGGCAAGGCTGGCAAGAGGCGTGCCGCCAAGGCCCTCGCCGCCGAGGTCGAAGCATCTCTGAACCTCCTGGCTGGAACAGGATATGAGGATGCTGGGAAATCCTTGGGAAGGCTCCTGAAAAAGCGAGAATTTGAGGAACTCCTGGAAGAGGCGCACAGGATCGCCCTGGCGGTTCAGGAGGCGAAAAGGGTGGAGCGTGGCGAGGAAGCCTATCTCCGCTGGCAGACGCGGCGGGAGGTCCCCTTCTTTCACATCGCTGCCCTGACTGCCCTTAAGCTAACCGCCGCTGAGCTCCCCTCGGCGCAGAGGGAGACCGCGGCCCAGATTGCTATCATTGTTCTGGCCTTCCTCACGGAGTCCCGGTCCCTCATCGCGATGAATCCGGATACCCTCGACGCCGATGCGGCGCTCGGAATCTTCTCCGAGGATAGGCCCGATGCGCCCCAGGATGACGCGATCATGGATCGTATGTCAAAACGGGCGGATGTGAAGAGTCTGGCGCAGGAGGCGGTGCGCCGGGCGGGCCGATTCCCTTTCGCCCAGGCGAACGGGCGGCTCACCCGGTTTGTGGGCAGGTTCATCGACGAAAGGTTGGCCCGGGACCTGCTGGCGGCGGACTTTTGGGATAATGGGTTCGAGGATGAAGTCGCCGAGGCCGTTGGCGGTCTGGGACCCCTGTCCATTCCCCTTTTGCGTCCCCGTTTCGAGAAGAACGATCCCGCCGGAATTCCCCTGGCGCTGAGCATCCTGGAGGAACTTCCGACAGAAGCGTCGGTCGATCTCATCCTGGCCAACTGGTCCCCGTTATGGGGCGAGTACAAGGAATGGCTTCTGGACGCTATAGCCGGCATCGGGGACAAAAGGTTCCTTCCCGTCCTCAAAGCCGAACTGAGAGCAGGAGAGCAGGCCGAGGGCGAAGTCTTTCGCCTCTTGTGCCTCATCAGCGGCGTGGCGGACCCGGAACTCAAGCGCATCGAGCGGGAGACGGAGTTCCGGGAACAAAGAGAGAAGCGTATGCAGGGTGCGATAGAGAAGGGGGACATGGGCGCTTTCTTGAAGGAACCTCTGGAAATTCCGCTCAAGTGCCGCTCCTGTCAAAACGTCTATCATTACACGGTCGGCAAGGTCTTCGTGGTCGTCGGCACCGAAGACATGGTAATCGAGGACCATATCGTCTGCAAGAAATGCGGCGCCCTCGACCACTACGAGGTCGCCGAAGAGGGAATGGCTGCGGTCGGCGTTCGGCTGGCGCTGCACGATCTCGGCCCCGAAACCGCCAAGGAGGACCGCGATGAAATGTCTGTCGTCCCCATAGGGGCGACGTCGACCTTTGGGAAGGAGATCCCTCTCCGGGATCTGCTCGACAAGTATGAGAAGAAACTGAGCAAGAATCCGGAGAGCCCCGAACTCCTCATCGGCTGCGCCAACGTCCTCCAGCAGATCAAGCGAAGAGAGGATGCCGTGCCCTTTTACGAGCGGGCGATCAGGAACGATCCCCTGGCGGTGGAGGGCCACGTCAGCCTCGGTGAATACGCCTTCGACAAGGGCGATCTCGAAGCCGCCTTTTCCCATTACGGCAAGGCAGCGGAGATCATGGACCGGGGACACTACTACCGGGTCAGGACTGATCTCGATCAATTCAAGGAAGGCCTCCTCGACAAGTTCATGAGCGCGGCGGAACGGCTCGGGAAGGCGCTCCCCCAGTCGGGTGAGCACTTCCCCCGGGCACAGGAGCCGGTCCCCCCGGGACGGGAGGTCGGCCGGAACCACCCCTGCCCCTGCGGGAGCGGAAAGAAGTACAAGAAGTGCTGCCTCCTCAAGGAATCCGGCCAGGGGCCTGCGTTGGCCGAACCGGGGTCCCGAAAACCGCCCGCGACCGACCCGGTATTCCAGAACCTTCGGAAAAGCCTCGTCCGCTATGTCGAAAGAGACGCGTTCCGCAATGACTTCCTGAGGGCGACGGGCATATTCTGGAATATTGAGCCCCGGAACACCCTCATGCTGCCCGAGAGGGCCTCAAAAGACGGAGGCCAATTCCATGACTGGTTCATCAACGACTACCGCATGACAAATGGCAAAACGATCCTGGAGGATTTCCGCGACCGGCGTCTGAACTCGCTGTCCGCGGAAGAGCGGCGGCTCGCCGAATCCCTCCTGAAAAGCTATGTGTCCATCTACGAGGTGCAGGATGTCCGGGAGGGGGAGGGTATGACGATCCGGGACGTCTTTACCGGCGAGGAGATGGACGTGGAGGAGGTCTCCGGGTCCTACATGGCCGTCAGATGGGACCTCGTTCAGGTGAGGGTCTACAGGATGGACGGCGTGTGCAGGTTTGGGGGAAACGGTCAGACGATACCGCGGATGAGGATCGACGCCCTGAAGACATGCCTCGACGAGGCACGCCGGAAGTACGGAGCCGACACTGGCCGGGAGGGCTGGCCCGCATTCCTGAAGGATAACGCCTTCCTGATCGGGCGGTTCTTCGATGATGTCGTTGAAGAACTGCCCCCGTTGCTGACCGAGGAAAGGCACAGGATCATCTCTGCGAGGGCCCACTTCACGGTGTCCGGGTACGAGCGCGTGCGGAAACTCCTTTCCCGGGAATACGATTTCGCCGATGAGAACGAGATTCCCTCCGGGGGCGTGAGCTTTTCGTGGCTGAAAAGAGGTCCCTCCAAGGACTGGGAGGTGAGTACCGAGGCAGACGTTAATGGAATGGTTGCCACTTCCAGTATCGTCCATCCCTCCGGCCAACTGACATTTACGGTCCTCGGAACGGTCAACCTCCATCCCGGCAGGCTGACCCTCGAATGCATGTCCAGGGAACGACTGGAAAGGGGAAAGAAGAGGCTTCTCGATTTGCTCGGGGAGTCCATCCGCCACCGTGTTGACGAGTTCGAGGACATTCATGTGGCTATGGAACGACGCGGAGGAAAGGGCGAAGCGGTAAAACCCTTGCAGGATGACAAGGCCCGGGCCTTGCTGGCCGCGATGATGCGGAAGCATCTGTCCGCCTGGGTCGATCAAGCGCTACCGGCCCTCGACGGCAGGACTCCCCGCGAGGCCGCGGCGACGATGGCGGGGCGGGAGAAGGTCCTCCACCTCATCAAGGATTTGGAAAATGCGGAAGCCAGGAAGAAGAAGGCCGGCGAACCCTTCATCGACCTCGGTTCCTTGAGAGATGAATTGGGAATCGGGAGGAGTGAAGGCTAACGTCAAAAGCGGACAAACGGAGAACGCTTTCGCTTAGGGAAACGCGGCCTGCTCCCGGTTGAGGCCCTTGATGTACTCCGTGAGCTGCCGA
>VFSW01009821.1_pt1 | contig 13631 bp, 13 predicted proteins | sample 5358111 | NCBI WGS metagenome assembly VFSW01 (sample SAMN11554181, study PRJNA540505) | mine drainage metagenome | isolation source: sediment from site ElyBrook_90M | place: USA: Ely Copper Mine, Vershire, VT | collected 2017 | reverse complement strand
CCACCCGACTACGCAACGCGCGCAACAAGCGCGGATTACGCACCTGCGCTACCTCTGGCAATAGCAATCCGCTTTGCTGCTCTCCTTGGTTCATTGGCGGCAAGCAATCGGCTAGATCCACAACCCGCGCGATGAACTGATGTTGCTCGCACCAGAGCCGCGCCTGCTCGACAGGATATGGCGGCAACACCAACATGCCGCTGCGCTGATATTCGGGATCGATGCCGGTGGCCAGATGCAGCGATTCGGCTGCGCCGGGAAACATCGCCATACTGCGATGCGCGAGACGGGTGACTGCGTACTGATAATCCCAAGAGCACAGCGGCGACATGATGCCGCCGCCCGCCCACGAGGCTTCCTGGCCGACACCGCCGCGCTCCAGCAAGGTGACCCGATGACCCGCTTCCAGCAAGCCGATGGCGCTGGTCAGACCGACTGCGCCACCACCGACGATCAGAATATCAGCGTGCACCGAATCAGTCTTTTGCGACGATGGGGATCGTTAGTGTTTTGGGTAGCGGAAACACCACGTTTTCGATGATGCCCTGCAACTCGACAACCTTCGCACCGCCCAATTGTTCCAGGCGCGCGATGACGCCCTGCACCAGCACTTCGGGCGCGGACGCACCCGCGCTGATGCCCACCGATTTTTTACCGGCGAACCATTCGGCGCGCAACTCGTCGGCGGTATCCACCAGATAAGCGGGCAAGCCCACGTTGGCCGCGACTTCACGCAGACGGTTGGAATTGGAACTCGAAGGCGAGCCTATCACCACCACCACGTCGCATTGTTTGACCAGTATCTTCACCGCATCCTGGCGATTCTGCGTGGCATAGCAGATGTCATCTTTCTTGGGCCCGGTGATGAAGGGGAAGCGTGTCTTGAGCGCGGCGATTATGCCGGCCGCATCGTCAACCGACAGCGTGGTTTGTGTCACATACGCCAGATTCTGTTCATCGTTGACCTCGAGTGTCGCGACCTGCTCCGGCGACTCGACCAGATACATGCCACCGTCGGACTGCCCCATCGTGCCTTCCACTTCGGGGTGTCCCTTGTGGCCTATCATCACTATCTCTTTTTGTTGTTCGCGCAGCCGCGACACTTCAATGTGCACCTTGGTGACCAGCGGACAAGTCGCATCGAATACCGTCAGCCCGCGCGTCTCGGCCTCGCGGCGCACCGCTTGCGGAACACCGTGCGCGCTGAAGATCAAAATACTGCCGCTCGGTACATCGGCCAGGTCCTCGATGAAAATCGCGCCTTTCGCGCGCAAACCGTCCACCACGAATTTATTGTGCACCACTTCGTGACGCACATAGATAGGAGCGCCGTGCAAGACCAATGCACGCTCGACGATTTCGATGGCGCGATCCACTCCGGCGCAAAAACCGCGCGGATTAGCGAGCAGTAGTTCCATGTTTCTTCTCCGTATAGCTATCCCAAATCAACAAGGCCGCACCGCAGGTGATCGCGGAATCTGCCAGATTGAAAGCGGGAAAAGTGTGCGCGTCCCAGTGGAATAATAAAAAATCCACCACATAGCCATAGGCGATGCGATCGATCAAATTGCCCAGCGCGCCGCCCATAATAAGGCTGAGCGCGAAGCAAAACAAAATCTGGTCCGCATGTTTGCGCAGCAACCAGACGATCCACGCGGCAGCCGCAAGCGCGATGAAGCTGAACAACCAACGCTGCACTCCGCCGAAATCACTGAGAAAACTGAACGCCGCGCCGGTGTTATGCCAGAGCACGAGGCTAAACACGCTGAGCACGGTGAAACTCTCGCCAGAGGCAAAATGGCTGCTGATGTAATATTTGCTCGACTGGTCGATCAGGATGACGAGTGCGCTTAGACCCAGCCAACGATTAAGCATAACGACGCACCTCGCCCGCGCCGACCAGATTGCTCACGCACCGACCACAGATGGTCGGATGATCTGCATCGCTGCTCACATCCGCACGGTAATGCCAGCAACGCTCGCACTTGGTGTGCGCGGATGACTTGGCTGCGACGCGTATCGCATCCGTTATTCCACCGTCATGCAAAGTCGCAGCGGAGGTAATCAAAACAAATTTCAAATCATCGCCCAATGCGGCCAACGTCTGATACGTCTCGCTGGAGACGGACACCTCCACTTCGGCCTGTAGCGAAGAACCTATCGTACCGGCGGCGCGTAGTTCTTCCAAACGCTTTTGCACCTCGCCGCGCACTGCACGCAAGTCGCGCCAGCGCGCCGCGATCCCGCTGGCATTTTCCAATGCAGGCAGTACGTACCATTCACCAGCAAACACACTCGCATCCTCTTTGCCGGTCAATACTTCGTGCACCTCCTCGGCGGTGAAACTCAACACCGGGGCCATCAGGCGATGCAAGGATTGCGTGATGTGGTACAGCGCGTTCTGTGCCGAACGGCGTGCCGCAGAATCTTTGCCTGCGGTATAGAGACGGTCTTTGAGGATGTCCAGATAGAAACCGCCCAGATCTTCCGAACAGAACGCCTGCAATCTTTGCGTGACCGTGTGGAAGTCATAAGCCGTATAAGCGGCGGCGATGTCGGCCTGCAAAGTATGCGTCATCGCCAGCGCGTAACGGTCGATCTCCAGCCATTCGTTCACGGCCAAGCCGTGTCGCGTCACATCGAAATCGGAGATGTTGGCCAACAAAAATTTCAAAGTGTTGCGGATACGGCGATAACTTTCCACCACGCGTTTGAGTATCTCATCCGAGATAGTCAGCTCGCCGGAATAGTCGGTGGAAGCCGTCCAAAGACGCAGAATATCCGCGCCCAGCGTGTCGAATATCTTCTGCGGCGCGATCACATTACCCTTGGATTTCGACATCTTGTGACCGTTGCCGTCCACCACGAAACCGTGCGTCAGCAAGGCCTTGTAAGGCGCGCGGCCATTGATCGCGCAGCCGGTCAACAACGACGACTGGAACCACCCCCTATGCTGATCCGAGCCTTCCAGATACAAATCGGCGGGCGAACGCAAGCCGGAGCGACGCTGTAACACGGAAGCGTGCGTCACCCCGGAATCGAACCACACGTCCAAAGTATGCGTGAGTTTTTTGTAGTGTTCGGCATCGTCGCCCAACAGATCAGCCGCGTCCAGGCTGAACCACGCTTCGATGCCGGACTGCTCGACCAGCTTGGCGACCCGCTCCAACAATGCCGGCGTGTTCGGATGCGGTTCACCGCTTTCTTTGTGCACGAAGAACGGCATCGGCACGCCCCAATTACGCTGGCGCGACACGCACCAGTCGGGGCGATTCTTGATCATCGCCTCCAAGCGCGCGCGCCCCCATGACGGGAAGAATTCGGTTTGCGCGACGGACTGGTTAGCCAGGTCGCGCAGCCCTCCACTCTTCTCACTTCCCGTTTCCATGCCGATGAACCACTGCGGTGTAGAACGGAAGATGATCGGGGTTTTGTGTCGCCAGCAATGCGGGTAGCTGTGCTGGATTTTTTTCAAACACAACAGATGGCCGCTCTCTTGCAGCGCGGCAACCACCACATCGTTGGCCTTCCACACGAACAGCCCGCCCACCAGCGGCAATGTCGCGACAAATTTTCCGTCATCCGCCACCGGGCTATCCGTGGGCAAACCGTATTTTTGTCCGACGAAATAATCGTCCAAACCGTGAGCGGGTGCGGTGTGTACCAAGCCCGTACCGGCTTCCAGCGTGACGTGATCACCGCAGATGATAGGCACGCGACGCTCAACGAACGGGTGTTGCAATTGCAGAAATTCCAATGCCGCGCCTTTACAACGCGATCGCACTTCACCGCTGAGTTCGTAACGTTGCAGGCAGCTGTCCAGCAATTCGCTCACCAATACCAAATAGCCCTTGTCGGTTTTGACCAGGGCATATTCAAAATCGGGATGCACGCTCACCGCCTGATTAGCGGGCAAGGTCCACGGCGTGGTGGTCCAGATCACCGCATAGGCTTTAGCATCAGTATCCAAGGGCACGCCGAACGCCTGACCCAGCGCGGTTTTGTCGATCACCTCGAACGCCACATCGACAGCCGATGAAGTCTTGTCCTCGTATTCCACTTCCGCCTCGGCCAGCGCGGATTGGCAATCCAGACACCAGTTCACCGGCTTGTAGCCTTGGTACAAATAACCGTTCTGATTGATCTTGCCGAGCGCGCGTATGATGTCGGCCTCGGTCTGAAAATCCATGGTCAGATACGGTTTATCCCAATCGCCCGACACGCCCAAACGGATGAAATCCTTCTTCTGCCGCTCGACTTGTTCCTTCGCGTAATCGCGGCACAGTAGTCGGAACTCGGCGGGCGGTATGGCTTTGCCGTGTTTCTTCTCCACCTGCAATTCGATGGGCAGGCCGTGGCAATCCCAGCCCGGCACGTAGGGCGCGTCGAAGCCGCTCAAGGTCTTGCTCTTGATGATGATGTCCTTGAGTATCTTGTTCACCGCGTGGCCGATGTGGATGTCGCCGTTCGCATACGGCGGACCGTCGTGCAGGATGAACACAGGCTTGCCCAGTTTGGCTGCGCGTAGCTTTTGATAGCGTTGCTGCGCCTGCCAGCGCGCCAGCATCTGCGGCTCGCGCTTCGCCATGTCGCCGCGCATCGGGAACGGGGTGTCGGGTAGATTCAGGGTGTTTTTATAATCAGTCATGTTGCTCAAACCATTTCTTTGCGTTCTCAACATCCAACGCGATGTGCCGCGTCAGTGTCGCCAAATCGGGATATTTTTCTTCGTCGCGCAGTTTTTGTAAAAACTCCACGCGCAAATGTTTGCCGTATATCTGTTGATCGAATTCAAACAGATGCACTTCCAGGGTGGGCCGCGCATCGCGTTGTACGGTGGGCCGCACGCCCATGCTGGCCGCGCCTTGCAACACCCCCAGCCCTTCGCCGTGCACCTGCGCCACATAGATGCCGGACAACGGCAGGCGCGGGTGTCGCACCTGGATGTTCGCGGTGGGGAAGCCCAGCTTGCGCCCCACCTGATCACCGCGCACCACCCGCCCGCTCATGCTGTAATGCCGTCCCAGATAACGCTGCGCGGTGCGCAATTGTCCGGAAAAGAGTGCGGCGCGTATCGCGGTGCTGGAGATGCGCACGCCGTCATGCATCACGCTGCGCACCGCTTGCACCTCAAAACCGCGCACGGCGGCGATTTTTTCCAGCAGCGCGAAATCGCCCAATCGCCCTTTGCCGAAACGGAAGTCATCGCCTATCAGAACAAATTGCGCCAATAATCCTTCGTGCAAAGCATTGATGAAATCTGCAGCCGACATTTGCGCGAAGCGCGCGTTGAAGCGGCACACATGCACGCGGTCGATGTCCAGTGCGGCAAAGAATTGCAGCTTTTCGCGCAGACTGGTGAGCCGCGCCGGTGCTTGATCGGGCATCAAGAATTCGCGCGGATGCGGCTCGAAGATCACCACCGCCGTTTGCAATCCGCGCGCGCGCGCTGCTTCTTTCAAGTCGGCGAGCAAGGACTGATGGCCCAGATGCACGCCATCGAAGTTTCCGACGGTGATGGCAACTGGCTGGGTATTGGGGGAGTAAAGTCCGCGAAGAATCTGCATAGCGGGCGGATTATACCGTAGGGTGGGCAAGTCGTTGCCCACCTTCTAAAGTGAAAAAAAGTTTAACTGGAAAGTGGGTTATTCCTTCAAAGCCAGCACGTCTTGCATGTCATACATGCCCGCCGCATTGGCTTTGAGAAATCGTGCGGCGCGCAACGCACCCAGCGCGAACGTGGCGCGGCTGCTGGCTTTATGGGTGATCTCGATGCGCTCGCCTATGCCCGCGTACAGCACCGTATGGTCACCGACGATGTCGCCGCCGCGCACGGTGGCGAAACCGATGGTGGAAGGATCGCGCTCACCAGTCACGCCTTCGCGTCCGTACACAGCACATTTTTCAAGGTCGCGTCCCAGCGTGCGTGCCACCACTTCGCCCAAGCCCAGAGCCGTGCCGGAAGGCGCGTCAATTTTGTGGCGATGGTGTGCTTCGATGATCTCGATGTCGTAGCCGTGACTCAACACGCGCGAGGCGGTCTCCAGCAATTTGAAAACGAGATTCACACCCACACTCATGTTGGGTGCGAACACGATGCCGATGTCCTGCGCAGCCGCACCCAACAAGGCTTTTTGTTGCGCGTTGAATCCGGTCGTGCCGATGACCATCGCCACGCCCAGCTTGCGGCAGATTTCGAGGTGATGCAGCGTACCTTCGGGACGGGTGAAGTCGATCAGCACATCCGCGCCTTGCAGGGCGGTTGTGACATCCGCGCTGATCTTGACGCCGCAAGGTGCACCGCACAACTCACCCGCATCGCGCCCGATAAATTCGCTACCGGCGTGTTCCAGTGCCGCATGCAGCACCAGGTCGTCGGCCTGAGCCACACAGTCCAGCAACACGCGGCCCATGCGGCCACTGCTTCCGGCGATTGCAATTTTGATCTTGTTCATGTCGCGTCCTTTATTCCTCGGTTCGCTCGGAGACGATCAACCAGGCACCGGCGATCTTTTCCAGTTGCAGTGTCTTGCGCGTGCTGTCGTGATGTGTGTCGGAGCGATAATCCTGTACGAAAGTCGCAGTCGCGTGGGTGTTGTCCTGCACCTTGACCACCATATCGCCTATAGACACAACGATGGCATGTGCTTTGGCAAAACGTGCTGTGCGCTGTTTCAACCAAGCCGCATGGCTCATGCCCGCCGGATGGAACGACGGGGCATAAGAGGCCAGATATTGTTTGCTGTCGCGTGCCGACCACGCCGCCGCCCAGGCTTGCACGCTGGCGGTGATGGCCGCTTCAGATGTCACCGCCAGCGGTGTAGTTGCGGCGACAGCCGATGCGGCAACGACGGGTACCTCTGCCACGGCCGAAATCGCCATGACCGCACTGGCGGGTTGTTCATCTACGGGTGCAGGAACGATAACAGGCATCGCACTGTCGTCGATACGCACCAGATTGTCGCCTTCAAAATACAGGATCATCACCTGCTTTTCGACCACCGCGCCGTGTTGTGCAAGGCTGTAGATATAGTCCCATCGGTCATTGTGGAACGCGTCGCTGAGCAGCGGCGTACCCATCACGTAACGGACTTGCTGCCTGGTCATGCCCAGCTTCAATTTGTCGCGCATCTCCGGCGTGATGAAGTTGCCCTGACGGACATCCAACTTGTAGGTGTTGAAATGGGAAACACAGCCGCTGCATAACGCCACAGCGAGGGAAATCGAAATAATCTTGCTACGCATCATGGCTCTCTCTGGATTGCTGAATTCAAAACCGGCGCATCATAACTCATGCCGAGAGGGACAACATCTCGGCGGCGTGTTTGCGCGTAGTGTCGGTGATGGTCGCCCCGCCCAGCATGCGCGCAATCTCTGCCACGCGCTGCGGTGCGTCCAGCACCGTAATATGGCTCAGCGTCACGCCCTGCTCTACCGCCTTGCTCACCTGCCATTGCTGGTCCGCCTTGGCCGCCACTTGCGGCAGATGCGTGACACACATCACCTGATAATGCTTGCCCAACTGTTTCAGCAGCACGCCGACGATCTCGGCGACGCGCCCGCCTATACCGCTATCAACTTCGTCGAATATCAGGGTCGGAACACTGGCGATGCGCGAAGTCGCCACCTGTATCGCCAGACTGATGCGCGACAACTCGCCGCCCGAGGCGACCTTGGCCAGGCTGCGCGGCGGCACGCCGGGATTGGCGGCGACCTGCAACTCTATGCTCTCCAGACCATGTGCATTGCCTTCCGCCAGCGGCAACAGGGCAACAGCAAACGTGCCGCCCTGCATCGCCAGCGTCTGCATCGCGGCAGTGATCTCGTCGGACAATTTAGTGGCGGATTTTTGCCGCGCCGCGCTGAGTTTTTTGGCGGTGTGCAGATAGATTTTGTGCGCGGCCTGTTCCTGCTTTTCCAACTCGGCCGAATCGGCATCGCCTCCCAACTCGGCCAGACGCGCGCGACCGCGCTGCAACACTTCGTCCAGTTGTTCGGGGGCGACGCGATGTTTGCGCGCCGCATCCAACACGTTCTGGATGCGTTGTTCCTGTTCATGCAGACGCGCGGGATCGGTCTCCAGCCGTTGCTGATAATGGCGCAACGCGTACACCGCCTCCTGCAATTCGGCTTGCGCGCTTTCCAGCATTTGCAGGGTGTCGGCCAACGCCGCGTCGTGCGCCAGCCCATCGCGCACGCGCACCGTGAGCGCGTTGAGCTGCGCCAGGCACGAACTGTCCGCTTCGCTCAAGGTCTCCACACCGAACTCGGCGGTCTCCAACAGGCTCGCGGCATGTGCCAGACGCTCGTAATCGGCCTGCAACGTCTGCCAGTCGGACGCATTGAAATTTAGGCCCGACAGTTCATCGCACTGGAACTGCAACAGCTCGCGCTCGGCGGCCACCGCTTCGGCATTCTCGCCAAGTGCAATACGGCGACGCTGCAAGGCTTGCCAGTCCTTATACAGCGCGGCGACTTGTGCGGCCTCGCTGTCCAGTCCCGCATAACTGTCCAGCAGCAGGCGTTGCGCATCGGGACGCAGCAGGGATTGGTGCGCGTGTTGTCCGTGAATATCGAGCAGCTGCTCGCCCGCCTCGCGCAATTGTTGCAGGGTGGCACTGCGGCCATTGATGAAACCGCGCGAACGTCCGCCCGCATCCAGCACGCGGCGCAGCAGACACACGCCGTCATCGCCCGCCAGATCTTGCGCATCCAGCCAGGCTTGCATGGTCGCATTTGCGTCAAACTCGGCAGCGATCTCGGCGCGCTCGCAACCGGCGCGCACCATGGTCGCATCGCCGCGTTCACCGAGTGCCAGCGACAAGGCATCGATCAGAATGGATTTTCCCGCACCAGTCTCGCCGGTCAGCGCGGTGAAGCCGGTAGAAAAATCCAATTCGAGGGAAGAGACGATGACGAAATCGCGGATGCTTAAAAATTTCAGCATTACAGGGTCTGGTTCCAGAGTAATTTTTCGCGCAGCGTGTGGTAATAGCTATGGCCTTCCGGGTGCAGCAGACACGCGCGTTGCGGGTGACCCGTCACGATAATTTTATCGTGCAACTGCAAATCGAACTGGGTATGACTGTCGAAGCGCACGCGTATGTCGCTGGAACGGTGCATCAGGATTTCCAGCACCGACGAGCTGTTCACGACGATAGGGCGATTGCTCAGAGAGTGCGGGCAGATAGGCACCAGCTCCAGCACATTCAGATTGGGATGCAAAATAGGCGCGCCGGCAGACAGCGCGTAAGCGGTCGAACCGGTCGGCGGGGCGACGATCAGCCCATCCGCGCGCTGGTTCGACAGATACTCGCCGTCGATGCGCACCTCGAACTCCACCATGCTGCTGATATGGCTGCGATGCACCACCACCTCGTTGAACGCCAGCGCGCGAAAAACCTCCACATCGTCGCGCAACACCCGCGCCGCGATCAACAACCTTTCCTCGATGATGAACTTTCCGGCCAGCATCGCGGCGAGTTTTTCCTGCATATTGTCCAGCGTCAGATCGGTGAGAAAACCCAGCCGCCCCTGATTCACGCCCACCAGCGGAACACCGCACGGCGACAGGGTTCGGGCGATGTTCAACATCGTGCCGTCGCCGCCCATCACAATCGCCAAATCCACCGCGCGCCCGATTTCCTCAAGAGTCAGCGCGGGATAGGGCTGGTCTTTCAGATGCTCGGCGGTAAGACTGTCCACCACCACCTTGACCCCCTGCCCGGTTAAAAATGCAGCCAGACGCAGCAAAGGCTCGGCGATTTCTGGAGCCTTGTATTTGCCGATGAGCGCGACGGTTTGGAAGGGGAATTTCATGGGTGAGATTAAACCATATCACCGCAGTAATGACAAAGCGGATGCGCTGTCCGCAGGTTGTGTCCAACTTGTATTTCGCTTGGCTTCTATGTTTTTTTGCGCGACGCGATCAGCACCGCCCATATCGCCAAGGCCAAATAGCACAGCAGCGACCATTCGGGTATACCCAGAGTCAGGAAAGTCCAGCCGTGGGCGGCACATTCGCCCGAGCCGTGCATCAGCTCTTCCAACACGTTGGACATGGGCAGGGTTTCCAGCATGAAGTCGAGGCCGGGGCCGCAGGCGGGTACCAGATCGGGGGGAAGATGCTGTATCCAGATATGCCGCGCGGCGACTCCGACACCAGACAGAGAGAGTAACGTGATGAGCGCGGCGTAGATGCGTTCGCCGACACGCTTGGAACCATGCAAAGCCGCGATCACAAACACCGCCAGAATCGCGATGAAAATCACCCGTTGCACCATGCACAACGGGCACGGGTCCTGATGCTTGACGTATTGCAGATACAAGCCAAAACCCATCAGCCCGCTGGCGAACAACGCGCCCAGCAGATACAGAATACGGTTAGAGCTACTTTGCCAGAGTGTGCACATGATGTGACCTATTCGCTCTCTTCCATCCACGCGGCTTGGATCGCCTCGAGTATCTTCTCGCCACAATGATTGGGGTCGTCGTGAAAGTCTTCGAGCGCCATCACCCAGTTGCGCAGGTCGACAAAATTCACATAGCGCGGGTCTATCTCGGGGCGGGTGTCGGCGAGCGAGATCGCAATCTGGTGTACGTCAGTCCATTTCACTTCAATGACCTTCCTTGACCATGTTGATGGGGTATTTCGGGATCTCGACAACCAGGTCCGTCGTGCCGACCAGAGCCTGGCAGGACAGGCGAGAATTAGGCTCCAGGCCCCATGCCTTGTCGAGCAGATCGTCCTCCAACTCGTCGGAAGGCGCGAGCGAGTCAAAACCTGCACGCAGGATGACATGGCAGGTGGTGCAGGCGCAGGATTTTTCGCAAGCGTGTTCTATTGCTATGCCGTTTTGCAGTAGGGTATCGCACAGCGACACCCCCGGTTGCCCTTCGATCACCGCGCCCTCGGGGCACAGCTCCACATGCGGCAGGATGATGATTTGTGTCATGACTTCACCTCTAAATCGGAAATATTTCTGCCGGCCAAAGCGCGCGACACACTCTTGTCCATGCGTGTTTGGGCGAAACCGACGGTCGCGTCATTCAAATTGGTGATCGCGCGCTTGAGCATAGCCGAATCGGTTTGGCGCAGGCTTTCCTGCAACACCTGGACTCGGTCGACGATGCGTTCACGCTCAGTCTCGGCCAGCAGGTCGCCGTCCTGCGCCAGGGCATTCTGCACCGCCTCGATCAATTGATAGCCTTCGGTTTGCAATTCGCGCAGCGCGCGCGCCTGCATGTCGTCTTTGGCGAATTGGCCCGACTCTTGCAACATGCGGGTGATCTCCTGATCGCTTAAGCCGTAGGAAGGTTTCACTTCTATCATGGCCTCGACCCCGCTACCCATCTCGCGCGCCGACACGCTTAACAAGCCGTCGGCATCCACCTGAAAAGTCACGCGTATGCGCGCCGCGCCCGCCACCATCGGAGGTATGCCGCGCAGTTCGAACTTCGCCAGCGAGCGGCAATCGCTGATCAGCTCGCGCTCGCCTTGCACCACATGGATACTCATCGCGGTCTGCCCGTCTTTATACGTGGTGAATTCCTGCGCGCGCGCGGTCGGTATCGTGGTGTTGCGCGGGATGAGCTTTTCCGCCAAGCCTCCCATCGTTTCCAGACCCAACGACAGCGGGATCACATCCAGCAGCAGCCAGTCATCCTCGCCGCGATTGCCCGCCAACAGATTGGCCTGGATGGCCGCACCCAATGCCACGACTTTGTCGGGATCGAGATTGGTCAGCGGGGGTTGCGCGAAGAACTCGCCGACCGCACGCTGCACTTGCGGCATTCGTGTAGCCCCCCCCACCATCACCACACCGTTGATGTCGGCGACCTTCAAACCCGCATCCCGCATCGCGCGGCGCAGCGGTTGCAACGTGCGCTGCACCAAATTATTCGACATGTCATAGAACTCGGCTTGGCTCAACACATTGTCGATGACCTCACCGTTCGAAAGCATGGCCGTGATGCGTGTCTCGATATGCTCGGTCAATTGTTCTTTCGCCGTACGCGCGTGGGTAAGCAGCAAACGCGTGTCTTGCGGCCCCAAGGCAGAGAGGTCGTTTTTTTCCAACAGCCAGCAATAGATGCGGTGATCGAAATCGTCACCGCCCAATGCCGAATCGCCATTGGTGGACATCACCTCGAACACGCCGCGCGACAAACGCAAGATGGAAATATCGAAGGTACCGCCGCCCAGGTCATACACGGCATACACGCCTTCTGACCCGTTATCCAGACCGTAAGCGATAGCCGCCGCCGTCGGCTCGTTGAGCAAACGCAACACATTCAGCCCGGCCAAGCACGCCGCATCCTTGGTCGCTTGACGTTGTGCATCGTCGAAATAAGCAGGCACGGTGATGACCGCGCCGACCAGTTCGCCGCCCAGCGAGGCTTCGGCGCGGGCGCGCAGCACTTTAAGTATTTCAGCGGACACCTCCACCGGGCTTTTCGCGCCAGCCACGGTACGGAATTGCACTTGGCCCGACTGGGCGACAGGATCATCCAGAAAACGGTAAGGATAGCGGCTGATGTCGCCGATATCGGCCAAGCCACGCCCCATAAAGCGTTTCACCGAGCTGATGGTATTGGTCGGGTCCTCGCTTTGCGCGTATTGCGCGGCCTCACCCACCAAGATATTTTGCGCGTCGATGTAACGCACCACGGAAGGCAACATAGCGCGCCCCCGCTCATCGTTCAGCACGGTGCTGATGCCGTTGCGCACACTCGCCACCAGCGAATTGGTCGTGCCCAAGTCTATGCCCACCGCCAGCCGGTGCTGGTGCGGGGCAGTACTCATGCCGGGTTCGGAAATTTGTAGTAAAGCCATGTTAGTTGGTAGTCGTAAGACGCAAGTTGGTAGTTGGTAGTTGGCATCATCGGTGAGCGGCATCCGCTAAAAACTTACGTCTTACGTCTCACGACTGCCTTTAATTGTCGATTTCATCGTAAGCGGCATGTATCTCTTCCGCGAGCTTCTCCAAAAAACGCAGCTTGCGCACCAACTCGGCGGCAGCGGCGTAATCTTTCCCAGCGTCGATTTTATCCGCAAGTTGGGCTTCCAGTCCGCCCGTTTCAGCTTGCATACGGGTTTGCAGCTCGCCCAGCGCATTGGCATCGCGCGCCTGTTGCGCTGCTATGACCGCTTCGCGCCATTCCATTTGCGCGACCAGAAAATCCATCGGCATCGCTGTGTTGGTTTCTTCCTGCGTGTCAACCCCATTGAGCTTCAACAAATAACGCGCGCGGCGCAAAGGGCTACGCAAGGTCTGGTAAGCCTCGTTCACGAAGGTCGCCTGCTGCATCGCCACACGCTGGTCAGCATCGGGCAAGTGTGCGAATTTATCGGGATGCACCACCATCTGCATGGCGCGATATTGCCGCTCCAGCGACGGCGCATCCAATTGAAAAGACTGCGCCAGCCCGAAGAGCTGGAAAAAATTTTGCTGGAAATCGGGGCTGGATAAAGACATGCAGATCAAAAAGAATGGGGACGGTAAGCCTGGTTGCGGACCGGGCACGACAAGCAAGCTTCCGAACTAGACCTGAAAACTCTCACCGCACCCGCATTCGTTCTTGACATTAGGATTGTTGAATTTGAAACCCTCGTTCAATCCTTCGCGCTG
>VFSW01009820.1_pt1 | contig 13632 bp, 13 predicted proteins | sample 5358111 | NCBI WGS metagenome assembly VFSW01 (sample SAMN11554181, study PRJNA540505) | mine drainage metagenome | isolation source: sediment from site ElyBrook_90M | place: USA: Ely Copper Mine, Vershire, VT | collected 2017 | reverse complement strand
CACAAGGAGACAAAGCTGTTGATCGCCGTGGGCGAGGCGAGCAAGCTGGAAACCATCGACGCGGTGCTCAAGGCGCTGGCCCCGGCCGCGGCCCCGCCGGCCGGGAAGCCGAAAGCGGAGAAGTGAGCGCCGCCGGCCCGCGTACGATGCACCGACTTGGGCGAATCCTTGCACCAACCGAGCGCCGGCCCCGCTCCGGCGTCCGCCAGCCCGCGGGCGCCGCCGGACGTGGCGGCGCTGACGCGCCAGATGCTCGCCGGCGAGGAAACGGCCTACCGCGCTTTTCACGATGCCTATGTCCCCCGCCTGTGGCGTTACCTGCTGGTCGTCACCGCCGGCGACGAAGACGCGGCCCGCGAGGCGTTGCAGTCGGCGCTGGTCCGGGTGGCGCGCCACGTCCGGGTCTTTGCCGACGAGACCGCGTTTTGGAGCTGGCTCACGGTGCTGGCCCGCAGCGCGCTCGGCGACCAGACCCGCAAACGGCGGCGTTACCTGGCGTTTCTGGACCGCTTCACCCGGCATGTCCGCACCGAGCCGGCCGCCGCGGACGACCACCCGGCCGACGCGCGGCTGTTCGCGCTGCTGGAGCGCCGCGTGGCGGACCTGCCGGCCGGGGAGCGCGACTTGGTGGAGCGGAAATACTTTGCGCGGCAGCCCGTCCGGCGGATGGCGGACGAACTCCAGACGACGGAGAAGGCCGTCGAGTCGCGGCTGGGGCGCATCCGCCGCAAACTCAAGGCCGCCCTGCTGGCGGAATTGAACGATGAATCTTCCGATTGATCACGAACGCCTGCTGGACGAAGTCCTGGCCGACGGCCTGCCGGCGGACTTCCGGGAGACGCTGCTCGGCGCGACATTGCGGCTGGTCCGGCGGCGGCGCCGGATGCGCCAGGCGCGCCGCGCGGTGACGACGCTCGCCGTGCTGGCCGCGCTGGCGGCGTTGGTCTGGCAGAATTTCCCGACACGCCCGGTGACGGACGGCGCGGCCATCGTGCGGACGCGGCTGTTGCCCGCCGGCGCGCTGGTGGCGACCCGGCCGCTCCCGGCGGAGTGTCGGGTCGCGTCGGTCCGGACGGCGGACATCGTCACCACGCCGCCGGGGGGCGGCCCGTTTCGCGTGATTGACGACAACGAACTGCTGGCCCTGGTGGCGCCGACGCCGGTGGCATTGGTGCGCTGGGCGCCGAACGTGGCGGAGCTGGTCTTCGTCAACCCGCGCGACCGGGCCGCGTGGCTGCGGAACTGAGCCGGCACCTGACCATGCCCAGCTTTCACGAACAGGACGACGGCCGAACCACGGAAACCACGGTTGGCCGGGAGATCGCGATTGGCCTGCCGGAAAATCCCACGGCCGGCTTTCGCTGGCGCCTGGTGCGGGACGGCGGGCCGGTCTGCGCGTTGCGGGACGAGGTCTTCGATCCGGGCCGCCAGGCGCCCGGCCAAGCGGGGGTTCACCACTGGAGATTTCAGGCTGTAGCTCCGGGCGCGGCGACCATTGAGTTGGCCTACCGCCGGGCCTGGGAATCGGCACCGAGCGCGGTCCGCGCGTTCACCCTCCGCGTCACCGTCAAAGAAAAACGCGCGGCGAAGCGAGCGTCCGCCGCGCGGGATGCGGGGTGATCGGTTACTGAACCAACCGGATCGTCCAGAAGTCGTCCGCCAACTGGGTGTCGGTCACATACGCGTAGGGCAAAGTGAAGTAGCCCTTCAGGCCCCACTTCGGCCCCCAGGAATTGCGGATGATGAACCATTGCTGGCCGTCGTCATAACCCACGCCCAGGACGGCATGGCCGCCGATGGCCTGCTCGTTGGGCGCCGGCATCGGCGCGTGACCGCTCTGGGCCACCGCCGGGGATTCGAAGCTGTCGTACACGGTGAAGCCAAACACAAACGGGTAGCCCGAGGCCAGACAGCCGCGCAGTTGGTTGAGCGTGGGCACCAGGCGCTGATAGAGCACGATTCTGTCCTTGAGCGCGGTCGCGTAGCATTTCTGCGGCGGCTTCGTCTTGAACTTGGCAATGTTGTAGGGCCACATCGGCTCGGGACACGCTCCCTGCTTGGCGACGGACTTGATGCCGTCGCGGATCTGCGCGCCGCTGTCCGAGCCGACCGTGCCTTCCATCGCCCGTTCGTTGTAGTAAATGAACAGGCGCGAAGGCACGACGTCCGGCAGCTTCTGCTTGAGGTGGTCGAACTCGATCGCGGCGCCGATGGCGTTGGCGGTGCAACTGCCCAACTGGCCCTGGTCATAGACGGGCGGGCATTTCGGCGTGAGGTCCGTCCGCGCCGGCAGCGTTTGCAGCGCGGTGACGGGCGCGGAATAAAGCTGGTCGCGATGGTCCGGCAGATCGGGAACCCAGCCGTAGCGTTGAATCTTGTGCGGCATAATCTCCTTTTGGTTGTGGTTGACTACTCTCATGTGAGCCTCTCCCCAGAAGCTCAACTCCAACGAATCCTCCGCGCCCCGGCAGGCCCCGTCAATAGGTTTCTGCAAAGAAAAACGGGGACGGCCCGGCGCTCGCGGCGGCGGAGGCGCCGGGGGCTGTTCGCCAACGAGGCCGGAGGCGCCGCCGCTCCGGCGAACCCGCTTCCGGGCGTGACATTCCGGCAGCGCCGGGCTAAATCCCTCCTGGTGTTTGTGCTGACTAACAACCGCAGTTCGGTGCGCCCTGACGCTCTCACGCCCAGCGCCCACGGCCGGCAGATCCGCCGCGGGTCCGACGCCAGTCGGAGGGATGCTTGGTGTCGTCGCCCACGTTCATGATCGACGGCGTCCTGATCCATCCACTGCGGCAGGTCGCGGACGAGCGCGGCAAGGTCATGCACATGCTCAAGTCCACCGACCCGTGGTTCCGGCAGTTTGGCGAGGTGTATTTCTCCAGCGTCAACCCCGGCGCCGTGAAGGCCTGGAAGCTCCACACGCGCATGGTGCTCAACCTGGCCGTCGTCCACGGCGCGGCGCGGTTGGTAATCTTCGACGACCGCGACCCAAGCGCGACGCGCGGCCGGATCCAGGAAATTGTGCTCGGCCCGGACAACTACCAACTGGTCACGGTGCCGCCTGGCGTGTGGACGGGCTTCGCGGGCGTGTCATCGTTTCCCGCCCTCGTGGCCAACTGCGCCTCGCTGCCACACGATCCCGCCGAAGTCTTGCGCAAGTCCCCGAACGATCCGGCCATTCCGTATGCCTGGAACCGGGCGGTCGGCGCGTCGGCCTCTCCATGAACACTGCCGTGTCTCCCCCGCCGTTGGTCCGCGTCTCGCGCTCCAGCATCAATGAAGCGGACGTGGCCGCCGTGGCCGCGACCTTGCGCCGCGCCTTCCTGGGCATGGGCACGGAAGTGGATGCCTTCGAGAAGGAGCTGGCGCAATTCATCGGCGGCGAGCGCCAGGTGATGTGCGTCGGCACCGGCACCGCCGCGCTGCACCTGGCGGCGCAGGCGTGCGGCCTCGGGCCGGGCGACGAAGTGCTGGTGCCCGCGCTGACGTTCGTGGCGTCCTTTCAAGCAATTTCGGCCACGGGCGCGACGCCGGTCGCCTGCGACGTGTTGCGCGAAAGCGGTTGCCTCGATCCCGCCGACGCCGCCCGGCGCATCACAACTCGCACCAAGGCAATCATGCCCGTCCACTACGCCAGCGGTCCCGGCCGGCTGAAGGAGGTTTACACGCTGGCACGACAACACGGCCTGCGCGTCATCGAGGACGCGGCCCACGCCTTCGGCTGCCTCCACGCCGGCGCAAAGGTCGGCGCCGTCGGCGATGTGGTCTGCTTCAGCTTCGACGGCATCAAGAACATCACCTCGGGCGAAGGCGGCGCGGTGGTGACGTCCGATCTGCTAGTGGCCGAGCGCATCCGGAACGCCCGGCTGTTGGGCGTGGAAAAGGACACCGAACAACGCTACGCCGGCCAGCGGAGTTGGGAGTTCGATGTGATCGCGCAGGGCTGGCGTTACCACCTGAGCAATATCAACGCGGCGCTCGGGCGCTCGCAATTGCGCCGGCTGCCGGGCGAGTTTGCGCCGCGGCGCGTTCAACTGGCCCGTCGGTACGTCGAGTTGCTGGCGGGCTTTCCGCGGCTAAGGCATTTGGGCCTGGATTACGGGCCGATTGTGCCGCACATCTTCCCCGTGTTCATTTCCGACGGCCGCCGCGACGCCGTGCGCGCCGCCTTGCGTGCCGGGAACATCGAATCCGGCATCCATTACAAGCCCGGCCATCTGCTGTCGCTCTACGGCGGCGGTCGGACGCGCCTGCCGGCGGCAGAGGAGCTTTATGCCCAGATGCTCAGCCTGCCGTTGCATTACGAACTGACGGACGCCGAGCAGGACCGGGTGGTGGAGGTCTTGCACGGGTGTTTGGCGCCCTGACAATGCGGAGGCGGAACGCCTTTCCGGAGGGCCCGAACCGCGAAATCTGAAACCTGAAGCCATTGCAAATGACCGAACTCCGAATCACCAAGCGGGCGCCGGTGTCCAAGACGCCTCGGGCGCAAAGGCGGCGGGTTCGGAGGCTCATTGCTGAAGTTCGCCGGGGAAGCGTCGCCATCGAGATCGGGAAATCCGCTGCAACCGGGAGCGCAGGCGGAGCCGGACGCGGTCGCGGGGCCGGGTGGAACAGGCGTCCCGCCGGGAAACTCCGCGACGACGCCCGCTCCCGCGCTTGGCTCCGTGCGCTGGACCTGGCCCCACGGCGGCCCGGCGCGACGCCGGGCCGGACAGGCCGGAGGCCTGTTCCCCCCGCCGACCTGCGCGTCCCGATTTTCGACGTTCGGGTTACCTGACCGGCTCATGGAGATGCGCATGTTTCAGCACACCTGGCACGGCATCGAGCTGGCTTCGCTGCCGGCCGCAGCGGCGGCCCGGCACGCGCCCGCCTCGGCGGAGTTTTACGCGCAGTTCTACGCCGCGTTGGAGTCAGGCCGGGGACGCATCGAGCCGGGTTGGCTGGAAGACAAACGCCGGCTCGGCGAAGTGATCGGCCGCGAAATCCTTGGCTTCGGGCGCCCGCTTCGCGGCGCTCCGCCTCGCGTCCTGGCGCTGGCAGCGGGGAAGGCCTTCGCGGAACGCGTGTGGCTGGAGCATGGCGCGGACGTGACGTTTCACGACTGCCAGGAGGCCTCGCTGGCCGACTTGCGCCGCCAACATCCGCCCGCCCGCTGTCTCATCGGCGAAATCCATCGCATCGCGCCGGAGACGAACTACGATTTCATCACTCTGCTGACGGTGGACTACGTGATGAGGCGGCGCGAGCTGGCCGAATTCCTGCGCCGGATCTCCGGGTGGCTGGCCGCGGGCGGCCAGATCGTTCTCTACTGCGCCAACGTGCTTTCGCTGCGCCAGATGCTCGCGGAAACGGTCAAGACGTGCCTGGGACGGCGCCGGGATCCGCGCGCCGTGTTCTGGGGCTATTGGCGCACGCCGGGGGAGTTCTTCCGCATCGCCCGAAGGACCGGGTTGCGATTGGCCCAGGTGCTCTATTTTAGCGGCGAACGCGGAGGGGGACTGCGCTTGCGCCCGGCCTCGCCCTGGGTCCGCCGGTTGCCGCCGCTGCGGGACTCCAATCTGGTCGCCACGTTCACGCCCGCCCACTGACCGTGCCGCCGCCACCCAAAATCTCGGTGTTGATGTCCGTGCGCAACGGCCTGCCGTACATCCGGCAAACGGTGCCGAGCGTCCTGGGCCAGACGTTCCGCGATTTTGAATTCGTCATCGTGGACAACGCCAGCACCGATGGCACCCGCGATTATCTGCGCGAACTGGCCGCCGGCGAGGATCGCGTCCGGGTGCTGTGGAACGACCGCGACCTCGGCCACAGCGGCGGGTTGAATCGCGGCCTGGCCGAGTGCCGGGCCGAATGGATCGCGCGCATTGACGCCGATGACATCGCGCTGCCCCACCGCCTGGACCGCCAGTGGACCTTCATCCAGGAGCACCCGGAGGTGGCGGTGACGAGTTGTTTCGCCTACTACATCAACCAGCACGGCGTCCGCAAAGGCCAGACGTTTCATGACCTCACGACGGTGGAGAAGTTTCGCGAGTACCAGGCGCGCAACGCGGCCATCGGCCTACTGCACCCCGGCGTCTTCATGCGCCGGGACGTGGTGCTCGCGGCCGGCGGCTATCGCGAGGCGTTCGGCGCGGCGAACGACATCGATCTCTGGGCGCGGATCAGCGAGCAGGGCCGCGTCATCCTCGTCCAGCCGGAATACCTGATCGAATACCGGGTGCATCCGGGCGCCATCGGCAGCCGCAAATTGCTGGAGGCCCGCCTGAAGTTTGAGTGGGCGCGCGCCTGCCTGATCGCCCGCCGCGCCGGCCTGCCGGAGCCGGCGTGGGAGGCTTTTCTCCAAAACTGGCGCAGCGCCCCGCTCGCCCAGCGCCTGAACCGACAGAGGAAATTCGTCGCCAAAGCGTGTTATCGCCGCGCCGGCGAGCGGTATCTTTCCGGCGGGATGATCAAGAGCGCCGGTTGGTTCGCCGTGGCCGCGCTGCTGCAACCCGGCTATGCCTTGGGGCGCGTCCGTGGCCAGTTGCTAAAGCGCGGCGCGGCGGAAAAACCTCCCGCCGCGGCGGCCCGTCCGTCCCAGGCCATCCTGGACGGCGACTGAACCGCAACTCCTGGCGCCATGACTCCACGCGGACGCCCGCTCTCGTCGGCCGAGCGCGAATTCTTTGAAGCGTTCTTCCGCCAATTGTCCGCCGCCGGTGTTGCCGCCATCCTGCTCCGCAACTACACCGACTTCCCGGACGCCATCGGTCACGACCTCGACGTGTTTTTCCGGCGCGCCGATCTCCGCGCCGCCATCGCCGTCTTTCTGGAGGCGCTGCGCAAGTCCGGCGGCGAAGTCCTGCACGTCCACGAACGCGACTACGTGCTGGCGGTGTGGTTCCGTGTCCGGCGCGACGCCCCGCAGTCCATCCACCTGGACTTCTACCACGGCGCGCTCACCTGGCACGGGCTGCCGTATTTGAGTGACGAGGCGCTGCTCGCCGGCGCGCGGCCGTTCAAGCAGTTCCAAGCCCCGCGCCCGGCGCACGAGGCGCTCAATCTGTTTCTGACGAGCCTGCTGTGGGGCAGCTTCTTCAAGGCGCGCTACGGTGAAACCATCCACGCCTTGCTCGCGCCGGCGGGCGAACGGGAGGAGTTCGACCGGATCCTCGCCCGCGAATTCGGCGCGGCGGGCCGGCCGCCCTTCGACTTTACTGCCGCCAGCCCGCCCAGCGCCGAGGCGCAACGCCGTTACGCCCGCCGGTTGCGCCGGGCCTTTCGCCGGCGTTCGCTGACGCGCCGGCCGGCCGCGTCGCTCTTTCGCCTGGCGCGATTCTGGGCGCGGGAATTCGGCACCGTGTTCGCACCGCCGGGACTGTTCATCGCCGTCATGGGACCGGACGGCGCGGGCAAGTCCACCGTACTGGAAGGGATGAAGGACCAGCGCGGCGACTACTTCGGCGAAACGGTTGAGGGCCATTGGCGTCCGGCACTGCTGCCGGATGTCGGCGTGCTGCTGGGCGCGCGGACCCACACCAGCGGACCGGTGACCGATCCGCACGGCCGGCCGCCGCACGCGGCGCTGTCATCGGCGGCGCGCCTGTTCTACTACTGGCTGGATTACTGGCTCGGCTGGCCACGCCGCATCTGGAAACGCAAAGCCAAAAACCACCTGGTCCTGTTCGACCGTTACGTCCACGACCTCTGGTGCGACCCGCGGCGCTACCGCCTCGGCCTGTCACCGCGCGCCATGCGCTGGCTCTGCCGACTGACGCCGCAACCGGACCTCACGTTCATCCTGGTCGCCGCGCCGGAGGTGATCCAGCAGCGCAAGCGGGAGGTGCCGTTGGAAACACTCCGCGAATCGCTGGCCCGCTACGCCGCGGTGCCGGCGGTCTGCCGGGGCGGGCATCGGGTGGACTGCGCGCCGCCCGCCGAGGCGGTCGTGGATCAGATTTGCGGCATTGTCCTGTAATCGCTGCGGCGCAAGGCGTCGCCGCAACTCCGCCGGCTGACGCGATGACGCAAGAAAGCGACCACTGGCAGGACTTGTTCTCGCCCGGCGGCCCCGCGTCACCGGCGTCCGTGCGCCTGTGGGTGCTGCGCAAGGACGGCCGCCCGTTCCTCCTTCTCCCGACGCGGCCCCGGCTCGCGGCGATGGCGTTGCGTCTGTATCCGGCGCAGACCGCGAAGGCGCGGCTGGCCAAGGCCGTCCTGCGCGGAGTGCTCATGGCGCGGCTGCCGCTGCCGCTGCCGGTGGTCTCATTGCGCATTTCTGCACAGGACGACTTTGCTTCGTACCTGCGGCGCCGGGCCGGCAGCGCACCGCACGCCTTCCCGCCGATGGCCGTCCTGGCGGGCAACGCCCGCACGCCGGGACGCCGTTTGCTGATCTTGCTCTTCGGACCGGACCACAAGCCCGTGGCGGTGGTGAAAGCGGGCTTGACCAGTGCCGGACGCGAATTGATCGGCCGCGAAAAATCCTTCCTGGCCTCGGTCGCGCCGGGCATCCCGGGCGTTCCGGCGCTGCGCGGCGATTTCCAGTCCCCACGGATCGCGGCGTTCTGTCTGGATTTTGTCGAAGGCATCTCGCCCAGGTCATCCGACGAAGCAGTGGTTGCTCCGCTCCTGAATGCCTGGCGAAGTGGGGACCAGTTGGTTTCCGTCGGGGAGACGGCGGCCTGGCGGCGGCTGGCCGCGGCGTGTCCGGCGCATCCGCTGCTGGACCGCCTGGCCGCTGCGTTGACGCCTCGCCGGGTCCATCCGGTCCTGTTTCACGGCGACTTCGCCCCGTGGAACCTCAAGCGGCCGAGAGCCGGCGGCCCGTGCGTGGCGCTGGATTGGGAGCGAGGCGAAGCGGTTGGCATCCCAGGCTGGGACTGGTTTCATTTTGTGCTCCAATCCGCCATCCTCGCGGAGAAACTTCCGACGACCGCCGTGCAACGTCGCGCCGAACAATTGCTGGCCTCGCCCGCGTTCCAGAGCTACGCGGCGGCGTGCCGCGTGTTGGGTGCGGAGCGCGACCTGGTGCTGGCCTACTTGATTTACTGCGTCGAGGTGCTGCGGCCGTCCGAAGGGCAGGCGGCGACGCGCGCCTTGTTGGAAACCCTGACCCGACAATGGGCAAACGGCTGAAAGTCCTGATGTCGGCCTACGCCTGCGAGCCAGGCAAAGGTTCCGAGCCGGAGGTCGGCTGGCAATGGGCGTTGCAGATGGCGCGGTTCCACGACGTCACGGTGCTCACCCGCGCCAACAACCAGATGTCCATCGCCCGCGGCCTCGCGACGCTGCCTGCCGCGGTACCGCGGCCGAAGTTCCTCTTCCATGACGCCGGCCCGTGGTTGCTCAAGCTCAAAAAGGTTTTCCACGCCACGCAGCTCTACTACACGTTCTGGCAGAGGGCGGCGCATGCGCTCATCGCCGCGCGCCTCGCCCGGGAACCGTTCGACCTGCTGCACCACGTCACCTTCGCCGGCTTTCGTTTCCCCACCGCCGTGTGGCACCAAGGCGTGCCGTGCATCTGGGGTCCGGTGGGCGGAGCGGAATCCATTCCGGCGGCGCTGCTCCCGTGGCGGCATCCGCGTTCGCTGGCCGGTGAACTACTCCGCAACCTCAGCAACGGCTTTCAATTCTCGCCGCTCTCGCCGCTGCGGCGACGCGCCCGGGCTTCGACCGTCCTGCTCGCTTCCACGCACGAAATGCAGCGGGCGTTTTCGCGGCGGGGCTTCCCGGCACACCTCATGCCGACGATTGGATTGCCGACGCGCAACCTCCCCGCCCGTCCGCCCGATCCGCGCCCGGAAGACGCGCCCCTGCGGCTGCTCTACGTCGGCAATCTCATCGCGCTGAAGGGCCTCGATCTGGCGTTGGAAGCTCTTCGAGCCTCGCAGGCCAACGCCACGTTCACCCTGATTGGCGAAGGCCGTCTGGGTCCATCACTCCAGCGGCTCACCCAAAAGCTGGGGCTGGCGGCGCGCGTTTCGTTTGCCGGCCGCCGGCCCCAACCGGAGGTGCTGCGGGCCTATTCGCAGTTTGATTTGCTGCTCTTCCCGAGCCTGCACGATACCGGCGGCTACGCGGTGATCGAAGCAATGGCGAGCGGATTGCCGGTCGTCTGCCTCGACTCCGGCGGACCGGCCATCGCGGTGCGGGAAAATTGCGGGATCAAGGTTCCGTTGGGGTCGCGGCGTGAAGTCGTGGCGGGACTGGGCCGGGCCGTCCACCTCTACGATGAAAACCGGGCGCTGCTTGCCGAGCATGGGCGCCAGGCGCGGGAGCGCGTCCTGGAGTTTTACGAGTGGGATCGGAAAGGCGAAGAGATGAACCGCGTTTACCAGGAAGCTGTCGGTGCCGTCCGGCAGGCAGCGTGAAGGAATCGCAACGCACGACCGGCGGGGGCCAGGTTCAGCCACGGGTGTCCCACCACAACCGCTCCGGCTATCCGGCGCATTTGCCAATCGGGCGGAGTAGCCGCCTGCCGGTCATTTCCGGGTCGAGCGGATCTTCTTCGGCGTCCTGCGGCTCGTGGGTCTTTTCAGGCCAGCCGCCGACGCGGCTTCGCCGGTTTTGGGCGGTGGATTCTGCCGTGGAGGCGAAGCCGGTGGCGGCTTGGGTGCCGTCTTCTCATGGATCACCTGGCGCATCTGATCGAGCTTCTTGTCGATCTCAGTCTTCGCCTTCTCGAGACCCTGCTGGCTGAGGTTGATCGCGTCCGCCAGGAGCTGGCAGCCCTTGCGGACACCGTGCGGATAACTGCCTTCCTTGAACTCGACCCCTTTCGTCTTCAGGAAGCCGCTCAAGTGCTGGTAGAGTTCGTTGTGATTGATTCGTTTCATAGCCGGTCCATAGTTTGCGGCGAGCATTCCACAGCGGCGCTGGCCGGGCAATTACAGTTCCGCGACAGCTTTGTAGGCGAGCCAGCGCGTTTCCTTCCAAGTCGCCGACCGCGGAGGCCGGCGGCGCCGCGCGCGGCGGCATCCGGCGGAGCTACAATTCCGCTCCCCAACCGGGCGCGGCGAGGCGGTCGGCCTTCCGGGTGACGGTGTCGCGCTGCGCCCAGGCGGGATCGGGTGCCGGGTAGTCCAGGTTGTAGTGCAGCCCACGGCTCTCCGGCCGCTGCCGCGCGCAGGCCACGATCGCCTCGGCCACGGTCGCGATGTTCCGCAACTCCAGCAGGTCACCGGTAACGGTGAAATCCCAGTAGTACTGCTGGATTTCCTCCTGCAGGTTGGCGATGCGTTTTTGGGCGCGTTCGAGGCGCTTGTTGGTCCGGACAATGCCCACGTAGTCCCACATGCAGCGGCGGATTTCGTCCCAGTTGTGCGCGACGACCACCATCTCGTCCGGGTTCTGCGCGTTGCCCGACTGCCAGTCGGGAATCTGGAAATCCGTCGGCGCCGGCTGCCGGGCAAGGGCCGTCTGCGCCGCGCGATGAGCGCAGACCAGCGCCTCGAGCAGCGAATTGCTGGCGAGGCGGTTGGCCCCGTGCAAGCCGGTGCAGGCCACTTCGCCGACCGCCAGCAGGCCCGGGATTTCCGTCGCGCCATCGACGTTGGTCAACACGCCGCCGCACTGATAGTGGGCGGCGGGCACGACGGGGATCGGTTCCCGGGTGATGTCGATGCCGTATTGCAGGCAGGTCCGGTAGATGTTCGGGAACCGCTCCCGGACAAACGGCGCCGGCTGGTGCGTGATGTCGAGCAGCACGCAGTCCGCGCCGGTGCGCTTCATTTCGTGGTCGATGGCGCGGGCCACGATGTCGCGCGGGGCGAGCGATTTGCGCGGGTGGTGTTGGTCCATGAACTCGACGCCGTCGATCGTCTTGAGCACCCCGCCTTCGCCGCGCACCGCTTCGCTGATGAGAAAGGACTTGGCTTTCGGATGGTAGAGGCAGGTAGGATGGAACTGGATGAACTCCATGTTCGCAATCGCCGCCCCGGCGCGGTAGGCCATGGCCACGCCGTCGCCGGTGGCGATGTCCGGATTGGTCGTGTAGAGATAAACCTTGCCACAGCCGCCGGTCGCCAGCAGCACTCCGGCGGCGGCGAAGGTGTCCACCTGGCCGGTGGCACGGTCGAACACGTACGCGCCAAGGCATCGGTTGGGCCCGACGTAACCGAGCTTCTGGCTGGTGATCAGGTCAATGGCGAGGTGGTTCTCAAACACCTGGATGTTCGGCCGGGCCGCGACCGCCGCCAGCAACGCGCTCTCGACTTCGCGGCCGGTCATGTCCTTGGCGTGGAGGATGCGGCGCTTCGAGTGCCCCCCCTCCTTGCCGAGGTCGAATTCGCGGCCGCCCTCGGGGCCCGGCACCTCGCGTTCGGTGAAGCGCATGCCCAGCTCGATCAACTCCGCGATGCGCGCCGGCCCCTCCTCGACGATGGTGCGCACCACGTTTTCGCGGCACAGCCCCGCGCCCGCCTCCAGCGTGTCGCGGACGTGGATCTCGAACGAGTCCTCCTTGCTGGTTACGGCGGCGATGCCGCCCTGGGCGTAATTGGTGTTGGACTCGGCGCTGTTCTTCTTGGTGACGATGGCCACGCGCCCGTGCGGCGCCACCTTGAGGGCAAACGACAGGCCCGCGATCCCGCTGCCCAAAACGAGGAAGTCAAAGTGTTTCATCGCCAGCCCAATTCAGCACAGCGCGGGGGCTTTGTCCAACGCGGCGTTGCAAGTCACCGATTTCGGCAACGCCGCGAAGCGCAGCCGGAACAGCCAGGTTCGCCACGCCGCTCAACCTCTTGCGCGAGGCGACGAAGCCGCAAGGTGGACATCGGCATTCACCGGCGACCGGGATTCTCCCGCGGCGCACTCCCCGATTCACCTGGCTTCCCAGTTTGAAGTTGGACTGTTTGTGGCGGAAGCCGCGGCGCCGGCGGCGGCCGCGCGTTGCCGGTGGGAGCGCCCGACCTTCGCCACCGGTACCCGGCCCTGGTAAAAATCGTCAAAGAGGGCGAACGCTTCCGGATCGTAGTGCTTCAGTCCTTCCGGGCCGTTCTCCGGCTTCGGACCGGTCATGTTCAAGTCGCCGTGCGTGCCGAAATACCACATCGTCAGTTCGGCGAAGAACTCGTCGGGGTTCGACCCCGCGTAGGATTTCTGCCACCGCCCGCGGCCAAGCGACCGGCGGAATTGTTCGTCGAACCGGGCACGGACCTCGCGCGAAATACCGAAGTTGCGGATGGCGTGGGCAAACTCGTGCAGGCAGATGTCGCGGCCTCGATAGCGGTCCTTCTCCAGCTTGAGCAGGTTCTCCTCGCCGCAGGAAGTCAGGCGTCCGCCCATGCCGCGGGTTCGTTGGTCGCGCGTCAGACCGTGGTATTCGTCCAGGGGTTTGCCTTTGTCCTGCCGCCACTCGGGCAGGTCGGTCGTGACCTGGTTGCGGCCGATGAGGTGCAACTCGACGCCCGCGGCCACGAGGTTGGAAACCACCATCGGCAGGTGGCCCAACTCCAGCGCCAGCCGGTCGTGGGCCGCGTAGAGCGCTTCGTCCACGACCACCTTGGGGGCCTTGATCGGGATGCCGTGGAAATCGAGCCGCTTCGCAAAGAAGCCCTGCTCCGGCGGGTCGAGCAGGACGATGGCGCCGGCGGCCGACGCCGCGGCATGCGCAGGGCGACTGGGAAACACCGTCACAACCGCAAC
>VFSW01009819.1_pt1 | contig 13633 bp, 17 predicted proteins | sample 5358111 | NCBI WGS metagenome assembly VFSW01 (sample SAMN11554181, study PRJNA540505) | mine drainage metagenome | isolation source: sediment from site ElyBrook_90M | place: USA: Ely Copper Mine, Vershire, VT | collected 2017 | reverse complement strand
GATTAGGCTAACTCGAGGGCAATAATCTGGGTCAAATAGCAGGGGATGCTCCTTTTCATATAGATGATGAACTAGAAGGAAACTTGATTTCCAAAGGCTTCTTGAAAGGTCGAAAATCAGAGGGATTGCTAGAATGGATATCAATTGTAGCAAAGTAAGAGAGTGCAACCAAGGTAGAAACCCTCCGAGAAAGTCTAGTCCACTCAATCTCCCATTCGTCTGAATGCATGAATATGAAGTTACTCAGTCCGATATCTCCGAAAAGACTTTGTATGGTGTTCGCTCCCGGGGAACCTGACCGTAGCCTAGGCACCGCAGTCTGCGATGGGGAAATGAGCTTAGGAAGGGAACACTAGCCCCCGCACGGATCAAGGCGTCGGCCCCGAAGCCGGCGGCCGAGAGTCCAAATCCCTCCATGGTGATAAATCACTCGGCTGACATATTTTATACGCGATGAGTATTATTGGCGGCTATGCGAACAAAGTTCGAATCCGCCTCTGGAGAGGTAAAGATAGCGGGCCCGACGGGGCCCGCCCCTGAACGGGTTCTCAAAGTGGATTCCAAACACCCGGAATATGCATTCCGCGCAGGATTCCTCAATCACCCACGGTTGCTTTTCTCTACGAAGGCCTAACGCAGTCAGACTATTCCAACTCGAAAGGAACCCCTGAAATCACGCTCTGAGAAAGGGAATTCTGTACCGTGGAGAGAAAAAACACATAACTTCCAGCGGTCGCGTTAGCGCCCTGGAGCTCCTTCTCGTATCCCAACCCGTCGAACAAGAGCCAACCGTTGGGCCTGTCGAACTACAAGTAGTCTGATACACGACTCCCCCGGTGGAGGGTTGGATTCCTCGACTCTCCGAACAGCGCGGGTTCCATCGGCCTCCGTAACTATTCTTCACAGAGTACCCGGCGCGAATCGAAACGGCAATCATTGCGCCGCTTGTCGCTGCGTTTCGTGGAGTTCTCGATACGATTCGAGGGCCTCTCTCGCGACGAATGCCAGTATGACCGCAGTCGCGAGATAGTCCGCCCACCAGAGCCCGAGGAAGTACTCCATGAGCAGTCCGCCCAACAGAGCCACTGCCATGAACAAGCACGTGACCGACTCGACAGCGTCCATTGATAGGGGCAGGGATCTGATCTCCCTTCCAATTTTCCTCTTCTCAATCCAGAGGTAGGGCATCACCATGACCGCGCCTATGGCGATTGCAATCCCGAGCGGCGAGCCCTCCGGCCTCAGGCCCGCGGCGTAGGAATAGATCGCTCCGATACCAATCACAGGAATGAGGGCGAAAAGCAGGGCGCTCGTCAGGAGCTCCATTCTTTTGTTGGTGCGCGCGTCCGGATTGCTCACCTCCCCTCGCAGATGCGCGATGACCGCGAATCCGGAGATGAGCTCAATGAGGCTGTCGCCGCCGAATGCGAGCAGTGCGAAGCTGCCGGCAATCCACCCCAGGACCACCGAACCTAGCACCTCGACGGTCATCCACGCAGAGCTGAAGTATTCGATCCTGATTCCTATCCCTATCCTAATCCTCCTCCAGGATTGATGCGCGCGGTCGCAGCAACATGAAGCGCAGTTTGAACAATCGACCGGAATCCTGCACGAGGCGCACGAGTCTTGGGCACAGCCGCAAGTCTGGCATGACGAGAGCGAGGATACGCCGAAAGCCATCTCTTCGTTTATTAAGGGCGCCGAGCATTTTATAGCTTGTCTGCATCCGGATTATTTTGCCCGGCCCGAAACACGAGCATCGAATTGAGGGTGAGATTCGGCAGGAGTTGATTTTTATGCCTCGAACAACACGAATTCTGCTGACTTGGAGGTCGGCGGCTGCTCGTTCCCCGGCGACAGTTTGTACGACCCTGAGGGTCTCACGTGGGTAAGACTCTCTGACGACGACAATCGGTATACAATAGGAATCACCCCGCTTCAAGCCTTCATGATAGGCAAGGTCAGCTCCGTCGTGATGAAACCCAAGGGTTCCGAGCTGTCCGTAGGGAGGAGCGTAGCGTACCTGGAGACGCCTAGGTATGCAGGCAATCTCAGAGTCACTCTGAGCAGTGTCTTGGAGGAGATAAACGACGAAATCGTATCGAACCCATCCGCATTGAATACCGACCCATACGGACGTGGCTGGGTCGCAAGGCTCAGAGCAGTCAACCTCGATGCCGAGAAGGGAGGCCTTCTGGATTCTGACTCCGCCTGCGAGTCTGTCAAGAAAGTGGTGAAAGAGAGGGGGATCAGGTGCTTCTCGGTCTATCCGGAATACCAAGTCTCGAGGATTGGCGGCGAGTGCCCTGAGACGCTCAGGTCGCTGGACGAGGTGCTCGAGTCTGCGAGCGCGAATTCTGCTGCTCTGCTGGTGACGGACAATCCGAAGGCGGAGCAAGATGTCCCTTCTTGGACATCGACGAGGGGATATGCGATTCTGGAGAGACGGGTGGAGGATGCACTGAAGTATTTCATTATCCGAAAGGGGTAGTCAGGTGAACTTGCTGCGGCTGATAAACCCGGCAGATCCATAGACCCTACCCGAACGTAAGCACCCTGTCAGATTCCACGGTCAGATTCACGAGGTCCTGCATGGTTGAGATTGGACAGAGTTCTGAACCTCCCTTCTTCCTGATCTTGAGACAAGTGCCGCACGCGAGAATTATGCCCCCCTTGCCTACGAAATCTTCCATCATCTGCTTTACATCGAACTTTGGGTCGCTTATCTCGTCGCACTCGACGCCTCTGCCCAGCAGGAAGACCTTCAGGGAATGGTTGTTCTCGATGGCCTTGACCCCGTATCTGAAAGCATTCCACACGAGCTCGGCCTCGTTCGTCGAGACTACGATTCCTATTTTCATTCCTGCTCAGCTCCAAATCTCAAGCATTCACGCCTCTCAGAACCAGTGGTGCATCCAGTACTTCTCAAAGGCGACCTTCTCCGCGTGCCAGACTCGGCTGGGCTTGTGAAACTCGATTTTGGGCCTTGGCTCAGCAAGGAAGTTCCCTTTCACGAAGGCGCTCTGCCCCTTGCCGACCTCGAGGAAACAGGTCCCCTGCCCGTCCCACTCCTTCGCCTTGCCCCTCCCCGAGATTTCCACGGACAGGTTGTTCGCGACGACTTCGCCCTGACCGTGCGCGAAGACCCCGGCCTTCGGCAGGTAGGGCATGTATCCGCGCGGTGTCTTTATCGAAGCAACATCGCCGATAGCGTAGACTCCGTTGTGCTTGGTTTGCAGAGTCCCTGAATCAACGGGAATCCAGCCCGTCTCGTCCGTCAGACCCGCGTCGATGACTGGCTTCGGAGCCACGTGGGGCGGCACACAGAAGAGCATGTCGTAGGGCATTACCTCGCCACTCTCGAATGTCACCTCGTTGGGCCTTACCTCCTTGAGCTTCAGCTTCGGATGGTATCCTATCCCTCTTGACTTGAGAAGTCCGAGGACCTGTCCGCCTATATCGGGGCCGACGGCAGGAACCGGCGTGCCCTCCGGTGTGAAGAATTCGAACTTCATCTTGTCCCTGATTCCCTTCTTCCTATAATGGTCGTCAAGAAGCAGCGCAACTTCGTACGGCGCCGCCGGGCACTTGAATGGCGTCCTTGAGATTCCTATGGCTACGGTCCCTCCGGTGAATTGTTCGACTGCCTCCCTAAATCTCATTGCCGATTCGAGGTCGTAGATATGGCCGGCGTGTTCGACCAAACCGGGGATCGTGTTAGGAGCGTACTCCGTCCCCATCGCTATGACGAGATAGTCGAACGAGAGTCGTCCACCAGTTTTGGTGAGGACTGATCTACCTTCGATGTCCAGCGACGTAACCTCGTCGTTCACGATTTCGACCACCTTCTTCCGCCTCCACAGGTCAAGGTCTTTCTGAACCTGGTTAGGCTTCCTGGACCCGATCATGAGCCAGGGATAAGACGGTGGAAAGTCGAACGTCCTCTTTCGCTCGACCACCCGTAATGCAACCTTGTCCTTCAGCTTGCTCCTCAGCAGGCTCGATACGACTATGCCCCCGACTCCTCCGCCAAGCACGATGACGGATTTCTTGCTCACCCCGTTCTCATCGGAGCGCCAGTAATATTCATATATATGCATATCGTAAGGGGTCTCCGATGAGAGATAGGATTTACGAGATGCACGCCGAGATATGCAAGACCCTGAGCAGCGGGGTCAGGATAGAGATCCTCGACTGCCTCCGCAGTGGGGAGAAGACGGTGAGCGAAATCACGCGGGACCTTGGACTGAGGCAGGCCAACATATCACAGCACTTGGCGGTGCTGAGGCAGAGGGGGGTGGTATCGACGCGTCGGGATGGAGCGAAGGTCTACTACGGTGTGTCGAATCCGAAGATCGTCCAGGCATGCCAGCTCATGAGAGAGGTATTGCTCGAGGAGCTGAAGGAGGCGCAGCAGCTCACCGCCACGATTCGGGCGGACGGAAAAGCCAGGATGAGATGAGGGAGATGACACTCGTCAGCGAGGTCAAGCCGACTGCCGCCTTCACCCTGACTGCAGTGGGCTTGGGATTCCAGGCCGTGGGTGGGCTGCTTATGATTTACTTCGTTTCTTATCATCCGTTCTACTATGGCCAGTTCGGGTTTGGCACGATGGGGCCGTGGATGATGTTCGGAGGGCCTTGGGCAGCCGGATATTCGTACTGGTTTCCCTTCCTTGCGATATTCGCGGCAGCGGAGGTAGCTCTGGCCGTTCTCGGCGTAATGTGGATGAACACGATAATACTGGGCAAGGTACGGACGGGGTCTGTCCTGGTCTTGGTCGCTTCGATCATAGCGTTCCCGACGATGTTCGGATTCATGATTGGGTCCCTTCTGATGTTCGTCGGTAGCATCCTCGGCTTGACTTGGGAGCCCCGGGGCCGGTAGTCGGGGAGCGTGATGTAGAAAGTGAAGGACTCGTTCACGGTCGCCATAGCTGTCAGTCTCGGAGCGGCGTTTGCTGTGGCTCTCTTTGCCCCGGCGGCTCTTAGCGTTTACTCCGCCCCCTCTGCAATACCTGCGGGCAGCCAACTCTATGCAGGGATGATGGGCGGCGGCATGATGTCAACACAAGGTCAGTCAGTCCCGATAGATCAAGCCATCCAGACGATGAAGGTAACTCCTCAATACGCGACACTGCTGCAGGCCAACAACACGATAGTCTTCAACTCCAAGAGCATTGCGCTCGTTGCTCTGACCATGGGTCATGAAAGGGCGTCCAACCTCACAGGTCGCACGCCTCCCGCCTATTCCAGTGGCGACGTCTTCGTGATATACGGGCTGATCAACCCGACAATCGTCATTCCTCGTGGGGCTTCGCTTGAAGTGACCGTGGTCAATCTAGACGAGGACATGTATCACAACTTCATCGTTGCTACGGCCTCTCCTCCTTACCCCTACGTGGCAATGCAGCGGGGCATAATGGCCTCCGGGTATCAGGGGGGATGGTTGGCTATGATGCCCTTCCTTCCACCGGCAGATTATCCTCGGGGCATCGCGCACGAGTACTCGTACAGCTTCGTAGCGAGCGCGGCTTCGAGCCTGTGGTACCTTTGCACGTACCCGGGGCACGCTCAGGAAGGGATGTATGGAGAGATACATGTGAATTGACCTGACGTCAGCCGTCGCGTGCCGTCAGCACTTTTAGAATGTCTGGCTTCTTTGTTTAAAAGATGTGCCGAAGGATTCGAATCTGTCCGCCGCCGAACTGTCTAAATCCTCTGGAGCGGGTCCGTTTACCTAAAAAGAGATTTTTCCCGGCTCGGATTAGAATATACAGTCTAATTCTAGGTATTTTAGCGGGCCCGACGGGATTCGAACCTATTAGTGGTCACTGCGTGAGACGACCATGCTGACGTTCGCCGAGCGGGAGCGGACGAACCAAAAGGAACCTGAAGCGCGGCAAGGCGAAGCGAATCATCATTCTCTGTCTGATGTTCGCGAACAGACTTATCTATGGTGTTTGTTCTCGGCGAAGTGGGGCCCGTAGCCTAGGCACCGCAGTCCGCGATGGGGAAATGAGGACAATGACAAGGCACCTCACTCTTAGCACGGATCAGGGCATCGGCCTCCGAAGCCGAAGATCGAGAGTTCAAATCTCTCCGGGCCCGCCAACTCTTCACGCTCAACTAGTCCGCGAAGAGCCAAATCCTCGTCCGGGCCCGCTTAAATCATTAAGCGAGTCCCACTAAAAGTGGTCCCGCGAATTTGAACCGCGCGGTCGCCGCTTCGCGAACCCAATCGGGTTCAAATCCAAGTGGGCGTCGCTGGATGAGCTGAACACATAAATACGTGCATACGTATGGAAGGAACATGGGGAAAACCAAAGTGACCCTATCCGTGGACAAGGCGCTCCTCAGAGAGTCAAAGGCATACTTGGCCGAGAAGGACCTAACGGTCAGCGGGACCTTAGAGAAAGCCCTCTCAGAGATGAAGGCCTCAGGCTTGGTAGAGAAGGTGGCCGCGAACTTGGGAGAGAAGCTCGAATACGTCGGATACGACCAAGTTCCAAGAAGGCGACCCAAGGGAAACGACGCAACGAGAGCCGTCAGGGAAGCAAGGGGAGAAAGGGCGAGTGCAATATCTCGATAGCAGCGCCCTTGCGAAGCGGTATGTCGAGGAGGATGGCTCTGAGACTATGGATCAAGTCTTCGAGCGGGCCGAAAAAGGGGAGGAGTCTGTCTTCTTCTCGACGTGGAACGTTGGGGAGCTCGCGGTAGTCTTCGACAAATACGAGCGTGAGGGGCTTCTGGATGCGAAGCAAGTCATGATGACCTTCTTGGGAGAAGTGAAAAGGCTGGGAAAGTCGAGGGCAGCCGAGGTGGTCTCTGTCTCCGGATCCGTGATTGCCGACGCCGTATCTCTCACCTTGAGACACCACGTCTATGTTGCAGATGCTCTACAAGTCGCCTCCTGCAAAACGGTGTCAAGAGCAGGATTCGTGACCGCGGACCGCCGGCTCGCGAGCATCGCGAGAGAAGAAGAACTCAAAGTCACCCTCGTGGGCTGACCATCTGGCGGCCGCCTTGGAGCCGATGATTCCTTGTATGCGAAGGATCAAGTGCGCTCTCTCTGGTAGGCCGAGGGATCAACTGCCGCAGAATTTTTCAGAAAAAATAACAACAGCCAGATCAGGACCGGGCGTGTTATCTCACGAGGGCGTCCGCCAAAGAGGCCCGGGAATGCTCAAACCCAAACGAAGCCCCCGGCACAAAGTCTCTAGGTCAAGGGCGCCGTCAGGAAGTCCATGATGATCGGGTTGACCATCTCAGACCTCATCTTCATCAGACCATGGGTGGCCCGAGGCACGACGCAGAGCTGGGCGTTCGGTATCGCCCTGAACGCAGCCACAGCGTCTTCCAAGACCGAGAAATCGCGGTCGGCAAGCATGATGAGGGTCGGGGACCTGATGGACCCCACCTGCTCGAGTGTAACCTTCCATTCGGTGGTACAGAGTTCCTTCGCTTTCTCGTACATCGCCGGGAACATCCTGACCCCGTCCGGGGTGATCCTTTCATTGGATTCTACGATGAACGGCGCCCGTTTCCGGAAGTCTCCCACGCTGCGAGAACGCACCTTGTTCTTCTGCTCCTCGGTGAGGACAAAGCCCGGGGCATCACCGCTCACGGGGACCAACCGGTCGACCAGGTCCGGCCGACGGATGGCGACCAAGACTGCGATGTTCGCTCCTCCGCTGTGGCCCAGGAGGTGGACTCCCTTCAGGCTGAGGGCGTCCAGGAAGGCGATTACGTCTTCGGCGAATGCCTCATAGGTCCAAGGCCCGGGAAGGTCGGGCGTCCGGCCGTGCCCTCTCCTTTCGGGGAGGATCAACCTGAACTTGTTAGAAAAATATGGAATCTGATTGGAGAGATTTTCGAGGTTCCAGCTGTCTCCATGCAACATCACGAACGGCTTCCCCTGGCCGTATTCTTCGTAGTATGTGTTCACCCCGCCACTCTGAATGAGATTTCCACTCACAGCCCAGTCGGTTTGGTTGGGTCGCTTTGATTATTTCAAGATTCAGGGCTGTCCCAGGCTGTAGAGCTGCGCCTTCCGCCGGCTCGCTGCTCTCCCAAGCTAACTGCTGGTATTTCTTCTGAAAAATTCTGCGACGGTTGATCCCTCGGCCTACGAGAGAGAGGATCAAGTGCGGTCGCAGGGATTTGAACTCGGTCGAGTTGCTTTGTCTTGTCGGATTCGCTTAATGATTTAAGCGCATCTCTCAGGGCCCGCTACCAATACCTCCCCACTGACGGATCCGAACTTCTCGAGCATGGTGCAGGAAGTTGGACACGATTCATATTCATGCCCTATCGGACGTTTGGGAGTTGGAACCTGAGAAGCCCGCCGAAGAAATCCCTTACGGAGACCGACTGATTGACGTCATCAAATCCATGGAGTGTGACAGGATTGGAGTCATCCTCAGACACTCCGTCAGGGATCAAGGTCGAAGAGGCGAGGTCGCCAATCCGAACATGGTCGCAGGGTTGACGCCTCACGGGCACAATGAATCGAAGAGGTTTGGCCGGTCGCTCCCTAGAGGTTTCAACCTCGTTGTGGGCTATAGTCCCGTCCCCCGCTGTGTAGAGACGGCGACCGGCATCATGAGCGGCTACTCGCATGTGAATTCTGGGAGCATATCAGACATCGGAATAGACGACTCCTTGGCCGTGACCCACTTTTTCGCCAAGGACAGAAATGCAATGGAGTCACATAGGGAAAAGGTGGGAGGACTGCCATTCCTTAGAGAATGGCTGGACGGGAGTCTTCCTGTCGGGATGATGAAATCCCCTTCGGAGGTAAAGCGGTTCGTCGTAAGCAGTGTCAGCAAGGACTTGAAGGCCCGTCAACCCCCGCTCCTGCGGTTGTGGGTAGGGCACGATTACGGGCTGATAGTCCTGATAGAGACCATTTTTGGGGGACGATTCAAAGAGATCAAGTGGATACCATATCTGGACGGCATAGTGTTTTGCCTGAGCAGAGAGGGATTGCTCACCGCAGCTTGGGACGGCGAAATTGCGAGACTAAGCGCTTGAATCCGACCCGGGTTTGCTGTGAGCCTGCGTGCGATGACTAGCCTTCTATGCAACGGATGTCGCCGATTTCATCCGGATTTGTGCTTGGAAAGTCCATTTACGCCTCGCTAATTCGTACATTTCTACGGGGTTCAAATCCCACCGGGCCCGCCAAACGCAAGAGATCTAGCCGTGCGGCTCGCCCGGCACGTTCTTTCACGGGAGGTGCGAGCATCTCCGGCTCCTCTCTTCCGAGAGGGTGAAGAGCGTTCGCCATCGGGACTTCCGTCGAGCAAAGCGCCCTCGCCTATCTAGCTCCAGGTCGCCGCCGAACGGATTGTGTGCCTTCTGGAATGGCCAGAGGACGCCCACACCAATCATATCTGTATCAAATGCGATATACGTAAATAATCCACGCTGTCACGCCGCCTGCAATGCCCGAGCGCGGAACAAGATCGATTCGTCCCGATTCTCCGCCCCTCATCCAGCTGAAAGGGGCTCCGAGAGGCCTGCTTCTCCACTACATCTTGCACAGCATCTCTGTGAAGCCCAAGCACGGCTACGAGATCCTGCAGGACATCGACAGCAAGACGGAAGGCGCCTGGCGGCCCGGGGTGGGCTCGGTCTACCCGCGAGCGGATACATCCATACGGATGAGCGGGGCTCCATGGACAACCGGAGGGTGTACAGCATCACCGCGAAGGGGGTCGAGGAGATGAAGGAGCGCGGGGAGATGTTCGCGAGCTCTTGGCAGCGCTGGACGGCCATGCGCAGGCTCTTCTTCGACATGCTCGACCCGGCCGGGATCAGCCACATGTTCATCGAGGGGTCGAGGAAGCAGTTCGAGATGGCCAAGGAGCTCATGGAAGCCCGGAGGGACTCGATGTCCCGTACCGAGGTCGACCTCATGCTCCGCGAATATTCGCTCAACCTGGAACGGCAGCTTGACTGGACCCACGTGCAGCTGAGGGACCTTAGGGCCAAGGCGGCCTCCCCCCGGCTGCGCTGAACTCATCGAGGCGCGAGGCCGACCCAGAATGATGGCCGAACGAGGCGACCGAGACGGCGACGGCGCCGACCTGATAGTCAAGGTCGAGGGGCTCTCGAAGAGCTTCGGGCAGATCAAGGCGGTCGACGGAGTGAGCTTCGAGATCAGGAGAGGGGAGATCTTCGGTTTTCTCGGCCCCAACGGCGCGGGCAAGAGCACGACCATCAACATGCTCACCACGATGATAGCCCCCACTTCGGGGAAGGCCACGGTCTGCGGGTTCGACGTCCACTCTCATGCCACAGACGTGCGCAGAAACGTCGGGGTGGTCCCGCAGGACTACACCGCAGACGAGGACATGACGGGTTACCAGAACATACTCCTCTGCGCAGACCTGTACGGTCTGCCGCGGAGCGACTCGAAGCCGCACGCCGCCGAGCTCCTGACGCTCGTCGCGCTCCAGGGCGCCGCGAGGCGCCAGGTCAGGACATACTCGGGAGGGATGCGCAGGAGGCTCGAGCTGGCGTGCGGCCTCATCAACTACCCGAAGCTGCTCTTCCTCGACGAGCCGACCCTCGGCCTCGACGTCCAGACCAGGACCGCCGTCTGGAAGTACATCAGGATGCTCAAGGAGCAATACAAGATGACCCTCTTCCTGACGACGCACTACCTCGAAGAGGCGGACTCACTCTGCGACAGGATCGCGATCATCGACCACGGCCACATCGTAGGGATCGGTTCTCCCGACGAGCTCAAGGAGAGCGTGGGCGGCGACATCATCGTAGTAGGCGTCGGGGAGCCGGAGCCGGACATCTCCTCCGACATCGCCAAGCTCAAGCTCGTGAAGGAGGTCAAGAAGAACGGCACGGAATATCGCGTAAAGGCCGAGATGGGCGAAGAGGCGTCGCCACAGATCATGGACCTTGTCCGCTCGAAGGGGCTGCACGTCACAAAGATCTCGCTGACCAAGCCGACCCTGGACGAAGCCTACCTAGAACTGACGGGCCGGACCTTGAGGGAGGAGGAGGGTAACAGGATGCAGATGTTCAGCCAGAGGGTCACGATGAGCAGGGCGAGACGGTGACCGAGAAGGCAAGGTCTTCCACCTTGGAGGAAGCCCAGCCGAAGCCTCCGCAGGCTTCGGTCTCCGCCGTCTCGGCCAGGCCTCCGCCCAAGGCGAACACCGGGCCTCTGCACGGCCTCTGGGCGCTCACGCAGCGAGACCTGAGGAAGTGGTACGGCAACCCGATCCAGCTCATCATCTCGCTGATACAGCCGGTGATCTGGCTCGGCGTCTTCGGCAAGGCGCTCAACTTTGGGACCCTGATCACGCAGTCGGGCGCCCCGGCGAGCGTGACCAATTCCATCATGCTGAGCACCTTCGGGACAACAAGCTACTTCTCGTACCTCGCGTGCGGACAGCTCGCCTTCGTCGTCCTCTTCGCGTCGGCGTTCAGCGGCATGTCCGTGGTCTTCGACCGCAGGTTCGGCTTCATGAACAAGGCGCTGAGCACGCCGGTGGGTCGCGGGACGATCGTGATGGGCAAGGTCTTCCAGAGCGTGGGAAGGTCCATGATCCAGGCTGCGATAGTGCTGGGGATAGCCGTCGTCCTCGGGATGGAGACGGCAGACTTTACGGTCCTGGGGATCGTCGAGGCCTTCGGGGTCGTCTTCCTGATGGCCACGGCCCTCTCTGCGCTCTACGTGATGCTCGCGCTTCGCTCAAGCGACTGGCAGACGCAGCAGGCCCTCATCAACCTGCTCAACCTCCCGCTCCTCTTCGCCAGCAACGCCATCCTTCCGGTGAAGCTAATGCCTTCCTGGCTGCAATACGTGGTGAAGGTGAACCCCGTGAGCTATGCGACGGACGCGATAAGGCAGCTCCTCATAGGCGCGGTCGGCACCAACACCATAGCGGTGGACTTCGGGGTCGTGCTGGGCTTCGCGGTCGTCCTCTCGACCTTGGGGATAGTCCTCTCTTGGCGGCTGCTCGGCAAGTAGGCGGCCTTCGCGCCTAGGCTTCCCTCAGGCTCTTCTCGAGGCTCTTGAGGCTCTCCTCCAGACTCATCAGCCTCTTCTCGAGCGAGTTCATCTTCACCGAAACGTCCGTCCTCATGCCGTTGAAGTCGCCCCTCATCGAGCTGAGGTCCGCCCTGACCGCGGAATGCTTCGCTTGCTGGTCCTGCACGGACGACTCGAACTTTGTGTTCGACTCGCCCCTGTTGCTGCGGATCTGCTCTCCGATCCGCCTGACCTCGGCGTGCATCTCGGCGAGCTGAGCCTCTAGTTTGTCTAGGCTTGTCTGGAGCTTTGGAAGGGACACGCCTTTCGGCATCTCGAATTTGACTAATAAACGCTCTCGGTGAAAGGCTGGCGGCCTACTCCTCGAAGACTTCTATCTCGACCTTCTTCCTCACGAAGGGGGTGATCTTGCCCTTGAACGTGGTAGCCTTGACGTGGGCGTCGTCGATGAAGTGGTACTCCGTGTACGGCGGGAGCTTCCTCGGCTTGTTCATGATCAGCTGGTGGTAGAGCACTCCGTGCTGCTTCAGCCACTCTCGCGTCACCTTCTCGTGCTCGGTCGTCCTCGCAGTGAAGAAGCAGATGAAGTGGCCCTCCTCGTACCACTTGTTGATATCCTTGATGACGTCCGGGTATGCTTTCGCGCTCCACATCAGCTCTATCCCGTGCTCGTTCCTGATGTGCTCGCAGATGGTCCCGTCGATGTCGATGATGAAAATCTTCAAGCGCGTACCTTTGAGGCGGCCCGACAGCAGGCACTCTTTATTCTTTCGCGCGCCCGGGGACGCTCCCCTCTCAACGGGTTATCGACGAGGCGAGCGTCGGGATGGCCTTGGTCTCGAAGATCACCTTCCTCAGCATCTCGGACATCTTGAGGGGGTCTGAGTGCTGCCAGACGTTCCTCCCCACGGCGAGCCCCGCACCTCCCGCCTCCATGACCCCGCGCACCTGCGACAGGAACGCCTCGTCCGTGGGCGTCTTCGGCCCTCCGGACATGACGACCTTGGCCTTGCCTGCGGACTTGACCGCCCACGCGAAGGACTTTGCGTCCCCGCTGTACTTTATCTTTACGATGTCGGCCCCGAACTCGAGCCCTGCCCTCGCCGCATAGGCGACGATGTCTGGGTTGGTGTCAGTGGGGACCCCAGTTCCCCTTGGGTAGACCCAGCAGATTGCTCCCATCCCCCGCTCGTGCGCCTCCTCCTGGATGCGCCCCCCCGCCTGGACCATCTCGGGCGGGTGCCCGCGGCCTAGGACGCTGGTATGGCCCACGCCCTTGGCGCCGAGCTGCTCCGCGTACTTGACCGAGCAGTGCTGCCGGGAGATCGGCTCTGCCTTGACGAGGACGCTCTTGCCGTTGAGCTTGAGGATGAGGGGCGTCTTGCCGTCATAGTATTTCTCGGCCGTCCCCTTTTGAAGCGCTAGCCCAGTGTAACCGCCCTTGTTCGCTACGTCGACGATGAAGCCGGGGTCGACGTTGCGGTCGTTGAAGTCCTCCGTCGGTCCGTGCTCCAACCCCTGGTCGTAGGCCAGGATCATGCATCGCCCGTTCTTCAAGAACGGCGCGGCGAAATCTTTGCTGTTCATGTCGAAGTCGGCCGGTCAATAT
>VFSW01009818.1_pt1 | contig 13633 bp, 11 predicted proteins | sample 5358111 | NCBI WGS metagenome assembly VFSW01 (sample SAMN11554181, study PRJNA540505) | mine drainage metagenome | isolation source: sediment from site ElyBrook_90M | place: USA: Ely Copper Mine, Vershire, VT | collected 2017 | reverse complement strand
GGCCTAAGCCCGCCCTTTCGCTCATGATTTGCCCAGACTGGCCAGCGGCCAGACCCAAGTTTGCTATTGACAATGATTTTTCTCCGGGCCTATCGTTGCTTCGTTTTTTGCACGGAGGGCTCCACATGGCAGCGCACTTTGAACTTCAGCCGGGCGCAGGGGAACTGCAGGGCTTGGCAGAGCAATACTGGAAAAAGGCAGGTCAGAAGGAAAAGGAACTGGAAGAGGCTGCGTATGAGGCCGGCGCGTCCATTCGCAAAGGCGAATACACGCTGGTCAACCTGGAAGCTATCGTTCGCTGGAAGTCCGAGCGAGTGGTGCATTACCTCATCGCGAACAGCAGGGAAACAATCCGCCAGGCACTGAGGGTGGCGGCCTCACCAAACGCATCGGTGCAGGAGGCCGTCGGGGCGCTTACCGCCCTGCATGGAGTCGATCTGCCAATCGCCTCCGCAATCATGGCTGCTATCTTTCCTGAAAAATACGCAGTGCTCGACTTCCGCACTCTGGAAGCGCTGGGGCACGCACGGCACGATGTGGATTTCTACGCTGAGTACGTGGCCTTTTGCAGCCGGCTGGCCGCCGGTGGCATGGTTCAGGCCCAGGACGAACTCCCCGGCCCAACTCCGCTGCATACACTCGAGCGGGCGCTCTGGGAGTGGACGCGAAAGCGCGCCAACGAAGGCCGCTCCTAGCGGCGCCCGCGATCCGCGCCGGAGCCGCCACGCCGCCTTCTCCGGCGCGATAGAATCGCACTCGTGAGCCAGACGTTTGAAATCGGTCCTGTACACGTGGGCGATGGGAAGCTCTTTCTCATCGCCGGCCCGTGCGTCATTGAGTCGGAGGCCCATGTGCGCCGCATGGCAGAGGCCATCCAGCGCATCGCCAGCGACCTCGGCATCCCGTACGTCTTCAAGGCCAGCTATGACAAGGCCAACCGCACCAGCGTCAAGAGCTTTCGCGGACCCGGACTGAAAGACGGCACGGCCATCCTTGCGCGCCTTGCGAAAGACACGGGCCTGCCTGTGCTGACGGATGTGCATGAGCCCGGCCACTGCGAAATCGTCGCCGAAGCCGTGGACGTGCTGCAGATTCCGGCCTTCCTCTGCCGCCAGACCGACCTGCTTGTCGCCGCCGGCAAGACGGGCCGCGCCGTCAACATCAAGAAAGGCCAGTTCGTCGCACCGTGGGACATGACACACCCGGTCGAGAAAGTTCGCTCCACCGGCAACGATCGCGTCTTCCTCACCGAGCGCGGCGTCAGCTTTGGCTACAACACGCTGGTCGTCGATTTTCGCTCGCTGCCCGTGATGCGCAGGATGGCCCCGGTGGTCTTTGACGGCACGCACTCCGTGCAACAGCCCTCGGCGGCGGGTGGCGTGAGCGGCGGCCAGCCGGAGTTCATCCCGCTGCTCGCCCGCGCGGCCGTTGCTGCGGGCATCGACGGGCTTTTCCTCGAAGTGCACGACGACCCGAAGCATGCCAAGTCTGACGGCGCCAATGCGCTGGACCTGAAACTGCTCAAGCCGCTGCTGGAAAAGCTTCTGGCCATTCACGCTGCGGCAGGCGAGTGAGATGACGCGATGGATCGACGCAGGTTTCTCGGCAGCGGTGCTGCGCTGGCCGGTTCATTGGTTGCAGGCCAGCACACCCTTGCCGCAACGCTCAGCACACCCGGCACGGGGATGGATGCCAGGCTCGATCTCACCCGCCATCGCTTCGGCGTGAACTACACGCCCTCGCATAACTGGTGGTTCTGCTGGAACGACTGGAACACCGACCCCATTCGCCGAGACCTGGACGCCATCGCCGCGCTCGGCGCCGACCACCTGCGCATCCTGCTCATCTGGGCTTTCTTTCAGCCCAATCCCGCGTGGGTGAGCACGGCGCATCTCGAACGGCTGGACCAACTCCTTAGCCTCATGGGCGAGCGCAATCTCGATGCGCTCGTCACCGTCTTCACCGGCCAGTTGAGCGGATGGTTCTTTCTGCCGCCGTTCAATCGACTGTCCAGCGGCTTCTACACCGATGCGACGATGAGTTCCGCTCAAGAACTCCTCATCTGCGAACTGGCACGCGTGATGAAACCGCATTCCAACATCATCGGCTTCGACATGGGAAATGAGATCAACACCTGCTGGCAGGCGCCCGTTCCGGAAGGCGATGCCTGGATGGCGCGGATGTTCGCACGAATGCAGGAGGTCTTGCCTGACCACCTGCATGTCAACGGCGTGGATCACGCGCCGTGGTTTGAGAGCAACACCTTCTCGCCGCAGGCCCTCGCCGCGGCGCGGTTTCCGGTGATGCACTGCTACCCCTATTGGACGGGCGCGTTGAAGTACGGAGGCCCGATGGACCCTCCCAGTGTCAAGCTGCTCGCCGTCATGGCCACGCTCATCCGCTCCTATGCCGGAACGCAGGAGAAGCCAGTCTGGGCGGGCGAGTTCAATACCTGCATCAAGGATCTCCCCGAAAAGGGCCAGGCTGAATGGCTGGAAAAGGCCGTGCTCGCCGCCATCGAGCAGGGCGTGAGCTGGTTCAGTTATTGGGATAGCCATGATGTCGATCGCAAGTTCGACTTCAATCCGCTGGAGTATTCGCTGGGCCTGCTCACCAACGATGGCCGTGTCAAGGAACAGGGCCGCACCTTCCAACAACTCGCGAACGCTTACCGCGGCAAGGCAGTGAGCTTTCCCAGGACAAGCGTGCCTGTGCCCCCAGGCACGCGCACAATGGACGGCACGTGGCAATGGATTCTGGATTGGATGGAATGGAAACCGACGGCGGCATGAAGGCTTGTGCGTCGTCCGATGCGCTGCACGCCTGATAGCATTTCAGGCATGTGCGGATGTCGCTTTCGCAGCATGAACAGCGTCCCGATGCTTGCTGCCATCGGACTCTTTCTCATCTCATCCTATCCTTCCAGCATTCTTGCGGAGGCGCCTGCTGTCAGATCGTCTCCCGACCGTGCGCAGATCGAAGAGATTCTGCGCGGGCTCAATCGCGGCCGCATGATTGGCCAGGTTGCCATTTCGCCCGACGGCAAGCGACTCACATGGATTGGTGCAGAGCGCGAGGGTGCGGAGATTCTTGTTGCTCCGATCGACAATCTGAGCGCGAGCCAGCGTGTTACTGCTGCCACGAAGCCCGATGAGCACTGCCAGGAGTCCGAGCCCACGTGGGCGCCAGACTCAATGTCCCTGGCATTCTTTTCAGACTGCGTCGCCCCCGGCAGCCAGGAGGATCTTTACCTGTCACGCTTGGATGGCCGGCCGGCCCGCCGCATCACCACAATGAGGGGCTACGTGCATGAGCCTGCCTTCTCGCCCAATGGCAAGGAAGTCGCCTTCCTTTATGTGGAAGGCGCGACGCGGCCTTCTGGTGCGCTGGCGGCCATGAAACCCTGGGCCGGGGTGATGGGCGAAGACAATGTAGAAGTGCAACGCGTGGCCGTGGCGCATCTGGATGAATCGCAGCCGACCGAGCCCGAGCAGTTCACTCCCGCCAATCTCCACGTCTACGAGTTCGACTGGCGGCCCGACTCGAATGGCCTTGCATACATCGCCGCGAACCCACCGGGAGAGAACAACTGGTGGGTGGCGAAGCTCTACACGCAGAGCCTAGGTTCGGCTCCGAAGGCTATCCTTGTCCCCACCGATATTGTGGGCCCTTTGCACGGACTGCAGATTGCCGTGCCTCGCTGGTCTCCCGATGGCAAGGCGATCGCCTTCATCGGCGGTCTGATGAGCGATCAGGGCTCCACCGGCGGCGATGTGTGGATTGTCCGTTCCGAAGGCGGAACCCCGCGCGATCTCACAGAGGGCCGGCCGACATCATCCGCCTGGATGATCTGGCAGGATGACGAGCATCTCTTTGTGAGTGAACTTGCCGGCGGCAACTGCCAGCTCATCCGCTACCGCTTGCAGGGCGACCGCGTGAGCCCTGGCGGAGCCGTCACTTTTGGTTCGCCCATCTTCAGTATCCCCGGCAATGTGGGTGATGGCCGCATGGCGCTGAGCCTTTCCGCGACTGCGGACCGCTCTCTCTTCGTCTTTCGCGCCAGCACATTTGACCACCCGATGGAAATCTATGGCGCAAAGCCGGGCGTCGTGATGACCTCCGGCCTCGAAGGCGTGATGCAGCTCTCCCACATCAATGACGGCATCGAACCCGCATGGGGCAAATCCGGCTCGCTGTCGTGGAAGAGCGACGCCTTCCGCGTGCAGGGTTGGCTGTTGCTGCCAAAGGACTACGATCCCGCGAAGAAGTATCCGCTCATTGTGGAAGTGCATGGCGGCCCCGCGGCTGCCGTCATGGCGCGCTGGGGAGCAGGCGGGGGCCTCAGTCCTGCGGCATTTTCCGCGCTCGGTTACTTCGTGCTGCAGCCCAACCCGCGCGGCAGCTTCGGCCAGGGCGAAGCTTTTACGCAGGCGAATCGCAAGGACTTCGGCTACGGCGACCTGCGCGACATCCTCGCCGGCGTGGATGCGGTCGAAGCAAAGTATCCCATTGATCCGAACCGCGTTGGCATCACCGGCTGGAGCTACGGTGGCTTCATGACCATGTTTGCCGTCACGCAGACGCAGCGCTTCAAAGCGGCTGTCGCCGGTGCAGGCCTCTCGGACTGGGAGAGCTACTACGGCGAAAACTCAATCGACCAGTGGATGATCCCGTACTTTGGCGCTTCGGTCTATGACGATCCCGCCGTCTACGCGAAAAGCTCGGCTATCAACTACATCAAGCAGGCTCATACGCCGACGCTGGTGGTTGTTGGCGACCGCGACGGCGAGTGCCCCGCGCCGCAGTCCTTCGAGTTCTGGCATGCGCTGCGCGACCAGCACGTGCCCACGCAACTCGTCGTCTACCCCAACGAGGGACACGGCTTCGTCAATCCGGCGCACCGGCTCGACGTGATGAAGCGGGCGGTCGATTGGTTTGACCGGTACATGCCGCCGGCACAGTAGGACGGGACGGTTGCTCGCCATAGCTCCGCGCGGCCGTCTATCTCACTAAATGACACAGCGCAAACCGGCAGGAGCGGCCCTGTGGCGTGAGCCTGCCCTGATACACTTAGCTTTGGAGAAAACACAGCGTCTCGGGCAGTTTGCCGGGCTGGCCATGGGGTCAGTGAACCGGCTTGCGCGCAAGGATCAGGATGGAGAAGATTCCCTGTTCCGGCACTCGATGCGCCATCCATTCATCTGATGCACTCGGAGAGACCGTTCCACGGTTCGAAAACGCGGGACGGGGAGGATTCATGCGGCGGTTTCTGACGCTTCTTAGTTTGTTGTGTCTCACCATTCCAGCAGGGGTATCGATCTCCGGCTGTATCCGTAACCCGGCTGGCAACTACTGCAACGGCCTTGGCTACGGCCTGAAGAACACCGATGTCTACTCCATCGATCTGGAGCCGAGAACCACCGGCATCTCGATGCAGTACGGGCAGACCCGTCAGATTTCGGCGCCCACCGCGAAGACCTGCAAAGGCGACGCGGCCAGCGTAGCGTCCTATGCCTATGGCACCACCAACAACAAGCTCGTGGACATCTCTCCCACGGGCAACCTCTGCGCGGGAACATGGAACCGCAACTCGGGCGGCGGCATTGCAGACTATACGATCTGCAATAATCCCAACCCCGCTCCGAACACTGGCGGGCTGCCGTACTCGTCGGCCTTCATCACCGCCTCGGCCAAGTCTGTCGTTTCCAACCCGGTGCAGGTCTTTGTCCACGCGCCGGTCAGTTCCATCACACTCGCCTTACCGGGCGCGGCCCAGCAGAATCAGTGCTACTCCCAGGGAGTCCTGACGCAGTTGGATGCAGAGGCCTGCTTCGCCGGTGTGAATAACACGCAGTACGAGCTCTGCGCTCCCTCCACCGTAACGAAGTTTGCCTGCTCCGGCGGGCTGCCACCCGGCGTCACCTCGGTGCCGGACTGCACTGGCTCCATCGGCACGCTCAGTTACTTGGTGGGCACCGCGTCGGTTGCGCAGATCAATCCTGAGACCAATCAGATTACTGCGGAACTGCCCGGCACTACGGCCATCACCGCTTCCATCGCGGGTTCTGGCTCCTCCGCCGGTTACTTCTCTACCTGCCCTCCCAAGTCGATCTCCGTGACTCTCAACGGCAAGACCAACACGACGGTGACGCAGGGTGTGCAGCAGAACCTTGTGACCACGGTGACGGACACCAACGGCAACACCATCACTGGCCTCACGCTGGACTATCAGTCGACCAATCCTCTGAACATCACGGCCGGCTCGGCGGGTGCAGTCACCGCGGCCTTTCCCGGCGCTGCATCCGTCTACGCCATCTGCCAGCCCGGCAGTTGCAATCCTGCGCCGATCAACGTCTTCGGGCAGCAGGGCACGGGACTCTCCATCAGCAGCAATCCCGTGGACATCACCGTTCCCGGAACCGCCAGTGCCTATGTCTGGTTTTCCGCTCCGGGCGCGTCGCAGTACTTTGTGCCGATCGAACTGATCAGCGGCACGGTCGGCTCCACGGTGCGGCTGCCTTATGTGCCCAACTCGATGGTGATGGACCAGACAGGCACGAATCTTTACTTCGGCTCTGGCCGCGAGCTGATGGTGTTCAGCACGGTGGGTAACTCCATTACCAAGCAGGACCTGAGCGTCCCCGGCGTCGTCCTCGCCGTCGCGCCGAACAACCAGACGGTGCTCATCAACGATCCCATCCGGCAGGTCTTCTACCTTTACAACCCTTCCGGCACCGTCACCGCATCGTTCCCCGGCGTTGGCAACGCCGCGCAGTGGACGCCCGACTCCAAGACCCTCTACATCAGCGACAGCGCCTCGCTGGGAGCGGGCCACTCCAACACTTTGTATGTCTACAACGCCAATACGGGCTGGACGACCTACGACCTGACTTCGTCCGGCGGAGCTGCGAATCTTGCACTGACAATCCCCGGTGTCGGCGCGTATCTCAGCGGCAATCCCACTGTCGCGCATACTTGGTGTCCCTCGGGGACCGTGGGCAACTATTCAAGCATGGTCTTCTATCCGCAGGGTGACTCGGTAAATGCAGCCACAAGCGTACTTGCGGCCACCACCGATGGTCAGCATATCCTCGGCGCATCCATCGCCGGGGGCGGAATCGAGCTCTCCGATATTGGAGTGACCATCCCTTACGGCGCATGCCCAGCGCCCAGCGCCACGGGCATATTGTCGCCCCTCACCATCCCGCACACGCTGAATCAGCTTCCAGTGGCAGTCACCGCTACGGCCGTGAATCAGGTGGTTGCATCGCCGGCATCGAACCTGGCGTTCATCACCTACGCGGGCGCCACGGCCGGCGCAAAGCTGCCTTACTATCAGCCCGTTTCTGGCGGCGCCGCAGGGACCCTCAACTACATCACCCTCACGGGCAGTTCTGCCATCACCGCACCCGTGGCCGGCGCGTTCAGCCCCGACGACAAGCTCTTCTTCGTCTCGACTGCGGGTGACAACCTGATTCATTACATCGACGTGCCGACTCTCACCGATACGCAGCAGATCAACGTGAATCTCCCCGCGTGCACGCCGGGCAGCGACACCGGATGCATCTTCAACACCACGCCGCAGCCTGCTTCGGGTGTGGTGCCCGCTACAGCCATCGCCGTCAAGCCACGCTCCACCACTTAATGCGCGACAGCAATTTCCATTCATCCTCAGGGGCTGGCGATGCCGGCCCCTTTATTCTGCGCCTTGCAGCAATGCGAGAAGAAGCCCTGGTCACGCATCGGGCCGGTCGTTCTCGCACGATAGAATCAGAGCATGGTTAAGGGAATTTCCTTTCTTCGCCCCGCGACGAGTGATGCGACTTACGAGCGCCTCGCCGACTTCTTTTCCGCGCTGGGTTTTGCGCACGGAGCGGGCTGGAAGGAGCCCGCCAGCCAGGGCGCTTCTTTCCTTGCTCCGCTTGGCAATCTCGAGTTTGTCCGTGGACAGATGCCCGCTACAGCCGACATCCTTGTTGAGGTGACTTCGCTCGATGCAGCGCATCAGGCTGCTGCTGTATGGCTGCAGGCCAATGGAGGCGATGCGGCTGCGAAGCGCCTGTCTCCCATTACCGACACCCATTGGAAGTCGCGGCTCTTTACCGTCGAACCTGAGCCGGGGCACCGTTTCACCTTCTGGGCGTGGACCGATCCGCTCAAGGGCAAGCCGGTGGCAGTGGAGGGCGATCTCTCCGCCGAGGGAATGAAGCTCGCGATTGTCGTTGCGCGCTGGAATGCCGTCATCACCGATCGCCTGCTTGAAGGCGCTCTGGATGCGCTGCTCCGGAGCGGCGCCCGGCGCGAGGATATCGAGGTCGTGCGTGTCCCCGGCGCATGGGAGGTGCCCGCCGCCGCGCGCACCATCGCCAACGCAGGGCGCGTGGATGCCCTCGTCACGCTCGGCTGCCTGCTGCGCGGAGAAACAGCGCACTACGAGGCCATCTACAACGAGGTCTCGCGCGGTATTGGCCAGTCGCAGCAGGAGACGGGCATCCCGCACAGCTTCGGTGTGCTGACCTGCGAGACGCTGGAGCAGGCGCTGAATCGCGCCGGCATCAAAGCCGGCAACAAGGGATTTGAAGCCGCTCTCGCCGCCATCGAAATGGTGAGCCTGCAGCGCAAACTGGAGAAAGGCGGCTCCGCTTGACCTCAGGCACAAGGCGCAAGTCCCGTGAGCTTGCCATGCAGATGCTCTTCCAGGCAGATGTCGGCAGGCAATCGCCCGATCAGGTGCGCGCCACCTTCTGGAAAGCGGCAGGAGATGTTGAGCCCGAGGTGCGCGGCTTTGCGGAGGATCTATTTCGGGTCGCCATCGCGGAACACGCCAAGATCGATGACCTCATCGTCGCGAACTCGCGGCACTGGCGCCTGGAGCGCATGTCGGCCGTAGACCGTAACCTGCTACGCATGGCGGTCGGCGAGATGCTCGGCTTCAAGGGCACGCCGTTCCCCATCGTCATCAATGAGGCGCTTGAGATTGCTCGCCGCTTTTCTGCGCCAGAATCCATCAACTTCCTGAATGGCATGCTCGACGCAATTGCACACAGCCTTCTATCGCAGACGGATCGCGTCGGCTGAGGACAGCGCTCTCCGATACGGCTGGGCGCAGTCTAACTCGCCAGTTGGTCGGTTGGACTCGCAGGAAGGTGGCAGGAGGGGCGCATTTGCCGCGCCCGGAAGAATTTGATACGCTCAGGCTTTCCTGAGAAGTACGAAAGGAGAAACGTCGTCATGGCTGAAGACAATAAGGTTCAGGGACTTGCGTGGTTTATAGCGGGGCTCGGCGTCGGCGCCCTCGTCGGTATTCTCTACGCCCCCAAAAGCGGCAGGGAAACCAGGGAGGAACTGGCTCAAGGTGCGCGTGAAGGCTCGGAGTACTTGCGCAACCGCACTCGCCAGGCGATGGACCAGGTCTCAACGATCGTGGATAAGAGCAGGGAGCAGGTGGGCGAGTATGTAGACCGTGGCCGCGATGCAGTGGACCGCGGGCGCGCGCACTGGGAGGATTTTGTCGAGCGGGGACGGAATCTCGTCACCGATCAGACTTCGCGCGTCTCTGCTGCCGTTGAAGCAGGCCGCGAGGCCTACCGCGGCGCCAATGCACCAGGACCTTCGCCGGAGTAGAATTGCGCTTTCGCTTCCTTGCCGGCTCGGATCCGGGCACGGGCCTTGTGGATCAACCATGGATCCGCACCGGCAGAAGCAGAGTCTCGTAGTACGTCTTCATTCAGGATCTCAGAGAAAGGTGTACGGAGAGAAGAAGCGTGGCCCGGTTCTCTCCGTGCTTGGCCTTGCCCACGATGAGCATTGATCGCGATACCCTTTTGCTGGTCTTTGTCGCAGTCACCGGCCTTGCGGTACTTCTGCAGGCGCTTGTTCTTTTTGCCATTTTTCTGACCCTCCGCAAGACTGCCGGCAAGCTGCAGGAGCAGATTGACGAGCTGCGCAGTTCAGTGATGCCCGTCGTGACCAGCACGCAGAACCTCCTCGCCAGTGTGGGCCCGAAGGTGGAGTCGGTCGCGAAAGACCTGGCCGAAATTTCCGGACGTCTTCGTGCGCAGAGTGCGGAGATGCAGATTACCGCCGGCGAATTCATGGCGCACCTGCAGAAGCAGAGCAGCCGCATTGACGCGATGATGACCGATATCCTCGACACGTTCGATCGTGTTAGCCGCGTGCTCACCGACACTGTCAACATTCCCATCCGCCAGATCTCAGCCATTGCAGCCTTCGCCAAAGCTGCCATCGGCGCGCTGCGCTCGGGAACCGCCCAGCCGCGGCCCACACGCACAGCCGCGGATAAAGACCTCTTCGTGTAGTCTGGAGGCCGTGGAGGTCTCCTGCATGCGCGCGTTGTGTCTCGCTCTTCTTCTTGCACTTGGTTCTTCTGCCGGTCCTCCTCTTCTGGCGCAATCCACACCGTCGCCCGCGCTTCTGGTTCTCTCCAAGACAGACCACACGCTCGCCATCGTCGATCCGGCGACGCTGAACGTCGTCGCCAAGGTGCCCGTGGGCGACGATCCGCATGAGGTCATCGCTTCGGCGGATGGCAGTACCGCCTACGTTTCCAACTATGGCTTCGGCGCCTTCCACACGCTGGCTGTCATCGATCTCATCCATCCCGCGGCGCTGCCGTCCATCGATCTCGGCCCCCTGCGCGGACCGCACGGCCTCGCGTTTGTCGATGGCAAGCTCTGGTTCACGGCGGAAGCTGCCAAGGTCATCGGCAGCTTTGACCCTGCCAGCGCCAAAATCGACTGGATTATGGGTACCGGGCAGAACCGTACCCACATGCTCTACGTCTTTCCCGGCGCGCGGCGCATCGTCACCACCAATGTGAACTCCACCACGGTCACCATCCTCGACAAGACCGACGGCCCCGCTGGTGCTCCGCTAGCGCCCCCTGCCGGCACGCGTCGTCTGCCCGGCCCTCCCGGCGGCGACTGGAATGAGACCGTCATCCCCGTGGGCCGCGGCTCCGAGGGCTTTGACGTCTCGCCGGATGGCAAAGAAGTATGGGTCGCCAACGCCTGGGACGGCACTATCTCCGTCATCGATCTCGGTGCAAGGAAAGTCATCGCCACGCTCAATGCACAGGTGCCCAGCGCCAACCGCATCAAGTTCACGCCCGATGGCAGGCTCGCCTTTGTCTCCATGCTCAATGGCCCCGATGTCGTCATCCTCGACACCACCACGCGCAAGGTCATCCAGCATCTGCCCGTCGGTCATGGAGCTTCGGGTATCCTGATGCAGCCTGACGGTGCTCGCGCCTACGTCTCCTGCGGGCCCGATGATTCCGTCGCGGTCATCGACCTCAAGACGCTCAAAGTGGTTGGCCGCATCCACCCCGGTGGCAACCCCGACGGTCTCGCCTGGGCCGTCCGGCACTGACGGCCGCTGCAGCGCGCGCAAATAGAAAAGGCCGGGACCTTCGTGGTCCCGGCCTTGGCTTGATGGCTGAATTACTTCTCGTCGATCTGCAACACCTGGATCGAATACGGCGGCAGCGTGTGGCTGAACTTGCTGCCCACCTGAACCGTCGAATCCACCGGCATAATGCGCTCCCGATCGTTGATGCTGTTGGTCGCCTGCGTATCCCGCGCGCTCAGGCTCACCAGCTTCGCGGTTCCTGCCACCTGCGCGCCGCCCAGGTCAATCGCTACCGGCTGCGCCAGAGATGAGGCATTCACCAGCTTCAGATAGAGCTGCTTTTTCGCCGTGTTCTTCGTGATGGAGTAGAAGAACTTGTCGCCCCCCCCGGAGCTCTCCGAGTTGAGCGCCTGATCTCCAAGATATTCACCGAAGATCACCTGCGCCCAGTAGCTTGGCGAGCCGTAGCTGTGCAGTGTGTCATAGCCAATCAGGTCGCTCTCCCACTGCATTCCGCCTGGATTCACGTTCACGAAGAGCGGCGCATAGCTCGCCATGATCACGATGTCGCTGTTTCGCTCCAGCCCCGTCATCCACGCTGCATCGCCCAGCGCCGCGCCCATGTTCGGCGTGGGAGTGCCCTCGCGCGTCGCCCACTCGCCCACAAAGATCTTCGGTCCATTGCGGTCGGTCTTGTCATAATGCGTTGCATCCTTGAAATTCTGTGTCGCACGCACATAGAAATGCTCGTCGAGAACGTCCGGCGTCGAGCCTTTTACCGGCGCGGTCGCAATCAGCTGCAGATTCGGATACTTTGCCTTGATGGCCTTGTAGAATTGCGCATAGCGCCCGTCATAGCTGCCCGACTTGTCAAACCAGTCCTCGTTGCCAATCTCCACATACTTCAGCGCAAACGGCGCGGGGTGGCCGTCCTTCACGCGCTCGGCACCCCACTTCGTATCGGCTCCGCCACTCACATACTCAATCTCATCCAGCGCGTCCTGCACAAACGGCTCCAGCGCCGCTCCCGGCTCCACGTGATCGCCCTTGAGCGAGTAGCCCGCATAGACCGCCAGTACCGGTTGCATCTTCAGGTCCTCGCACCACTCCAGAAACTCCAGCAGCCCCATGCCGTCCGAGGAGTGATAGTTCCAGGGACTCGGGTGCGTAGGCCGATCCACCAGCGGCCCGATGGTCTTCTTCCACTCGAATCGTTCGTTGATGTGGTCGCCTTCGAGGTAGTTGCCGCCGGGGAAGCGCAGGAACTGCGGATGCATCGCCGCCATCTTCTCCATCAGGTCGATCCGGTTGCCGTTGGCGCGGTCGTGATACGTGGGCGGAAACAGCGACACCAGGTCCAGCCAGACCGTCCCCGGATGCCCGACCGTCAGAACGAGATGATTTGCCGCCGACGGCTGGATGTCGCCTGCGGTCGTCAAAGTAAAGAAATACTGCTTCCAATCGCTCGTAAGGCCGCTTACAGTCGCCCGGGCCACCACCTTGCCCGTATCATTCTGCACCAGGCTTACCCGCACCGGGCCCATCTCCGCCGTGTCCGTCTTTGCGAAGAACGATCCCTTGTAACCGGTGTTCGCCTTCAGGGCCATGCCCCAGTAGCCCACGTTCAGCAGTCCCGCCTCGTTCGCGGGGTCGGCTTTCTCGACCGTCAGCCGCATGCTGTGCTGCAGCGCCGCGCTCGGCCCAGTAGCCATTTCCGGCCTGATGTTCGCGGCAGCGTTGCCATCTTCCACCAGGTACCAGCTCTGGATTCCGTCCCAGCTACCCTTGAAGGTGCGGTTCCGCACCATCTCCGCATACAGGCCGCCGTCATAGGAGTAGTTGATCTCCTCGGTCATCAGCCCGTAGAGCATCGGGCTGACTGCGTGCGCCGGCTGGTCCGCGTGTACGGTCAGGGTCACGGGCGCGTTCTGCGCCAAGGTCAGCGTTGCACACAGCGCAAGCGCAGCCAGTGCGGGGAATCTGGCAAACGTTTTCTCAAACATGGGCTTCTCTCCTCAAACTTGATGCCGCGCCAGTATAAATGGATTTACCGCTGCATTGTCCAGCAGCCCAAAAGACGTTACAGAATCCACCCGCCGCCGACTACTTCATTGCCGTCATAGAAGACTGCCGACTGCCCCGGCGTGACGGCACGCTGCGACTCGTCAAAGGTCGCGACCACTTCATCGGCCCGCACGCCCGGCTCCAGCGTCGCCCAGGCCGGCTCGTGCCGGTGGCGGATCTTCACCTTTACCCGCATCGG
>VFSW01009817.1_pt1 | contig 13634 bp, 13 predicted proteins | sample 5358111 | NCBI WGS metagenome assembly VFSW01 (sample SAMN11554181, study PRJNA540505) | mine drainage metagenome | isolation source: sediment from site ElyBrook_90M | place: USA: Ely Copper Mine, Vershire, VT | collected 2017 | reverse complement strand
CGAGCCTGCCTCTCGAGATCCCAACCGACCAGGTGGTTTGCGCCAAGGACTGGAATATCGATGGGCTATTCGACCCTCTGGTCGAGTTCCTTCGCAATCCCTTGCGCAAGGATCCGAAACGGATGCGCGAGCCGGCGGCGATGGATACACCCACTTCAGCTACTTCTGACGGCAGATCACTCAAGGAGCGAATCAAGGAACACTATTATGCGCTACTGCGGATTCCGGATGCACGCGCCGGTTGGCGCAAGAATGCGATCGTCGCGGGCCGCGAACTTCTCTCCCGGTGGCGACCCGATGTGATCTTCGCGAGCGCCCCCCCGGTAACGAGCCTTTTCGTGGGGGCGTCGCTCGGCAGGCGGTTCGGGATCCCTTGGATCGCGGAGCTTCGCGATCTTTGGGTCGATAATCCGTACTACCTCTTTCCTGCGTGGCGAAGGCTCCTGGATCGGGTGCTGGAGAGACGCGTGTTGCGCCAAGCCGCCTCGCTGGTGACCGTGACACCCCTTTGGGGGCAGACATTGGAGAAGAGCTGGGACAAACCGGTCTCCGTGATCCTGAACGGCTATGCGGAAGAGGATCATCCAATCGGTGGGGCGAGTGCGCCGAAGCAGCCGGGGAAGCTCTCGATCGTCTACACCGGGAACATTTACCCGGGGTTCCGCGATCCGTCAGCGCTGTTCGGCGGAATTCACAGATTGACGGCACAGCAGAGGCTTGCGATTGATGTCGAGTTTTACGGCTCGACCGTCGCGACAGTCCGGAATCTGGTGTCGAACTATGGCGTAAGCGATTGCGTTCGGATTCACGGGTCGGTGGCATATCGCGAGTCGCTCGAGCTCCAGCGGAATGCGGACGTACTCCTGCTGCTGCAGTGGAATGATCCTCGGGACGCCGGGAACATCCCGGCGAAGTTCTTCGAGTACATTGCAACGGGCCGTCCCATCTTGTTCCTCGGGTACGAACAGGGAACGCTGGCGAACCTGATTCGAGAGCGTGAGGCCGGTTTCATCTCGAACTCTCCCGAGGCCATCGCGGCGAAACTTGCGAGCTGGATCGACATTCGACAGCGTGGCGAGATTCCCGCCCTGGCGGCCGACGCGAAGGCAGGCCTCTCGAGAACCGACCAGTTTCAGAAACTCGAGTCAGTGCTGATGAGCGCCACAACCACGTCCCGCTAGATTCGCGCAGCGGGGGCGCACCCCTGCTTCCCGACGATGTCCCGAATCTCCGATCCGCTGCCGAAGTCCTCGATCCACTGCAGGCGGTCCTTCCGTTTGAGCCACACCGAGCCGTTTTCCACTTCGCTTGCCGCCTGTTCCGAGTTGCGCGAAATGACCAGGCAGCCGTCATCCGCGAGATACGATCGCATGTACTGGACCGCCTGCTGAACCTGTGTCGGCGTGAAATAACCGAGATTGAGCACGTTGCTAGCCCGGATCGCCGCGAGCTTGCCCACGAGATCATCGTAATAACATAGGCAGTCCATTTCTTTCACGACCACCCCCGGCTCGGATGTCGCTATGGGATTGACGAGCGATATCGCCGCATCAAATCGCAGTCTCTTTCTCAGCGCTTTGAAGCCCAGGTACCACCGCTCCAGACCCGTATAGATGCCATCCTCGGTGTGTCGTTGCCGGGCGACACGCAGGCCCACACGACCGATCCGCGCCATGATGGGCTCGCCATCGACCGCGCGGTACTCCACGAGGGGGCCGAGTCGATAACGATGAAGCGACAGATTGCGGTCGGTGAGATACGCGGTCAATTCGCCGTGCCATCTGGCCCTCAGCGAACGTACGAGCTCGACGGTGGTGATGCCGTCCGAGGCTCCGAGATCGAGGAGTGTCAACTTCTCGCGATATTGCGGGGCGATGTTTCGAATGAGGGCAGACTCCGTCTCCGGCAGCCGCCCGCCACCGGTTCGCTTCCACGCTCCTCCGATTCGGATGTCATGCAATAAACGGCTGAATAGCTGCACGCGGTCGCTATTGGGCGACAAGTTGTGCGATGCAGCGGCTTCGTTTGCAATATCCGCAAGTAACTCGGGATCTGCCAACCGACTCGGAGCGGGTGGTGCATTAATACTTGCTTGACGCTCTATGAGCTGCAGCATTGGCGCTGTACACTCTCTTCAGGAGGCCGGAGCCGAGTGCATGAGACAACCGGGCTGTCTCATGGGGTGAGGGCCGCAAGGGACCTGCGGTTGGGTCGACTGGATTGCGAGGGGTCTTGGCACCCATTTCCCAGGCGATAGGCGGGAAGCCACCTCCTCGGAATGTGATTGCGGTCCACGCTTCGTTGGCGTCATGGGAGCACGGTGACCGGCATGAGTGAGCCGCCACTCGGTACTATGTAAAATTTCGGCTTTCCGATCCATTGCGTATACGTTTCGGGAGGGTCAGCCCATGAGTAGGAGGAAATCGGTGAAGAATAGCGAGAGTAGGGCGATTCGGAAAGCCGGCGCCTCTACGGCTTTAGGGAGAATGGCGAGGCTGCTCGCGACCCGCAGGACGGTCATCAAGGGAATCGGGGCGACGGCAATGACCCTTCCGCTCCTGGCGCGCGCTGGGGCCGCCAGTAATGTGATCACCGTCACAGACGCTACGAGCGGCAAATCATTCACCTATGATCCGAGCGTCGGGGACGATCTCGGAAATTTCGTCGCACCTGGGTTCACTCAGCGCTGCATCCGGGTCAGGAATGCGAGCTATCCGCTCGTCATTTACTTTCGGCCGGACCTCACCTCATCGCGGCAGGAATTCGTGTTCGAGCTCGGCACCTGCTGGAACAATCCGCCTATCGTCGATCTCGGACCCTACACGGTCACCATCCCGAGTGCCGGCGTCACGATCAACGTGCCGAAGCACTACTGGTTCACGCGCTGGCGCTGGCAGTCCGCCGCGCGCCCGCTCATCCGCACGCCGTCGGATATCTTTTCCGCCAAGCTGTTCCCGCCGATCTCGGCGTCGGTCGCGAACGTGAGCTCACCACCCACGGTCTCTTATTCCGGCCCCATGGACAGCGCAGGAATATTCAAGGCCATGCCGACAACGGGAGATCGGCCCGATATCGGACTGTGTACAGAGTGGCAAGCCTACTATCTTGCGACAGGCGACTCTGCGGGGCTTCAAAGTGCTCTCGCCCAAGGCGAGGGTTCGGCATCCATTCAGTGGCACTTCAGAGATGAGAACACGGGGGCGCCCATCAATTTCTACGATCACCCAGAAGCGGACACTTATGGACGGGACGTCTGGAATGATCCCAATGAGCACATCAATTTTAACGACAACAGCGGGTTCACCATGGACGTTGCCCACATGCCAGACTTGTGGTACGTGCCCTATCTCCTGACAAACGATCCGTATTATCTGGAGGAGGGTCAGTTCGCTCTAACCTATGTGATCGGATTCAATCGTTGGTGGCGCGACCAGGAGCACTGCCCGGTCATGTACCCTCCCGGCCAGGTAAGATCCTGGGCGTGGGCCCTACGCACCGGGTGCGAGCTCGCAAAGGTGACGCCAGCGAACGTGCCGCAATGGCTCTTGCCCCAGTCCTATTACCAGAAGGTACTTGACGACAACCTTGCCGTGTATACGCGCATGAATGTCGACTCCTCCTATGTAGCGCAATCGGTCTTCCATGCCTCCTGGGTCTTTCCAGATGGCGATGGACTCATCCATACGTTCATGGAGTCCTATCTCGACTGCGCCAATGCGCTTGCGGTCTATCTGGGGTTCACCGAGTACCGATCCGCGGCAACCTGGGCGCGCCAATTGATGATCGCGCTGAGCGACGGAAAAAGTGGATGGCCACGTAACTTTGATATGCCTTATAACGCTACGGGCTGGCAGACTGCGGATAACTGGTCCCAGTTTTGGGAGAACTTTTCGACCGAAACTCATATTTCAGGATCGCTACCAGCCGAGCCAAAATGGGGCCAGCCAAACTCCCTGGGCTATCTACAGATGGCCCGCGCCAGTTTTGCGATGGGGGCGCTTGTTGGGGATGTGGATGCGGCGGCGTGCCTGTCATGGGTCGACACAATGATAGGCGCAAATAATGCGCCCGTCGGATACAAGTACGCCTTCGCGGATGCTGGGCCTGGCGTGCCTATAGCTCCGAAGGTGAGTTCATTGTAAGCGTACGGTCTCGGCACCTCGCTGGAGCGTTTGGGGGAAGCTGATGATGCGGCTCGACGCGGAACAATGTACGGGTCCACGTGGAACTCAAATGCTCATGGACACTTCGATTCCGGGTGGTCAGTCGGCCTCGGGGCTTGCACGCATCGGGTGAACACTTTGGCTGAGAAGCTGCAGATCCTGAAGGTGGCCACCGCGCCCGGCGCTTCGGTTGGGTCCGCCGCGCGAAAGTTCGGCATGAACGGGAACTCGCTGTTTTCCTGGTGGAGGCTGCACAGCAAAGGTCTCCTCGAGGCGCAGCGACACGCGTCGCCTTTGCTGCCGGTAAGGCTCAGTTCTCCAAACACACGACTCAGCCTGTGAGTGCGAGGCCGAGGTGGAGTCGCGATCCGCGGCCGGGGCCGACCATGGAGGAGGGACTTTACCGCTTTCCAATGAAATACTTGACCAGCTGCTGGCTGGCCGAGATCCCAAGACCGTTCTGCAAGCCGACGGACGGATCGGCGAGCTGAAGAAGGCTCTCGCAGAACGCATGCTCAACGCCGAGATGGATGTGCACTTGGCGAATGAGGCCGAAGCGGGGATCCTGAACCATCGCAACGGCAGCAGCCCGAAGATCGTCCTGACGCCCGATGGGGAGCTGACGCTATCGATCCCTCGTGATCGGCACGGACGATTCGATCCGACCCTGATAGCCAAGTACCGCCGGCGATTCCCGGGTTTCGATGACAAAATCATCGCCCAATATGCCCGCGGGATGAGCACCCCGGGATATCCAGGACCATGTCCGCGAGCTCTACGGGATCGAGGTCTCCCCCGATTTGGTATCCGCCGTCACCGACCAGGTGATCGATGAGGTCACCGCCCGGCAGGGACGGCCGCTCGAGGCGAGCTACGCGATCGTGTTTTTCGATGCGCTGCGGGTAAAGATCCGAGACGAAGGCTTGGTGCGCAACAAAGCCGTGTACCTGGCGATCGGCATGGACAGCGGCGGATACAAGCACGTGCTCGGCATGTGGATCGAGCAGACCGAGGGCGCGAAGTTCTGGCTGCGGGTGATGAACGAGATCAAGAGTCGCGGCACGAATGACATCCTGATCGCCGTCGTCGATGGCCTCAAGCGCTTCCCAGAGGCCATCACGGCGGTGTTCCCTCAGGCTGTGGTTCAGACCTACATCGTGCACCTGATCCGCTACTCCGTGTAGTTCGCTTCCTGGAAGGAGCGCAAAGCGATCGCTGCCGCCTTGAAGCCGATCTACCGAGCCGAGAATGCCGGAGGGGGCCGCTCGAGAGCTGCAGACCTTCGACGAGAGCTCTTGGGGACGAGAATATCCGGCAATCGCCCAGAGCTGGCGACGGAATTGGGAGGCGGTGATCCCGTTCTCTGTCTTCCCGGCAGAGGTCCGAAAAATCATTTGCACGACCAACGTCATCGAGAACCTCAATGCCTCGGTCCGAAAGGCCGTGCGCAACAAGGGGCACTTCCCCAGCTATCAGGCGGCCATCAAGCTCATCTGGCTCGCGTTGCGCACCATCACGGAGAACTGGAAGCGCCCGCCCATTGCGTGGCAAGCTGCGAAAGCGCAATTGGCCATCCAGTTCCCTGGCCGATTTGCGATGAACGATTAACCGATGCAACCGGCTCTCGCACAGAATTTCTGACACTCCCATGGAGGATGCACTTGGTTCCCTTGAGATTATCCTCGCCGGGGAAATAGGTGGGCTTCTTCAGAGCAGCTTCACACAAGGTGCTAGAGCCTATCAATGCTTTCCTCCATATTTTAGCACCGCATGCGCTCCGCACTCCGACCGCTTGATCTCGGCCGACACTCCAAACTCGCGCTGCCATCTCTCAAGCAGTGGAGCGCATCGTTTGTCATCGAAGTCATCAAGCAGCAGCACATCGAACGTGCGACCGGTGGCGTGTAGCCAGGGAAGAATCCCGTAGCGCCAGTTTTCATAAAACGGCGAGCCCCACGCTGCCGCGATGAATGGGCCATCGCAAATGACGGTCGTGAAGTGCATCGGGAGCGCTAGTTCTGGTACGTCGTACCATGCGTGGTCCGAGAATCTGGTGAGCGGTACATTCAGAACGAGCGTGCTCTTGAGACCATGGCGGCGCAGGACATGCCGGACGCGCTCTCTCCAGAGCGGGTCCTGCTCGAATGCATGGACACTGAACCCGTGCCGTAGCCCGAGGATCGCCGCGAGTACGGTCGTCGCCCCGCTGCCACACTCGAGGACATCGCCGGGGCTGGCGAGCACTGCCCGCGCAACTTCGCCGACGAAGCCATTGTCGGCTGAGAACCCTTGGTTCCCCCATGCTTCCCGAAACTCGCGCAGCTCGGCGTCGGTAAATGTCACGCTCGCCATTAGCGCTCGGATCGCTGCGTTCAATCTGCGATTCGCGAGCGGCACCTTGAGCGCGTTCCAGTAGCGGTCCGGGATGAAGATCTTTGCGATTTGCTTTAGCATCGTGACGATCCAGCGGATTCGTTGGGCGTCTGAGTTATCTCTTCGACGTTCGGCCGCCCGCAGGAACACGCAGGCGCTTCGTCCCAATCTCGGCGATGACCCCGACGCGTATCGGCAGAGAGAGAGAGGGCCAAGAGCAATCTCGCAGCGCTGCGGCGTTCATATGCCATTGGGCGGGACAGTAGACCGGGGGCATCGAAAAGCCATAGGCCGCCCGCAGACGCTGCTTCGGGCAACAGTGGTCTCTAACGACGCTCCTTTGCTAAAAACAGTGCGGGACTTGTGTCGTATTCCGATCGAAGCTGCGTCAACTCCTAACAAATACTTCGCCGTCGAGCGACTCGCGAATCCGCTTCTCCACATAGTTCGACCGCATTGCGGACGTCGACCATCCGAGAGCTAAGACGGTTGGGATACCGACGCGAGCCAAGCACCGCCCCCCCGTAGTCCATTAATTTCATCCCCGGCAATCGCTGCTCGAACCGGCTGCATGCGCGATCCCACGGAATTCGTTAGCATAGGTTCAGGGATTGAGCGGAATTCAGCTCCGGCTTTGGTGCACATCTCGTGCTAGCAAGCACCGTTCCATTATATCAGCTGAACTGATCTGTCCACCCCCTAAACCACAAGCTGGCGACGCGCCGCGCCACCACGATTCCTGTTAATACTGCCCCATCGGTCCTCGCCCGCAAAGGGATTCCCCAGCAAATTGCCAAGTAGCCCGCAGAGATAATTCGGCACTTACCATGTCCGTTGACTTATCGATCACGTCCCGCTACATGAGGGTGCTGGTGTTCTGCCGTCCGCCTATGTACCACTTACGACCCTCTGTCCGGTTGCGCCGAGCCGGATATTGCCAAATTCCACATGACGAAGATCTCGGAGACACTGGGGCAGGGCGCTACCCTCAGAGTCTGGTCTCCCGGTATAGAGTTTTTCTGGACACGACTGGGCAAAAGTGAAGGCCCGAGGAGTGTCCGATGCGAAGAAAGAACGAAGCGACTGATGAAGAGCGAGGGCGATGGTACCCGAAGAATAAAGATGGCTGCAGTGCTGCGTTTGCTGAAGGGTGAGGATCTTGACGCGCTCTCGCGGGAGCTTGAAGGTCAACGCCGCGACGCTGTCGTCTTGGCGGGGGTTTGGCTCGCTCGAGCCTGTACTTCGCTCGAAAGGCCGGTCGGTCCGCCGGTGGGGCCACGTGGGGCCATAGGGGCGGGCACTGAGCTTGCCGAACACATCCTCGCGGTGCTTTCCGCCTCGGCATTTCTCGGCGAGCGCTACCGGAGGACGTGTGCGAAGCTGCGCCACCGAGGGATCCGCACCAGCCGCGGCCGCGGAATTCGCCTGATGCGCGAGCATGAGTTGCGAGCCCCGACGCGCAGCGGCGCCCCACGAGGGCCGCGCTCGCACGAAGGCACGATCATTCCGCCGGCGCCGAATATGCGCTGGGGGACGGATCTGACCGGAACCTGGACCCCACGCGAGGGCTCGGCCAGCGTGCTGCTCACCGTCGACCATCATACCGGCGAGATCCTCGGCATCCACGCCGGCGCGCGCGCCACGCGCTGGGAGGCGCTCGCGCCGGCCCGCCAGGCCGTACGGAGCTGCTTCGGGTCCATCCGCGAGAAGGTCGCCGGCGACATCGAGCTTCGGCACGATCACGGCACGCAGTACATCAGCGACGACTTCCAGAGCGAGATCGAGTTCCTGGGCCTGCGCTTCAGCCCCTCGTTCGTACGAGCTCCCGAAGGCAACGGCTGCGTCGAGTGCGCGATCCGCACCCTCAAAGAGCAGCTGCTGTGGATGCGGACCTTTGAGACTGTCGAGGAGTTGCGCCTGGCGCTCATCGAGTGGGCTGAGCTGTACAACGAGCAGTGGCTGATCGAGCGTCACGGCTTCCGATCGCCCGCTCAGCGGCGCCGTGACTATTGCGCTGGGACCCAACAGTTGACTGCCTGACAGAGTTCATTACCAGAAACCGTGTCCAGAAGACCCTTGACGGCTACACGGACAGCAAAGATGAAGACGACACCGTCTGAATGCGCATAGCCCCGGGGAGCAAGAGGATGAATCAGCGCCTCTCCCACGCACTACGCCGTCGGATTTGGCCGATTGCAAAATTGGCTTTGCAAACTCTTCACTCGCCGCGGCATCGTAGCTCGACACAACTGACACTGTTTGTGACGGGCGTTCAACGCTCCGGGACAAACATGGTTATGGAAATTTATGAACGGAGCTTGCGCACACAAGTCTTTCATGAAGCAGATTCCAGGGCTTTTGATGATTATCAACAGAGAGATCAAGCGACACTTGAGCGATTGGTCCGAAACTCCCCCGCCTCGGTTGTGGTGATCAAGGCTCTTTTGGAAGCCCATCGCATCCGACAATTGCTTGATAACTTTGCACCAGCAAAGGCCGTCTGGATGTACCGGCATTTCGACGATACAATTAAGTCGATGTTAACCAGATGGCCCGGGGATCGAAATTTTCTCGATCGGATCGTGAAGAACCGTTCGTCAGGAGAGTGGCGGGCCCTAGGCATGACTGATGAGACCTACGCTATTGTCAGGCGCTGCTATTCTCGAACCATGAGCGACGCTGCCGCTCAGGCGCTTTATTACTATTATCGACATCAGCTCTTCTACGACCAAGGATTGGACCGCGATCCGCGCGTTCTTCTCATGAGTTACGAAGATTTGACATCCTCCGCAATAGAAAACGTGAAAGCGATCGCGGAATTCTCAAATCTGCCATTCAAAGCTGCGATGCAGCGCCATGTCCACAAGTTCTTTAAGAGCGGGTCTGACGCACCGTGCCTTCCGCCGGAAATTTGCCACCTCGTTATGCAAATGTACGAGAAGCTACAGACGACGCGGCTGGTGCGAAGTTGAGATCAACTCTCTATGGATAGGGGATCGCCAGCGTTACGGAAACTAGAGGCCCGGCCAAGGCGTGGGACGAAGGTTGAGGTATGCATATCCGTTGATGTTGAATTCTCTATAGCCGGCGCATTCACCTATCCGGATCGCTACCGCCCTGTCGCGGACGAGGCCGTCGTTTGCAACATAAATGGAGTTCCACATGGGCTCCCGTTGCTATTGCAGATGCTGGACGAATATAGAATTAAAGGCACGTTTTTTGTTGAAGCACTGAATGCGGCGTATTTCGGTACGGAGCGAATGGGGCGGATCGCCCGCTCCATTTACGAACGCGGCCATGACGTGCAGCTGCACCTGCATCCGGGCTGGATGTTCTTCGACACACCGCACTGGCAAACGCGCCTGGCTTCTGGAACTCGACCGAACGATTCGTGCAGCGGTCGCGCGCCCGACGAATTGCGCGCAATTATTTCCCGAGGCCTGGAGGTTTTTGCGACATGGGGCGTTCCCAAGCCCGTAGCGCTACGCACTGGCAGCCTCCAAGTTGACCCATGTCTTTATCCGATAATGGCAGAGTTCGGAATAGGAATTTCCTCTAGCGTGGGTGTCGGTTACTACGCTCCACCCGACGCGACGCTCCATCTATATAGTGGGTCGCATCGCTTTTCTGAGATCACGGAAGTTCCTGTCCTGACGTTTTGGAGTACATTTGGTGCCCGACTGTTTACCATCGCTGGATGCGGGGTTATGGAAGCCCGCTGCATTCTTTCGGCCGCTGCGGAACGAAGCGTCTCTCCTATTGTGCTCCTCACACATCCGCATGAACTGATCAAAGCCCGAGATGCTCGTTATGAGAAGTTGCGCCCTCATCGGGTAAATCAGTTGCGTCTGCGCAGTATTCTCGAATTCCTGAGAGTCAACGACGACGAGTTTGTTACTACGACATTTAGGGAGTCAGGAGAGAGGTGGCAAGCGGTAAGTAGCTCTGGGGATTCAACCCTGAGCGTGCCATTTATTCCAGTATTGCTGCGCGCACTTGACAACAAGTTGAGCGATTGGGTATGGATATATTGAAACGAATGGAACGTGCGGGTTACTGAGCCTGACTCTGAAAGTTCAAGGAATTCTGTTGCGGCGTGGACGGCTATTCGGTCCAGGTTTGCCGACCAGGAGATCTCCCTCGACTCGCTCAGCGGGCGGTCCGGATTCCCGCTTGATGTGTCCAGCGGCGACTGATTCGACGGGATAGGGCGGCCTCGGCTTGTCTCCCCCGTGTCACAGTAGTTGGCGCCTCAATGCTTCGGTAATCTGCGGGGCATTCAGGAGCAACCGACGAGGACGCCCGCGTCTCGGGCGGTAGGTGATCGGTGCCGTCCTCATCGTCGGTCAGGTCGGCGTCGGTAAGAGTTCTCTCATAGAAACAGATGTCCAACCGAACCATAATTCATGATCGATTCGACAAGACGAAGTTGCTCGGAAGTAAAGTTATGACGCCATTTGTTCGCCGAGATCGACGGATCACGATAGACGCCGTAATAGCCCTCGCGATGCCTCGTAACACTTTCCCGGATGAACGTCTCTGTTTGGGAGTTCCATTCCAGTCCGGCGAAGTCGAACATTCGTCGCGATAAGTCGAGCGGAGTCTCGCACAGCCGGTCGTAAACTAGGGAGATAACGTTGGGGAGTCCGGCGGCAGCCTCTGCCCCGCTCTCATTCCATAGTAACCATAACCATGCAGTGCGCTCGAGATCGCTCATTCCGTGGAGGGATTCCACGGTGAGGCCTTGACGTCTGGCCAGTGGGGTCGCTACGAGCAGCCTCAGGAGTTGCCAGTCGTTTCGACGTGAGGTAAACCAACTTTCCTCATAACCACGCCCGTAAGATGTCATCCAACCACATGGGTGACGCAAAATGTGGATGATCCGAAACTCTGGCATCAGCCTGGCGATTAAACCAACGCGCCCGACCGAGAGGACTGACTTCCAGACCAACCGAACCTGTTGCTTTCCACTGTTAGACAGAAGGTCTGGCAGGTTTGTTTCATGGAACAGTTGTGATGACACTTTGAATGCTGGGGCGAGCCTGCGATGGATCCAGTCGACGACAGGCCTGCGGTAGAGCTTTGGAAAGCGCGGCAAAGATCCTGTCACGCGCGTTAGACGCACATTAAGAGTGCGAGTCAGAATCGCATCCAATTGGTCTTTGGTGATCGACGGGTTCTCATCAGGAAGTACGAGGGGTATCTCCTTTATTGGGACCGCAGTGTCGGGCTCATGGAGATAAAGCGTGGAGGGATGGCTATCGAAGATTTTACCGACCCAGGTAGTGCCGGAGCGCGGTAAGCCGACCAGGAGGATCGGCGAAGAGATCCCCTGCGGGGCAGGCGGCGATGCCATAGTGGTGAAGACCTCTACCAGTGTGGTTGATCGTTGCTTTGCTGTCATTACCATCGGTATTCGCGCTCGGTCGTGCATTCCATCCCGCGGAAAGCGAAAGCCGTATGCCAATCTGCTCAGAGTGGGACTGCGAGCGATGGTGCAGGTGCAGGGCAGTGTTCTGCGTTAACTCGAAAGGGTACGTCGGACACATAGCGCGCTAAGTCGCTTCAGAGCTGCAGCCTCTGGGGATGACTGGGGGCGTCCCGCGAATACCCATAGAGTTATCAGGACTACCAAGTATAGCGGGGCTCCGATGGCGAAGCAGACAAAGAGAGAATACACCGCACTGGAGGCTGGTAGCGCTACTGCGCCCGGCAATGCGGGCCCAAAGAGCCGCACTCCGAGATACATGAACAGGGTTCCAACGACTGGTCGCCACAGTGCCGCGAGATATCTTGAGGGTCGGAGGCCGAGGTGGCGACCAATAACGTAAAAACTAATGGGTAACGTGATTGCTGAACTCAGCACATAGGCCCAGGCCGCTCCCTCGGTGCTCTGCCAGCTGGTAAGAGCAATCAGAAGAGCCACAAGGATCGAGACCTGAACGGAGGTAATTCGGACATAAACCTCTGGTTTCCCGAGCGCGAGAAACGCGGAATACGCGTTGCTTTGCATCACTTGGCTGATGCCAGAGAACGCAAGGACTTCGATTAGGGGTGCTGCTTGCGTCCACTTTGGACCGAGCAAGAAGAGAACGAGGAACGGGGCGCACAGCGCAACGCCCGCAACAGCCGGCACCGCGACCAGCGCAACGGTGGCCATCACGGACAGGTATTCTTGAGCCAATGCCGGGAGGTCATTGGCAAGGTGCATGTATGCCGGAAGTATCGCTCGGTTGATCGGTGCCACGAGAGTGGTGCCCGGCATGTTGGAGATCTCGGCGGCGATACTAAAGATTCCGAGCGAGCTGGAGCCGGCAATTCGTCCAATTACAAAATCCGAAGATCGGTCCCTGAGAAACGTCACGAAGTTCTGGAGCATTAACCACTTTGAGAAGAGCATTAATCCACGTGCTGCCGCTAGGGAGAATCGTGGCCGAAACGGGTGAACTACGTAACTGAATAGCACTCCCGAGACGCGTCCAATCAGAATCCCGACGACGAGTGCCCAATACGTTCGGAACCAGAGGGCGAATAAGAGCGTACTGATAAATCTGATGGCACGCCGAAAAAACAGATACCAGAATTCACGGTCGAAGCGCATGTCTCGCTGGAAATTGACGACTCCGACGTTCTCGAAGCCCTGAACGAGGGGGACTGCTGCGAGGGTGAATACGACTGCGACCAATGCGGATTGGTGATAAAAGTATGCGGTTGGGTACGCAAGCATCGCCATGATTGCCGCGATACCGGCACCACTGAAGACGTTGAGAGTCCATGCGCTATGAAAATGGGCTTCTGTGGTCTCCGCTTGGCGGAGTAGCGCGATGTCGAAGCCGAAATACGCTATCAGTCGAAGCAAGTCGATAAGGGAGGTCGCCATTGCGACGAGACCGAAATCTGCGGGGAGTAGGAGACGGGCGAGAAAGACGGTGCTTACTAGGCCCAAACCACGGTCGAGCAGTCGAAAGAGGACCATCCATGCGGCCCCGCGAGCCATGCGCTTTCGTAGAGTCATGTTTTGATTGTAGCGCCATGATACAAAGACGGCCTGGAGGTGCTCCCAAAGTGCGCCGCAGTCATACCCAGCCGGTCATGGAG
>VFSW01009816.1_pt1 | contig 13635 bp, 9 predicted proteins | sample 5358111 | NCBI WGS metagenome assembly VFSW01 (sample SAMN11554181, study PRJNA540505) | mine drainage metagenome | isolation source: sediment from site ElyBrook_90M | place: USA: Ely Copper Mine, Vershire, VT | collected 2017 | reverse complement strand
CGGCAGGGCGGGCCGGTCAGGAGCGCCTTTGCGCCGAGGCCGGAGACTGCCGCAAACCGTTCGACCGGCTCCGCCCGAAGCCCCGACTGCTCCCCTTTCGCCAGAACGGCCCGGGCGAGTGGGTGCTCGGAGACGGCCTCCAGCGCGAGGGCAACCCGGAGAACCGCTTCGGGGGAGCTCCCCGCCGCGGGGACGATATCCGTCACCTCGGGCTCGCCGCGGGTGAGGGTCCCGGTCTTGTCGAAGACGACGGTCTTAAGCCGATAGGCGTTCTCGAGGCTTTCTCCCCCCTTGATCAGGATACCGCTTTCGGCCCCCAGGCCGGTCCCCACCATCACCGCTGTGGGGGTCGCCAGCCCCATCGCGCAGGGGCAGGCGATGACGAGGACCGAGACGAAATTGAGCAGCGCGCGGCTGAAGACGGGATCGGGAACGGCGAAATACCAGATCGCGAAGGTGACAAGCCCGATCCCGAAGACGACCGGGACGAAGATCGAAGCCACCTTGTCGGCGCGGCGCTGGATCGGGGCCTTGGACCCATGCGCCTCCTCGACAAGGCGGATGATCTGAGCGAGGGCGGTCTCAGAGCCGACCCGCGTCGCCCGGAAGGTGAAGCTCCCCGTCCGATTGAGCGTCGCAGCGAAGACCTCCGCCCCCGTCTCCTTGGCCACCGGCATGCTCTCCCCGGTCAGCATCGACTCGTCGACGGTCGAGTGCCCCGCGACGACGACGCCGTCCGTGGGGATTTTCTCGCCGGGACTAACGATGATCGTGTCCCCCTTGAGGACCCCCTCGATCGGGATATCCTTCTCGACGCCCTCCCGGACAACCCTTGCCGTCTTGGGCTTGAGCCCCATCAGACGCTGGATCGCCTGCGACGTCCGCCCTTTCGCCTTCGCCTCGAGGAGCCGTCCCAGGATGATGAGGGTCACGATAAAGGCAGCCCCGTCGTAATAGACGTGGGGTACGATACCCGCCACGGTAAAGAGCTGCGGGAAAAAGGTCGCAAGTGCCGAATAAAGATAGGCGGCGAGCGCCCCCACGGCGACCAGGGTGTTCATGTCGGTCGTCTTCTGCCGGGCCGCCTTGAGGGCGCCGATAAAGAAGCGGCTCCCCACCCAAAAGACGACGGGCGCCGTCAGGAAGAACAGAACGATACGCAGGGGCTGTTGCGGAATCCCCATGAGGAAGGGGAACCAGTGCTGCATCGACCCCATGAAGATGAGGGCGGAGAGGACGATCCCGACCCCGAAACGGGTCTTGAGGTCCTTCAGCTCCCGTTCCCGCGCGGCCGTTATCGGATCTTCCCGCGTATCGTCGGGAACCCCCAAAAACTCGTAGCCCTGATCTTCGACGACCTGCCGAAGCGCCTCCAGACCGGCCCACTCGGCCCCGTGGTCGATGGTCGCCCTGGCCGTCGCGAGATTGACCGCAACCCCGGTCACCCCGGGGAGCTCGGCAAGCGCCCTCTCCACGCGGCGGACGCAGGCGGCGCACGTCATTCCGCCCACGGAAACCGTCGTCTTCACCGTTTTGTCAGTCGACAACGTCAAACCCCGCTTTCGCTATCCGCTCCCGGATGAGCGTCCGGTCAACGGGTTTTTCCTCGGTAAAGGTCGCCTCACCCTTCTCCAGGTCCACGCGTACGTCCCTTATCCCCTCGATGCCGCCGAGCGCCTTGGTCACGGCCATGACACAGTGCTGGCACGACATCCCCCTGATCTTGATCGTCGTCATACTCGCTCCTTTCCCCTTCTTGTATTCCCGCCAATTGGCGGACCGCATTTAACCTATCCATTGTTCCCCGAAAGTCAACCGTTTTTTCCCGCGAACGCGTGACGCATTCATGATCGATGCGAGGCTCTCCCGCCGCAGGGGACCGATGAAACTATACCTTTAAAAATCCTCAGTCATTGATCTGGATCAATATGGGGAGAAAATGCAGCGACATTTGGTAAAATCCAATTTATCCAATATGATCTGCGGCCAGCGTCCCGATTAATTGCTTGACAGGAGCGGACCGACCGGGTATTTTACGCTTCCGGGAGCGACGGTCAAGGGTTCGAAGGAAAAAGACAGAAGGACATGATCGATTTTCTGCTTAAAAAAAGGCCGCGCAGCAGGTCACTCATCATCGCCCTGCTCGTCCTGGCCATCCTGTTGCCCCTCTGGTGGCAGTCCGGCCTCTGGTACCGGGAGCGTCTCCTGAACGATCTGCGTTCCCGGACTGCTCGCGTTGTCACGGTTCATGCCGATCTGCTGAGCGCGGCGATCAACCAGCGTCTCTCTCTCCTCAAGGGGCTCCGGGCCTTCACGGAGATGCACATCATCTCCAACACCGATATCGGTGGGGCAAAATTCACCACCTTCGCCGCTGGTCTCGTAAGAGGAGTGGCCGGTATCCGTAATGTCGCCATTTCTCCGGGGGGGACGACACTGTTCGTCTATCCGGCGGAGGGCAACGAAACCCTCGTCGGGCAGGATCTGATCCACGACCGACGCGCTCAAGTCCGTGCCGACGTCCAGCGCACCGTCCGCACGCGACGGATCGTCCTGAGCGGACCGTACACCCTCCGCCAGAAGGTGCTGCAACTGGTGGCACGACAGGCCGTTTACAGCGGTGAGACCTCCTTCTGGGGTATCGTCTCGGTTGATTGCGACATCTCCCCGATCTTCACCGAGGCCGCTCTCGATCCTCCCCCCCCCGGCCTGAATCTGCTCCTTCAGGATCGCACCAACCATACCCTCACCGGGGACAAAGCCGTTCTCGAAGGAAATCCCGTCACCGTCAAGGTCGATCTTCCCGACGGCACCTGGAAACTCTCCGCCGTGCCCGCGGGGGGATGGAACACGGCCGTCGGCAACCCGCTCCTCCTGTTCCAGGGGATCACACTCACGATCGCCCTCCTGCTGACCATGCTGGTCTACCTCCTCACGAGCTACCGGGCAAAACTGAAACTGACCGTCAGGGAGCGGACCGGCGATCTCCAGCGGTCGGTCACAAACCTTCGCGAGGAGGAGGAGAACCTGAACCGGACGCTGGGCACAGTGCGGCGGGCGATGACGGCTATGCTGGAGGTTCTGTCGCGTGCGGTGGAGATGAAGGATCCCTATGCGACAGGCCATCAGCGACGCGTTGCCGATCTGGCGCGGACGATCGCGATGGAGATGGGGCATCCGGAAGAGACGATCGACGGAATCCGCATGGCGGGTGTCGTTCACGATATCGGGAAACTCCACCTTCCCTCGGAGATCCTGAACAAACCGGCGAAACTCACCGAGGCGGAGTACGCCCAGGTCAAGAAGCACCCGCAGGCGGGGTACGATATCCTGAAGGACATCGCCTTTCCCTGGCCGGTTGCGCGGATCGTGTGGCAGCACCATGAACGCCTCGACGGATCAGGTTATCCGCTGGGGCTCGCGGGAGAGGATATCCTCCCGGAGGCGCGGATCATGGCGGTGGCGGATGTGGTGGAAACGATGGCGTCTCACCGGGCTTACCGGCCGGCCCCCGGCCTGGAGAAGGCCCTCGAAGAGATCGGCGCGCAGCGCGGTATCCTCTATGATCCGGCCGTTGTCGACGCCTGCATCCGTATCTTCAAGGAAAAGGACTTCCGCCTGGCATAAGAGATCCTAACAATCCGTGTTTCTGCCCGCCACGCCTGAAGAACTCCGCACGCTCGGCTGGGATCGGCTCGACGTGATCCTGGTCACCGGGGACAGCTACATCGACAGCCCCTACGTCGGCGTCTCCGTCATCGGGCAATGGCTCCTCCGGGCAGGGTACCGCGTGGGGATCATCGCCCAGCCGGACGTCGCCTCGGGGGCGGATATCACCCGCCTCGGCGAACCGGCCCTCTTCTGGGGCGTGACGGGAGGCTGCATCGACTCGATGGTCGCCAACCACACCGCCTCGGGAAAGCGGCGCCGGGATGACGACTTCACGGCCGGGGGGATCAACTCCCGCCGCCCCGACCGGGCTCTGATCGCCTACGCCAACCTGATCCGCCGCCATTTCAAAGCGACCAAACCGATCGTCCTGGGGGGCGTCGAGGCGAGCCTCCGGCGGATTGCCCATTACGATGCATGGTCGAACCGGGTCCGCCGCTCCGTCCTCGTCGACGGCAAGGCCGACCTGCTCGTCTACGGGATGGGGGAGAAGACCATCCTGGAGATCGCCGAACGGCTCCGGGAGGGCAGCCCCGCAACAGAAGTGCGGGGCCTGTGCTACCTCGCAGCGGAACCGAAGGCGGGGACGCTGACGCTCCCCTCCTTCGAGGAGGCGGCCGCCGACCATGGGGCCTTCGCGAAGATGTTCCTCACCTTCTACCGGAACCAGGACGCGCTGACGGCGCGGGGGCTTTCCCAGCGGCACGACGCGCGCTGGCTCATCCACAACCCGCCCCAGCCGCCGCTCAGTTCGGTGGAGATGGATGCGGTCCATGGAATGGATTTTGCCCGTGCAGTCCACCCCCGCGACCGGCGCCTCGGACGGGTCCGGGCGCTTGAGACGATCCGTTTTGCCATCCCCACCCACCGGGGATGCTACGGGGAGTGCCACTTCTGCGCGATCGCCGTCCACGAGGGGCGGACGGTCAGCTCCCGGAGCGAGGCCTCGATCCTCCGGGAAGCGGAACTCATCGCCGCCCTCCCCGACTTCAAGGGGTACATACTCGACGTCGGGGGTCCGACGGCGAACATGTACGGCTTCGAATGCACGAAAAAGCTCCGCCGGGGGGCCTGCCCCGACCGCCGCTGTCTTTATCCTTCCGTCTGCGAATCGCTCCGGCCCGACCACGGCCGCCAACTCGCGCTTCTGAGAAGGCTCCGGGGGGTTCCGGGCGTCAAACAGGCCGTCGTCGCCTCGGGGATCCGCCCCGACCTGGTCTTCGCGGACCGGAAACAGGGCACCCCCTATCTCCGCGAAGTCGTCCGCCACCACACCTCCGGACAGATGAAGATCGCCCCCGAACACTCGGAGGAACGGGTCCTTAAGTGCATGGGGAAACCGGGCCGGGAGACCCTCCTCCCCTTCCGTGATCTCTTCCGCCGCCTCACGGCGGAGGCTGGCAAGGAGCAGTTCCTTACCTACTACCTGATCGCGGCCCACCCCGGCTGCAGAGAATCGGACATGGAGCAGTTGCGCAGTTTCGCCTCCCGGGAGCTGGCGATCGACCCCGAACAGGTCCAGCTCTTCACGCCCACCCCCTCCACCATCTCCACGCTCATGTACTACGCCGAACGGGACCCTTTCAGTGGCAAACGGCTCTTCGTCGAGAAAACGGCCGCCGGCCGGGAGCGGCAGAAGAAGATTTTGGTTGCGAAAACGGGGGTTCTCAGGTATGGAATGCGCGGATCTCGACAAACGCAGAAGGAGGTAGGATCATGGGCAAGGACAAAGACGTCAAAAAAGAAGCCAAGAAGAAACCTTCCAAAACGTAGAAGGAGAAGAAAGAGGCCAAGCGGGCGAAGAAGGCGGGCAAAAGCGGAGAGATCTGATGCAACCGCGGACGGGAGTCCTGCCGCGGCCGCTCGTCGACTTTCACGTCCATCTCTTTCCCGATAAGCTCTTCGACGCGATCTGGCGGCAGTTCGTCGAGGACTACGGCTGGAAGGTCCTCCATCGGCTCTACTGGCGCGAGTGCCTTGCCTACCTCCACGACCATGGGGTGGGAACGGTGGTCTATTCCAATTACGCCCACCGGAAGGGGATCGCCCGGGGGCTCAACGACTGGAACCTCCAAGTCCTCGCCGAAACTCCCGACCTCTTCTGTTTTGCCGCCTTTCACCCCGACGACGGGGACGGCCTTGCCATGGCCGCCGACCTCCTCGAACACCCCCGGATCCTCGGTTTCAAGCTGCAGCTCCTCGTCCAGCGGTTCCCCCCCGTCCACGCGCGGATCTTCACCCTTTACGAACTCGTGATGGCGAAGGGGAAACGGCTCCTGCTCCACGTCGGCACGGGGCCTGCGGGGAACGAGTTCGTGGGTGTCGCCCCCTTTCGGCGGCTCCTCGCCCGGTATCCCGAGCTTCCCGCGATCGTCGCCCACATGGGCGCCCTCGAGTACGGGGCCTTCGGTGAACTGCTGGACGATCACCCCAACCTCCTGATGGACACGGCCTTCGCCTTCCTCCCCCACCTCGGCAACCTCTGCGATCTCGGCTCTGCGTACCTAGAGCGCCATCGGGAGCGCATCCTTTACGGATCGGACTTCCCCAACATCCTCTTCCCCCGGGAGGAGGAGATCGACACACTTCTCGGCCTCAATCTGTCTCAGGATTTTATCGATGCGGTCTTCCGCGACAACGGCCTGCGTCTCACCGGTGGTGCAGCTTAGACGCGGCCGTAAGACGCTAAAACGCTTTTCGGTTTTTGCATCAGCCTTTACACATATCGCTGGACCTTTAGCGGTTGCTATTTCCAGGCCCGTATGCTATCGAACAACACCATGAAGACAATCCCTGATCGCTCTTTGCGCCGTTGCGTTTGCAGCGGGGAGAGGATGAAACTTAATAGACCACAAGGAGGGGAAAAATGAGTAAGAAATGGAGTTGGGCTGTTGGAATCCTGTTCGTTGGAATCATGGCTCTATCCCCGGGAGGGGCACTGGGGGATTCCTACCCCGGCCGGCCGTTGTCGATGATCGTTCCCTTCCCCCCCGGCGGAGCGACGGATTTGACCGCCCGGCCGATTGCCGCCGCCCTTGAACCGATCCTCAAACAGCCGGTGGCGGTAGTGAACAAGCCCGGGGCTGGCGGAGTAGTGGGCATGCAATTCGCCGCGGTCAGCAAGCCGGACGGATACACGGTTCTGGCTGCCCTTGCCACCATTTCGGTCATGCCGGAGGTGGACAAGCTTTTCGGACGGCCGAAAACCTACACCAAAGATGATTTCGTGCCCATCGCCCTTTTGAACGCCGACACCACTGTTCTGGTGGTGCGCAAGGATGCACCCTGGAACAGCGTTGCCGAGATGGTGGCCGACGCCAAAAAGCGGCCGAACGAGATCAAATACAGCTCTGCGGGCGTGTACAGCGCTCTTCACTTAGCCATGGCCATGTTTACCCACGCGGCGGGAATCGAATTGCGGCACATCCCCACCCAGGGAGGCGGGCCGGCCTTGAACGCGCTTTTGGGCGGGCACGTGGACGCCATGGCCGCGTCACCGAGCATGGTGGCCGCACAGTTGCGGGGCGGAACCGTCAAGCTGCTGGCTTGCTGGGGAGGCAAGCGCCTGGCCCTTTTCCCGAATGTTAAAACGTTCATCGAACTGGGCTATCGGCACGTGGAATTCTACATCTGGAGCGGCCTCTTCGTGCCCAAGGCGACTCCGTCGGAGATCGTCAAAACCCTCCGTGAGGCGGTGAAAAAAGCAGCCCACACTCCGGAGTTCACGACAGCCATGGAAAAGCTGAAGACTCCGGTTTATTACCTAGATGGGCCTGATTTTCAGAAGTTCTGGGATAAGGACGCCGACCGATTGGTAAAGGCAGTTCGCAGTATCGGCAAGGCGGAGTAATACACGCCGCAGGGCTAAGCGAGTCACTGCACACAGTACAGGGTGGCTGATCAGGGAGTTGCGGCGTGCCTATCCAGTCGCGCCGTGCCAGGTTTTGGATGTGATGAAAAGGCCATCGGCTCACCGGCGGCACGGCTCAGACGCGGCCGTAGTCGTCGGCGAGCCGTTCGATGTCATCCTCGCCGAAGTATTCACCCGTCTGGACCTCGATGAAGATCACATCATCCGGCCCCTGGTTCGCGATGCGGTGAGCAGTACCGCAGGGGATGTTGACGGCCCCCCCCGCCCTGAGCTGAATTGCCCGCGCATCGAGGGTCACGGTTCCCTCTCCTGAAACGAGGTACCAGTGCTCCGACCGGCGGCGGTGACGCTGGAGGCTCAGACGCTTACCCGGATGGACGCAGATCCGCTTCACCTTGTGGTCGGCCTCGTCGGCCAAGACCGTGAAGTACCCCCAGGGACGGTGCTCCGTTTCCATATCGCGCTCCTTATGAAAATCGGTGCCAACAGAGTTCTGACCTCGAATTGGCTCAGTGCTCTTTAACCATCCTGTTTCACGGCTGACACTAATGCATTAAGGACTGCGTCTGCATTTTCGTAGGGGACCTGACAGGTCCCCACTGCTTTATGGCCACCACCGCCGTATTTAAGCATCAAAGAGCCCACATCGGTTTTTGACGACCGGTTAATGATGCTGTGTCCCACCGCATAAACACAATTCTGCTTGTTCCGGCCGTCGATGAGCCAAACAGAGATATTCTGGTTGGGATAAAGGGAATAGATCAGAAACCGGTTTCCACTGTAAATGACCTTCTCCCCCCGGAGGTCGGTGATTATCACATTACCGTCGGTGCGCGTGGATTTCAGAATCATCTGTTTAAACAACTCATTTTGCTCGAAATAACGTTTGACCCGTTCCTGCACATCGGGAATCTGGAGAATCTCTTCAATGGAAAATTTCCTACAGTATTCGATTAATTCGTCCATCAGTTGGTAGTTGCTGATGCGGTAATCTTTGAAACGCCCCAATCCGGTCCTGGGGTCCATGATAAAGGAGAGGAGAATCCAACCCTGAGGATTGGTTATTTCATCAACGGTTAACCGGCCCGAATCAGATTTGTCAACAGCGGTCATCAGTTCCCGCAGATGACTAAATTTTTTCTCACCGCCGTAATAATCATAAATAACCCGGGCAGCGCTGGGAGCCGGCCGACTGGCCCCTTTAAACCTGTTCCCCAGCTTAAGGCGCTCTTCTTCGCTGGAGTGATGGTCAAACCACAGGCCGCAGCCTTCTGCATACGGTACGTTGGCCAGGACATCATTTTCATTGACTTCTATGAGACCGTCCTGAACATCCTTAGGATGAACAAACAGCCGCGAGTCAATTATGCCAGCCTCCTTCAGAAGAACAGCACATGCCAACCCATCAAAATCGGACCGTGTTACGAGCCGCATAAACATCCCTCCATGCATATCACAGTGAAGTCATCCCTTTGTATCTGTGGGAAAACCAAATGATTCGTCGATATAATCGGAACGACGACACCGGGCCATTGCTACATGAAAATCCCCACCGACTTCTGGGCGATGAGGAGAAATTCGCGGGGGAACATGCCCATGTGGAAGAGCGCCAAGATGCTGATCGCGATGACCACGGTATAGGCCGGCGAGAAGTCCGGCCGGCCCATCTCCCCAGTGGGTTCCCGGAAATACATATACATCACGACCCGCAGGTAGTAGTAGGCCGCCACGACGCTGTTGAGCACGCCGATGACGGCGAGCCAGTAGTATTTTGCCTGAATGGCCGCGCTCAGGACGTAGAATTTCCCCATGAATCCCGCCAGGGGCGGCACCCCCGCAAGCGACAGGAGAAAGATCGTCATCGCGAGGGCGATCAGGGGATGCCTGCCCGCCAGGCCTGCGTAATTCTCGATCCCCGTCCGGTGCTCGTCCTTCTGTCCCAGAAGGATGACGACGGTGAAGGCGCCGATGTTCATGAAGGCATAGACGAGGATGTAAAAGAGGATGCCGACCGAGGAAAAGCGATCACCAACCACGAAGGCGATCAGGATGTACCCCGCATGGGCGATGCTGGAATAGGCGAGCATACGCTTGACGTCATCCTGTACGAGCGCGGTGATGTTGCCGACGGTCATTGTCGCCGCGGCGATCAGCCACAGCATCCCGGACCATGCCCCCAGGAGGGGGATAAAGGCCGTATAGAAGACCCTGAGGAAGGCGCCGAAGGCGGCGGCCTTGATCCCCGTCGCCATGAACGCGGTGATCGACGTCGGCGCGCCTTCGTAGACGTCCGGCGTCCACATGTGGAAGGGGACCGATGCGGTCTTGAAGCCGAACCCCACGACGAGCATGGCGAGCCCGATCATGAACAGGGGGGTCAGTCGGAAATTCCCCGAGGTGAGATAGCCGGCGATTTCCCGGACGTCGAGCAGTCCCGTCGTAGCGTAGATCAGCGCCATGCCGTAGAGCAGAAAGGCCGTGGCAAAGGCCCCCAGGAGGAAGTATTTGAGCGAGGCCTCCGCCGACCGGGGGTTGCCGCTCAACAGCCCGCAGAGGACGTAGATGGCGATGGACATGACCTCGAGACCGATGAAGATGGTCACGAAATGGGTCGAGGAGACCATGATCATCATCCCCAGGACCCCGAAGAGCAAGAGCGCGTAATACTCCCCCTTGACGATGTCTTCGCGCTCCGCGTACCTGAGCGACATGAGCGTCACCAGGACCGAGACGATCAGCGCCAGCCCCTTGAAGAACGTGCCGAAATTATCGATCGTGTAGAGGTTGTTGTAGATGCTGGCACTTGCATCCCAGAGCGACCAGGTGAACATCAGCGCCAGTCCGCTGCCGACGAGCGCCACGCCGCCCGCCAGGGTTCCGACGATCGCCCGCCGGCCGAATGCGCCGATCAGGAGCGCGATCACGGCGCTTGCGGTGACGATCAGTTCGGGAAGTATCATCCCGAACGCCAATTCGGGTATTTTGACGAGCATGGTTTACCCTCTCCTATGGTGCGCTGAACGGCTTTGGCGGAACGGGAGCCGCCGCAGAGGCGCTTCTTGCCTGCACATACTTGAGATAGCCGGCCGCCGACGCTTCCATCTTCCTCAGGAACAGGCCGGGATAGAGACCCATCAGGAATACGAAGAGAACGATTGTGCAGAGGATGACGGTCTCCCGTCTCGTCAGGTCCGTCAATAGCCTGTTCGCTTCGTTCGTTATCCTACCGAACATCACCCGCTGGAACATCCAGAGCATGTAAACAGCGCCGAGGATCACCCCCGTGGTGGCCAGCACCCCATAGGTCACGTTACTCCGGAAGGTCCCCAGGAGGATGAGAAATTCACCCACAAACCCGTTCGTTCCCGGCAGTGCGATCGACGAGAGGGTGATGATCATGAAAAATACGGCAAGCCGGGGCATCACCTTGGATAGACCGCCGAAGTCCGCGATCATCCGGGTGTGCCTCCGTTCGTAGATCATGCCGACGATGAGGAACAGCCCCCCCGTACTGATGCCGTGGTTGAGCATCTGGTAGATCGCGCCCTGCAGCCCTTGCATGTTGAAGGCGAAGATGCCGAGCATCACGTAGCCCAGATGGCTCACCGAAGAGTAGGCGATCAGCCGTTTTAGGTCGGTCTGCATGATGCACATGATGGCGCCATAGATGATGCCCGTGATCGCGAGCCAGGAGATGAGCGGGGTCGCAGCGACGACCGCCGCGGGAAAGAGCGGGATGGCAAAGCGCAGGAAGCCGTAGACCCCCATCTTCAGAAGAACGGCAGCCAGGATGACGCTTCCCGCCGTCGGCGCCTCGGTATGCGCGTCGGGCAACCAGGTATGAAAGGGAAACATCGGCACCTTGATTGCGAAGGAGAGGGCGAAGGCCGCAAACAGCCAGTACTGTTTGACCACGGGCAGACCGGCCTTGGCGAGTTCGAAGACGTTGAAGGTATAGATCCCCGTCTCCCCGGCGTAATGGAAGTAGATGGCCAGGATGGCCAGGAGCATCAGGACGCTTCCCACCATGGTGAAAAGAAAAAACTTGATTGCCGCGTAGATCCTCCGCGGGCCGCCCCACACGCCGATGAGGAGGTACATCGGCACGAGCATGAGCTCCCAGAAGATGTAAAAGAGGACGAGGTCGAGGGAGCAGAGGGCGCCGATCAGCGCCGTTTCGAGAACGAGGAAGGAGACGTAGTACTCCTTGATCTTCGCTTCAATGGCCTTCCAGGAGCAGAGCACGCACAAAACAGTGATCAGGGTGGTGAGCAGGACCAGGAGCATGCTGATGCCATCGATGCCGAGCAGGTAGCTTATCCCGAATTCCGGGAACCACTCCCGCTGTTCGACGAACTGCATCCGGGCGGTGTGCTCGTCGAACTGCAGGAAGAGCGGGAGGGAAAGGACGAACTCCCCGAGCGTCAGGATCAGCGCCGACACCTTTATGAATAGCGCCTTCCTCCGCGGAATCAGCATCAGCAGGACGCTGCCGGCAAGCGGCAATAGGATCAGCGCACTCAAAAGCGGAAAGGTTTCATTCATCTACTCGGTACCTCAAAACATCGGTATCACGACAAAATAGCCCACAACCAATATGGCGCCGACGATGATCGCGAAGGCGTACTCCTGGACGTAGCCGGTCTCGACCTTCCGCAACCTGCCGCCCGCCCGCTGCATGGCGTCCGCCGTCCCGTTGATCAGGCCCTCGATGATCCAGCCGTCGGCCACCTTGAGCAGGAACGCACCCAGCTTCTGGATGCCCCGGACGAAGACAAAATCGTACAGCTCATCGACGAAATATTTATTGTACACCCAGTGGTAGAGGCGGGCGAAGCGCCCCGTGAACCGTCCGGGCAGGGCGGGGTTCTTCACATAGAACAGGTAGGCCAGGGCGATCCCCAAAAGGGCGATCGCGACTGAGGCAACCATCAGGAGAAGTTCCAGTGAAGCCTCATGGCCGGCACCGGCGCCCCCGCCGGACGCCCAGGCCGAGCTGACAAGCTCAACGGCTGCAGTCGCTCTCGCCGGGGTCTCGGCGGCGCCGAAGACCGGGGCCAGGAATTGCTCGATGGCGTTCCCTCCGCCCAAGACGTGGGGAACGCCTACGTACCCGCCGACGAGCGACAGAGCAGCGAGGATCATCAGCGGAATGGTCATGATCCGGGGCGACTCGTGGATGTGGTGCTTGACCTCGTCGGAGGCCCGGCACTCGCCGTGAAACGTCCCGAAGAAGAGGCGGAACATGTAAAAGGCCGTCATCCCCGCCGTTACAGCGGCGAGGAGCCAGATGAGCAGATGGCCATGCGGGGAGCTTAAGGCCTTCCAGAGGATCTCATCCTTGCTGAAGAACCCCGAAAATCCCGGAATGCCCGCGATGGCCAGGCAGGCGATGAAGAACGTCCAGTAGGTGACGGGGGTCTTTTTCCGCAGTCCGCCCATGTTCCGCATATCCAGCTCGCCGCTCATGGCGTGCATGACGCTCCCCGCTCCGAGGAAGAGGAGGCCCTTGAAGAAGGCATGGGTCATCAGGTGGAAGATGCCGGCCGCATAGGCCCCGACGCCCATGGCGATGAACATGTACCCGAGCTGGCTGATGGTGGAGTAGGCCAGGATCTTCTTGATGTCGTTCTGGGCAAAGCCGATCGAGGCCGCGAAAAAAGCGGTGAGGACGCCGATGATCGCAACGACGAGGAGCGTGTCGGGCGCCATGCTGTAAAGGAAGTTGAGCCGGGCGATCATGTAGACGCCGGCCGTCACCATCGTCGCCGCATGGATCAGCGAGCTGACCGGCGTCGGCCCCTCCATGGCGTCGGGGAGCCACACGTACAGGGGAATCTGGGCCGACTTCCCCACGGCGCCGACGAAGAACAGGAGCGTGATGACGGTGGCAAGCTGCCCGTCGAGAAGGTGGGCGTTTCGCCCGATCTCGGCGAAATTCAGCGTCCAGACGCCCTTGGCGCCCAGTGAGACGAACAGGAGAAAGATCCCGATCAGGAACCCGAAATCGCCCACCCGGTTGACGATAAAGGCCTTCTTCCCCGCATCGGAGGCCGAATCCTTCTCATACCAGAACCCGATCAGCAGGTAGGAGC
>VFSW01009815.1_pt1 | contig 13635 bp, 9 predicted proteins | sample 5358111 | NCBI WGS metagenome assembly VFSW01 (sample SAMN11554181, study PRJNA540505) | mine drainage metagenome | isolation source: sediment from site ElyBrook_90M | place: USA: Ely Copper Mine, Vershire, VT | collected 2017 | reverse complement strand
ACGACGGCGTTCGCCGTGCTGTTGATTTCGTTCATGCTTTACGTCACTTTTTTTGACATCAAACGCATTCCAGTTTTCAAGCTGATGTTCAAGCGCGATTCCCAAATCGAGCAATCGGAAAAGCAAACGCCCGCGCAAACCGGCCAGCCCGAAAAACCGCCGGCGCCCGGCCTCACACTCACCAATGGCGGCCAATAAAAATGCGTTATTGCCATTCACCCTTTCTCTACAACCGCCGCAAGACGCGCGAGGTAATCATCGGAGACCCGGCCAACGGCGGCGTCATCGTCGGCGGCGGGCATCCGGTCGTCAAACAATCCATGTTGACGTGCGACACGATGGATACCGCGTTGTCGGTCCGGCAATCGCTGGAGTTGGTGGCCGCAGGCTGCCAAATTGTGCGCATCACGGCCCCGACTGTCAAAGACGCGGCCAATTTGAAAAACATCGTCGCGGAGCTTCGCGCCCGCGGTTGCAACGCGCCGATTGTCGCCGACATCCATTTCAAACCCGACGCGGCTATGGAAGCGGCAAAATGGGTGGAGATGGTGCGCGTCAATCCGGGCAATTACGCTGACAAAAAGAAATTTTCCGTCCGCGAATATACCGACGGCCAATACGCGGCCGAGTTGGGGCGCATCGAGGAGCAATTCGCGCCCCTCGTGCAACTGTGCAAACAATTGGGCCGCGCATTGCGGATCGGGACCAACCACGGCTCGTTGAGCGACCGCATCATGAACCGCTACGGCGACACGCCGCTGGGCATGGTGGAGAGCGCGCTGGAGTTTGCCCGCATCGCGCGCAAGCACGACTTTCATAATTTCAAATTCTCAATGAAAGCCAGCAACCCCAAAGTGATGATCGAATGCTATCGCTTGCTGGTTGCGCGGCTGGATGAACTGGGGCCGGACTGGAATTATCCGCTGCATTTGGGCGTGACCGAGGCGGGCGACGGCGAGGACGGCCGCATCAAGAGCGCCATTGGAATTGGGTCGTTATTGTGCGACGGGTTGGGCGACACCATTCGTGTCTCGCTCACCGAGGATTCGCCCAATGAAATTGCCGTCTGCGCCGATCTGCTGGAGCAAATTCCAAAGTTGGTGACTTTGCCGCAATCTCTCCCGGCGCGCGCAAATGCCCAACTTAAAGCATCGTGGCCGTTTGATCCGTTCGCATTCCAGCGCAGACAAACGCCCGAAATCGCGCTCAACGAATTTGCCAAATGCGGCGGCGAACAAACCGTGCGCGTGGTTGTCACCCGCGCCGCCTGGGACAAGCTGGCGCCAAAAATCCGAGCCAAGGACGATGTGAGGCCGGAGGCGATTTACGAAGACCTAAACGTCTGCGAACTTGATCCGGCGGATGAGCTCGCCATCAATTGCCATTCCCAGCTTGTCACCGTCAAAGATGGCCTCGGCCTGCCGGCGATCGCGGCTTTCCGATTGCTGGCGTCCAAGCTCAAAAATTTGGGCCGCAACAACCCCGTCCTTTTAAAGGATTGCCTGGATTTTGAACCCGTCCCGCTGGAGCCGAAGATTGCGTTGCTGCGGGCGGCGGTTGTCCTGGGTTCCTTGCTTGCCGATGGAATCGGGGATGCAATTCTGGTTCGCGGCGAATCGGGGGCGGGACAAAGCCTGCGTTTGGCGTATAACATTTTGCAAGCCGCCGGATGCCGCAGCTTCAAGACTGATTACGTGGCCTGCCCGTCGTGCGGCCGCACACTGTTTAATCTCCAGACGGTCACCGGGCGCATCAAGGAGCGCACGCAACATTTGAAGGGCGTCAAGATTGCGATCATGGGTTGCATTGTCAACGGCCCCGGTGAAATGGCCGACGCCGATTTTGGGTACGTGGGCGGCGCGCCCAACAAAATCAACCTTTACGTCGGAAAGACGCCGGTCAAATTCAACATTCCCGAAGAACAGGCTGTGGATCGATTGGTTGACTTGATCCGCGAACACGGCAAATGGGTCGAGGCCCAAAAGGAAAGCTGACGGCCGCGCCGGCCAGCCGCCGGGCGGCGCGGCATCGTGTCAAATCGAATGCCTGGAGATTGAAGAGAAAATGGGGCCGAACTTATCACTGCATTTTGAGACCAGCACATTGTTCGCCTCGTTGCTGTGGGGAACAATCGGCGTGGGCTTCTTTATATTTGGCAAGAAGCAAGGCTCCGCGGGGCCGTTGATCGGCGGAGTTGTGCTGGTCGCGTTGTCCTATCTTGTGACTTCGGCGCTTTGGATGAGCGTGTGGTCAATTGCGGTGATCGCGGGAATTTATTTCTGGTCCAGGCATCCTTGCTAGTGGCGCTGTTCGGAATCCGATCAGCCCTGAACGCATGTCTGATGATTAGGCTTGAACATCTCAGCAAAACTCTGCGCGGACGTCGCGCGCTGGACGATGTGACGCTGGAGATTCCAGCGGGCGAGATTTACGGGCTGCTCGGGCACAACGGCGCGGGCAAAAGCACACTTTTGGGCCTGCTGCTTGGGCAACTTCACCCCACGCGTGGCGAGGCGTTCATTCGCGGGATTTCGGTGCAACGGCAGCGACTGCGCGCGTTGCGGCGCGTCGGAGCGATTTATGAGACACCTGCGTTTTACGATTACCTCAGCGGTTGGAACAATCTGCGGAATCTCCTCTCCTACTCCGGGCCAGTCAGCCGGGTGGAAATTGAGGAGGTCGTTCGCTTCGTCGGATTGGAAAGCCGCATTCACGAGCCGGTGCGCCTGTACAGCCACGGCATGAGGCAGCGGCTGGCGCTCGCCCAATCGCTCCTTCCCCGTCCTGACGTGGTGCTGCTCGATGAGCCGGCGCAAGGACTCGATCCAGAGGGCATTCAAGAAATGCGCCGGCTCATCCTGCGGCTCAACCGCGAGCACGGAATGACGGTGCTGTTATCCTCGCATCTGCTCCCGGAGGTCGAGCAATTGTGCAGCCGTGTGGCGATCCTCAATCAAGGACGATTGGTTTTTCAGGGACACTGGAGCGAGCTGGCTCAGGCGAGAAAACAATTTCGGCTGCGCTTGAATGATTGGGAAAAGGCGCGCATGACAATGGAAAAATGCCGGGTGATTTTGGTCGGGCGGGAAATTGTCGAATTGCCAGCCGAAACAGAAATTGCGGATTTGATCGCGGAACTGGTTCGATGCGGGGTGAGAATCCACGCGGTCGAGCCATTGCGGGAGAATTTGGAGGAGCTTTATCTCCGAAAGGTCTCCGGGCAATGAACGCTTTGGCGCTCCAACTGTGGAACGAATTGTATAAACTCTTCGCCCGCAAGCGCACCTACCTTGGCTTCGGCGCGGTTGTGGCCGTGGAATGCGTGATCCTTTGGGTAATGAGCCGCCCACAATCTGTCGCGCAGTTTCGGCGGCTCGTCGCCCGGCACGGCCTTTCCTTCAGGCGCTATTATTCGGGCCTTACTCTCGGCCTTGAGATGGTGATGTGGACGAGCCTGATTCTCGGCGCGTTGTTTCTGGCGCTTGTGGCCGGCGACGTGATGTCGAAAGAGGTCGAAGACGGCACGTTGCGGATGTTGCTTTGCCGTCCCGTGTCGCGCACTCGCATCCTTGCGCTCAAATACATCACCTGCCTCATCTATACGTTTGCGCTGATTTTATTCCTCGGAGCAACAGCATTGGGCGTTGGGATGCTCTACTGTGGCACGGGCGGCCTTCTGGTGTCCTCGCCCACGGAAGAACTTTTTGCGGCGCATGAAGGGCGGGCCGGCCTGGCGCGCTACTGCGTGGCAATGTCTTTCCTTGCCCTGGGTTTCACGAGCATATCAAGCCTTGGTTTTATGTTCTCCTGTCTAAAAATGAAACCGGCGGCCGCGACGATTTCAACGCTGTCGATAGTGTTCGTTGATGCGACTTTTCGCCGCGTTCCTTTTTTTGGAAGTCTGCTTCCGTTATTTCTCTCGACGCATCTGGCGGCATGGCAGCAGCTTTTCGCGGTGACGATTCCCTGGAGGCGGTTTTGCCAGGACTACAGTTACCTTCTGTCGGTGGATGCCGTTTGTTTTTTGTTTGCGCTCCTGGTCTTCCGGCGGCGCGATTTTAAAGCGTGATCCGACTTTATGCGCTTGTTTTTCGTTCAACTCGGATGGGAACTTCGGCGGCTCGTGATGCGTCCCCGGACGTGGCTGGCGTTTGCCTCGAGTCTGGCGTTCGAGTTGACCGCGTCGCTGTTGCTGAAAGTTCCCGGCGTCCGCGCCGACATCGTCCGCGACGTGTGGAAAATGCGGGCGCGATGGAATGAGGTCTTTTCGGGATTGACGACGGCGGCTCACATCATGGGGGAAAGCTTCACCATAATCGGCGCGCTCGGCATCGCGTTGGTTGCCGCCGGGATCGTCGCTGGAGAAAACGAGGACGGGACGCTGCGAATGATCTTTTGCCGCCCGGTCAGTCGCACGAGCGTCCTGGCGCAGAAATGGATTGCCTGCGCGCTGTATGCGGCGGCGCTGACTGGATTCATCGCCTCAAGCACACTGGCCATCTGCCTGATCCTTGAAGGACCGGGAAACTTGGTTTTGCTTGCCCCGCACGAAGGTGTCATGGGAACCTTCCTTTTCGCCCAAGGAATGCGTCGTTACGCCCTGGCGCTCCCGCTGATGTGGTTCAGCGGAGTGAGTGGGATGCTCTGGCCATTCTTTTTTTCCTGCACCGGCATGAAACCCGCCGCCGCGACCATTCTTTCTTTGACCCTGCTCGCAACCGATGACATCGTCCGCACGACTCCCGAGACGGCGGTCGCCAGCCCGTATTGCGTGACGACGCGAATCCTCTCGTGGCGCCAGGTTTTCAATGACGACATCCCGTGGCCGCGCATCCAGCGCAATTACACGCAACTCACCGAAATGGACGGGACGCTGATCGTCGGGGCGTGGGTGGTTTTCCGCCGGCGGGAATGCAAACGGTGAGATATTTACCAGCCGCCGATCGGGTGACCCGAGAGTGAACCCGTGCCGGCAAGAACAAAGCCGTTGAAATCGTGTGTGCCTTTCGTGTCCGTATAGACGAAATTCAGATGTGCATGGATGGAAACCGAGGCAACGGGTGCGGCGTGTGCGTCACCCACGGTGAAAAGATGCCTGCCTACCGCCGAGCCTGCGCCTTCAAAAGGTGAGGCGAGAAACCCATTCAGCGCCGGGGCGCCATTTGTGGTCGGATTGATCACGCCGGCGGCCATGCCGTAGCCGGAGTTTACGGTATTCTCGTAGGCGTTCTGCCATTCAAGTGTTTGTAACGTGGCCACGACCGCGCGCACACCGGCCTGCCCATTTTGCGTCGTGTCGTAAATAATGAGCTTGGATTGAGGCGCACTGTTGGTGGATTCAAACCATACTTCCGCCGCCAGGACCTCCGTTTCCGCGTTGACCTTCGTGGTGAGCGGACGCCCAAAAACGAGATTGACGATATCGGCGTCATTCAGGGTTATTCGCGTGATTGTATCAAAATTTGCGCCCGTGCCCTTCACCACCATGTCCGCCGGAAGGGAGAGCTGGACTCTGAATACACCGGCGCTATGGAACTGCGCCATCGCGGCAGGCGCCGCCGCGCAGAGCAGCGCGCCGACGATGACTTGACTTTTCATGAGACGAAGAAACGCTTGCATAACAGGCACGAAACTAGCAGCCGCAGGCGATTGTGGCAACAAGAAAACGCGAAGAAAACGCGAAATCATCGGCGTTGGCCGCCTCCTCACTGAAAATCGGGCCTCCCTCCCTGTCCCCCCTCCAATCGGAAAGCCAGCCAAGGAGCAAAGGCGGCAAAATCATTTCCTAACTTATTCCAATTCACGTTCAAGATGAGACTTAATGAGACTTAGTGGACTTGGGCGCGGTAGAAGTTGGCGGTGGAAGGATTGCCATCGGTCCACTGCATGATTTGGCCGGTGCCGATTAGATTCGTGGCCGCCACAGACCATGAGGGCGAGGTGAGGGAGGGGGATGATTGCAATGTGTAGTTCTTGTTGATGACAGACGGCCATTGCAGGGTGAAACCGGATGGGCCGGCGGTTGCGGCCAGGAGTTGAAAGACGGAAGCGGCGTCCGTCGGGTTTGTGCCGGCGACGTATTCCTGCCAGTTCGACGCGCCGTCGCCGTCGGGGTCGAGATTGGCGGCGGAAAGCGCGTTGGACACGGAACCGAAATAGAGCAGCCGCCATGAGTCGGGAATGCCATCGTTCCAACTGGAGCCGCTGCGGTCGCTCAAAGTCAGCAATCCATCCTGAATGGTGGAATTGAAAAGCGCGATGCCGTTGGGCGACGCGGAGAAATGATCGAAATGAATCTGATAGGCCGACCTGGAAGTGGCATTTGGGGGCAACGTAATGTTCAAGCTGCCGATCACGCCTGCGCCGCTGACACCGGTAACTGTGGAGTCAAGCCAGGTGGCCGCGTAGTTGGCGGCGCCCTGGGAGGCGACGAACGCCGGCAACCCGAGGTTGCCAACGGCCGTAAAGCCAATTGCGCTGGTGATCGGGGGCGAACCGTCCAGCGGCACGACATCGATGTTGAGCATCAACACGCGGACCGGATAACTGCTTGGCGAAAGGACTCGCACCGGCACTTGAATCGTCGAACCACCCGCCGCGTTGACCTGATCGGCGGCGACCGTGATGTATTGCGGAGCAACACTCGCGCGCGGAGTATGAACACGCGCGGGGCTTGCAGGCGCGTGCGCCTTGGGTGTGCTGACGGTCGTCGGAACAGCCACGGCATTGAGCGCGCCGTTAGACCAGAAACGGGCGTAGTTAGTCAGTGACGGATCAAGCGATCTGCGGAACGTGACATAAACATCGTCCACCCGCAAAACGCCGTCGCCAAATTTGATGTTGTTAATGGTGGTGTCGTTGCCATCGTAGAGATTGTTGTCCGAGCCATTGGAAGAATCCATCGCTCCGAAGTAGTCGCTGGTGTTCGGAGGAGTGCTGAGGCCGTAAACAGCGGATTGGAAAACCTCAATCACATCGTCATTAAGCAAAACGCCGTCGCCGAAGTCCCCGGCGTTGAACCAGCGGAAGGGATAAGCGTCTCCCACCAAATACGCCGCCGAGCCGACGGTGACGGTCTTGATGGAGTTGATGGCCCCGTTAGTCAGGGAGCCGTTGGTGACGCCTGTGATTAGAATTCCCACCGGATTCTCGGCGGGCGGAAAATAGGTCGTCGCGGAGGGACTGCCCAACTGAATCTGGTAGGTTTGACCGTTGGCGGCGGAGGTCGGAACGCGGAATGAGAAGCTGCCAAGCTCGATTTGACCGCCGGATCCAAAAAAGGTAATGTCATGAGCCTGGGAGAAAGCGACCAAGTCTTGCGAGACTGACGGGTAGAGATTGGTTTCCGGATACCTTTCAATCCATCCCACGCCCATAAGATTTTCGGCGACATTAGTGAAGGTCCCGTTGGTGAGACCGGGCGGGTTGTTGACGACCACCGCCGGAGGTATGGTAAGGAGCACCTGGACGCCGTTACTGGCCGTGCCCGGATACCTCAGAAAACTGTCAAAGCGCATCGTAGTGGGATCGAGCGGGACGGATCCCGGAAAGTTGGTCGCAAAAAGGTTCATTTGCAGCGAATACATCGTGCTTCCTGGGAGGAGTGACATTGTGACCGGCGCGTAGAACGTCTGGCCCGCCGCGGCGATGAATTCGCTGGATGCCTCTCCCGATGCGAAGCCAAAGGTCATCTCGTTGCCAAGAAAGTTGGAGGCGGAGAGCAAGACAGACACCGGCGCGCTGGGCGCAAAGCCAGGGGCGACGGCAAAAACGGTGAGCACGGCGTTGGTGGTAACGGGCGGCAAACTTTCCCCGTTGGTAACGGGGCCGAGGCTGAGGCTGTTCGGAACGGAGCCGTCAAGCGTGTAAAACATCTGGACGGCCGGATTGGTAGTCGCGTCGGTGAGCGTAACCTGGGCGCCATTGTTGCCGACAATGGTCGGAGTGGCTGTGACGAACTGCAATTGATTGCTGACCACGATGCTCGATGCGCGGCCGGGCGCCGAACTGAAGACATACATCGTCACGTTGGTGGGTGTGCCGATTGCAGGCAGCAGGAGCACCTGGCCCGCGGGCGGAGGGTACTGGTTGTCGGTATTATTATACGTTGGCACCGAAGTCCAACCGGGGCCGGGAATCGGAGCAATCTGGCCGAAGGGATCCGAGGAAGTCGCCACGTTGGTCACATAGGTCTGGGCGGTCGGGTCCGCGACAATGGCTATCGTCGCCTCGTTGTTGAACGTAAAGGACGCGCCGTTGGCAAAGGCGTTGAATTGCGCGATGAGTGTGCCGGTGGTCACTGTGTTGGCGGTGATGTAGCCGATTTCCGGGATGTGGACCGGAGGTTGCGGCGTGCTGGTTTGAAGGACGCGCAGGGAGCTATTGGCCCGATCCACGACGTAGAAGCCCTCGTCAAAGGTATCCACGCTCAACCCGACGGGCGCGGCAAATTCCGCCACGCCAGGCGCGCCATCCACGGAACCGCTGACGCCGGGAACGCCAGCCAGGGTGGAAGTGGCGTAATTGGTGGGACCGAGTTCGACGCCAAGGTAGAGACGGCGCACGGTATGGTTGCCAGTGTCGCTGATGAGAAGACTGTTATCGTTGGTGACAGCAAGGAGGCCGCTGGGGAAATTAAACTGGGCTTCGCCGGCGATCAAGGAATCGTTTGTGCCGCTGACTCCCGGAGTGCCGGCGATCACTGTGACAGTTTGATTGCTGATCACCGTGATATTGCTGATGACGCAGATCACGTCGTTACGGGTGTCGGCAATCCATAGGTTGTTTGCATTGTCCACGGCGAGCGCGGTTGGATTGCCAAAGGTGTAGTTTGTCACCGTAATCGTGGACACAATGTAGTCCGTGCCCACACGGCGGATGGCGTTGTTGCCTGTGTCGGCGACATAGAGATTGCCCGCCACGTCGGCTGCGATGCCGGTTGGAAAGCTGAATTGGGCGGTCGCGACCGGGCCGTCCACAAAGCCGCCCGCGCCGAAATTGGCGTTGGTTCCGGCAAAATCGCTTACGAAACCGTTGAGAGTCACGAAGCGAAGGACTTGATTGGCTGAGTCAACCACGACCAAACCGCCTTGCGAATAAACAATTCCCAGCGGCTGAGAGAACCGGGCCAAGGCGCCCAGACCGTTGACGTGCCCGGAGAAGGCGGTGCCCGACTTTCCCGCCAGAGTTGTCACCGCGCCGCTGCTGGGGACAAACTTGACAATACGGTTGTTGGAGGAGTCCGTGACGTACACGTTGTCGGCGGAATCGACTGTGACGTCATTGGGTTCGAAAAGGTTGGAGGATATGACGGTGTTGACGTATTGGCCCTGAACGTCAGCGACGGTCATTAGCACTGCAACGATAAGCCCCTTGCCGATCAGGGCCGCGTTGCGTATTGATGTTTTATTTCTCATTGTCATACGCAAATGCGATAATAGCGCGCCTCCCTCTCAACCTCCCGGTTCCCGGCTCCGGCCAACGATCGCGATTGCTCTCCCGCCGCTCATGGCTGGACGTAAATTCGGTAGAATCTTGCCCCGCCGCCGGGCGCGGGGGAGAACTGGAATACGTTTCCATCGCCGATATTGGTATTGATAACGGTCCAGTTCGCGCCACCGAGCGCGCCAGTGGATTCCAGCACATAGGTCTTTCCAGGCGCCGTCAGCCAGCTCAGCGTGGCGGGGCCGGACTGACTCGCGCTCATGTCAATGCCGCTAAACTGAAGGCGCGAAAGCGCGTTGGTGGGGTTTGTGCCGGCCACATACTCCTGCCAATTGAGCGAGCCGTCGCCATCCGGGTCGGCGTTGTCCGCGGCCAGCGCATTGGTGTAACTGCCAAAGAAGGTGGTCCGCCACTCATCGGATGTAATCTGCGCAGGTTGCTGCGCCGCCGAAAGGACCCAGGCCGTTCCGGGCACGCTTTCCATCTGATACTCCGTGTTCAAGTCCGGCGCGCCTCCAACTCCCGAGAAATGCACACTATAGGACTGGCCGGGTTGCGCGCCGCCGGGCACCTGGAAAGTGATCGAACCCAGTAGATTGCTTCCCTCCAGCGGCGTGGCAAAATCCCCGATGTTCCACGCGCAAACAATGTCGCCGGGAGTTAGCCCGGGCAGTTGGCTGTTGCCAGGAATTCCGGGGGCGGCGGTGAAATGTATGGCCCCCGGCTCCGGCGCATTGCCGTTGGCCGTCAGCGTGGCCCGGAATTGCAGGCCGGAGAGATTATAACCAGGCTGCACTTTCGCATAGACCGGAATAGAGCAAGTGTTTCCGGAAGCGAGATTGGCCTGTGTGCCCGCGGTAATGGCAGCCTGCCGCAGCCAGACCAACCCAGGCGGGAGGACATCTTTGGGATTGGACGTTTCTCCACCCGACAAATTTGGAGCCAGCGGCTTGGGAGTTGAGCCGACGTAAACGGCCGCGCCGCCAGGACTCCAGGAAATCTCCCGGTGAGAGCGGACGCCATTGGTCCAGAATCGCACCCAGTTGTTTGTCTCCAATCCCTCGGAACGGTATAGGATATGTTGGACATCCAGATAGCCGATGACATTGTCGCCAATTTCGCTGGCCGTTTCGGGATAGACATCCATCGCATTATAGGCGTCGCTGAATGGGTAGGGAACGCGGATGCCCACGGACGCATACTGCGCGTTGTTGACATCGGCGGCGTTGAGGATGCCATCCCCAAATTCGCCGGCATTGTAACCGTTGCCGGGAGAGGAGTCGCCAACGAAATACTGCACGGTCTCGACCGTGAGCGTTTGCGCCGCCATGGACGCCAGGTTTACCTCCGTTTGCTTTGCGTCGGAGGTGCCGGAGGGGAAAAGCACGTTGAGTTGGTAGGTTTGGCCGGTCGTCGCGTTCGTGGGAATTTTCACCTCCAGCAGGGCGACGACGCCGAAGCCGTTGACGGAAAATCCCGTGTCGCTGCCCGAGGCGGAAATCAGCAACCCCTGCCCGTTATTCGTGGTGTAGGGAACGGTTACGAAAGTGACTGGGCTGCCGGAGGCTCCGGGGCCGATCAACGGGATGAAATCGTTGGTCGTCAGTGGCAACACCGCCAGCTCCTGGAGCGCATTGGTATTGCCGGCGTTGGGCGACACTTCCGCGCGAAATTGAATGGAAGCCAGGGTTCCGTTGCTTTGCAGGTTGACGACGATTGGCACAACGACCGTGTCCCCCGCGCCGGCAGTGACGCCGCGCACAAAGCCGATCTCGTTGGTTTGGGCGAATTGTCCGGCCGCCACATTGGTGCTTGTCACCACGCCGTTAAAGGCAATGATTTGCAACTGCGACAAGTCGTGCGTGGGATCGCACCACTGAATCGAGCCGGTGTACACGCCATTGTTGCTGACCAGGTTGCTTACTGGAAAGCTGTTGGTCGTGGGCGTGGCGCCGTCAGTCGTGTAGAATAGCTGGATTGGCTGGTTGGGCGCCGTTTCGGTGATGGAAATTGTCTGACAGAACGGGAAATAACCGTGGTTGGGAGTAAAGACCGGCGTGGGCGGCGGCGGCAGGGTGACAGTTACGTTGACCGGGGCGGAGGTGCCGGAGACTTGAAAGACGCTGTCGCTCGCCACGGCGGTCAACGAGTAGTTGCCCAGGGCGGGGTTATTCCAGATAAAAGTGTAGATGCTGGGAGAGGTCTGTCCCAGGTAGGTGTACTGGCCGGACGGTATGGGAGCCGCTCCGTTGTATAGCGCCACGCCGCTGACTTGCCCGATGGCATTGAGGCCGTTGGTGTTCGGGTCAATGGCGCTGACATTGATCGTAATGTTGGTCGGCGCCAGGAAAATAGTCCCAGGGGCCGGATTGGTGATGGCCACGACCGGTTGTTGCACTCCAAGCACGTTGATATTGACAGGGGCCGAAGTGGTGGACAGTCCGAAGGGCGATTCGGTGGCGACGGCGGTAAGGGAGTATTGGCCGACGCCCGGGTTGTTCCAAACGAAGGTGTTGCTAGGCTCGGCGACGGTCGGAATGTTTGTGCCATTGGCATAGATGACCACGGTGGCGATGCCGGCCGCCGGATCGTAAGGCGTGTTAGGATCGCTGTTGGTTTCGGTGATCGTAATGGACGAGGGCCTGGTGAAGAACGACCCGTTTGTAGGCGTGATAATCCCAATGGCCGGAGTCAGTGGCGCGATGATCTTGACATTGACCGGCGCCGAGGTGGCCGACAGCCCGTAATCATCCGTCGCGATGGCGACCAGCACGTAGGCGCCGACGGCGGGATTGGGCAAGGTATAACTCAAGGCGGTGGAATTACTCGACCATACGATGTTGTTGGTGAGTATCTGGATATTTGTAATGCTGCCGTTAAGATTGGTGTCGCTGTCGGCCACCGTAATGGCGATGGAGGGAGGCATAATGGCGACCGTGTTGTTGGAGGGGGCGGTAATTATAATGGTCGGCGGCCCGGGAATAAGTTCGGCCAGCACGATGGGTTGCAAAGCGCGCAATGTCCCATTGGAAGCGCTGGAGCGATCCACCACGTAATAGAAATTGTTGCCGTCATGCAAATCCAAGGCCATCCCGACGGGCGCGTCGAATGTCGCCGCCAGAGGCGCTCCGTCCGCCTGCCCGGCAACGCCGGCCGTGCCCGCAATGGTCCGCACCCACCAGGCGGCTCCGTTGGTCTGAAAGAGGCTGCGAATGGTGTCATTGCCGGTGTCCGAGATGAGCAGGGTGTTCATGTTGGTGCTCCAAAGCAAACCGCTCGGAAAATTAAACGTGGCGTTGGTCGCCGCCACATTATCACGGCCGCCGCTGGTCCCGGTGATATTGGCGATGACGTAAGCCTTTTGATTGGCAATGACGGCGATGTTGCTGATGACGCAAATGGCGTTGTTCCCAGTGTCAGCCACCCACAGATTGCCGCTGGTGTCCAGCGCCACCGCTTCCGGCGCGTTGAACGCATGGTTGATTACTTGAATGGTTGAAACGTTGGCCGCCGCAGTCGTGTCAATCACACGAATTGCGTTGTTGCCGGTGTCCGCCACGTAAAGATTTCCGGCCGCGTCGGCGGCAATGGCGGTCGGGAAGGTGAATTGGGCCGACGCCCCCGGCCCGTCGGCAAAGCCGCCCATGCCATTGTTGACATCCGGGACGCCCGCCAGGAGGCTGGCATCGCCATTGGTCGCCACGAAGCGAATCACCTGGTTTCCCGAATCCACGACAACCAGGCCGCCGCGGGCGAAGACGACGCCCAGGGGCTGATTGAACAAGGCCGAGCCGCCGTTGCCGTTGGCGTAGCCCGCGCCGGCCGGGCCGGAGATGCCCGCCAGCGTCGTCAAATTGCTGTTGGCAAGGTCGAACTTGACGATGCGATTGTTCGACGCGTCGGTGAGATAAGCGTTAAGGCCGTCGGTGGCGACCCCATGCGGCTCGAAAAGGTTGGAAGAAATGAGTGTTGACACTGTTTGGGCCCGCGCGGCGGCCGCCAACCCGAAGGCCGCCAGCAAGACGCTGAGAGACTTGCCCAGAAAGGCGAGGCTCGAATTGCAGTGACGATTGCTGCGACTACGAATGTTGTTGCTCATATTCTAGGATGGTTCGGTTATGGTGTAACTACTCAGCACTTCCGCCAGAAGCGCCCGGCTGGAAGCCGGGCTAACCGGCGGGCAGGATGCCC
>VFSW01009814.1_pt1 | contig 13635 bp, 14 predicted proteins | sample 5358111 | NCBI WGS metagenome assembly VFSW01 (sample SAMN11554181, study PRJNA540505) | mine drainage metagenome | isolation source: sediment from site ElyBrook_90M | place: USA: Ely Copper Mine, Vershire, VT | collected 2017 | reverse complement strand
GCGCGCGCCAAGCTTCGCTGGGAGCCGAAGGTGTCCCTGGAGCAGGGCCTGCCGCGCACGATCGACTACTTCCGCAAAGCCCTCTGAACCCGCTTCTGTCCGTCGTCGTGCCCTGCCACAACGAAGAGGGCAACCTGCCGCGCTACGAGGCCGAGCTCTTCCCCGCGCTCGACGCGATCGGCGTTCCTTACGAAGTCCTCATCGTCGACGACGGCTCGACCGACGGGACCGCCGCGGCCGCCGCCGCGCTGAAGGCCTCGCGGCCGGCGACGAGCGTCCTGCCGCTCAAGCCCAACCGCGGCCTCGGCGCCGCCCTGCGCGCGGGATTCTCGGCCGCGCGCGGCGAGTGGATCGCGACGCTCGACGCGGACCTGACCTTCCGGCCCGCGGCGCTCCGGGACATGCTCGCGCTCGCGCGCTCGTCGGGCGCCGACCTGGTCGCGGGCTCGCCGTACCTGCGCCCGGGCGACCTCGCCTCGGTCCCCTGGGCGCGCCGCCTCCCGAGCCTCATGCTCAACGCCCTGTACCGCGGCTTGTTCGGTCTCGCCTTGAGCGCCTACACGCCGGTGTTCCGCCTGTACCGCGCGTCGCGGCTGCGCGAGCTCGCCCTGGCCGCCGAGGGCTTCGAGATCAACGCCGAGATCGCCGCCCGCGCCCAGCTCGCGGGCTGGCGCGTCGCCGAGGCCCCCGCGGCGCTCGAGACGCGCTCGGCCGGCGTGTCCAAGCTGCGCCGCTGGCGCGAGCTGGCGCGCCACCTGAGCCTGATCGCGCGCCTCCTCGGCCCGGGCCGTTGACGCGGGCCCCGGTATTTCCGACAATCCGAGAACGCCCATGAGCCAGAACGAAAACCCTCTCGTCGTCGCGATCGTCGGCGCGGGACCCTCCGGCTTCTACGCCGCCGAGGCCCTGCTGAAGGCCCTCGGACCCGCCGTGCGCGTCGACCTGTTCGACCGCCTGCCGACGCCGTTCGGCCTCGTGCGCGGCGGCGTGGCGCCCGATCACCAGAAGATCAAGTCGGTGACGGCCGTCTACGAGAAGACCGCGGCGGACCCGCGCGTCCGGTTCTTCGGGAACGTCAAGCTGGGCCGGGACCTCTCGGTCGACGACCTGCGCGCGCGCTACCACAAGATCGTCTACGCGGTCGGCTGCGAGAGCGACCGCCACATGGCGATCCCCGGCGAGGACCTGGCGGGCTCGTACTCGGCGACCGAGTTCGTCGGCTGGTACAACGGCCATCCCGATCACCGCGAGAAGTCGTTCGACCTGTCCTGCGCGGGCGTCGCCGTCGTCGGCGTCGGCAACGTCGCGATGGACGTGACGCGCCTGCTCGCCTGCGATCCCGAGGCCCTGGCCAAGACCGACGTGGCCGGCTACGCCCTCGACGCGCTGCGCAAGAGCGCCGTCAAGACCGTCTGGCTGCTCGGCCGCCGCGGTCCGGCCGAGGCCGCGTACTCCGAGGCCGAGATCGAGGAGATCGCCGAGCTGCCCACCGCGGACCTGGTGGTCAAAACCTCCGAGACCGTCGTCGACGAGGTCTCTCAGGGCGAGCTCGCCGATCCGGCGGTGAAGAAGAAGGTCTCCTACGTCCAGGGCCACGCCGCGCTCGGCGAGGGCTCCCGGCCGCGCAAGGTCCGCCTCCGCTTCCGCGTCTCGCCCGTGGAGATCGTCGGCGAGGACGGGAAGGTCAAGGCCCTGCGCGTCGAGAAGAACGCGCTCGTCTCCGACGGCAAGGGCGGCGTGAAGTCCGTCGGCACCGGCGAGTTCGAGACGCTCCCGGTCGGGATCGTCCTGCGCTCGGTCGGCTACCGCGGCATCGCGATCCCCGGCGTCCCGTTCGACGAGAAGACCGGACACATCCCGCACGCCGGCGGCCGCGTGCTCTCGGCCGCGGGCGGCGCGCCGCTGCCCGGCGAGTACGTCGTGGGCTGGGCCAAGCGCGGCCCGTCGGGCCTGATCGGAACCAACCGCGCCGACTCGGTCGCGACCGTGGCGGTCATGCTCGAGGACATGAAGGCCGGCACTCCGGATCGCGCCGCGGACGTCTCGGCCGAGGCCCCGCTCAAGCTGTTCGCGGCCAAAGGCCTCAAGCCGGTGCAGTTCGCCGACTGGAAGAAGCTCGACGCGCTGGAGCGCGCCAACGGCGCCAAGTCCGGCAAGATCCGCGAGAAGTTCACCCGCGTCGAGGACATGCTCTCCGCCCTCGGCTCCGGGGCCTAGGTCCCAAGACCCCGCTCCGCCCGGGCCGTTCGCCTCTGCCGCTCGCTCCGTCTTCCTCTTACAATAGGAGCGATGATTCGCCGCGCCGCCTTTCTTCTCGGCCTCGTCCTCTCCGGCTCCGCCGCCGCCCAGAACCGCGCGGCGCTTCCGTCGGAGATCCGGCTGTCGCTGCCGTCCGCCGCCGCGGGCGCTCCGTCGATCCTCGCGCCGGCGGCGCTGACCGCGGCGCCCTTCGCGCCTTCGCTCCTTTCCGCCGCTCCCGCTCTCGCCGCGCCGTCGCTTCCGTCCGCCGCTCCGGCCGTCCCTCCCTCCGCCTTCCCCTCGCTGCGGCCCGCCGGCTGGCGGGCCTCGGCGGCTGGGCGGGCCGGGCGTGCGAGCCCGGCGCTCGGCGCCGCCGCCGCTCTCGTCCCGGGCCGCGACGCCGCCCCCGCGCCCGCCGCGGCGCAAGCCGCCGCGGCGTTCGACGGCGGACGGCCCCTCAACGTCCTCGCGGCCGGAGCCGAGGCCGTGCCCTTCATCAAGACCGGCGGCCTGGCCGACGTCGTGGACGCCGTCGCCCGCGGCCTGGCCGCGCGCGGCCACCGCGTGATGATGGTGCTGCCCAACTACTCCTCGCTCAAGAAGGGAGACGTCGAATTCAAGCCCGCGGGCCAGGTCTCGGTTCCCATCGCCGGGCGCGTCGAGACCGCCCGGCTCCTGACCGCGAAGGTCGCCGGCGTGGACGTCGTCCTGCTCGATCATCCCGGCTACTACCAGCGCCCCGGCGGTCCTTACGACGGAAATTCCTCGGTCTACGGCGACGACGACAACGACGAGCGCTTCGCCTTCTTCTCGCGCGCCGCGCTCGAGGCCGCGCGCGCCCTGGACTTCCGGCCCGACGTGGTCCACGCCCACGACTGGCACGCCGCGCTGATCCCCGCCTTCCTGAAGCTGACCTACGCCGCCGACCCGTTCTTCGCCGCGACCCGCTCGGCCGTCACGATCCACAACATCGCCTTCCAGGGCGTCTACGACGCCGAGAGCGCCCTGAAGCTCGGCTTCGCGCCCGCGCAGGCCGCGCCGGGCGGCCTGCTGGAATACCACGGACGGGTCAGCTACCTGAAGGCCGGCCTCGCGCTCGCCGACGCGGTGACGACGGTGAGCCCGACCTACGCGCGCGAGATCCGCGGCGACGAGTTCGGCATGGGCATGCAGACGACCATCAACGCGCGCCCCGACGGCGCGCGCGGCATCCTCAACGGGATCGATCCCGAGCTCTGGAATCCGGAGACCGACGCCGTCGCGGCGCGCCGGTACGGCCCCGGAGACGCCGCCGAGGGCAAGGCCGAGAACAAGGCCTGGATCCAGAAGCGCCTGGGCCTCGACGCCGATCCCGGCGCGCCGATGTTCGCGATCGCCTCGCGGCTGGCGCACCAGAAGGGCATCGATCTCGTCCTGGAGGCGATCGACGAGCTGGTCGCGCGCGGCGCGCAGGTCGTCGTGACCGGCTCGGGCGACAAGCCGCTCGAGGCCCGGCTCGCCGAGGCCGTGAAAAAGCATCCCGGAAGCGTCGCCTCCCATCCCTTCGACGAGTCCTTCGTGCGCGCCGTGTACGCCGCGGCCGACTTCCTGTTCATGCCCTCGCGCTTCGAGCCCTGCGGCCTCTCGCAGCTGATCGCCCAGCGCTACGGCGCGCTGCCCGTCGTGACGCGGACCGGCGGCCTGGCCGACACCGTGCGCGACCTGCGCGACGACGCGGTCAACGGCGACGGCATCTTCATCCGCGATTTCACCGTGCTGGCGCTCGTCGAGGCCGCCGAGGCCGCCATCGCCGGCTACCGCCTCCCCGAGGCGCTGGCGGCCGCGCGCGCGACCGCGATGGCCAAGGACGCGTCCTGGGGCCCGGCGCTCGACGCGTACGAGGCGCTGTTCCGGGAGCTGACCGGAACCGCCGCGGCGAGGCGCTCGCCCAAAGCCGCGCCCGCGCCGGGCGACGACGCCAGCTCGACGAGCTCCGCCAGCGACGCGCGCCGCGACGGCTCGACGGCGCGGTAGTCCCGCCCGATTCTTTCAAAAACGGCCGCGAGCAGCGCTTTCGACGTCCAGCCTCCCGTCCGGCGCGCCCGCCAGCCCGCGGCGAGCCGCTCCTCCAAGGCCAGCGCGCCCGCCTCCTCCAGCCGCAGGAGCGCGCGCGTGAGCGCCTCCGGATCCTGCCCGGGAAGCTCGACGAGGACGCGGCCCTCCTCCTCCGGATTCCCGGCGGCGAGGAGCGCCAGCTCCGCGTCCCGGCGCTCGGCCTCCTCCCCGGGAAACGACGCGAGATGGAACGCGTACGCCCGCGAGACGTCGTCGCGCGCTCCCGGCGCCAGGGCGGAGATCTCGGCGCGCAGGCGCTCGAGCGGCAGCGACGCCCAGCGCCGCGCGCGCCGGAGCGAGCGGATCTGCAGGATCAGCCAGCACGCCGCGGGCGCCCCGTCGCGGCCCGCGCGTCCCGCCTGCTGGTAGTACTCCTCGAGCGACGCCGGCAGGCCCAGATGCGCGGTGAAGCGCACGTCGGCGCGGTCCACGCCCAGGCCGAAGGCGCGCGTCGCGCACAGCAGGCCGCGCCGCCCGGTCAGGAAATCGTCCGCGGCGCGCCGCTTGGCCGCCGCCCAGGCCGCCGCCTCCGTCCCCCGCGGCGGCCGCCCCGTGAACGCCGCGGCGTCGATCCCCTCCGACCAGACGAGCTCCTCGGCGACGGTCGCAGCACCCAAGGGCCCGTCCACGCGCGGGCAGAAAACGATGCCGGGGCCGAAGCGCCCGTCGGGCAGGCGCCGCGTCAGGAGCTCGCGCAGCCGCTCGAGATGGTCCGGCTCGGCTCCGACCCACGCCGAAAACGTCAAGTTCGTCCGCGGCGCGCCGGCGCGCACGCGCGCGGGATCGGAAAGCCCCAGCGCGCGCTCCGCCTCGGCCAGGGCCGCGGTCGACGCGCCTCCGGACAGCGCCGCCAGCGCCGGGGCGCGCCCGGACGACGACGCCCAATCGCGCAGGCGCGCGCCGAGCGCGCGGTAGGCGGGGCGCCAATCGTGGCCGCGGCGGGCCGCGCAGTGCGCCTCGTCGACGGCGACAAACGAGATCCCGGCCGTCTCGGCCGCGCCGCGCAGCGCGCGGCGGAAGGCCCCGGAGTCCAGGCGCTCCGGCGCCGCGAGCGCCAGCAGGAGCCGCCCCGCGGCGAGCTCCGCAAGCCCCCGGCGCGTCGACTCCGGGTCGTCGCCCGCCAGCAGGCCGACGCGCGAAACGCCGGCCTCGGCCAGCCTGCGCGCCTGGTCGCGCAGGAGCGCGCGCAGCGGGGCCACGACCAGCGCGGTCCCCGGCGCCAGCAGCGCCGCGAGCTGGAACACGAGGGACTTCCCCGCGCCCGTCGGCAGGGCCAGCACGAGATCGCGCCCGGACAGCAGCGCGGCGATCCCGTCGGCCTGGCCGGGCCGAAGCTCCGCCGCGCCGAACAGGCGGCGCGCCAGCGCGGCCAGCGCCGCGTCGTCGCGGACGAACGCCGGCGGCGGCGCGCTCGGCTCGAAAGGCTCCGCGCCCTCGGCCGCGCCGTCGGCGACGCAGGCGCTGCGCCGCCCCGGCTTGACGGCCCCGGTCCACGAGACGAACGCCGCCCCGCCCTCCGGCGGCTCCGCCTCCGGGTAGAGACGGCCGAGGTCGCGCAGCAGCCGCGCCAGATCGAGCCGCGCGGCCTCCGCCAGCCACGCCGCCTCGTCCGTCGAGAACGCGCCCAGGCGCCCGAGGTCGGTCTCGAGGCGCGCGGGGAGCCCCGACGGCTCGAGCAGCAGCGCGGCGAGCTGCAGGCGCTGCGCGGCCCCGGCCGCCGCCGCCGCGCGCTCGCCGCAGCGGGCCCGCCGCCGCGACGCGCAGTCCGGCGCGAGCGGCGTCAGCGCGCCGCGGCCGAGGAGGCGCCGCGCCAGCGCGCGGGCGAAAGTCCCCTCCTCGGGCGGGTCCTCGAGGCACAGCGTCCAGCGCGCCCACGCCGCCGCGTCCTCGCGCCGGCCCGCGCGCGCCGCGCGCCGGACGGCCGCGGCGGCCGTCCCTTCCGACTCCACGAGGATGTCCATCCTTCCCTACGGAGCGGCCCCCCGAAAAGTTCCCGCGCGGGCGTGACGAGCCGCCCCGGAACTCGCTACAATGGCTTCCCGATGTTCTTCCCGCTCATCTACTGGGTCGTCCTGCCTTTGTTTCTGGCCTCGCTGGTCGTGCGCTGGATCAAGAAGGCCGCGCCGCTGACGCCCGCGCTCGACGTGCGCGACCTGTTCGACCGCGCCCCCATCGAGCCGAAGCATTTCCGCGCGGCGCGCCGCGACGCGAAGGGGCTGGCCTCCCTGGGCGACTTCGAGAAGCAGATGGAGGCCGTCGACGCGATCTACGCCGGCAAGGAGAAGGCGCAGGCCGCGGGCGAGAAGGCCGAGTTCCTGGTCTTCAACGACAAGGCCGAGCTTCTCGAGCAGGTCGACGCCTAGCCCGTGGCCGCCGCCGCCGAGCCGCTGAAGATCATCGGGATCCTCAAGTCCTGCTTCCGCGAGAAGTTCGGCACGCCGCGCCAGCCGCACCTGGTGCCGGACGCGACGGCGACGCTCAAGATCGCGCGCCAATACCAGCCCGAGCAGTCGCTGGTCGGGCTCGAGCGCTTCAGCCGCGTCTGGCTGCTCTCCTACTTCCACCTCAACACGAACACGCGCTTCTCGGCCAAGGTCCACCCGCCGCGGCTGCAGGGCGAGACGATCGGCCTGTTCGCCTCGCGCTCGCCGCACCGGCCCAGCCCGATCGGCCTGTCGGTCGCGCGCCTGGTCAAGATCGAGGGCGACACGCTGCACCTGTCGGGCATCGACCTCGTCGACGGCACGCCGATCCTCGACGTGAAGCCCTACATCCCGGAGAGCGACAGCTTCCCCGACGCCTCGGCGGGCTGGACCAAGGACGCGCCGTTCCCGTCGCTCGAGGTGGCCTTCGAGCCGCGGGCGCTCGACGACGTCGCCGCCGCGGAGAAGCGCCTCAAGACGAAAAACATCCGGCGCCTGCTGTCCGACATCCTCGCGCAGGACCTGCGCAACCCGCGCGACCGCTCCCAGCTCCAGGACGGCGTCGAGCTGGGCTTCTTCCTGCACGACTTCGACGCGCACTACGTCGTGCGCGGCGGCGTCGCGACCGTGCTCAAGCTCGTGACCGGCACGACGATGCACAAGAAGGAACGGCGCGCGCCCCCGAAGCGCGTCGCGCTCGGGCATTGACTCCCGCCTCTCGCTGAGCGGAGCTCACTGGAAGGTCCACGCGACGAGCCGGCTTTTTTTCCGCCCCCGCTCCATCGCCATGGTCCGGCGGTCGCTCACCGCCGCCTTCCTCATGGCGCCCTCCTCGATCATCCGGCGAACACCCGGAGAAGCCTTTTGCGGTGCGATTGTAATTATTGGGAACGCCTGCTACAGTTTGCGGGCATGAGCACTGAACCGGCAGTCCCCATTCAATCGCCAGGCAATCGGTTCCAAGTTCCCTATAGACAACCGTCACGCGAGCGGCGCAGATAAAATCACTGTCGCATTTTCCCGGCTGTCCATAACCTCAGAAGTCGAACTAATATACGATTTTATTAATATAACAGCATCTAGTTCTATTTAAAAGGCATAAAATGAATATAAATAGACATTTCATATTGCAAATTGCAATTTGTGATGTTATACTTTTGGCATGAGAGTTCTCCAAGGCATCAAGCCGCAGGACATGCTCGTTCTTCTCAAGCTCTGCCTCTGGCGCGACCGCGAATGGCGGCATGTGGATCTGGCCGCCGAACTCGGGCTGTCTCAAACGGAAGTCAGCTTCGCGCTGGAACGGTGCCGCATGTCCGGGTTCCTGGATAGCGCGAAGAAGCGAGTCCTGCGATCGGCGCTCTTGGAGTTCCTGGAGCACGGATTGAAGTACGTCTACCCGGTCCAGCCCGGAGCGGTCTGTCGCGGAGTGCCGACGGCTCATTCCGCCCTGCCGCTTTCGAAGCGGATCGTGTCCGACGCGGACGACCAGTATGTCTGGCCGTGGGCGGATGGGAAAGTCCGCGGCCAGGCGATCTCTCCGTTGTACGAGTCTGCCCCACTTGCCGCGGAGAAGGACCCTCAGCTCCACGAGCTGCTGGCGTTGGTCGATGCCTTGCGGGTCGGACGCGCGCGTGAGCGCGCTCTGGCGCTCGAGGAATTGGAATCCCGTATCGGACCGAAGAAAGCATGAACAACATCGAAATGCTGTCGTTGGTGGCGCGCGGCTTGGGGCCGCTTAAGAACGACGCCGTGTTTGTGGGCGGCGCGACGGTCGAGCTTTATATCGCCGGTCAGCCCGGCCTTAAGATTCGTCCGACCGACGATGTCGATTGCGTCATCGAGGTCGTGAGCCGGGTTGAGTATCACAAGATCGAGGAGCGGCTGCGCGGGCTTGGCTTCCAGCACCCCATGGATGAGAAGGCTCCGATCTGCCGCTGGAAATACGAGGGCATCCTCGTTGACGTGATGCCCATTGAGGGTAAAATCCTGGGGTTCTCGAACCGCTGGTATCCGGACGGCTTCAAGAAATCCATCACGACGAGGCTCCCCGACGGCCAGGAAATCAGAATATTCGCACTGCCGTATCTGGTCGCGTCGAAGCTCGAGGCGTTCAAAGATCGCGGCAAGGGCGATTTCCTGGGCAGCACGGACTTGGAAGACATCATCGCCGTGCTCGACGGAGTTCCGGATTTCCAGGAACAGATCGAGCTCGCTCCGGCGCCGTTGAAAGCCTATCTGCGCGATGGGTTCGAGGAATTCGTCCGTGACGAGAGATTCCTGGATGCGCTTGAAGGACATCTGCCGCCGATAGGACGGCGAGAGCGGGTTCAGCGCGCGAAGGCCATTCTCAAAAAACTCGCCGAATAGCCGCCCTGCTCGGGGCTGAATCTGCACTTAGCAGCGCAGCCTAGGTGGCCTGCGCATTTGAGTGCGCAGGTTATTTCGCAATTCGCGAAACACGAATAAAAACGCCCCAAGCCGTCCATTGCGCTCGCCGGGAATCGAACCTGGATATCTGCCTTCGCAGGGCAGACGAACCGGGAATTTTCGCGGGCAATTCATCTAAAATGATACCGCGTTTATCATCGTTTTTCGAAGTCGCCGGATTAATGCCCGAATATTCGTCCGATTTGACTGTCCACTTTTTTGCGCGGCTTCCGAAAGACGGTCGGCCTCTTGACTGCAGTCGTTATTACCATTATACTAACCACATACTAACGGGGGCTATCATGGTCAAGTTTCTCACCAAGGTCGGGAATAGCGAGGCGATCGTCATCGACAAGGCGATCCTCTCAATCCTCAAAATCACGTCGGAGACTCCTTTGGAGATCACAACGGACGGGAAGAACCTCGTCGTCTCCCCCATCTCCGATGCCAAGAAGGCGCAAGAGGTCCGGAAGGCCTATCATTCCGTGAAGAAGCGCTTCTCCCGCGCCCTGAAGAACCTGGCGGCCTGAGTGTCTCCGAAGTTCCTGACGCTCACCGAGATCCTTGAATTCCATGAGGACTTGATCCGCGAATTCGGCGGAAGTCCCGGTATCAGGGACCTCGGCCTGGCCGAGGCCGCCCTCGCCATGCCCCACTCCGGGGCCGGCGAGGAGTTCTTTCATGCCTTTCCATTCGAAATGGCGGCGGCCTATCTCTACCACATCGTCCAGAATCATCCCTTCGTGGACGGGAACAAGAGGACGGCCTTCGCCGCCGCGCTTACGTTTCTTGAACTCAATGGCTACGCGGTTCTCGGCGGCGAAACCGAACTGGAAGCCGCAACATGGCAGGTCGCTTCGGGAAAGTTGGATAAGAACGGCGCAGCGGCGATGCTCGAAAAAATATACACGGCCCACAAACGCGCCTAGCGCTCACCTGCCGCACCCCCGTTCTGGAACCCAAGTTCAACTTGGTCTAGATTGCCGGGGAGACGCCGGCTGGAACAGGTTTATCATGACAAGTGCCGCGATACTGCGGGAGGTTGAAATAATGACGATGAACGAGATGATCGCCATTAGCGCCCCGATCCCATTCCGTCTGATGCCCCCTGGAACGAAAAGCGATGAGATTCGGAACTGCAGCCAAAGGAGTGAAAGGAGCGTCAGCATCGTCGCGAAAAAATAAACGACTCGCGCTGTGACCCCGAAGCTGGATTTCGCGCGACATTCAGAGCAATAGATCCGGGGGAAACGGAAATCCGCACTCGTCAGGGCATTGATCGAGTGTCCGCAATTCGGGCAGGATGTCTGGTACCGCATTCTAGGCGACGAAGCCGGAATTCGAGTCCGCATTTCGGCTGGACGCCCTCCAATCCGCACAGCGTACCCCCTCTTCCCCGCCAAAGCAAGAGCCCTGCGGCTCGTCGAAAATCTAAACGCATTGCGCTGATCGCAGAAGATCGATTTACTTCAGGGTAGACTCGCGTGGGACAGTCGTTTAACTCTGCACTTGGGTATGCACTTTCCCAAACGCTGTCCAGTCGACTGTCCACTTTTCGTCTAAATCAAGCGGGAAGTGGCGAAAAGATTGGCTTTTGAGCGGCATCTGCCTTCGCTGGGGCAGCGAAGCGCGGGACATCCTCACCGCGAAATTATTGAAGAGGCGCCGCGATTTCTCGTCGAGAAACCGCCCCTAAAAATAAAAAAGCCCCAAGCCGTCCATTGCGCTCGCCGGGAATCGAACCTGGATATCTGCCTTCGCAGGGCAGCACACTATCCTTTGTGTTACGAGCGCAAAAGAAGGCCTGAGGCGAAACTCATTATACTTCATCCGCCGCCGCCGATGCTCGGTCGAATAAGTAAATTAAGTAAAGGCCTGACCCTATTTCCGGGTCAGCCAGGCGGCGGTTTCGACGTGCTCGGTGTGCGGGAACAGGTCCACGCAGACGAGGCGGTCGACGGAGTAGCGCTCGCCCAGGAGCTTGAGGTCCCGGGCCAGGGCCTCGGGATTGCAGGAGACGTAGAAGAGGACCGGCGGCGGGGTCGCGACGAGGGCTTTCGCGGCGGAGGCGTGCAGGCCCGCGCGCGGGGGATCGACGACGGCGGCCTGGGGCAGCATGTCGAGCAGCGACGGCAGGAGGAACTCGGTCGTCGCGCCGTAGAACTCGCAGTTGGTCAGGCCGTTGAGCTCGGCGTTGGCCTTCGCGTCGGCGACGGCCGCGAGGTTGGACTCGACGCCGATCACCTTCTCCGCCGCCCCGGCCAGCGACAGCGCGATGCCGCCGCCGCCGCAGTACAGGTCGAGCATGAGCTTGGCCTTCACCTCGCGCGTCCAGTCGCGCAGGAGGCCGTACAGGACCTGGGTGCCGAGCGTGTTGGTCTGAAAGAACGACTGCGGCGAGATCCGGAAGTCGACCTTCCCGTCGGGGAAGATCATCGTCTCGGTCGCGTAGCCCGGCCCGGTCAGAATCTCGAGCGAGTCGGAGACCGCCGTGTCGGAGGCCTTCGCGTTGCGGCCGACCAGGATCGTCGTGGCGGGATAGACCGACTTCACCGCCGCGACGAAGGAGTCCTTCGGGATCGCGCCCGTCGTGGTCACGAGCACGACCATGCGCTCCTCGCGGTTCTTCGCCTCGCGCAGGACCAGGTGACGCAGCTCGCCTTCCTTCTTATGGGAGTTGTACGGCGGCACCTTCTCGCGTTCGGCCCAGGCCCGCACCGCGGCCAGAAGCGGCGCGGCCTCGGGGCTGGGAAGGCGGCATTCCTGAAGGTCGAGGATCTCGTACCAGCGTCCTTTCGGCTTCATGCCCAGCTTCAGCCATTGCCCCGCGACCGGCGGGAACACGTCGCCGAAGCTGAACTCCATCTTGTTGCGGTAGTTCCAGATCCGCGGCGCGGGGAGGATGCTCAGCGGCGGCAGGCCGGCGACGTCCTTCAGCGCGGCCGCGACCTTTTCTTTTTTATAGGAGAGCTGATCCTCGTAGGATCGGTCCTGGAGGGAGCAGCCGCCGCACGTTCCGAAGTGGCGGCAGAGCGCGGCCTGAGGCGGTGTCATCAAGGACAGATTTCGCCCGTCAGGACGAAAACTTGAAGTGGCAGATGTCGCCGTCCTTGACGACGTACTCCTTGCCTTCGGAGCGGATCAGCCCCTTCTCGCGCAGGGCGGCCTCGGAGAGCCACTTGTCGATGTCGGCGTAGCCGTAGATGTCGGCCTTGATGAAGCCCTTCTCGAAGTCGGTGTGAATGACGCCGGCGGCCTGGGGAGCCTTCGCGCCGACGGGGATCGTCCACGCGCGGACCTCGACTTCTCCGACCGTAAAGTAAGAACAGAGTCCGAGAGTCTTATACGCGGCCACGATGACCTTCTCGAGGCCGCTCGTCTCCATCCCCAGGTCCTTCATGAACATGGCGCGGTCCTCGCCGGCCAGCTGGGCGATCTCGCTCTCGAGCTTTCCGCAGATCACGACCGACTCGGAGCCGCGCGCCTTCGTGAACGCCGCGAAATCGGCGAGGATGGCCGGGTCCGGGTTCTCGTCGGTGTTGCCGACGTAAAGAACGGGCTTCGACGTCAGCAGGGCGAACTCGTTGAGGACCTTCGGGTCGAGGCCCAGCGCGCGCGCGGGCTTGCCCGCCTCGAGGCCGTTCTTGAGGATGTCGAGGACGACGATGGCCTCCTTGGCGGCCTTGTCGCCCGACTTGGCCTTGCCCGAGACCTTGTCGTACTGCTTGGTCAGGCTGTCGAGGTCGGCGAGCATAAGCTCGGTCTCGATGACGTCGATGTCGCGCTTGTGGTCCACGCCGCCCATGGTGTGGACGACGTCGGGATCCTTGAACAGGCGGACCATGTGAAGGATGGCGTCCACCTCGCGGATGTTGGCCAGGAACTTGTTGCCCAGGCCCTCGCCCTGCGAGGCGCCCTTGACCAAGCCCGCGATGTCGACGAAGCGGCAGGAGGTCGGGACGGTCTTCTTGGGCTTGACCAATTCGGTCAAGCGGCCGAGGCGGAAGTCGGGCACGGCGACGACGCCGACGTTCGGTTCGATGGTCGTGAACGGATAGTTCGACGCCGCGGCGTTGCCGGAGGTGAGGGCGTTGAAGATGGTGGATTTTCCGACGTTGGGCAGGCCGACGATGCCGATTTCCATGGGGCGGCATGGTATCAAATCGGGACCCGGCGGGTCCGTGGGTCCAAAGTCCCTGAAAGGCGCGGGACCTCTGCCCCGGGCCTCGCGGGCCCATCGGCCCGGGCCGCAAAACCGCCTCTTTCATAGGATGCGCCTATGAAGAAATCACCGAAGCTCTCCCCGATTCTCGTCGCTCTCTCCGTCGCGCTGACCGCCGCGCCGACGGGCGCGTTCTGGGGCTTATACACAACTGAAGCTGCCCACGAAGAGGATAGTGTAGATATAGGTGGTCGCCGGATGATTAAAAAAAAAAGGGGGGGGGGGGGG
>VFSW01009813.1_pt1 | contig 13637 bp, 7 predicted proteins | sample 5358111 | NCBI WGS metagenome assembly VFSW01 (sample SAMN11554181, study PRJNA540505) | mine drainage metagenome | isolation source: sediment from site ElyBrook_90M | place: USA: Ely Copper Mine, Vershire, VT | collected 2017 | reverse complement strand
CCGAGGAGCGCCTGGCCGGCGCCCGCCATGAATCCCGCCCCGCCACGTCGGCGCCTCCCCGTCCTGTACGCCTCGACGATCGTCCTTTCGTCATTCCTCCTGTTTCTGATTCAGCCCGTCTTCGCCAAACTGATTCTCCCCTGGTTTGGCGGCTCGGCGGCCGTGTGGACCGCATGCCTGGTATTCTTCCAGTCCGCCCTGCTGCTGGCCTACCTCTACGCCCACCTGTTGACGCGCACGCTCTCCCGCGTGCGTCAGGCTTACTTTCACTTGGCGCTGCTGGCCGCAGGCGTTCTTTTGCTCCCGGTTATTCCGGGTGCTTTCTGGAAGCCGAGCCCAGGCGATAGTCCGGAGCTGCGGATCCTCGTTCTTCTTACGGCGGTCCTGGGTCTGCCGTATTTTCTGGTCGCCTCTACAACGCCCCTGTTGCAGCGTTGGTATCTCGAGGCCACCGGCCGGAGGCCTTACCGGCTTTTCGCGCTTTCGAACGCAGCCTCCCTGCTCGCCCTGGTGGCTTACCCGTTTTTCATCGAGCCTCACCTGCCGACGCGCACCCAGGCGATCGTCTGGTCATTTGCCTTCGCCGCGTTCGCCCTTCTCTGCGCGGCCGGCGCTTGGGCGGGACGTTCGGCGGACGCTCCTGCCTCGCCTGACCTCCCGGATGCGCGCCATTCCTCGGTCGGCATGCGGAGTCTGATCGAGTGGACCGCTCTCGCCGCCGCCGGCTCCATGCTTCTTGTCGCCACCACCAGCCAGCTCACCCAGAACGTCGCCGCCGTACCGTTTCTTTGGATCCTTCCCCTCGCCGTTTATCTCCTTTCCTTCATCCTCTGCTTCGAGAACCCGGGCATCTACCGCCGCGGCTTTTTCCTGCGCCTGCTCGCCGTTGCGCTCGGCGCCGCCGGTTATGCCATCTACGACATCCACACCAGCGACGCTCTCGTCGTTGCCGTCCCCGTCTTCACGCTCGGGCTCTTCGTGTGCTGTATGTACTGCAACGGCGAAATCAGCCTGCGCAGGCCCGGCCCGAATTCGCTCACTTCGTTCTACCTCTGCATTGCGCTCGGCGGAGCGCTGGGCGCCGTTTTGCTCGGCAGCAGAGCGCCGCGGGTGTTCTCCGGCCTTTACGATCTCGCGTTCTCACTTTGTTGCGTCGCGCTGCTTGCCTGGTGGCTGAACTGGGGGGAGGGTTGGGCGCAGCGGCTTTTGTGGGCGGTCGCCTTCGTAGCGATGGCCATTGTCTTCTATTCGCAGGTCGATGGCTATGAGCGAAATTCGCTGGTGCTTACCCGCGGCTTCTATGGCACGCTGCGCGTCGTGCGTTCTTCGCTGCTGGGCGGCGAAGTCCGCGCTCTATATCACGGCACCATCGAACATGGCTCGCAGTGCTTCCTGCCCGAGCGGCGCATGACACCGACAACGTACTATGGATTCGCCTCCGGTGCGGGTCTGGCGTTGTCGATGGGCTTCCCCCGGCAGCGTAGCGTAGGCGTCATCGGCCTCGGCGCCGGCACTCTCGCCGCCTACGGCCGGCCCGGTGACACCTTCCGGTTCTACGAAATCAATCCCCAGGTCGTCTCGATCGCCAATACCTGGTTCTCATATTTGCGCGAGACTTCGGCTCATGTCGAGATTGCACTGGGCGACGCCCGGCTCTCGCTCGCCTCCGAGCCCGCACACCACTTCGACGCACTTGTGGTCGACGCCTTTTCCGGAGACGCCATCCCAGTGCACCTGCTCACGCGCGAAGCACTCGCGCTCTATTTGCACCATCTCGCCCCCGGTGGTCTTCTGCTCTTCCACGTTTCAAACCAATATCTCGATCTCGCTCCCATTGTCGGCCAGCTTGCCGCGTCGTTCGGCTGCCGGTCCGCGCTCATCCACAGCGACGGCGACGGCAGCAGACTTCTCAACTCGGCCGATTGGGTTCTTGTCAGCCGGCGCTCGGATGTGTGGGACGATCCTTCCATCGCCGGCGCCGCCCATCCGATCGCGGTCCCGCCAGCCCTCATCGCCTGGACGGATGACTATAACGATCTTTTCGAAATACTGCGGCTGGTCCCCAACCCGCGCAACCGTTGATCGGGCAACGTGAATCCACGTCGCGACGTCCTATCCTCGTATCAGGCGGAGGCTCCGTTTTGATCGGCAGCGCCAGCCAAGACAAGGAGACAAGCGTGCAAACTCGGCGATTAGGCCACGACGGTCCGATGGTTTCGGCAATCGGTTTAGGGTGTATGGGTATGTCGGATGTCTATGGGCCCGCCGACGAGGACGAGGGCGTGGCAACGATCGAGGCTGCCCTGGACCGCGGAGTGAACCTGCTCGACACGGGCGACTTTTACGGCATGGGCCACAACGAGATGCTCATTGCGCGGGCCATCCGAGGCCGGCGCGACAAGGTGCTGCTTGCTGTGAAATTCGGCGCGCTCCGTGGACCCGATGGCGCATTCGGCGGACTCGATGCCCGTCCCGCGGCGGTGAAGAACTTCGTCTGCTACAGTCTGCGCCGGCTGAAGACTGACTACATCGACCTGTATCAGCCCGCGCGGGTCGATCCACGAGTCCCTATCGAAGAGACGATCGGCGCCATCGGCGATCTGGTCAAGGCAGGTTACGTGCGATACATCGGAGTGTCGGAGGCCTCGGCCGCGACGCTCCGCCGTGCCCGTGCGGTGCATCCGATCGCCGCGCTTCAGATCGAATACGCCGTTGTCACCCGCGGCATTGAAGCCTCAATCCTGCCGGCGGCGCGGGAACTGGGCGTCGGCGTGACGGCGTACGGTGTTCTCTCCCGAGGCCTGCTCAGCGGCTCGCGGCCGGCGGCGAAGGGAGATTTCCGAACTCACTTGCCGCGATTCACCGGCGCGAACTTCGAGCGGAACCGGGCCCTTATCGAGAGCCTGGGCCGGTTGGCGGCCGAGCGGAACGCGACAACAACTCAACTGGCGATCGCCTGGGTGCTGTCAAGAGGGACCGACATTGTGCCTCTGGTGGGGGCGCGGCGGAGGACCCAGCTCGAGGAAGCCCTCGGCGCTCTCGACTTGCATTTGAGTGACAGCGACCTCGAGCGCATCGATGCGGCGGCTCCCGCCGAGGCCGTCGCCGGCACGCGCTACGGCGAGGACCAGATGCGTTGGCTCGACAGCGAACAGCCGGCTCCGTAAGCCGCCGGCACGTGCGCACTCGCCTCCAGACGGGGCGGGGAAGTACAATGCCCGTGGGAGGAAAGTTCATGTTCACGGCCACGGCCGACCTGATTCTGCCGAGCACCGTCACGGGCTCGTTTCCGCGGCCGCGTTGGTTCGACGTCAGCATGTGGGGACGCCCGCTCGACACCTGCATGCTCGACATTCGTTTCCGGGAAAAATTCCAGGACGCCCTTTCGGTGGTCATCAGCGACCAGGAGCGCGCCGGGCTGGACATCCTCGGCCACGGCGACTTCCATGTCGACGAGGACCTCGCCGGGCGCGCCTGGCACCATTACCCGCTTCAGCGCTGGACCGGGCTTGAAGGCGATCACCTGCAGCCGGAGGAGACCACCGCCCCTTGGCTTCATTACCCGCCGGGGACGCTGCTCAACGAAATCTACACCGGCTGGCGGTGGCCGCACGTTGTCGACAAAATCGAACACCGCCCTCTCGACTACGCCAAGCTCTGGCGCCTGGCGCAGGCGCGCACTGCGAAGCCCGTCAAGTTCGGCACCTGCTGTTCGCAGGTGATGGCGCTCTTCCTCGATATTCATACTCCGAAGTACAAGGACAAGCGCCAAGTCATCTGGGACATGGCCGAGGCGATGAACAAGGAACTGCTCGCCCTGCGTGACGCCGGATGCCGATGCATTCAGACCGAGGAGCCGACGTTTCACTTCATGGCCAACACCTATGGCAAGGACCATGACGAGGTCAAGTTCCTCATTGAAGCTTACAATCGCGAGGTCCAGGGGCTGGACGACGTCGAGCTCTGGATCCACACCTGCTGGGGCAATCCGAATATGCAGCGCGTCATGGAAGACACCAGCTACGCCAAGTCGATGGAGATCTATCTCGAACGATGCCGCGGCGACGTCTGGACGCTGGAGATGAAGGACCGGAACCAGCGGGACCTGGAGTTGTTCGAGCCGCTCAAGCACGAGCTGAAGAAGAAAATCTGCATCGGCGTGGTCAGCCATCGTGCCCTCCAGGCGGATCGGCCAGAGGACGTTGCGGGAGAGATTCGAAAGGCGCTGCGTTACATTCCTGCCGAACGGTTGATCGTCTCCAACGATTGCGGCTTCGGCCGCCAGGGCTGCGACCGATCTATCGCCTTCTACAAGACAACCGCCATCGCCCAGGGCAGCAACATCGTCCGCCGCGAGCTGGGTCTGCCCGAAACGCGCATACCGGCCGCGGACCCTGCCCTGCAGGTTGACGTCGTGCCCGGCCGGCGCGGCTGAACAGACTCGGGACTTCACTCTAAGGTAAATCTGTTGGGTGCCGCAGGCTGCTTTGGCAACCGCCATGCCTCGCTGTCTTGCGATCGGGAGGCACCGTGAAAAAACTGCAATGCTGCATCCTTGCCGCCATGGCGCTGGCAGGCTTGGCTGACGCTCAGTCGCTGAAGGTTGTGAATGCCGCTTCATTCCTTGAGAATCAGGCACTCACGCCGGGATCCATCATTTCAATCTTCGGCACCCAAATCGCTATTTCCACCGCGCAGGCCGGCGATCCGGAGCATCTTCCGGTTCAGCTGGGCGACGTGACCGTGAAAATTGGTAATACACCGCTAGCACTTTTTTACACATCGCCGAGCCAGGTCAATGCCATGATTCCATCGACAATTGCCGCTGGCAGCTTCACGCTGACTTTGGTTTCAGGTCGAGGAACGTTTAGCTCCCCAGTGACCATTAGCCCCGCCGGAGCACCAGGAATCTTCTCGATCTTCGGAACAGGAACACGCGATGGAGCGATTCTGAACGCGCTGACATTTTCGCCGGGGCCGTTCACGGTCACCACCCACGGGGCGCCCACCTATCTGGCCATTTACGTCACCGGTCTCGATTTGTCCGCGGCCCCTGCCGTCCGTATTGGCGGCGTTGCGGTTCCGGTTTCCTTCTACGGTGCGGCGCCGTGCTGTGCGGGCCTTGAGCAGATCAACGTCGAGTTGCCGAAGGCGCTGGCCGGCGCGGGGCGAGTGGAGGTGGCCGTTACGGCGGCCGGTGCGGTGAGCAACGTGGTCGAAGCGGTGATTCTGCCGAGTCCCGGTGAAGGCGACTTCCCGCCGTCGGGGGAAAACGTGCCGAGGGATCGGGAGATTGCCGAAGTGCGCTGGATTCCGGGCACCAGCCAGGCTTTGGTGAGCGATGAGGCGGACGACGTGTTGCGCGTTGTCGATCTGCAGGCGAAACAGGTGAGTTCGGTTATCGATCTGCCGACGGGCAGCGAACCAACCGCCATCGCCGTCAACCCGGCCGGAACGCTGGCCGTGGTGGCGGAGCGAAACAACGGCGGAGTGGCCGTGATCGATCTTGCAAGACGCGCCGTCATCGAGCAAATCCCCACCGGTGGCGGCCCAAGCGCTGTGGCGATTGCGGGCAACATCGCCGTCGTGGCCAATGAAGACTCCGATACGGCAAGTCTCATCGATCTCACCAGCGGCCTCGTCAAGGCAACCATCGTCTGCGGCCGCGGCCCGCGCGGAGTCGCCGTCGACGCGGCCAACAGCCTTGCCTACGTCACCGAAGAGGACGGAGGAGCCCTCACCGTCATCGATCTCGCCGGCATGGGCGTTTCACGCCGGATTGATCTGGGCGTGAACAGCCGGCCGAGGGCCATCGCGCTCATGCGCTCACTCGGTTTGGCCCTGGTCAGCGAGCCGAGCGGCGAACCAGAGGGAACGGCGGTCGTCATCAACCTGGCTGACGGATCGGTGTCCTCCACCGGAGTGCATCTCGCCGACGGCGGCAGCGCGGGAACAATCGCCGTGGATGCGAACACAGCGTTCTTCGCCGATCAGACCGGAGCGTCAGTCACCGCTGCGGCTGTATCGCTCAGCGGCGGTGCCGTATCGCTTGCGCAGCAGCAGATTAAGGTGGATCTTGGGCCGCGCTCGCTGGCCATCGATCGGCTCGACAACTTGCTTTTGGTGTCGAACGAAGGCGACGGAACCATTGTGCTCGTGAGTTTGGCCAACTACCAAATTGTGGGCCGCATCGACGCTGTCCATGTTCCCGGCGAACCCGAGTCCGAAGATGATCACAATGACCGCGGCCAGGCGCCCAACGAACCGTCCGTAACCTCAGTGGCGCCGTCCACGATCGCTCCCGGCAGCCAGGTGACGCTTGTCCTTTACGGCGCAAATCTGGCCGGCGCCACAGGCCTTGCTTTTGTTGATCCCTCGACCCTTCCGGGTAACGGCAAAGGACGCGGAAACGGTCACAGCGGCGACCACGCCGGCGGCCCTTTCGCCAACTCAGACCCTGCCTTCACCGTCAGCGCGATCGCGGTAAACGCCGCGGGCACGCGGTTATCCGCTGTCGTCAATCTGGCCGCTCAAGCGCAGCCCGGCACGCGAGTAGTCCGGGTGATCACGCCGAACGGGGAGTCGAGTTTCGTCGCCGGCGACGGCAACGCGATAACGATTTCCGGAGGCGGCGGGGATGATCAGTGAGCCGCCTACCGCTCACGCCGAAAGCGATCGGACCGCGGAGAGTACGGCGTCGTAGTTCGGATGATCGCCGACTTCCTTGACGTACTCGACGTAGCGTACTTTGTTCGCCGCGTCCACCACGAAGATAGCCCGGCTCTCGATGCGGAGTTCCTTGATCAGCGTTCCGTAGTGCTCGCCGAACGATGCGTTCTTGTGGTCCGAGATCATCTTGATATGGTCAACGCCGAAAGCGTCGCACCAGCGCGACTGCGCGAACGGCAGATCCATGCTCACCGAGTACACGTCGACGTTGGGAAGCTTGGCTGATTCGTCGTTGAACCGCTTGGTCTGCATGTCGCACACCGGCGTATCGAGGGAGGGAACCACGCTGAAGATGCGAATCTTGCCGCCCGTCTTCGTCAGGCTCACGGGTTGGAGCTTGTTATCGACCGCTTCGAACTCCGGTGCTGGGTCTCCGGGCTTCAACTCCGGTCCGACGAGCGTCAAGGGATTACCCTTCAGCGTTGTGGCGCCTGGTCTTTCCATTCTTTTCTCCTTGATGGATTCGGGTCTCGCTCTATTGTAGCAAGGCGGCCAATTTCTCCTCATCGTCGACGGGAAGCTGGCAGGTGTAGTTTCGGCACACGTACGCCAATGCGCGCCCGCCGGTGGGGCGCATGTCCGATATCGCCGGAATCCACCGGCTCCAACGCGCGCGCTCCTCGTCCGATGCGACGCGAATCAGAATCGTGTCCGGCAGAAACCTTCGATGGCACGTCCGGATCAACCCGTCCACGCCTTCGGCAGCTTCGTCTCCCGCAATGATCACCTGTCGTCGTGGGTGCAGCGCGAAGTCCAGCGCCACACAAAGTTGAGGGACCGCCGTGGGCTGGCCGGCCGACTTGGCGCAGAGGGCGCCTAAGGCCCGATTCGCGGACTCCCGGTACGACTCCCGGTTCGTAAGCTCAGCCAGGCGGAGGAGGGCGAGGATCGCGATGGAGTTACCCGAAGGCTCAGCGCCGTCGTATTCTTCCTTGATACGCAAAATCAGATGGGGAGCATCGGCCGGCGTGCTGAAAAAAGCTCCCTGTTCTGTGTCTTCAAAGACGGCGATCATGCGATCGGCAAGCGCAATGGCGACGTCGAGATCGCCCATACGAAAGCGCGTTTCATAGAGATCGATGAGCGCCTGAATCAGAAAAGCGTAGTCGTCGAGGAAGCCGGGAATGGCGGCATCGTCGTCGCGGAAGCGGCGCAACAGGACCCCGCTGCTGCCATCGTACATGCGGCGAATCAGAAAGTCGGAGGCCCGGACGGCGGCTTCCGCGTAGGTTTCCTCGCCGAGAGCCTGAGCGGCCCTGGCGAAGGCGGAAATCATGAGAGCGTTCCAGCTTGTCAGTATTTTGTCGTCGCGTTGCGGCCGCACGCGTGAAGCCCGCGCGGCGGCGAGTTTCGCCCGTGATTGCTCGATCGCGGCTTCCACCTGTTCTTCACTCATTGAGAATACGCGCGCGATCTCGGGCACATTCTTGTCGACAGCGAGAATATTGCGGCCGTGAAACTCGCCGTGCGGATCTTCCCGGACGTTTCCATCCTTCCGAACGCCATAGCGAAGGCAAACGATTCCCGCCGCCGTGGGATCCAGAACCGCCTCAATCTCGTCGCGCTTCCAAACGTAGAAGGCTCCTTCACCCTTCGCGCCGGGTTCGGCGGCGTCGATTACGCTATCGGCGTCCTCGGCTGAATAGAATGCCCCTTCGGGCGCCGTCATGTCGCTCAGGACATAGTCGAGTATCGCCCGCGTCTGCGCCGCGAAAAACGGATCCGCCGAAATCTGAAATGCCTCGAGATACGAAACGGCGAGCTGCGCCTGGTCGTACAGCATTTTCTCGAAGTGAGGCACGAACCATCGCTCATCCACGGAGTAGCGGTGAAACCCGCCCGCCAGATGATCGTTGATGCCTCCGTTGGCCATCGCGCGAAGCGTTTCCAGTCCCATTTCGAGCGCCTCGGCATCGTGAGATCGCGCCCAATAGCGGAAGATCAGGTTCAAAACGCTCGGCCGCGGAAATTTCGGCGCTTGGCCGAAACCTCCATTCACCGAGTCGTAGGAGCGGCGAAACGAAGCGTAGGCCGATTCGATAAGCGCGGCGTCGAGTGGCGTGACGGGGCCGCGAGCGTCAAGATACCCGCGAAGCTGCGACACAACGTTGGAGCCCGATTCATCGATGCGGCTGCGGTCCTCGGTCCAGGCTCGCGCCAGGTGCTCCAGCAGAGACCGGAATCCCGGCCTGCCGTACCGGTTGTCGGGCGGAAAGTATGTGCCGCCGAAGAACGGCTCGAGGCGCGGCGTGAGAAACACCGACATCGGCCATCCCCCGCCGCCCGTCGTCGCCTGCACGAAAGTCATGTACACCCGGTCGACGTCCGGACGCTCCTCGCGATCCACCTTCACCGGCACAAAGTACCGGTTCAGAACCTCGGCTACCCCGGGATCCTCGAACGACTCCCGTTCCATCACATGGCACCAGTGGCATGTCGAGTAACCGACCGACAGGAAAATCGGTTTGTCCTCGGTTCTTGCTTTTTCGAATGCTTCTTCGCCCCAGGGATACCAATCCACCGGGTTGTGGGCGTGCTGAAGTAAGTACGGGCTCTGTTGGGTGGCGAGTCGGTTTGGCATGGGGTCCCGAGCCGGCGCGGGCGGCCATCCCAGTGTATCCGTTCTCGCCGCGATCGCCGCGCGATTAGTGCGTCATCGCCTCGGCGGTTTCCGCCGGACGGATCAGCGGTTCTTTCTGACCGCGATGGCAGGTGTAGCAGGAAACCTTGAATTTCCCCTTGAACACGTCTTGATTGATGCCGTGCGTCATGTGAATCATTGTGCGGGCGAAAACCTTCTTGTCCTTCTCGTCGCTGTCCATCTTTCCCCGCACGTGGCAGAATTGGCAGTTAACGCCGAGCGCATGTGTGAAGTTCTGCATCACCTCGCCCAGTTCGTATGCCGGCACGTCAAGCTCCTTGACGTTCAGGTAAACATCCTTCGCCATCCGCGGGGGTCCCGTGAACACGCTGGACTCGGAGTCGGGCTGGCGATCGAACACGATCGTTTCCTCGCCGCGTCCCGTGTCGCGCGCCACCGTCAGGGTCTTCTGGTCGGGGCCCAGCGTCCACTTTTCATGGATCGTCACGTCGTGACCCTCCATTTTCCCCGTCGTGTCCACCGCTAGCGTGCCGGCGCTCCAGGTGGCTTTGCTTGCCATCTTTTCGCCGCGCATCATGTTCGTGGTCTCCGGAGCCGAAGTGTCATACGCAGCCTCGCTTCGCTGCTCGAAATGCGCGCCCATCAGAATAGTCTTCTCCTTGATGACCGCGCCGCTCTGCTGGACCCACATGTAATAGCCTGTGTCGCCCAGCGGTCGTTCCATTTTGGTCTTTTCGGCATTCGCTTTCCAAATGCCGCTGAGGTCCGGATTCGACTGGCCCCAGGCCAGTGGTACGGCAATGAGAACCGCCGGGAAAATGCGCATGGACGGAGTATAACTCAATGGCCCGGCCTCCGTGAAACCGCTGGAGGGCCGGCGGAGGGGGAGTGCGCGACGCGGAGGATGGAGGGCCGCCGGGAGGGGCGGATGATTCTGAATTACGTGGGACTTACTAGTACATTTACATCACTTGACAAAAGTAAGTGATGGCTATATTTGTTGATGAGTAACTTCAGGCGGGTAAGTTCGCAAGTCAGATTCAAGCGCTCAGGGGGCGTGCATTGCCGAATAAAGCGAATTCCATTCGCCCGGTTCGAACCGGGTGGTCGTCTGCTCTGGCCCGGATCACCATGGGCCTGCTGGCGCTGGAGGCGGTGACCGGGCTGGCGGTGACATTCGGGCCGTTCCACCCGGCGGTGGAGTGGGGGCTGCTGGTGCACACGCTGGCCGGGATGGCGATGCTGCTGCCGGTGTGCTGGTACTGCGCGGCGCACTGGCTGGACTACCGGGAGCAGGCGTTTTCCGATGTGCTGCTGCTCGGCTACGTGACGGGAGCGGCGCTGGCGGTGTGCTGCGTCTCGGGCGTGGTGGTGACTTTCGAAGCACTGGCGGGGATACGGACATCGGAGATCTGGCGGAACACGCACATGATCTCGACGTTCGTAGTTCTGGGGGGAGTGGGGACGCACATCGTTCTGGTGACGGCGCGGGCGCGGAGACCGGCGGCGGCGGGGACGATGGGAGCCTTCGGGCGGCAGGCGGCGGCGGTTGCGGGTGCGGGACTGGCGGTGACGGCGCTGCTGGCGGTGGCCTTTCCCGGGACGCGGTATGTGAACCAATTTCCGAAAGACTACAGCTACCTGCACGGGAAGGGGCGGCCATTCGCTCCCAGCCTGGCGCGGACATCGACCGGCGGAGCATTCGACGCGCGATCGCTGGCGGGCTCGATGAGCTGCGGGACGGCGGGGTGTCACACCGAGATCGTCGAGGAGTGGAAGCCGAGCGCGCACCGGTACGCGGCGATGGACCCGATATTTCAGGGCATTCAGACGGTGATGGCGAAACAGAACGGGGCGGAGTCGACGCGTTATTGCGGAGGGTGCCACGATCCGATTTCGCTGTTCTCGGGCACGAAGAATATTTTTGTGGAGAAGCTGACCGGGCTGGAGGGGTACAACGAAGGCATCTCGTGCCTGGTGTGCCACTCGGTTCAGAAGACGGACATTCAAGGCAACGCGAACTTCACGGTGGTGCAGCCGCGGCAATACCTATGGCAGTGGAGCACGACGGGGGCGGTGCGGGTGGCGCGGGATTTCCTGATCCGTTCCTATCCGGCCGAGCACATGAAGCTGAGCAAACGGATGTACAAAGCGCCAGAGTACTGCGCGGCCTGCCACAAGCAGTTTATCGATCAGGAGGTGAACCGCGTCGGGTGGGTGCAGTTGCAGAACCAGTACGACAACTGGAAGGCCAGTCACTGGAACCATAAGGGCGACGCGGCGCACACGGTGGAATGCCGCGAGTGCCACATGCCGCTGGTGGCTTCGCACGATCCGGCGGCGGGGGATACGAGCGACTACAATCGCCGAATCGACGACGGCAAACACCGCAGCCACCGTTTTCTGGCGGCCAACAGCATGATGCCGAAAATGCTGCACCTGGACGGGGCGGACCGCCAGACGGCGCTCACCGAGGAGTGGCTGCAGGGAAAGATTGCAATTCCCGAGATCCGGGACAAATGGGCCGAGGGGCCGGTGGTGAAGATGCGGATCGAGGCGCCAGGGGAAGCGGCGCCGGGCGAGAAGATCCCGATCCGTCTGATTCTGACGTCGAACAAAGTGGGACACGATTTTCCGACGGGTCCGCTCGATCTGATTCAAAGCTGGGTGGAGATCAACGTGGTGGATGACGGCGGGCGGGTGATCTTCGCCTCGGGGCGCCGCAACGAGAAGCATTTCATCGAGCCGGGGACATTCCTGTTCAAGGCCGAGCCGGTGGACCAGTATGGGAACCTGATCGACCGCCACAATTTGTGGGAAATGGTCGGCGTGCGATACCGGCGATCGTTGTTTCCGGGCTATTCCGACACGGTGGAGTATCAGGCGGCGTGTCCGTCGAGCATTTCGGCGACGGCGCGCGCCGGGAAGGCCGGAGAGCTGGACGAGACGAAGAATTTTGAAGTCGCGCCGAAGGGACCGGCGGGAGAATACGTGATCACGGCTGTGCTGCATTACCGGAAGATCGACCAGTTCCTGCTGAATTATGTGCTGGGCGAGAAGTCGGGAGTCACGGCGCCGGTGGTGGACATCGCGCGGGCGAGCGCCACGGTGGCGATACGGACGAAAGGCGCGGGGCCGGGACGGCGGAGAACGGCGGCGCCGGAGGGGGCGCCGGGAACCTAGATGTGGGCGGGCGAAGCAAATCCGGCGAGCGGTTCCGGGCCGGTGAAGGGCGGCAAGAGCAGACTTCACAGCCGCCGGCACCGGCGGATTCTGAGGAGCGTGATCGGGCTGGTGGTGGCGGCCCTGGCCGGGATTGCGCTGGGCGTGCGGTTCTACGGCGCCCATCGGCCGCAGACGTACCGGCCGGGTGAGGAGATGGCGGGGATCACGCATTCGCTGGAGGCGCCGGAGCGGGGCGCGGGAGCGGCGGACGGCGGAGGTTCGGGAAGCTTGCGGCGCGCGGGCAGGGCGCTTCCGGCGGGGGCGCCGGAGCCGCGCTTCCGCGACGTGACGCGCGAAGCGGGGCTGGGGGAATTCCGCAGCTTCGCCGGGAATCGGACCTCACAACTGCCGGAGGACATGGGCTCCGGCGTGGCGTGGGGCGATTTCGACAACGACGGCAACGACGATTTGTTTGTCGTGAGCGCCGGCGGCGCGCTCGATCTGCCGGCGGGCCAGCGCGCTGCTTCGCTGCTGTTCCGGAACCTGGGCAACGGCACGTTTCAGAAGGTGGAGAATTTTCCCGAGACGCGCATTCTCGGCACGGGCGCGGCGTGGGGAGACTACAACAACGACGGCTGGCTGGACCTGATCGTCACCGGCTACGACAGCTTGATCCTGTATCGCAACGATCACGGCGTCCTGGTGCGGGACAAGCAATTTCCGAATCTGAAAGGCTTCTGGACGGGGGCGTCGTGGGGGGACTACTATCGGGACGGAAACCTTGATCTGTACGTATGCGGCTACGTGCGGTACCGCGCCGGAGACGCGGGCCACACCTCGCAACAGTTCGGGCTGGAGGTTCCCTTCACTCTGAACCCGTCCTCGTACGAGCCCGAGAGGAACCTGCTGTTTCACAACAACGGCGACGGGACGTTTACCGAAGTTGCGGACAAACTGGGCGTCGCCAACCGCGATGGCCGGAGCCTGAGCGCGTTGTGGCACGACTTCGACGGCGACGGATGGCTGGACCTTTACGTGGCCAACGACGTTTCGGCAAACAAGCTGTATCTGAACCGGCACGGGCGGTTTGTGGATGCGAGTACGACGGCGTGGGTGGGCGAGTACCGGGGCTCGATGGGGC